>VFQQ010000733.1_pt1 | contig 57619 bp, 37 predicted proteins | sample 3512341 | NCBI WGS metagenome assembly VFQQ01 (sample SAMN10412373, study PRJNA504923) | tailings metagenome | isolation source: Relicate 2 Philex TSF1 revegetated site | place: Philippines: Tuba, Benguet | collected 2017-08-29 | reverse complement strand
TAGCCGCTGAACCCTATCCGGTTAAAATGTTTCTTAATTAAATGCCTAATTCAATAGAATTATTCTAAATAAGATTATTTGTTAAACCCGAATTAATCGTCAGAAACGAAGTGAACTAATGTGTAATAGCAAAGCGCATTGGGTTAACCTTGATTTAGAAAATATGCATCTGATCATCAATTACACTTGGTTTTCATACTAAAAAAATTGCCTTGCCGTTTTATCAACATAAGGTGCTCGCATAAGTATTTGATAACACAAAAATTTCGGCAATGGGAAGATTAAAACAGCTTGCAGTTTTGTTACTGGCATTCAATGCTTCGCAACTCATTGCGCAAGAAGAAACTCCAAAGAAAAAAACATACCAAAAGGAATCGCTGCGTTATCAGGGCGGAAATTTCTCGTTGGGTTTGCGCAACACTATCAGCAGTTTTTCGCATGGCAATCCGAAAGGTGTGGGAGTGGGTGCAGGTGGACATTTTCGCCTGCAGTTGTTAGACAGGCTGAATACCGAATGGTATGCCGATTTCATTACGAAAGACATTCACCGCAAAGCCAATCGCACCGACATACACATTGGTTGGAGTGTGATGTTTTACCTGCTGAATCCCCGAAACTTCGAGCGCAAATTTACCCCTTATTTAGTTGCCGGGCACTGCTTCGACCAAAGCATATTGCGCATCAACGGACCGGGTGGCGAAAAAGCATCGCGCTTCAGTTCTGCAGTGCAGGCTGGGGTTGGTTGCAGCTACAACATCACACCCCGCTTTGATATTTCACTTACTACGCAGTACATGTTTCACCTGGGCGATGAATTATATGCGCACGAAAACACAGAGGGCGTGATGCACATCCACACCCATAAACATGCAGGCTGGGAGGGGCATTTGCTTGTCAGTTTAAGCGCTAACTATAAAATTGTAAAACTATGGAAACGCAAATCGTAGTATCAAATCGCGCAGGTAAAATTGTGTTCACTGCAGTGCTGTTAACAATACTGTTTATGCATGATTCAAGCGCTCAAAAAATTTGGGAAGCCCGCAAAGGGTGCATTCGTGCACAAGGCAATCTTGCACCGGGTTATTTGTTTTCGCAGAAATTTCTGGCAGCGTATGTTACTGGCGAGGCAGAAGTTTTTTTGGATGACCGCGCTGCGGTGAATGGGGCAGTTTGGGCATCGTTTGCCACCAACATGAAAAACACGGTTGGCTTAACTGCAAATCATGCATTGTTTACCGGAATGAATTACCATTTCCTGAAACCCGGTCGCTTTGACCCATATATTGGCTTCAGCCCGGGAGCAGGCTTGGTGCGCGCTGCCTACCGCAACTCTGAGGGCATATTACAACAAGGCAACTTCACTATTGCTCCCTTAATTTCAGCATCGGCAGGCTGCAACTACTATGTGGGTTGGTTCTTTCACTTCTTTGTGAAAGTGCAGGGTGTTACCGGGCAAACTTTCAGCAACCTTCCTGAGCCTATTCGATTAGATGAGTTAAAGATAACTGCCGGCTTAGGCTGGAATGTAAGAGCCTGGAAGCCGAAGAAAAAAGATGTTTGGAAAGAACGAAATCGTTCAAACTAATCCCGTCCATTTCATTACTCAATTCTTGGTCTATCCACCTTTAGTGTCAACAACTGCGTTTCTATAATCATTCTGCTACTCGCTTTTTTGAATTGTGTTTAATGATGCCTTTTCAACTATGAAAATGCATCGTAAATGAGATATGAAACGCTGGCAAATCATCTTGCGGAAAATTATGCTTGTTGCACTGAGTGCAACGGGTGTTGGCGTGTTCATCATGTTGCTGACTTCTGCGGTTAAAAAGCAGGAAGAAATTTTTTGCAATGGCATGCAAATTCATGTGGATTACAACAGTGGGCTATCGTTTATTTCAAAAGATGAAGTGGCTGAAAAAATAATGTTCGTTGCGGGCGATTCAGTTCATTTAAAAAAACTGTCATCGCTGCCATTGCGCAAAATAGAAACACTGCTTGAAAAGCAACCTTACATTGACAGCGCAGAAGTTTTCTTCAATCAGCAGCGACAACTGATTATTAACGTGAAACAAAAACGCCCCATTCTTAGGATAATCAACAGCGATGGTGTGGGTTACTATTTAAGCGACAAGGCAGAAACAATGCCCCTCTCCAATAGTTTTACACCACGTGTTCCGGTGGCGCTCGGCTATGTGCAAAATTATGCCGACAGCAAGCGCGACAGTTGTTTGAAAGCGGGCTTGTGGAAACTGATAATTGAGATGGAAAAAGACACCTTCATGCAAGCCCTCACCGACCATGTAAATGTTCTTGAAAACGGAGAGATTGAATTGATACCTGTGCTCGGAAATTTCAACATTTTGTTCGGAAAGCCGCATGTAAAAACCTCAGAAAAAATCGGCAGAATAAAAACTTTCTACCACGAGGCTTTACCGCGAACAGGTTGGGAAAAGTATAAGACACTGAATGTGAAGTTTGAAAATCAGGTGGTGGCAGTAAAGCGTGATTCAACCAACATCACTCAATCAACAGCAACCAATGTATCAACCGCACAGCAATAAAAATAATGCCAAATCATAGACTATGGAAGTAACGAAACCGGAAACAACAACGCCAAACATGCAGCAGCAAGACAATGAAAATCCTATTGTAGTAGGCTTAGATATTGGCACAACCAAAATTGCGTGCATTGTTGGTCAGCGCGATAAGTTCGGCAAAATCAAAATCCTTGGCATGGGTCGTGCCGACTCAAATGGTGGCGTTCAACGCGGTGAAGTTTACAACATTCAAACCACCACCGAAGCCATCAGGCAAGCAGTGGATGAGGCACAGCGCAATTCAGGTGTTGAAATTAAAGTGGTGTATGTGGGCATTGCCGGGCAGCACATCAGCAGCAAGCAAAATCGCGGCATCTACACTTTGCCTAACAATGAAAACGAAACCGAAATTACCTCCGAGCACATCAAAGAAATGTTAGATGATATGCACCGCATGGCTTTGGAGCCGGGCGAGCGCATCATCCATGTGTTGCCGCAGGAGTTTATGGTGGATAATAATCTGGTGGCAAAAAATCCTATTGGCATGTTCGGCAGAAGGTTAGAAGCCGACTTCCATGTGATTACCGGAAAAGTTGCAGCAGCATTGAACATTAAACGCTGTGTGGAACGTGCAGGCTTGCAAATGTCGGGTTTGGTTTTGGAGCCTTTGGCTTCATCTGCCTCAGTGTTGAAGCAGGAAGAAATGGAAGCAGGTGTTGCATTAGTGGACATCGGTGGCGGCACAACCGACCTTGCCATTTTTCAGGATGGAATTATTCGCCACACTGCAGTGATTCCTTTTGCCGGTGACATCATTACTGAAGACATTAAGAAAGGCTGCCAAGTGCTGCGCTCGCAGGCAGAGAAACTGAAAGTACGCTTTGGTTCAGCCATTGCAAGCGAAACACAGGAATATGAAGTAATCACCATTCCGGGCATTGCAGGGCGCGACAAGCGCGAGATTTCCATGCGCACTTTGGCGCATATCATTCAAGCAAGAATGGAAGAAATTTTTGCAAGCATTCAATTTGAAATTAAAAACTCAGGCTATGCAAATCGCTTATATGCAGGAATGGTGGTAACCGGTGGCGGCTCGCAACTGCAACACCTGAAACAGTTGGTAGATTACGTAACCGGAATGCAGACGCGCATTGGATTCCCCACCGAGCACATTGCAAAAGGCACTAACGACAGTTTGAAAAATCCGATGTATGCCACGGGTTTGGGCTTAATCATTAAAGGCTATGAAGAGCTTGCAGAATCAGCAGCCAAGAACAAGAAAAAAGTTACGCCACAAGTGGTGATTGAAGATACACCTGAACCTGCGGCACGCCACGAAGAACCCAAACAGGAGGAGCAACGCCCAACCATCAAATTGCCTTATGCGCAAAATGACGGCAAATGGTGGAAGCGATTGAACAACGACATCAAAAACTGGTTTGCAGACACTGATGTGAATAAAGATTTTGAATCATAAGAAAGCAACGAAACATTTTTGACAACCAATTTTCAATAACAATTAAATAAGTGTTTTATGACACCTTTTGAATTTGACTTACCGAAAGACCAGGCATCCATCATCAAAGTTATTGGTGTTGGTGGTGGTGGTGGCAATGCCCTGAATCACATGTTTCAGGAAGGCATTGAAGGCGTAAATTTTGTGGTTTGCAACACCGATGCACAGGCATTGCAAACAAGTCCGGTTCCAAACAAAATACAGTTAGGACCATCACTCACTCAAGGGCTTGGCGCTGGCGCAAATCCTGAAGTTGGCATGCAGGCATGTGAAGAAAGCATTGATGAAATCCGTGCTTTGCTAAGCAAGAACACCAAGATGGTATTTATCACCGCGGGTATGGGTGGCGGAACAGGAACAGGTGCTGCTCCGGTGGTTGCGCGCATAGCACGCGAAATGGGAATTCTCACCGTGGCAATTGTTACCACCCCTTTTTCATTTGAAGGAAGAAAGCGCCACAACCATGCCATGGAAGGCATCCAGAAATTGAAAGAGCAAGTGGACACCATTCTGGTTATCGGCAACGATAAAATTCGCCAGATGTATGGAAACCTCACACAAAGTCAGGCATTTAGCCATGCAAACAACATTTTAACCACTGCAGCAAAATCAATTTCAGAAATCATCACCACACCGGGCTTTATCAACGTTGACTTTGCCGATGTGAAAACAGTGATGCAAAATGGTGGCGCAGCCATCATGGGTTGTGCATTTGCCGAAGGCGAAAACCGCGCGCGCCTTGCTGTTGAAGCAGCATTGAATTCTCCACTGTTGAACGACAATCAGATTCGAGGTGCGAAAAATGTGTTGGTGAACATTTCATCGGGGGTGGCAGAAGTTACTATGGATGAGTTTGAAGAAATCAATGATTACATCCAAAGCGCAGCCAATGAAACCGACATTATTTTCGGTTCAAGCCGTGATATGAATTTGGAAAACAAACTCATGGTTACAGTTATTGCCACAGGTTTTGAAGCTAGGCTGGAAACACAGTATGCTCCTGTTCAAAAAATCAAAGTATATGATTTGGAAAAACAGCCTGAGCCTGTTGTGGCAGTTGAGAAAAAAACCGAGGTTGTTGTACCTGAAAACAGCGGAAAAGTTGTTTATGACTTAGAAGAAACTGAAAGCGTTTCTGAGGTAGAAAACACCGAATTGGTTGAGCAGAAAAATGAGGATGTAGTTGAGCCTGCTACAAATAATAATGATGCAGTGTTAAATGTTGCCTCCGATGATGATTTTGTTTTGCAAACACTTGCATTGGAAGAAGAAAATGCATTTGATTTGTTCTCGGGAATCAACGAAGAGGATGTTTCAGACAACACAATCGAGTTTGATTTAAGTGCAGAAGACAAAGTTGAGCAGGTGGTTGAAACGGAGGAGAAAAAAGAAGTGTTAAATATTGAAGAACAACACAACAATTTTCTCGAAGAGCCGTTAGAAGATTACAACACTCAACAAAGTGTGGAAGAGACTGAAGAAAGTCAATCGTTCTTTGTAATTAAACGTTCTTTTGAAGAACCGGTTGTTGAAACTGTAAATGATGCGAACAAAGAGTTGGATTACAGAAAGCAAATGCTCCAGCAATTAAGTCGCAACAGCATGAGAAAAAATTTATCGGAGTTAGAAAATACTCCGGCATTTGAACGAGCTGGGAAAACAATTATTAACAACCATGTTTCTGAAAACGATGTATCTTTGTCCCGCTATTCAGTAACAGAATCTGGGACAGAATATTCTCGACCAGAAATTAAAAACGACAATACGTTCTTACACGATAAAGCTGATTAAAGACTTGTGTGTCATAGTCGGAGCCGGAATTCCAGAAATGGGTTCCGGTTTTTTTTTGCCCCTAATTAAATCTTTACAAAAAAGTTAGACTTATCAATGCTCAAAGTAGGTATTACAGGAGGTATAGGCTCAGGCAAAACAACAGCGTGCAAACTGTTTGAAAAACTCGGTGTTCCTGTTTACTATGCCGACCAACGCGCAAAAGAGTTGATGATTTTTGATAAACAACTAAAGCAACAAATTATTGCAGCATTTGGTGTTGACGCCTACCTTGAAAACGGAGATTTGAACAGGGAGTATTTGGCAAAAGTAGTTTTCAGCAACGAGCAAAAGCTTATTGAGTTAAATGACATGGTACATCCTGTTGTGGCTGCCGATAGTGTTTCATGGAACGAAGTGTTAGCCTCAAAAAACTTTCCCTATACCATTAAGGAAGCAGCCTTGTTAGTAGAATCGGGAAGCTACAAGCACTTGGATAAGCTTATTGTGGTTACAGCCCCCGTGAATGAAAGAGTTAAAAGAGTGATGCTGCGAGATGAGGCAAGCGAGGCACAAGTGCTTGCCAGAGTTAACGCTCAGCTGCCTGACGAGGAGAAACTAAAACTTGCTGACTTTGTAATTCAAAATACGGATTTAATCGCTTTAGCAAATCAGGTGCAGGAAATCCACAACACTTTGCTTAGGCTTTCAGGCGAAACAAAAAAATAACCTCACCTCACTATCATCAGCTTCCTGAAATCACCTTCAGCTACTTTTAAAAAATATACACCACCACTTAATTCTTCTACCTTAATCTGAGTTGAATTTTGGGCTGGCAAAATTTTTGCAGTCTTCACTGTTCGTCCTGCTAAATCCATCAAAAAAATATCCAACTGTTTGTTGGTTTGGCTGCTCAAAACAACACTAATTGCATCGCGAGCAGGATTAGGATAAACCTGAATCTCCCTTTGCTGAAGCTCATCGTCAATGCTGCTAATTAGTACTGTTTGAGTGGCAACACAACCGCTTTCATTTTTTACATAAACAGTGAAAACGCCTTCGGTGTTAATTGAAAAAACATTATTCAATTGCCAAGTGCTGCCATCCAATGAATACCAAAGCGAATCGCCACCCGAGTAGGCATTAACAATGATGTTGCCACTGTTGCCGCCAACGGGCGGAACAACATTTATGGCGTTGATGCGCAATGTGTCAGGCTCACGGATGATGATGGTTGCCTGATGCTCGCAATTCGCATCGTCCGTGATAGTAAGTTGATATAACCCGGGAGATAAATTGTTTCGTGTAGCATCGGTTGAGCCATCATTCCACTGAAAAGAATTGCCGGAAGAATTGCTGACACTTACTATTGCCGTGCCATTAGCTTCTTTTTTGCAAACAACATCGGTGGTTTGAACTGCAACAGACGAACTGCAATTGTTGCAGTTGTAATTATGAGTTTTCAAAATCGCTGCGTGTAAATTCAACCGACCATCGGAAATTGTTCTATTGTTTAAAGCTTCTGTTTTGCTAACGCCATTCAGCATCCAATCTTTCATCAGCAAAGTGATGGAATCAGGAAACGTTTCATAGTCCTCCAACAACTTTGGGCAAGCTTCCGCAAACATTGCCGCAACCGCTCCTGCAACATGCGGGCATGCAAATGAAGTGCCCGTTGAGGAAGTGTAGTTATTATTGACTGCTGTGGAAATAACACTTCCTGCGGGCGCAGCAAGGTGAATGTTTTTTAACCCAAATCCGCCATAACGATTATCGGAAGAGGTTGTACCGGTAACCGCAACCATCCATTTGCTGGGGCAGGTGGTGGGTATGTCGCCAACAACATCTACATTTACATTTCCATTGGTTGTGGCGGTAGCGTTCAGGATTCCGAGTTTACCCATAGTGTCGTAAAGCGCACACCAAATTGGAAAGTTTTGCGGTTGCCCGTTATTTACGCCAAATGATGAATTGGTAGCGACAATGAATGCGCCCTTTGCACCCGAAGTTGCGTTGTAGAGTTTCCGCATTTCAATCACATAATCATAGCCTTTAATCACCACAGCTTCGTTGGTGGACGATGCCCCAACCGCCATCACTTTCACCCCCCACACCACTCCGGCAACACCCTTGTTGTTGTTGCCTTTCGCACCCACAATTCCTGAAATGAGCGTAGAATGATTCGTGCCACCTGCGCCCAAAACATTGCCGTTGTTTTGGTAAGCATTCCACCCATAATAGTCATCAATAAAACCATTGCCGTCATCATCAATGCCATTGTTGGGAATTTCATTGTGATTGATGAAAAAATTGATGTCTTCATGATTGATGTCAAAGTATTCGTCAATCACCGCAACCACAATGGTGTCGCCATTTTTTGTGAGGGGCGAAGTATTGATTGCCCATGCCGGAATTGCATTGATGTCGGCACTGGGTTTGCCGTTGAGTTGCCCGGTGTTCAGCATGTTCCATTGCTGCGCAAAAAATGGGTCGTCAGGTACTAAACTTCTGCGTTCAACAGTGTGATTAAACTGCACCGCCTTCACCGATGCATCACTGCCAATTCGGTTGATTTCATCTTCATTGAACATTCCTTCGTTCTTTTCAAAAAGGAAAATGTTCATGCCTTTTGAAAGTGTTTCAACCAAACGATATTGATTGTTTTTTATCGTAAAGTTTTCAGTTTCGGAATAATGAAACTGAATGATGATTTGGTTGGGGATGATGCTTACATCCTGCGCCACAAAATGCTTTGCTGCACTTACCAAAATCACCAACAAAATCAACTTGAAAAACTTCATGATAAACTGCTCTTACTCAGACGCTACTGCTGCAACAAACGTTTGTGCTTAATAGTTGAATACATCATCCAATTGCAATTTAAGCCCCCTCAAAACATTTGATGAAACCACATCGCCCATGGTAAACAACCTACTGCTTTCATATTTTTTCTTTTCGTTCAATGTGTAGATAATCAGTGTTTTTGCATCAGGCGAAGCCACCCAATACTCTTTCACTTCATTTTCTTCATATAGCTTATACTTCACCGTTAGATCGCGCTTAGTTGTGTGTGGCGAAAGTATTTCCACAATCAAATCCGGTGCGCCCAAGCATCCTTTCATATCTAACTTTGATTCATCGCATATCACACAAATATCCGGTTGAACAACCGTTGTTATTTGCTTGTCCGAAGCTTTGTCGCGCTTTGTTAATCGAACATCAAAAGGCGCAATAAAAACCTGACAAGAATGCCCCTTCATAAAATTCAAAAAAGCAAAACTCAATTCACGCGAAACCTTTTGATGATTCAGGTTTGGTGCAGGACTCATGTTGAAAATTTTCCCCTTGATGAGTTCAACACGCTCATTGAAAGTCCATGTTAGATAATCGGCATAAGTGTATGCTGCGTTCAAATCCAAATCGGAAAACTTCATAGCTTGAGTTTTGAGTTTGCAATTTACGCTTCTTCTTCCATTACCTCTTCTGCCTCAGCAATACCTGATGATTTTGTGAGCCAAAAATTATTGTAGCCTTCGCCAATGGTGATGCTCAATTGTTTTTCCTGAATCAACTCCAGCATACTCAGGAAAATGAAAATGGCGTGAATTCTGCTTTCGCATTCCTCAAACACTTTTTCAAATGGCATCTGCGCGCCTTCACTCACTTTTTCGAGCAACACCATTTTTTCACCCGCAATGGTGTAAGGTGGTTGTTCAATGGTGTGCACCACCTTGTTTTTCTCACGGTCTAAGCGCGTGAGAATATTCTGAAACGCCTTCATCAACCTGAACATGGTCAGGCTTTGCATTTCATATTCAGTTTCAAACAGCGAGGCAATTTCTTCTGTTTCATTTCCTGCATTTCCGCGCTTTGCAATGCTTTGGCGGTCGTCTTCCATTTTGCGCAAAGCCTCGGTTGCTTCCTTGAACTTCTTGTATTCAATCAATCGGTTTACCAGTTCTTCGCGCGGGTCAATTTCCTTTCCTTGCTCATCCAGTTCTTTGCGCGGCAAAAGCATTTTTGCTTTAATGCGCATTAAAGTTGCTGCCACCAAAATAAACTCGCTGGCAAGCTCAATGTTCAGCACTTCCATTTGGTGGATGTAGGAAAGAAAGTCTTCGGTTATTTTGAAAATCGGGATGTCGTAAATATCCAACTCATCGCGCTCGATGAAGAACAACAATAGGTCGAAAGGACCTTCAAACTGCGGAAGTTTTATCGAAAAAGTTTCTGACACTGAATTTTGATTTACCGTTTTACGAAACAATGAATTGATTGCAGAAGCGCAAATAAACTGAGATTGAATGAACCTTGCACAACATTGTTGCGTCTTGTTAATTGAAAACCCGATTGCAAATTTTCAATTACGTTTGTGCGTATGCAGTTCAGCCCAAAGCATTTAGTGTTTCTGTTGGTCGCTTTTTTTTGTTTCAGCACAAAAGAGGCGTCTGCCACACACTATCGTGCCGGAGAAATCACCTATGAGCTGATTGCACCTTTCACTTACCGCATTACCGTGAAAACCATTGCCGAAGACAACGCTGCCGACCGCGACACCATCCGTGTGCGCTGGGGCGATGGCTCGCCTGATGACATTCTGCCGCGCGTAAACGGACCCATAGTGGCAGGCGCGCGCAAAGGCGAACCTGTTGGTTTTGGCTTTAAACGAAACATCTACATCGGCACACACACCTACCCGGGTGCGCCACCACCACCGCGCAATTACTATGTGGTGTCGTTCTACGACCCGGCAAGGGTGAATAATGTAGTGAATATCAACAACGGGCTTTCGGTGGATGTTCCTTTTTTTATTGAAGACACTATTCGCTTTCCGGCTGATTTAGCCAGCATAGGTTTCAACAACTCACCTGTTTTTTTTCAAGACCCTTTCGACTATGGCACTGTGAACGAAATTTTCACACACAGCCTCAATCCTTTCGACCCTGATGGCGACAGCATGACTTTTGACATCACTCAGCCACTTCAAGTTTTTGGAACTCCTGTGCCCAATTGGCGGAATCCGCAAAACGTGCCAACACCAAACGACCCCAACAATGTTTTTTCACTCAACCGACAAACCGGTGAAATAGTTTGGACCACTCCGCAGCGTGTTGGACTTTACAATGTTGGCATTCTGATTCGTGAATACAGGCGTGGAATTTTGATGGGAACCATCCTGCGCGATTTTCATATCATTATTTCCAATGACACCAACCGTCCGCCCGAAGTTTCGGAGTTGAAAGACACTTGCATTCGTGCAGGCGATTTATTGCAAGTGTTGGTTACTGCATCTGACCCCAACAACAGCCAAATAGTAACGCTTACTGCCGATGGTGCGCCATTTTTCGATACGCCAAATTCGTTAGCAACCTTCAATGCTCAGCCACCCGGCAACCCCACTTCGGGAAATTTCAGTTGGCAGCCCGATTGCAACCAAGTGAGGCGACAACCATACACTGTGGTGTTTAAAGCGCAGGATAATTTTGCGCAAGGCGGCAATAAACTTCCGCTCACCGATGTGGAAACATGGTTGATTGAAGTGGTGGCGCCACCCGTGCAAAATGTTGTGGCTGCAGTTCAGGGAAGCACGGTAAACATCAACTGGCAGAATCCATATTTTTGCTCCACTGCCGCCAATTTCAGAGGCTTTTCGGTGTGGCGAAGGGTAAATTCCAATCCTTTCACACCTGAGTATTGCGAAACAGGATTAGCCGGCAGGGGCTACACGCGCCTGAACGCCAACCTCATTAACACATACAATTTTGCCGATAACAACATTGTTCGTGGGCAGCAATACTGCTATAGGATTTTAGCGCATTTCAGTCGCTTTTCACCCAATGGTATTTTTGAGTTCGACCAAGTAGAAAGTGTTCCATCGGCAGAAATTTGCGTGAATGTTCCGCTTGACATTCCGGTGCTTACCAACGTGAGCGTGAACAGCACCGATGTAACCAATGGAAGCGTTTTTGTGGCATGGAGCAAACCTCGTGCAGGCAGCAACCAGTTAGACACGCTGATAAACACTCCGCCTTATATTTTCGATGTTTATCGCGGCTCAGGTTTCAACCTCGATGCCCCTGTTTTGGTGCAAACCTACACAGCTAACAGTTTCACTGAATTGAACGACACCACTTTTACCGATACGCTGCTGAACACAAACGACAATCCGAATTCCTACAAAGTGGTTTTTAAATCCAACGGTGATTCGCTGGGGCAAACCACACCGGCTTCGTCCATCTTCTTAACCATTTCACCGTTAGATAAATCACTTCGGCTGAACTGGCAGAAAAACGTGCCTTGGACAAACGACAGCTTTGCCATTTTCAGGCAAAACAAAACAACTTTGCTTTTTGATTCCATTGCTGTTACCAAAGCACGGGAATATGTGGACACCGGCTTGATAAACGATTCCACCTATTGCTATTTGGTGAAAAGTTTCGGGCACTATTCCGTGCAGGGTTTGAAGTTTCCGCTCATTAACCTTTCGCAGGAAACATGCGGTGTGCCCGAGGACACCATTGCCCCTTGCCCTCCGGTGCTGACTGTGCGAAATGATTGCGAAAAATATGCCGGCAAACCTTGGTCGGACACTGCGTATGCCAACATCCTGAGTTTGAAGTTAGTGGCGCAGGAAGGATGCGACAACGATGCCGAACACTACAACATTTATTTCAGCGAAACCGGAAATGCCTACACGCTTATTGATTCTACTTTCGACACCACTTACACACATTTTGTTCCGCAGAACATTGCGGGATGCTACTATGTAACTGCAATGGACAGAAACAGAAATGAAAGCATCGGCAGCAACATTGTTTGCATTGATAATTGTGCTTTTTATGAACTGCCGAATGTGTTTACACCCAATGGCGATGGGCAGAACGATTTGTTTACACCATTCAAACCTTATCGCTTTGTGAGCAGAGTGGAAATCAGCATTTTCAACCGTTGGGGCAACAAGGTTTTTGAAACCACCGACCCCGACATTAACTGGGATGGACGCGACTATAAAACAGGCGCATTGCTGAATGACGGCTTGTATTTGTATGGCGGCTATTACTATGAAAAACAACGCGATGGTGAAGTGAAGAAAACACTTCCGCCAAATAAAAAAGGTGGTGGCTACATTCACCTCATTCGCGGAAATTGATTTTTTGACTGAGGGGAAAACGCCTGCCAAAATAGCTGCTATATGATTCAAGCAATAATGAACTGGAGCGGGGGCAAAGATTCTTCGCTGGCTTTGTGGCATCTGCTGAATGAAAAGGAAATTGCAGTAAACGCTCTGCTTACCACCGTGAATGCCGCCAACAACAGAATTTCGATGCACGGTGTGCGCACTTCACTTTTGCACATGCAGGCTGAAAGCATCGGCATTCCATTAAGGAAAGTTATGCTGCCTGAAATGCCATCCATGAGTGTGTATGACGAAGTGATGCGCAACACAATGGAAGCACTGAAAGCAGAAGGAATCACACATTCCATTTTCGGAGATATTTTTCTGGAAGATTTAAAAGCCTATCGCGACAGCAAACTTGCCGAAGCCGGCTTGCAGGGTGTTTATCCGCTATGGAAAAAAGATTCGCGCGAATTGATTCGGCAGTTCATTGACAACGGTTTTAAATCGGTGTTGGTGTGCGTGAACGAAAAGTATTTGGATAAATCCTTTTGCGGGCGACTAATTGATGATGATTTCCTCAACGACCTTCCTGCCAATGTTGACCCATGCGGTGAAAATGGCGAGTATCATTCGTTTGTTTTTGACGGTCCTGTTTTTAAAAAACCTATTCCGTTTTCAAATGGCGAGATTGTTTATCGCAACTATGCTAAAACAGATGACGATGATGTTTGCCACACCAATGCCACCGCGCCCGACACCGGTTTTTGGTATTTGGATTTGATGTAATCATTACACGCATTTTTTCCGCATAAGCACATCGTTTTTTTGTAGCAACTATGTCCGCTTTCTATTTAAAACACCGCCAAAAATTGGGTTGTAAAAGGAACAGCTCAAAGCAAGGTCTATAAAACTATTGCTATGTGCCATATGGTTACATTTGAATAAGCACATTTCACTTTGAAAACCGCATTGCCACCCATTCACCCTGTTGTAAAATTTCTTGTTCGCTGAGTTGATGTGTTGCGCAAAGTGTTCGGATGAAATCCACATCCTGCTCCATAAAACCGCTTAGCAGCACATCAGCAGATGGTTTCATCAGTTTCATCCAACTTTCAAGTTTTTCAGCAATCACATTGCGGTTGATGTTGGCAAGCAGCACATCAAACTTTTCCTCCAATTCCATTGCGGCATCGCCCCGAATCACTTCAATTTCAACATGGTTGCGCTCGGCATTTTCCGCTGCATTTTCCACTGCCCATTCCTCATGGTCAATGGCAACGGTTTTGCCTGCGCCAAGCTTGCGCGCCAAAATTGCCAACACACCGGTGCCACAGCCCATGTCTAGCACTTTTTTGCCTGCAACATCCATTCGCAACAACAACTCAATCATCGAAGCAGTGGTAGCATGATGCCCCGTTCCAAAACTCATTTTGGGTTCTATCACCAGTTCAATTTCAGTTTTCAGCGGTGCATGAAATGGGGCGCGGATGCCAACGCTTTCCGCTATAACCACAGGTTGGAAATTCTTCTCCCATTCTTCATTCCAGTTTTTTTGCTCAATGGCATTCACAGCAAACTGAATGTGCGCAAAGTTGTTCTCATTCAGCATGGCACGCACCTCGCCATCTTCCACCGCATCGGCTTTAATGTAGCCCATCACCGTTATGTTGGTTTGCTCAAAACCTTCAAACGGCAACTCACTCAGCAGCACCATCAGCCATTGCTGTTCATCTTCATTGGCTGAAAAAAATTCATATTGCAGGTATTGCATCCGGAATAATTTTATTTACGCCACATAAATAACCGAATTGGAAAGCATGCAGGTGTTTATTTCGCAATCCGTAGCATGGAAAAATACTGGCTCTTTTATTTGCTGGCTTTGGTTTCTGAGGTTTTAGGAACGGTTTCGGGTTTTGGCTCATCCATTCTTTTTGTTCCGGTTGCGTCTATGTTTTTCGACTTTAAGTTGGTGTTGGGCATCACAGCAGTGTTTCATGTGTTCAGCAACCTCTCCAAAATTTTTCTTTTCCGAAAAGGAGTGGAAAAACAAATCATTATCAAACTCGGCATTCCCGCTGTGGCGGCAGTAATTGTTGGCGCATTACTCACTTCAGTTATTCCACAGCGCGAAATTGAAATTGGAATGAATGTAATGCTGGTTGCACTTTCGCTATATCTGTTGTTCAACATGAACAAAACCATTGAACGCAGCAACCGGAATTTGATTCTCGGAGGAACAATTTCAGGTTTTTTAGCGGGCTTGGTTGGCACAGGTGGCGCCATCCGCGGGCTAACCCTCAGCGCTTTCAACCTCGAAAAAAACATTTTTGTTGCCACCTCAGCAGCCATTGATCTCGGGGTGGATTCCAGCCGTGCAGTGGTTTACGTGCTTAGCGGCTACTTCCCTAAAGAACTTTGGGTTACCATCCCCTTTCTTATCATCATCAGCATTTTGGGTTCATGGATTGGCAAGCAAATTTTAAACCAAACCACACAAACTGCATTTCGCTACATTGTGGTGGGCACCATCATCTTCACGGCAAGTGTGCAACTTGCCCGAAAACTTTTCAGCGTAGGATTTTGATAATATAAGTGTGATGCCATTCACCCGCTCATTGCAATATCATCTGTACTTTCTACAGAAATTTCATCCTCAACAAGCGTAGGATGTTGCTCTGTTGATGGCAATTCGCGCGTTAGCCAACCTCTTTTCCTTGCCGATGCAATGGCATAGGGCGTAATCCAGAAAAGCGTAAACGAATAGAAAATGTTGTAAGTGAAAATCCAGACGGAATTTTTGAAACTGTACTTAATGCCATAATACATGGCTGGCACAAGTGAAAAAATAGATACGCTGATAATGGTTGAACTCACAAACAGCCTTGGGTAAGACATGATGATGAGCAACATCACAAACAGAGATGGATATGCCGAGATAATGTTTAGCCATTGATTAAACAACAGCACTTTCGCATTTGCCGTGGAGCCGTTTCTAAACTTGGTGAATGCAAATTTTGAAAGCATAATGTTTTCCCTCACGTTGCTCCTTTCCCAGCGGGTAAACATTTTACGCAGTGTTTTGTAGGTTTCCGGAATGTTGGTGTAAACCATTGCGTTGCTCTGAAACAAAGTGTTGTAACCTTGTTTAAGAATCATGTTGGTCATGGCGCGGTCTTCACCAATATCGGTTTTCACCCCCAAAAAAGTTTGGTTAATCCAGTCCTCAAGGCAGTTCATCACCGCTTGCTTGCGATAGGCTGAAAGTGCTCCTGGTGTGCAAAGCACAGTTTTCATTGCACTTTGTGCCGAGCGAATAAAGCCGAAGCTGAAAGCAAAACTTACGTTCAGCATTTTAGGAATCACCGCTTGTTTAACATTGTGGATTTTCACATTGCCGGCAACTGCGCCACAGTTTTTATCGGTAACAAATGGCGAAACCAAGTTCCTGAGGGTGTCAGCATCAATTAGCGAATCGCTGTCTATGGTTACAAGCACTTCGCCTGTTGCTTCTTTAAACCCGCGATAAAGCGCGTGGCGCTTGCCCATGTTTTTGGGCTGTTTGTAAATGGTGAGGAAACTGCCTAACTCTTCCCGTGCCTGCTGCATCCAGTTCCATGTGTCATCCTTGCTGCCGTCATCAATGCCTATAAGTTGAATCTTGTGGCGAGGATAATTACTTGCTGCAATGCTGTGCAGGGTTTCGTAAACAAAACATCCTTCGTTATAGGCAGGCACAATAATGGTGCAATGGGGCAGCGCATTATCAGCCACTGCTTTCACGGGTTCATACTTCAAAAAGTAATAAAACAAATAACCCAAAAACAACACCTTGAACACCAATGCACCCATGGTGAAATAAAAAAACACGCTGCCAATGGCAGAACTAAGCATTATGTCTCTGATTTCCTGAAACTGGTGTTGAAAATGATAGAGTACCACTCCTGCAACTGCAATCAGCAGAAAGGTGTTGGCTTGAATAATGTAATCTGTAAAAGATAAAAACTTTTTGGTTTGCCGGTATGATGACGTTGCTTTCAGCACACTTACACTTGTTGATGAATAAGTAAAGCTATTCTATTCACGCTAACCATCCTTGAAAAAGGTGTTAACAAAGATTTCACGCGTGCACTACCGCATAAACATGCCAACATGCTTTTCGCGCACATGGCTGGCAGCAGCATCAATTCCTTGCAAACTTTTTACAGCACCCGAAAAATTGTTTTTGCATAACATTACATCACCATGAATTACAGCAAACAAGAAAACTACAACGCTGAAACGCTCAATAAAGCGGTGAAACTTTACAGCGAATTGCTGACTACCGTTGGCGAAGATGTGGCGCGCGAAGGTTTGGAAAAAACACCGCTGCGTGCTGCCAAAGCCATTCATTTTCTCACACAGGGCTACGGGCAGGATGCACACCAACTTTTGGGCGATGCACTTTTCAATGAAGGACACAGCGAGATGGTGATTGTGAAAGACATTGAACTTTACTCGCTCTGCGAACACCATTTGCTGCCGTTTTATGGCAAGGCGCACATCGGCTACATCCCTAACGGAAAAATTGCTGGGCTGAGCAAATTTGCCCGCGTGGTAGATGTGTTTTCGCGCAGGCTGCAGGTGCAGGAAAGGCTTACCATTCAAATCCGCGATTGTGTAAACGATGTGCTGCGCCCCATGGGTGTGGCGGTGGTCATTGAAGCCAAACATCTTTGCATGATGATGCGCGGTGTGCAAAAGCAAAACTCCGTAACCACCACTTCAGCATTTGTGGGCGAGTTTCAAAACCACTCCACCCGCAGCGAGTTTTTCCGATTGATTGGCGCTAACCTTAGTTAGGAAAAAATACCTGCCTGCATGAGTAAGGCACTCCGCTGATGCTGTAATTCAGTTCAATAGAAAACCTTCCGTTGGCACCCATCACAGGGTTGTAAGTCCCAAATCCTTCAATGCCGGTGATGCCGCCATGATTTTGGCGAGGAATTTCCAAAGTGTTGCCTCTGTTTGCTTGGTCAGTTCTTATGATGGCTGTAAGGTTGATGCCCTGACCCAAAAACCCGCTAATGACAATGGTGGCATTATTGTTTCCTTTCGTTACAAAAACCTGGTATTGGGGTCCAAATGGCGATTGAGTGCCTTGGCAGATTTCACTTACAAGGAAGGTGCCTTCATACTTTGTGTAAGCTAATATATTGCAACTGTCGCCTTCAAATCCATCATTACAATAGCACTTTCCCTGTGCGCATTGTTCGTTAAAACCGCAAACAACTTTTTCGCAACTCTTGGTGCACGATGAAATAAACAAGGTTGCCGAAAAAACTAAACTTAGGTAGATGAGTATATGCTTCATGCGATAAAACTATAAAACCAACCCTCACTCGCCTTATTCCTTGTGTTAAAAACCGTTACGTTTGCGCGCATGAAAATTTCCTACAACTGGCTGAAACAATACCTGAACATTCAACTTCCGGCAAATGAAGTTTCGGAAACGCTCACTTCCATCGGCTTGGAAGTGGAAGCCTTTGAAACTTTTGAAGCCATAAAAGGCGGTTTGAAAAATGTGGTGATTGGCGAAGTGCTGGAATGCGAAAAACACCCCGATGCCGATAAACTGAAAGTAACCAAAGTGAATGTGGGCAATGGCGAGCCGCTGCAAATTGTTTGCGGTGCGCCCAATGTGGCAGCAGGGCAAAAAGTGATTGTAGCATTGGTTGGCGCAGCGCTTTATCCAAGCGGCAGTGAAGATGCCCTGCAAATCAAAAAAGCAAAAATCCGTGGTGTGGAATCTAATGGCATGATTTGCGCTGAAGATGAATTAGGCATTGGTGAAAGCCATGCAGGCATCTTAGTGTTACCCGATGTTGTGAAAGTTGGAACTGCCGCAGCCGATTATTTTAAAGTTGAAAATGATGTAGTGTTTGAAATCGGGTTAACGCCCAACCGCTCCGATGCGTTTTCGCACATAGGTGTGGCACGCGATTTAAAGGCTGCGCTCAACGCCCGCAACCACAGCGATGTGGAATTGCAAAAGCCCGACACCGCTGCATTCAAAGTGCAAAACGAAACTTTAAAAATTGATGTGGTGGTGGAGGATGCGCAGGCTTGTCCGCGCTATTCGGGCATCACCATTGCAGGGGTTGAAGTAAAAGAATCGCCACAGTGGTTGCAGAACAAACTGAAAGCCATTGGCGCACGCTGCATCAATAATATTGTGGATGTAACCAATTTCATTCTGCATGAATACGGGCAGCCGCTTCATGCCTTCGATGCCGATAAAATTGACGGCAAAAAAGTGGTAGTGCGCAAAGCAAAGCAGGGCGAAAAATTTGTTACGCTCGATGGAGTTGAGCGCAAGCTCAGCGAAAATGATTTGATGATTTGCAATACCGAGAAACCTATGTGCATTGCAGGTGTTTTTGGTGGTGCAGAAAGTGGTGTTTCGGCATCCACAAAAAATGTGTTCATCGAAAGCGCCTACTTCAATCCTTCAGGCATTCGCAAAACGGCAACGCAGCATGGCTTGCGCACCGATGCTGCCATGCACTATGAAAAAGGCTGCGACCCAAACATCACCATCAAAGCATTGCAGCGCGCAGTGTTGCTCATTCAGGAAGTGGCAGGCGGAACGGTTGCTTCCGCCATTGTGGATGTTTATCCAAATCAAATGCTGCCACATGAAGTGATGATAAGTTTCGATTACATTAAAAAACTTTCAGGCTTCCACATTGAGCGCGCCACCATCAAAAAAATTCTTCGTGAACTCGAAATTGAAATTGCCCAGGAAAATGAAACACACTTGGTGTTGAGCGTTCCAACTTTCAAAACAGAAGTTACACGCCCTGCCGATGTGGTGGAAGAAATCATCCGCATTTTCGGCTACAACAATTTTGAACTGCCGGCAAAGCTGAATGCAAGTTTGTCGTTCAGCCCTGCGGTGAATGCCGTGCAGTATGAAAACACGGTGGCTGCATTGCTCACGGGCATGGGCTTTTCCGAAGTATCCACCAACTCGGTTTCGCAATCAAAGTTTGAGCAAGATGAAAACCTGCTGAAACAGCAAGTGAAACTGCTCAACAGCCAAACTTCTGAATTGGATTGCATGCGCACTTCATTGCTCTATGGCATGTTGGAAGTGGTGGCTTACAATCAAAACCGCAAAGCCGGTGATTTAAAGTTTTTTGAACTCGGAAAAACTTACCATAAAATCGAAAACGCCTACAGCGAATCGAAACATCTTGCGCTGCTGCTCACCGGAACCCACGATGCCGGCAACTGGCTTTCGCCTGCCCGCAAAACCGATTTCTATCACCTGAAACAAGCCGTTGAAAATGTGTTGCAACGTTTTGGCATCAGCAATTTCACCACAAACGCATTGGAGCAAAATCCTTTTGCCTTCGGTTATAATTTATGTGTTGGCGAAACAGTGGTGGTTTCGGGCGGTTTGGTGGATGCAAAAATCCTGAAGCAGTTCGACATTAAACAAGAAGTTTTTTATGCCGACATCAACTGGGATTTTGTGCTTGCACAAGGCAACAAAAACAGCATTCAGTTTCAGCAATTGCCGAAGTTCCCGAGCGTGCGCAGAGATTTGGCAATGGTGGTAAACCGCGATTTGAGTTTTGCCGCCATCGAACAGCTTTCAAAAAAGGAAGCCCAAAAACTACTGCGCGACATTTCGCTCTTCGATGTTTACACGGGCGATAAAATCGAGCAAGGCAAAAAATCTTATGCCGTAAGTTTCACCTTCCGCCATGATGAAAAAACCCTCACCGATGATGAAGTGGAAAAGGCGATGAACAAACTGATGAGCAGTTTTGAAAACGAGTTGGGCGCGGTGATCAGGAAGTAACCTTCGAGGGATGCACCCTCCCCCAATAGGTACATCAAAAGTCTTTTTTCATCTGAAAAAAAATTTTCATGCGTAGTTTTGATTATCGTTTACATTAGCATTTCACAATTATTCAAATTGCATCATTATGCGAAAACTTCTCTCTCATCTAATCAGCGCTCAAGTGTTTTTTGCAGTGCTCCTTCAGTTTTCTTTCGCTCAAACACCCGAGCAGGCGGTACTTATCACCGAAAGGTACAACAAGTCGCTTCTGAAATCTTTTGAACAAGAGATTCAATTGCGCGAAAAGACAGATAAACAACGCGCACTCGACTTTGCAAAAGCAAACAACATTCCGGTTTGGCTGGAACTGGAAGATGGCGGTGTTGCAGAATTGCAGTTTATTGATTTAAACAACAAACCGGTTTACTACCGAACATTCAATGTGGCTGCTGCACTTTCAACAAGAACCAACCATTTGAACATCGGTGGTTCCACAGGTTTTAATCTTGACGGGCAAAACATGATTGGTTATGTGTGGGATGGCGGTCATGCCCGTGTAACACACCAGGAATATGACGGACCCGGTGGCACCGACCGTGTTTCCGTAATGGATGCAAGCAGCGAGGGTGGCACAAGATTGAACTATCACGCAGCCCACGTAACCGGCACCATCTGTGCATCGGGCGTGGTGGCGAGTGCTAAAGGAATGGCGCCACAATCAAGAGTGAGAGGCTACATGTGGAACAGCGATTTATCTGAAGCAACATCAGCCGCCAGCAATGGCATGTTAGTTTCCAATCACTCTTATGGCTACCGCTCCGACCAGCTTTCAGCTTACTACTTCGGTGCTTACATCACCGAGTCGCGCAATTGGGATAACCTGATGTATAACGCGCCTTATTACCTGATGGTGAAAGCTGCCGGCAATGACGGCACCACCAACTACAACACTTCTCCTTTAAATCCTTCATTCCCGCAATTCGATAAACTTACAGGAGCAGCCACCAGTAAAAACAACTTAGTGGTAGCAAGCTGTAATGATGCCAGTGTAAGTAGCAACGGTAATCTGGTTTCTGTAACCATCAGTAGCTTCAGCAGTCAGGGGCCCACCGATGACCTCAGAATCAAACCTGATATCACGGGCAATGGCGCAGGGGTTTACTCTACCTATGAAACAAGCAACACAGCCTACAACACAATTTCCGGAACTTCCATGGCTACGCCCAACGTATCGGGTTCCTTACTGCTGTTGCAACAACATGCACAAAATGTTCGTGGTGCTTTCCTTCGTGCCGCTACTTTAAAAGGGCTCGTGTTGCATACCGCTGACGATGCCGGCATGACAGGTCCCGATGCCATCTGGGGATGGGGATTGATGAACGCAAAACGCGCTGCTGAAGTAATATCCGCACATGGCGATAAATCTATCGTTTCCGAACTTACGCTCACATCAGGGCAAACCTACACCATCAATGTAACCAGCGATGGTATCAATAAACTGATGGCTTCTATATCATGGACTGATTTACCCGGCACCGCCACCACAGCGCTCAACTCCTCCATTGCACGTTTGGTAAATGACCTTGACATCCGTGTTTCTAAAGACGGAACCACTTTCTTCCCCTGGAGACTAACTGGCGTAAACACCAACGGCTTAGGCGACAACAATAAAGACCCGTTTGAAAGAGTTGAAGTAAATGGCGCTTCGGGCACCTACACCATCACCGTCTCTCACAAAGGCTCGCTTTCTGGCGGAAGCCAAAACTTCAGCCTCATCGTTACAGGCATTGTGAACAGCGTAAACTGCACCGCCACTGTGCCCACCGGCTTAACACCTTCAGGTGTTGGATCTTCATCAGCCATACTCAGTTGGGATGCTGTGGCAGGAGCAACTTACGATGTGCGCTATCGCCAAACAGGCACAACCAACTGGACAACTGTTGCCTCAGCAACCAACAGCGTTTCCATCAGCGGCTTAAACCAACTTACCTCCTACGAAGCGCAGGTTAGCAGTAAATGTGCCGGAGGTTCGGCTTCTGCTTTTTCTGCCTCTGTAAACTTCACCACCTTGGAGCAGCAAATTGTTTACTGTGCATCCAGAGGCAACAATGTAAATGATGAATACATCGGCAGAGTTCAGTTAGGAACTATTGACAACACATCAGGTTCAAGTGGCGGCTATTCCGATTTCACCAACCTTTCTACAACGCTTACCAAAGGCACCGCCAGCACCATCACCATCACACCATTCTGGACGGGTACCGTTTATGCCGAAGGATATGCGGTGTGGATAGACTACAACCGCAACGGTAGTTTTGACGATGCTGGCGAACTCGTGTTCTCGCGCGCTGCCACCACCGCCACTCCGGTTAGCGGCTCTTTCACCGTTCCAACTGGTGCTACAGACGGCTCCACCAGAATGCGCGTTTCCATGAAGTATAACGCCATCCCTACTTCTTGCGAAACATTTACTTATGGCGAAGTAGAAGATTACACTGTCATCATCGGAAGCCCTGTTGCCGACACCGAAGCACCTTCTGCCCCTACCAATCTCAGTGTTTCTAATCTTGCTCAAAATTCACTTACCCTCACTTGGAACGCCTCTACCGACAATGTGGGTGTAACAGGCTATGATGTTTTCATGAACAACAATCTTTGGGGAACAGTAACTACCACCACAGCAAACATCACCGGGCTTAGCGCATCAACTGCCTACTCCTTCTTTGTGAGAGCAAAAGATGCAGCCGGAAATGTTTCGTCTTCCAGCAACGTAGTGAATGTTACCACACCCGACACTCAGGCGCCAACTGCCCCTACCAACCTCACCGCTTCCAACATCACTCAAACTTCTGTGGTTTTGTCATGGACTGCCTCTACCGACAATGTGGGTGTTACAGGTTATGATGTATATTCCGGCAGCACGCTCATCGGAACCACCACTTCAACAAGCACAACAGTAACTGGTCTTTCGGCAAGCACCGCTTACACTTTCTCTGTTAGAGCCAAAGATGCGGCTGGCAATGTTTCTGCATCCAGCAACAGCGTGAATGTTACCACACTCGCTCCTGCTGACACTCAGGCGCCAACCGCCCCCACCAACCTCACTGCTTCCAACATCACTCAAACCACCGTTGACTTATCATGGACGGCTTCAACCGACAATGTGGGCGTAACGGGTTATGATGTGTACCTCGGCAGCACACTGCTTGGAACCGTTAGCGGAACAGCCGCCACCGTTTCGGGATTAACAGCATCCACCACCTACAGCTTCTCTGTGAGGGCAAAAGATGCGGCAGGCAATGTGTCGGCATCCAGCAATGTGGCTACTGTAACTACATTATCTAATACCGTTACTTACTGCGCGTCAAGAGGCAGCTCCACCAGCCGCGAGTTCATCAACCGCGTGCGTTTAAACACGATTGACAACACCTCGGGCAACAACGGGGGCTATGCCAACTTCACCAACATTTCAACCACTTTGGTTCGGGGAACTTCCTACACCATCACCATCAATCCGGGTTGGTCCGGCTCGGCACGAAGCGAAGCCTACCGCGTTTGGATTGACTACAATGGTGATGGCGATTTTGTGGATGCAGGCGAGCAGGTGTTCAACCGAACTAAAACAAATGTAAGTACTGTGTCAGGAACATTTACCGTTCCCACTTCTGCCATTTCAGGCACCACCCGCATGCGCGTTTCCATGAAATACAACGCCTCGCCCACTTCCTGCGAAACCTTTGCCAGTGGGGAAGTGGAAGATTACACCATCAACATCGTTTCAAACACCGGGCAGCACTACACGAGCATCACCGTGAGCGAACCCGGCTTGCAGCCAGCCGAAAATGCTTTTGAAACCTACGATTCCGAAATGCTCTTCGAAGAAGCCGAAAACCTCATGCTGCTTACCGTTTATCCTAACCCGCTCAGTGGCGATGTGCTCAACATTACCACCGAAGGTTTCAGCCCGCAGAAGGTTTATGTATTCAACACACTTGGCGAGTTGGTGCTGAGCGAAAAAATCAACGGCAACACTCTCAATGTTTCCACCCTCAGCGCTGGAGCATATATCCTGAGAACAAACACCGGCAGCCAAACCATCAGCACCCGTTTTATCAAGCAATAAACATCACCATCACATCATCCAAAAGCGCGATTCGGGAAACCGGGTCGCGCTTTTTTGTTTTTTGGGGAGAGGGAGAAGGGTTGAGAGGTGAGAGGTGAGAGTTTTGAAGACCGACAGTGGGTAGTTTATTGTTTAATTATTTTCAATGTGTGGCTATTATTTTCCCCTGACTTGAAAAAATAAATACCCGTTGTTAATGTTGTAACATCTACAGTGTTGTTTTCTTGGGTGAGGATACCTGACAGCACTGATTGCCCAAGTTGGTTAGCAATGGTATAGGCAGCTTGTTGTGTGCCGGGGTTTAGTTTTATACTTATGAAGTTATTTGCCGGATTAGGATATATTGTAATGTTGCTTTTTAAGGAGTTTAAAGTATTTACACCGGTGGTGGCATCCCCATTTAAGCGGGCAATACGATACTGCAACGAATCATTATAGTAAAGAAAATTACCTCCGATAAGTATTTTCCCATCGCTTTGCAGGGCAATTGCTGAGATATTACCGCTTGCTCCTGTGTCGGGGTTGAAGGCTGTATCTAAGCTACCATCCCAGCTAATACGGTCAATACGGTTTCGTTCTGTGCCGTTGTAAGAGGTGAAACTACCTCCAATAACTATTTTTCCATCGTTTTGTGGGGCAATGGAAAGAACTAGATCGTTTGCTCCTGTGCCAGGATTAAAGGTAGTATCTAAGCTACAATCCTTATTGAGGCGGGCAATTCTGTTTCGTGGCGTACCTCTGAAAGTGGTGAAATCACCTCCAATAATTATTTTCTCATCGCTTTGTATTGCAACGGAGATGATACTTCCATTTGCTCCTAACAAGGGGTTAAACGTGCCGTCTAAGGTGCCATCTGTTTTAAGGCGGGCAATGCGGTATCTGGTTGAACCGTTGTAAGCAGTGAAATTTCCAACAATTATGATTTTTTCATCGCTTAGCAGGGCAAAGTTACGTACACCAAGGTTTGAGCCTATGCCGTTGGGGTTGAAGGAGTTATCCAGGCTACCGTTTGCATTAAGGCGAACAATGCCGTTTCGTACCGTTCCGTTGTAAGCGTTGAAATAACCGCCTATAAGTATTTTCCCATCACTTTGCTGGGCAACACAACTAACATAGCCATCTACTCCTGTTCCGGAGTCAAAGGTGGTATCTAAGGTGCCGTCAGTATTAAGCCGGGCAATGCCGCCTCGAGCCATGCCGTTGTAAAATTTGAAAAAACCGCCAACAAGTATTTTCCCATCACTTTGCAGAGCCATGCAATAGATATTTTCATCTGCTCCTGTGCCGGAATCAAAGTTTGTATCTAAGGTGCCGTCTGTATTAAGCCGTGCGATATATTTTCGTGCCGTGTCGTTGTAAGTAGTGAAATCACCACCTATAACTATCTTCCCATCACTTTGTAGAAGAATGGAAAACACATGACTATTTGCACCCATACCGGACTTAAAGGTGGAGTCAGTAGCACCGGGCTGGGCATAAAGACCTAAATTAAAAATGAGCGCGATGAGCGTAATGGTTTTATTCATGTATTTAGATTTTTATCTGCTCTAAAATCCCTTTTCGGCTAACGGGGTATAAGTTTATTACTTTTTTAAACAGCCTGCGTAGTTTTTAGCTGCGGGGCTGTTTGGATTTTCTTGCTTGCTTTATCAGTGCAACTTCCACGTTGCGAGACGATTGTTTGGAAACGATTTGACGCGAAGGGAGGCGGGCGGAGTGAAAAGATGCGAGCGCAGGCGGGAAAGACTAAACAGCCATTTAAACCACATAGGCACAATAGTTGAACAGCCAGACGGAATGCAAAGCTACGCATAGATGGCGTGTGTAGCTTGCCATTTAAACGGCCGGATAACGATTTGAGATTAACGATAGTGGATTTGGGAAGTGGGATGCAAAATGTGCTGATGGGAGACTTGAGCGAACAGCCGCCTCACCCCCTGCCCAAAGGCAATAGCTTTAGCTAAAGGGGAAAACAGAACGCGGGAAGCGGAGTGAAAAGGCACTCGCAAGATGCGAGCGCAGGCGGGGCGGAGGTGAACAGCCGATTAACAATTAACGATTTTAGAGGTGGGAGTGAACAGCCGGGGGAGGGAGTTGCGAGTTGCGAGGGAACAGCCGAATACAGGTTGATACACAGAGTTGGCAAGCTGCACAAGCCAAAGCACAGACCAAAGCTTTGTCAAAGAGTTTACACCTTACCCTCCCCTCCCAAGAAAAATTATCTTTTAAAATTATGAAGCCTGCCCAACCTGTAAGCTCCCCCGGCTGTTTACCCCCAAAAAACAAAAAGCGCGACCCGGTTTCCCGAATCGCGCTTTGGATATTGACGTGAGTAGTGATTAATCAAATTTCAAATCCAGCGCCAAGCCGCGCAACTCATGCACCAACACGTTAAACGACTCCGGCATGGTTGGCTCTGGAATGTTGTCGCCCTTCACGATGGCTTCGTAGGCTTTTGCTCTGCCCACAATGTCATCCGATTTCACGGTCAACAACTCCTGCAAGATGTTCGAAGCGCCATACGCCTCCAACGCCCACACTTCCATCTCCCCGAAACGCTGACCGCCAAACTGCGCTTTACCGCCCAAAGGCTGCTGCGTGATGAGGGAGTAAGGTCCGATAGAGCGCGCGTGCATCTTATCATCCACCATGTGAATCAGCTTAATCATGTAGATAACACCCACTGTGGTGCGCTGGTGGAAGCGCTCACCGGTTTCACCGTCATAGAGGTAGGTAGAACCATATTCAGGCAAGCCTGCTTTTAAAATGTAATCGGCAATTTCGTCTAGCGTTGCACCATCAAAAATCGGAGTTCCGAATTTCAAGCCCAAGCGCTGACCAGCCCATCCCAACACGGTTTCGTAAATCTGCCCCAGGTTCATCCTCGAAGGTACACCCAGCGGGTTCAACACAATGTCCACCGGAGTGCCATCCTCCAGGAAAGGCATATCTTCCTGACGAACAATACGCGCAACAATACCTTTGTTACCGTGTCTTCCCGCCATTTTATCACCCACTTTCAGCTTCCGCTTCTTGGCAATGTAAACCTTAGCTAATTTCAACACACCGCTTGGCAATTCATCACCAATGCTGATGTTGAATTTCTCGCGCTTGTAGCGTCCGGTTTCTTCGTTCACACGCAAAGTGTAGTTATGCAAAATCTGCTTCACCAACTCGTTGGCATCCTCTTCTTTCGTCCAGTTACCAAAGTCAACAGTGGTCAAATCCAACGCTTCCAACACTTTTGAAGTGAACTTGGTGCCTTTGGAAACCACTTCTTCTTTGTAAACGTTTGTTACCCCTGCGCTCACTTTGCCGCTCAGCACCGTCATCAACTTCTCAATCAGCAAGTCTTTTATTTCGCCCAATTTCTTTGCGAAGTCCTTGTCTAATTTCTCCAACTGAGTTTTCTCTTTCGCCTTAGCAGTCTTGTCTTTTTTGGCGCGTGCAAACAACTTCTTGGTAATCACCGTTCCTTCTATCGAAGGTGGCACTTTCAACGAAGCATCTTTCACATCACCGGCTTTGTCGCCAAAGATGGCGCGCAAAAGTTTCTCTTCCGGTGTTGGGTCGGTTTCGCCTTTTGGCGTGATTTTTCCAATCAGGATGTCGCCCTCTTTCACGTGAGCGCCCACACGGATGATACCGTTGTCATCCAAATCCTTTGTTGCTTCTTCCGAAACGTTTGGAATATCCGGTGTCAATTCTTCCTCGCCCAATTTGGTGTCGCGCACTTCCAACTCAAACTCTTCAATGTGCATTGATGTGAAAACATCATCGCGCACCACACGCTCGCTGATAACAATCGCATCCTCGAAGTTGTAACCCTTCCACGGCATGAAAGCCACTTTCAGGTTAGCGCCCAGCGCCAACTCTCCGTTCTGTGTTGCAAAACCTTCACACAACACCTGCCCTTTGGTAACGCGCTGTCCTTTGCGAACAAGCGGTTTCAGATTAATGCAAGTGCTTTGGTTTGTTTTTAAGAACTTAGAAAGGTTGTAAGTTTTCTTGTCTTCGCGGAAGCTCACTAAGTTTTCTTCCTCGGTGCGGTCGTAGCGGATGATGATTTGATTCGCATCCACATATTCCACCACACCGTTGCCTTCTGCGTTCACTAAGTTGCGCGAATCCTGCGCCACTTTAGCTTCCAAACCGGTACCCACAACAGGCGCCTGCGGACGCAACAAAGGCACCGCCTGACGTTGCATATTTGAACCCATCAACGCACGGTTGGCGTCATCATGCTCAAGGAACGGAATCAACGAAGCGCTCACGCCCACAATCTGGTTCGGAGCCACGTCAATAAACTGAACTTCTTCAGGAGTGGTAATCGGGAAGTCGCCTTGGAAACGCGCTTTCACCTTGTCGGCAAGCTGCCCGTTTTTGTCAAAATCCGATTTCGCCTGAGCAATAGTGTAGTTGTCTTCCTGCTCGGCAGAAAGAAATTCCACCTTGCCTTTCAAATCAACTTTTCCGTTGGTTACTTTCTTATATGGTGTTTCAATGAAACCCATTTTGTTCACCTGTGCATGGGTGCAAAGGGTAGAAATCAAACCGATGTTTGGTCCCTCAGGTGTTTCAATGGTACACAAACGACCGTAGTGGCTGTAGTGTACGTCACGCACCTCGAAACCTGCGCGCTCGCGGCTCAAACCGCCCGGTCCCAAAGCCGACACCCTGCGCTTGTTGGTGATTTCCGCCAGCGGGTTGGTTTGGTCAAGGAACTGCGAAAGCTGCGATGTTCCAAAGAAGGAATTGATAACCGAAGAAAGTGTTCTTGCGTTAATCAAATCCACCGGAGTGAACACCTCATTATCACGAACGTTCATGCGTTCGCGGATGGTACGCGCCATACGCGCCAAGCCCACGCCAAACTGAGCATACAACTGCTCGCCCACCGTGCGCACACGTCTATTGCTCAAGTGGTCAATGTCGTCAATCTCAGCCCTTTGGTTAGATAGGTTCACTAAGTAACGAACAATGGCAATGATGTCCTGCTTAGTTAACACGCGGATGTCCATTGCAATTTCGTGCTCCAATTTCTTGTTCACTTTGTAGCGACCCACTTCGCCCAAGTCGTAACGCTTGTCGCTGAAGAACAATTTTTCGATGATACCGCGCGCTGTTTCTTCATCAGGTGGGTCAGAACCGCGCAACTGGCGGTAGATGTGGCTCAACGCTTCCACTTCCGAGTTGGAAGTATCTTTTTGAAGCGTGTTGAAGATGATAGAGTAATCGGCAGTAACCGATTCTTTGTGCACGAAAATAGTTTTCGCACCGCTATCCAAAATCAGTTCCAGATTATCTTCGCTGATGATGGTGTCACGCTCCAGCAACACCTCGTTCCGCTCGATGGAAACCACCTCACCGGTGTCTTCGTCCACGAAGTCTTCCATCCAGGTGCGCAACACCCTTGCGGCTAATTTTCTGCCTACTGATTTTGCAGCTTCCTTCTTGTTTTTCAACTCGATTTCATCTGCCAAATCAAACAGTTTCAGAATGTCTTTATCTGTATCGTAACCAACGGCACGCAGCAACATCGTTACCGGGAATTTCTTCTTACGGTCAATGTAGGCATACATCACGTTGTTAATGTCGGTAGCAAATTCCATCCACGCGCCTTTGAAAGGAATCACGCGGGCAGAATAAATTTTTGTTCCGTTCGGGTGGAAACTTTGCCCGAAGAACACGCCCGGAGAGCGGTGCAACTGGCTCACAATCACACGCTCGGCACCGTTGATAATGAAGGTGCCTTTCGGTGTCATATATGGAATGTTGCCGAGGAAAACGTCCTGCACAATGGTTTTGAAGTCAATGTGCTCGGGGTCGTTACACGACAACCTTAATTTCGCTTTAAGAGGAACGCAGTAAGTCAATCCGCGCTCAATACACTCTTCAATGGTGTAGCGTGGCGGGTCAACAAAGTAATCGAGGAATTCGAGCAAGAAAATACTGCGCGAATCGCTGATGGGGAAATTTTCCTGAAAAACGGTGTAAAGCCCCTCTTTCGGACGATTCTCGGCAGTTGTTTCCAACTGGATAAACTCCTTGTAGGAAGCTAATTGAATGTCTAACAGGTCGGGTTGCTGGTCCAACAACTTTACTTTTCCGAAGTTGATGCGTTGTTGTGTTTGTTGAGCGTTTTTCTCAGCCATTATATAAGGATTGAAATTCTCTTTTCTGAATTGATTGGCATCTTGTTTTTACTCCGCCATGCTCGGATGTTTTTTTGGGAAGGAATGCCACTCCCGAAAAACAGGTAAAGGCATGGCTTCTTTTTTGAAGAAGAAACCACGCCTTTTATGTTTTTACAAACCGAAATTACTTGAGTTCGATTTCAGCACCTACTTCTTCCAGTTTCTTTTTCAGGTCTTCAGCAGTTGCTTTGTCAACTTTTTCTTTCACAGCCTTTGGTGCACCGTCAACCAAGTCTTTAGCTTCTTTCAAGCCCAAGCCGGTAAGGTCTTTCACCACTTTCACTACGTTCAGTTTCTGAGCGCCAGCACTTTTCAGAATTACATCGAATTCTGTTTGCTCAACAACAGCAGCAGCGCCACCGCCAGCAGCAGGTGCAGCAACTGCAACCGCAGCAGCAGCAGGCTCGATGCCGTAGTCAGCTTTCAAAATGTTTGCAAGTTCCTGCACGTCTTTTACTGAAAGACTAACCAGTGTTTCAGCTAATTGTTTTAAATCTGCCATGATAATTTACCGTTTACTTTTTTGTTAAGAGATAATTTGATTTAGCAAGTTTCTGAATTTCGAGGTTCACTCCGGCAAGCGGCTCACAACGCTTTTTGAGGTTTAAACCTTTGATTTTCATTAACTTACGAAACCGTCTTGGAAGCCCTTTCGGAAAACGGGAGCGCAAATATACAACTTATCCACAGTTTGACAAGCTGTGCTTTGAAAAATGAATTTTTTGCTACAATCCAAAAATTTCCAACAGCCAAAAAGTTGCACCACCCATGATTGCCGAAGCGGGAATGGTTACAATCCATGCTATCACAATGTTTCCGGCAACTCCCCAACGCACGGCACTCAGCCTTTTGGTCATGCCGGTGCCCATGATGGCTCCGGTGATGGTGTGGGTAGTGGAAACAGGGATTTTAAAACCTGTTACACCAAAAAGCGTGAGCGCTCCTGCTGTTTCTGCGCAAAATCCTTCAAAGGGTTTCAATTTGGCAAGTTTCTGCCCCATGGTTTTCACAATCCGCCAACCGCCAAACAACGTACCCAAACCCATTGCGGTGTAGCAGGAAAGCGCAACCCAAGTGGGTAAAGTTTCGCCCGGATGAACCATGCCGTGAAAAGCCAGCGCAGCCCAAATAATTCCCATTGTTTTTTGGGCATCATTTCCGCCATGACCAAGCGAAAACAGCGCACTCGACACCAACTGCAATCGCCTGAAGTATTTGTCAACTTTTGAGGCTGGAAGGTTTTTAGTGAGGTTCAAAACAGCAATGGCAATGATGTATGAAGCCAACATGCCAATAACCGGAGCCAAAGGAATGAACATGAGCGTGGTAGAAAGCTTATCCATGTTAATGGCACCAAAGCCTGCTTTGGCAAATGCCGCACCGGTAAAACCACCCAAAAGTGCATGTGAAGAGGAAGAAGGAATACCCCACCACCATGTGAGTAAATTCCAAATGATGGCACCCACCAAACCGCCAAACAAAACGGTTTCGGTTACCACATCTGCACGCACCATTTTTTTAATGGTGTCAGCCACACCATGGTCGGTGAAAAAGAAGAAAGCCAGAAAGTTGAAAAAAGCTGCCCATGCCACGGCTTGAAAGGGGGTTAAAACCCTGGTGGAAACAATCGTTGCAATAGAATTTGCCGAATCGTGAAATCCATTGATAAAGTCAAACAGAATGGCAAAAACAATAATGATGATAAGAAATGTCATTGCCCGATTATGAGTTCTTCACCAAAATGGTTTCAATCACATTTGCCACATCTTCGCATTTGTCGGTTGCGGTTTCAAGCAACACAAGAATGTCCTGATGCATAATGATTTTCTTGGCATCGTTCTCATTCTGAAACAAATCGGCAATGGCGGTATGAAAAATATCATCGGCATGATTCTCCAAACTGTTGATGCGCACACATGCCTCTTTAATCCTGATGATGTTATCCATGCTTCGCAAATCGTAAACTGCCACATTAACCTCGCTGGCACTTTTCTCAATAATGTCGGCAAGTTTGCGGAATGATTCCGGCATCACCTCCACACGGTAAAGTTCAATGCGCTTTGCTGTTCCGTAAATAAAGTCAGCAATATCATCCAATGAGGTAGCGAGGTAATGAATGTCCTCACGGTCGAAAGGAGTGATGAAATTTGTGGAAAGCTCAGTAAGAATTTCGTGCGTGATGTTGTCGCCAACATGTTCCAAATCATGAATTTTTCGCATCAACTCCTGACGCTTTTCCGGTGAATGCGAGTGTACAAACTCGGTTAACAGCTTTGAAATTTCCACCACATTTGCCGATGCCTTGGCAAAAAGCACAAAGAAGGTTTTGTCCTTAGGAACAAAGAATGTTAAGAATTTATCTAACCACATGAAATTGAAATTGGCGTTACACTTTGGAAATGAGGATGCAATAGTAGCGCAGTCAATGTGAAGTAATTGTTAAGATTTAAACTAAATGCCCTATTCGTTTTCCCCACAACAACTCATTTAATCTTAAGCAGCTACCATCCATTATACCCAAAATTATGTCTTTGTTAAGAAATAGGAAGCAGGTCATTGTTTTCATTCTCCTCCTATTCTGTGCTTACTTTAAATTCCTTATTTCGCAGCCAAAATTTTGAATGCCAAGTTTATGAGAACATTAGTTTACCTTGCCATACTCATTTTAATGCTAACGTCTTCAACGTTTGCCATTGCTCAAGATGTCACTTTAAATGGTTCTGCTACTTGCAACGCAGCCGCTGTAAGTGGCAACTGGACTGTTCCTTGCGGGGTAACATCTATCACTGTAGAAGTGTACGGTGGTGGCGGTGGTGGTGGCGGTGGTGGCGGTGGAAGTAATGGGGGAATTAATCCAACAAGAGGTGGCGGTGGTGGTGGCGGTGGTGGCTTTGCTACCCTAACAATAAATGTAACACCCGGTTCATCATTTTCATATTCGTTAGGATCTGGTGGTTGTGGTGGGGAAAATGGCTCTGATTTATCAAATGGTTCAAGTGGAAGTGCCGGTAGAAATACAACATTTAGCGGCACTGCATTAGGTGGTACTCCTGTAAATCTTCAAGCTAACGGTGGGGCTGGGGGTATTAGGGGCACAACGAGTAACACAGGAACTGGAAGTGCTGGTGGTTCTGCAAGCGGTGGAACTACAAATACCTCTGGCTCTGCCGGAGGAAATGGAAGCGGAGGGAATGGTGGTGCCGGAGGGCGCGCTTTTGGTCCTTCAGGTGGTCTGGGTGGTCCTACTTCTAATAACCCGGGAGCAATCTATGGTGGAGCAGGTGCAGGAGGTGGCAATAGTAACGGTGGCAATGGCGCACGTGGCGGTATTCTAATTACCTACAACACTCCTGTTTCATTACCCGCCACGCCAACTATATCCTCAACTCCGGCTACCTGCACCAACCCGGGTAGCAGCACCATAAGCAATTATGACCCTGCCGAAACTTACGTATTCACACCTACAGGACCTACTGTTGGGGCAGGCGGAGCAATCACAGGTATGACTACCGGAACAACTTACACAGTGGTTGCCGGCACGGGCAGTTGTGCCTCGCAGCCAAGTGCGCCATTCAGCAATGCTGCACAAACCGCGCCACCTGCAACACCAAACGTTTCCACCGCGCCACCAACTTGCTCGGCAGCAGGCAGCAGTACTGTTACAAATTACAATGCCTCATTGACTTACATTTTTAACCCTACCGGACCAAGCGTTGGAGCAGGTGGAGCAATCACCGGAATGACTGTTGGCACAAGCTACACCGTGGAAGCAAGCGATGGCAGCTGCAACTCATCGCCAAGCGCACCTTTCAGCATTGCAGCACAGTTGCCCACCCCACCTGTGCCAACCATTGTTAGTGTTCCACCCACCTGCACATCAAGTGGAAATAGCGGAATCAGTAATTACAACCCTGCTTTTACTTACTCTTTTTCTCCATCAGGTCCTTCTGTTGTTGCTCCGGGTGCCATCACCGGAATGACAGTTGGCACAAGCTACACGGTTACTGCCAATGATGGCAGTTGCCCTTCTTCGCCAAGTGCGCCATTCAGTAATGCACCCCAATCCAACGCACCTGCAACACCCACCATTGCAACCGCTCCGCCAACTTGCTCGGCAGCAGGCAGCAGCACTGTTACAAATTACAATGCCTCATTGACTTACATTTTTAACCCTACCGGACCAAGCGTTGGGGCAGGCGGTGCAATCACAGGAATGACTGTTGGCACAAGCTACTCTGTGGAAGCAAGTGATGGAAGTTGCAATTCATCGGCAAGTGCGCCATTCAGCATAGCAGCGCAGTTTCCTGCGGCTGTTGCGGCAATCAGCGGTTCACTAAGTTACTGCACCGGTGGAAACACCACCCTTACGGCAAGTGGAGGCGTTAGCTATGTGTGGACGGATGGAACAAACGTTATTGGTAACAATGCAAGCGTTACCGTTACACAAGGAACTTATGGAGTGTTGGTAACAGATGCCAATGGCTGCACCGACACCGAAACTGCCACTGTTACTGAATCCACCAGCCTAACTGTGAACATCATTGGCGATGTTACCTATTGCCCCGGAAGCAACACCACGCTGACCGCTAATGGCGGAACAAGTTTTTCATGGAGCAATGGAGGCAACATAGCAACTGTAACCGTTACCGCAGGCACTTATTCGGTTACTGCTACCGATGCCAGCGGCTGCACAGGAACCACATCTGCAACGGTTACTGAACTTGCCGCACCTGCAGTAAGCATTAGTGGAAACCTCAGCTACTGCGTGGGCGAAAACACAACACTCACAGCAAGCGGTGGCAGCAGCTACCTGTGGAATGATGCAGCCAATAGCGCCACGGCTGCCATTACAGTTACACAAGGTAGCTACACGGTAGTGGCAACCGATGCCAATGGCTGCACAGCTTCGTCTAATGCAGTAGTAACAGAAAGCTTGCCGCCTACAATTGCCATTAGTGGAAGCTTAAATTATTGTGAAGGAGCAAACACCTCTTTAACTGCAAGTGGAGGCGTGTCCTACGCATGGAGCAACGGCATTAACATTGCAACAACAACTGTTACACAAGGCACTTACACCGTAACTGTTACCAATACTACTGGGTGTACCAACACTCAAGACGTAACGGTAACAGAATTGCCTCGTCCGCAGGCAGCATTCGCATTTGTACCTCAATGCGCAGGCGAAGCAGTAGATTTCCAAAACCTGTCAACCGGAGCAACTTCGTTTGTTTGGAGTTTCGGAAATGGCAGCACTTCCACCGATGCAGAACCAAGTGTGATTTATACTTCGGGTGGAACTTTTAATGTAACGCTTACCGCCATTGATGGTGCATGTAGTGATGCTGCAACACTTCCTGTAGTTGTTGCTGAGAAACCTGTTGCTGATTTTGATGCAGAAAAAATAACGCTTGTTAAAGACGAAGAAGCACTGCAAATCATAAACACCTCCACAGGCGGCACAGCCTGGCTTTGGAACTTTGGCGATGGCAACAGCAGCAGCAGTTTTGAACCCACGCATGTTTATGCAGAAAAAGGTGTTTACAGCGTTTCGCTTATTGCCACCAATGCCGGAGGATGCAGCGATACTTTGGTAAAAACCAACTGGGTTACAGTGGTTGAAAAACCTGCGCTTTTCATCCCCAATTTGTTCTCGCCTAATGATGATGGCGTGAATGACATTTTCAAAATTGAAGGCAGCGGATTCAGGCAAGTTGAAATGAAAATTTTCAACCGCTGGGGCGAAAAAGTGTTTCAAACCAACGATGCCGATTTTGGGTGGGATGGCTACGTGGCAGGCAAAAAAGCAGAGCCGGGTATTTATGTTTATCAACTCACTGTTTTGTATGAGCTATTAAATACTGCAAAGTATTCTGGCAGTATTGTTTTAGTACGTTAAACAGCCCCCCAACACGGTGTTAACCGACTGCTGAAGCAGGTTGGCAGAGCGCTGCCACGAAAAGTTTGCTTGCTGAGCAAAACCTAATGCAGCCAATCGTTTTCCTGCTGCTTCATTTTCTAAAATGAATTTCATTTTAGCTGAAATGTCATCAACATTTGTGGGCGACACATACAATGCCGCGCTGCCGCAAACTTCGGGCAACGATGATGTGTTAGAAACAATTACCGGAACACCACACGCCATTGCTTCGAGTGGAGGAACACCAAAACCTTCAAATAAACTTGGATAAACAAGCGCTTCGGCTGCTGCAAGTGTTTGTGCCAACTCGCTATCGGTTAGCCTGCCAAGGAACTGAACATCATTGCGCTTTTGCATTTGCTTCCATACCTTAAACAGTTCATCGGTTTTCCAACCCTTTGCGCCAACAATCAAAAACTTATCCCCTCTTTTACTTTCCATTTTTTCAAAAGCAAGTAATGCGCTCGCTAAGTTTTTGCGCGGATTTAATGAACCAATGTAAACCAAGTAAGGCTTCCCTCCTGAAACCTTTGCCCTAACCGTCAATTTTTCGCCTTCTGTAATTGGCTTAAAAACATCACGAATGCCATTATACACCACATCCACTTTTTTGTTCGGAACATTCAAATGCGCAACCATTTCCTGCTTTGAAAACTCAGAAACTGTGGCAATGCGTTGTGCCTTCTGCGCAAAGCGCGGCATAAAAAAACGGTAATACCATTCATCGGCTTTCCCCATGTGCGCGGGGTAGTGAATGTATGCCAAATCGTGCATCACCAGCAACTGCGGAACGGACGTGTTCAGCACGCCATATCCATCGGGGGAAAGAAATAAATCGGGTTGATTTTTTTTCAGCCAATGCCTCACACTAACCTCAAACCAAAACATATAAAGCAAAGGATGACGAGCTTGTGGCGGCAACACCACCGGAAAAACATTTTGCCCATACACAAAGCCCGCATCAAAAGGGCGATCAAACAAAAAAGTGAATTTTGTTTCCGGGTTTGCAGTGGTTATCCTTTTCAAAGTTTCATGTGCGAAGTACCCGATACCCTCCAACCGGTTGGGCAACAATAAGCGAGCATTAACAGCAATGTGGCGATGAAAAGTCACGGAACAAAGATGCTTTTTAATCTAATCTCAAACAGTTGCTTTTATGCTTTCTTTGCGGACACACAGATGCGGAAGAAATTTGCTTTTCACTTAGCTGTTCTGATTGGTGCTAACCTGCTGGTGAAACCTATTTGGATTTTTGGCATTGACCGCGTGGTGCAAAACAAATTAGGTGCGGCAGAATATGGAACCTATTTCGCGCTGTTTAACTATTCCCTTCTTTTCGGCATGTTGCTTGATTTGGGTTTGAACAACTTCAACAACCGAAACATTTCACGCTCGCCTGCTCGCATTCATCAGTATTTCGGAAACCTATTGATGATTAAAATTCTGCTTGCATGCATGTATTTCATAGCCACCTTGGGCTTTGCGTTTTTCTCTGGTTTCAGCCCCGTGCAGTTTAAAATTCTGATTTGGCTGCTGCTCAACCAAAGTTTACTCACCCTGATTTTGTTCTTCCGCTCCAACTTGCAAGCGCTGCAAATGTTTAAAACAGATAGCCTTGTTTCTGTTGCCGATAGATTGCTTGCTATTGTTTTTTGCAGCATCATGCTGTTGCTGTATGAACAGCAATTTACCATCGTAAATTTTGCTGTTGCACAAACTGTTGCACTTGCATGCACCGCACTTTTTGCAGGCGCGGTGGTAAGTTTTCATGCAGGGTTAGTGTTTGAATTCTGGAGCCGAAAATTTGTGTGGAAAATCATTCAATCTTCAGCGCCTTATGCCACGCTTGTGCTGCTCATGAGTATTTACAACCGCATTGATGCAGTAATGCTTGAAAGGCTTTTGCCTGAAACAGGCGCAACACAAGCCGGTGTTTATGCTGCAGGCTACAGAATTTTTGATGCTGCCAATCAGTTTGGATTCCTGTTCAGCGCCTTGCTGCTGCCCATGTTTGCAGCAAATTTCCGCAAGCGAATCAACAACAAAGAACTGTTTGACTTTGGCTCAAAAATGATTGGTGTTTTTGCCGTGGGCATTTCGGTGTTTTGCTTTGTGTGGGCTGAGGAGATAATGCAGCTTCTTTATCACACCAACCATGCTTCGTGGGTTAATGTATTCAGGCTGATAATGCTTTGCTTCATTCCGGCATCACTTACTTACATTGCCGGCACACTTGCCACTGCTCATGGTTCACTGATTGCCCTTTGCAAGATTTCGGCAGTGGGCATGGTGTTCAACATCGTTTGCAATTTTGTGTTGATTAAAAAGATGGGCGCACAAGGATGTGCAGCCACCGCATTAGCCACAAGCATAATAATGCTTTGCTTGCATTGGGCGGTAATTCACCGCAAAAAAATTGTTCCGCTCAGCCTGTCATCCATCGCGCGGTTAATGCTTTGGGCAGTTTTGTTGATGACGCTTTCAATGGTTGTAAAAAAGTATTTCCAAACACTTCCGGTGCAAACTGCGCTTTATGCCATAGCAGCATTTGTGTTGCTGTTAACACTGCGGGTAATTGAAATGAGCGATTTGAAAAAAGTTATTGCCATAAAGTCAAACTGAATAGTGGTGCATTCTGCTATTTTAGCCGCTCAATTTTCATAAATGAATCAGCAACAAAATTTGGTTTCTGCCACAAAAACCATCATCAAATGGTGGAAACATATTTTCGCAATTTCCGTTCTTTCTGCTGTGGTTACAGGCTTGGTGGCGCTGTTTGTGTTGGATGAATACTACCTTTCACAAGCCACTTTTTACCCTGTGAATCAATCGCTGAACGACCGCTCGGTTTTATTCAACACCACTTCGGGAAGTTTTATCAATTACTATGGTGATAAATACGATGTAAACCGCGTGCTGACCATAGCTAACGCCAAGCCGTTGATTGAAAAAATGATTGAACAGTTTGGCTTGGTAGAGCACTATAAGATTGACAGAAACAAACCCTACTGGCGCACCAAGGTTTACAAGAAGTTTCTGAAAAACTATAAAGCAATAAAAACCGAAAAAGATGCCATAGAAATTTCGTTGTTCGACACCAAGCCTGAGCTTGCCGCTGAATTTGTAAATGAAATGGTACGCATTATTGACAGTGTAAACAGCAAAACCATTAAAGAAACCCGGGCGCGCCTGATGGTGGCTTTGGAGCGCGACTTGAGTGAAAGCAGTGAAGTTTTGAATGCGCTGTCAGCAAAAGCAGATTCATTGGTTAAAAGAAACAATTTGAAAATCACCTTTAGTCAATATGGAGAGTTACTGGTGGATGGTGACAATTTTCTTGCGCGCGAAACAGTAAGGCAATTGTTTAATAAAATTAAAAACCAGCAGCGCGAAATGCTGAACAAAGGAAACATCAAAGAGCAGTTGGAAGTTTCCATCAACAACACCGCATCATCGCTAAGCATTATTGAAGCCGCTGAACCGGCTGACAGACGTGAAAAACCAAAGCGAACAGTAATGGTGATAATTGCCTTTTTTATTGCCCTGATTTTTTCAATGATTGGCGTGTTGCTGTTGGAGCAACTGAATGATTTCCGCAAGCAACTTTCTGCCTGATGACTCAACCGCTGCCAAAGCTGCATATAGCATTGCTGTGGGGATATGGTGTTTTCACCATTGCCTGCTTTGTACTTGCACTGCATTTCGATTTCATGCCATTGGCAGCAGCGCCTGCGCTTGTGCCTGCGGTGTGGTTGGGGCTGAGTAATTTTTCGTTCCTCTATTTTGTGCTGCTGTTTTCGCTGCCGCTTTCAATGGAGTTTAATTTCACTCCCTCGCTGGGCACCGATTTGCCCTCGGAGCCTTTAATGGTGGGGCTGATGTTGATTACCATTTTTTATCTGGCAACGCAGCCCGATGCACTACCAAAAAAGTTTTTCACCCATCCGGTTCTGCTGCTGATTTTCCTACATCTGGGATGGATTTTTATTGCCTGTATCAACTCGCTCAACTTCACTGTTTCCATCAAAATTTTCATTGCAAAGTTGTGGTACATTGCAGTGTTCATCTATTTAACCGCTATTGTGCTCAACACTTTTCAAAGGATTCAAACTGCTTTTTGGTGTGTGTTTTTGCCGCTTCTTGCCACTGCTGTTGTTACCATGATTCGTCATGCAATGATGGATTTTGGCTTTGAAGAAATCAACAAATGTGTTACACCCTATTTTGCCAATCATGTGAACTATGCCCTAATGCTGGTGGTTTTCTACCCCTTCATTTGGCTGGCTGCAACATGGTATGAAAAAAATTCATGGCAGCGATGGCTGCTGAATTTTGCAAAGTTGTTTTTCCTGGTTGCCATTTATTTTTCCTACACACGTGCAGCCATGCTTGCTGCGTTGTTAATGGTTCCATTCTTTTTTGTTGTGCAGTGGCGGTTGATGAAGCTGGCAATAGCAGTTGCAGCCATTGGCGCACTTGCAGGGGTGATATACATGACTGAAGACAACCGCTTTTTGAAACATGCACCCGATGAATCCACAATTTATCACGATGAATTTGGCGACCATGTTAGTGCAACTTTTGAGGGCAAGGATGTGAGCAGTATGGAGCGCGTTTATCGCTGGATTGCAGGCGGAAGAATGATTTTAGACAGACCTTTGATGGGTGTTGGTCCAGGAAATTTTTATCCGCACTACAAGCAATATGCCGTTGCAAGTTTTGAAACATGGGTAAGCGATAATGATGAGCGCTCAACCATTCACAATTATTTTCTGCTGCTGTGGGTAGAGCAAGGCGTGATAGGATTGTTGGTTTTCCTCATGCTTACCGGATTCATTTTTTTAATGGGCGAGAACATTTACCACCGGCTGAATGATTCAAGGCACAAGCAAATTGTGATGGCAAGTCTGCTTTCGCTGATGGCGATTTACTTCTCACTAACACTGAACGACATGCTGGAAACTGATAAAATCGGAACCCTGTTTTTCTTCAACATTGCACTGCTGCTGATCTTTGCAACCAAGCAGCTACCTGATTCGGAGGGTGAGCAGCGTTAAGTCATCATCAAACTCTGCGCCATTGGTAAAGCGCATCATTTCATCAATAAGCTGCTCGTTGAATTGCTTGATAGAAAGATGAGGATTTGATTTCAAAAAATTTTCTATGCGCTCACTTTCAAACAAGTTACCATCAGGATTTGAGGCTTCAGAAAGCCCATCGGTGTAGTTTAAAACAATGGCATTTTCGGCAACTTCCACCTCGCCCACGTTAATGAATGGCAACATTTCAAACATCCCCAAAATGGTACAGCCTTTGTCTAACTGATGAATAACACCTTTTGAATTCAGTAATGATGAAGTGTGTCCTGCATTTACATACTTCAGCACCCGTGTTCGGTAGTCGAACAAACCGATGAAAAAGGTGATGTACTTCTCGCCTTGTGTAATCTCTCTGATTTTAGTGTTCAAAATATCTACCAACTGGTCGAGCGGATAGTTGCGCGTAATTAAAGCACGCAGATTGGCTTGCAGATTTGCCATCAGCAAAGCAGCAGAAATTCCTTTTCCGCTTACATCACTTACGCAAAAAGCAATTTCATCTTCACTGAGTTGAATAAAATCATAGTAATCACCCCCAATACTTTTGTGTGCTTTGTAAAAAGCCGCCACCTCCATTTTTTCGTTCACAGGCAGCTTGCGCGGAACAAGTGTGTTTTGCATTTCCTCGGCAAGCCGTAGCTCCTTCTGCATCAACATTTGGTCGAGCTGACTTTTAAACAACTTTTTGTTTTCGTTTGCCACCACAATGATGTTGGTGATGGTTTGAATAAACTTCAACTTTTCCTCAATGGCATCACCTGAAGTTTCTCTAATGCCGCCTATAAGCGCAAATCCAACAGGTTCCTTTTTATGCAAAACAGGAATCACGTAATCAAATTCATTCAACTGCCCAAGGTTATGATTGGCTGCGTGCTGAATGGTGGAAATGCCTGAAAGCAGTTTTATGCAGCCGAAAACATTTTCAGGTTTTTGCGCAGTTTCACTCACTAACTCACAGTTCCATGTGTCTTCATTTTCTTTCATCAGCAGCAACACTTTGCCAACACCCTGATGCGCCCTGATGATGTTCTCATAAATTTTCACCAAAGCATAAATAGGCATGTTGTGGTTGATGGCTTCAGTGATGTCTTGCAACGATTTCATTTGCTGCTGTTTGGTGGCAGCAAGGCGCTCGATGGCGCTGAGTCGCTTCTTAAAAAAATCAATTTCAGAAATTGGCTGTTGAGTTGATTCAGACATGCGGTGAAGTTAATTCAACTGCAGAAACAAAAAATTGATTATTGACATTTCATGCTCTACACAAAACTTTTATTGCTGAATATGGTTTTAGTGCTCAAATAATTTTTGATTTGCGCGCTCATTTGTCAATGACAAAATCATTCCAATATTTCATTTGTTTGTTCGCTGCGTTGGCTCCGTTTTTTTCATTCGGCAACGATGAAAAACTTCGCTCCATCATTCATGCGCTTAGCTACATCGAAGGTGATTACAGCCACGCAGTAGCCGATGGAAAAATTATTGACGAGGGGGAGTATGAAGAAATGCTGGAGTTTAGCGAGAGCGTTTCCTCCCTTTATCGCTCCTCAATTGGCAAAATCCCTTCAAACGACACTTCAGAGATAAATAAGCGCATCAATGCTTTGGCAATAGAAATTCAAACAAAAGCAGATGCAAAAATCGTTTCTGCAAGCGCCTCGTTTTTAAAAAATAAATTCACGGAAATCAGCGGCATAGAAACTTATCCGAAGTTTTTTCCAAATCTCCAAAACGGGGAAAAAATCTATGCCGCAGAATGCTCAAAATGTCATGGCGCAAAAGGTTATGGCGATGGAAAAGATGGATTAGGCGCCACTCCCCCACCCCGCAATTTCCATGATGCGGAACGCATAAAAGATTTGAGCGCTTTCGCTGCTTTCAATAGTATCAGGCTTGGCATTCAAGGAACCATCATGCTGCCACACCCGAGTTTGAGCGATAAAGAAGTTTGGGATGTGGCTTTCTATGTGCTGAGTCTGCGTCATCAAAATGCCGGAAAAAGCAAACCTTCCGGTGAAGTTTCGCTTGAAAATATGGCGACCCTTAGTGATGAAGCGCTTGCACAGCAACTCGATTTAAGCCAAACAGAAATTGCATTCTTACGCACACAACAGGCACAGGAAACACACCACATTTTTTTAAAACTTGCTTTGGAGCATTTAAACAAATGCCTTGAAGCCTATAAAAATGCCGACTATGCAGCTGCGGCCGCATTTGCCGCCAATGCTTACTTAGAGGGGATTGAGCCTGTTGAGATGCCTTTAAAAGCCGCCAATTCATCTTTAAGTGAATCGCTTGAGCAAAGCATGATTGCAGTGAGAAAATTGATAAAAGAACGTGCTGATGAAGAAGCAGTAGAAGTTGCCATTGATAAAGCCAAACAACTTATCAATCAATCATCTAAAGCACTTGAAGAAAAGGAGTATTCATTTTTGCTTGCGTTCTGGATGGCAATAGCCATTATTCTTCGCGAAGGCTTGGAAGCATTTTTAGTTATCATGGCTGTTCTTGCAGTGTTAAACAAGGCTGATTTGCGCCATCAGAAAAAGTATGTTCATGCAGGTTGGATTGCTGCCTTAGTGAGTGGCGTTTTTATGTGGATGGCAAGCGAAAAAGTGCTTTCAATCGGCTTTGCCAACATCGAACTGCTTGAGGGCATCATTGCATTTGTTGCTGTTGGAATGTTGCTGTACATAGGCTTTTGGCTACACGGAAAATCAAGCGCTGAGGCTTGGAAAAAATATGTAAGTAACTTAGTGAAAACCGCGGCTAACAGTGGCAGCGGTTGGGGGCTTGCAGCAGTTTCGTTTTTTGTGGTTTTCCGCGAAGTGTTTGAAAGCGTTTTGTTCCTTTCTGCAATAAACATTGAAAGCAAAGGACAACACACTTTTGCAATTGCATTGGGATTGCTGGTAGCGCTTGCGCTTGTTTCACTGTTTGCTGTTGTGGCACTTAAATTTTCTGCAAAGCTGCCTATTCAGAAGTTATTCAAAATTTCATCCATTGTGATGAGCGTTTTGGCAGTGGTGTTAGCAGGAAAAGGCGCGCGTGCATTTCAGGAAACAGGCTTGCTGAGCGAAAATCCTATTGACATACCTAAATTAGAAGTCATCGGATTTTACCCATCGCTTGAAACCATTGGTATTCAACTTGCCCTTGTTGTTTTGGTAGTGATTATTCTTAATCGCCCCCCAAACAACAAAGCCTGATTCTTCAAGGTTGATAAGGCTCAAATCCTTATCATTGCAGCCCTTAAACAAAGAAAATGAAAAAAATTGCCGTCATCGGTGCCGGTCCTGCGGGAATAACTGCAGCGCATGAGTTGGTGAAACTTGGTGCAGATGTGGAGGTTTTTGAAGCATCGGAGTCGGTAGGTGGAATGGCAAAGTCCATAAACCTTTGGGGCTACACTGTGGACATTGGTCCTCACCGCTTTTTCAGCAGCGACACCCGCGTGAACGAAGCTTGGCTTGAAGTGGTTGGGCGCGACTACGAAATGGTGGACAGACTCACACGCATTTATTACAAAAAGAAATTCTTCTATTACCCGCTTAAAGCATTGAATGCACTCGGCAACCTTGGTGTGTTTGAAGCCGGGCTGTGTTTTCTAAGCTATTTAAAGGAAAAATTTTCGCCCACAAAAGACGATGGCTCTTTTGAAAGCTGGGTAACAGGGCGATTTGGAAGCAGGCTGTTTGGAATTTTTTTTAAAACCTACACCGAAAAACTTTGGGGAATTTCCTGCAAAGATTTAGATGCTGATTTTGCTGCGCAGCGCATCAAAAAATTCTCATTGGGTGAAGCCATTAAAAATGCCCTGTTCGGCAACACCGGAAAGCACAAAACATTGGTTGACCAATTTGCATTTCCACATGAAGGAACAGGAATGGTTTATGAGCGGATGGCAAAAAACATTGAAGCAAAAGGAAGTAAGGTTCATTTGAAATCGCCCGTTCAAAGGGTGCTGACTAAAAACAACCGCGCCTACGCATTGGAGCTCAGCGATGGGACAGTGAAAGAATATGATCACATTGTTTCCTCCATGCCAATGACTTTGCTGCTGCAACGCTTGCCGGAAATCCCTTCAGATATTTTGGAGAAAAGTAAACAACTGCGCTATCGCAACACCATCATTGTTTACCTGCTGGTGGAAGGCAAAGATTTGTTTCCCGATAACTGGCTTTATGTTCACTCGCCTGATTTACTGATGGGAAGGCTAACCAATTTCCGCAATTGGGTTCCGCAACTTTATGGCGATAAAACCGGCTCGGTGATGGCATTGGAATACTGGTGCTATGATGAAGATGATTTTTGGAAATGGGACGAACAGAAGCTGATTGAGTTGGCAAAAGATGAATTGAAAAAAACAGGCTTGATAAAAAATGCTCCCATAACCGAGGGTAGTGTTTACCGTATTCCAAAATGCTATCCTGTTTACGGGCGAGGCTATAAAGAAGTGCTCACCCCCATTGAAAGTTATCTGCGCACAGTTGAAAATCTAAGTTTAATTGGACGCTATGGTTCTTTTAAATACAATAATCAGGACCACTCCATTTTAATGGGCTTGCTTGCTGCCGAAAACATTATGAAAGGCACTCACCACGACCTCTGGGAAATCAACACAGATTACGAAACCTATCAGGAAACTTCCACCATCACCAAATCGGGATTGCAGAAGAATTAATTATTGCAATCTATTTGTTTACAAGTTGGTATAGGCTATTTATTACCAAGGCGGCACATCCCCATTTTCAAAATCATCGGGTTTGTGTTTGCGTTTGAATTCTATTTCATCGTCATCGCCCTGTTCATTCATTTTTGAAGGTCTGTCCACATAGTTTTTCTTCACCTGCATGTTGCGCATGTTGTCATATTCATCAGATGCGCTGAAAGTGTTCAGGTTTTCAAACTTCGCATACTTGCCGATGAAGCGCGTGCGCACATCCACCACCGGACCATTACGGTGTTTTGCAATCATCACCTCTGCAATGCCATCGGTGGGCGAGCCATCCTCAAACTGAGGAATTTTGTAATACTCGGGACGATAGAGGAACATCACAATGTCGGCATCCTGCTCAATTGCTCCCGATTCACGTAAATCTGAAAGTACCGGCTTTGGCGGACCTCCGCGCTTTTCGGGCGCACGCGATAACTGCGAAAGTGCAATCACCGGAACGTTCAACTCCTTTGCCAAGCCTTTTAATGAGCGCGAAATTTGGCTAATTTCCTGCTCGCGGTTGCCGTTGCCGCCTTTGTTTTCTGAAGTGCCGCTCATCAACTGCAAATAGTCAATGATGATCATTTCGATGTTGTGTTGCTGTTTTAGCCTACGGCATTTGCTGCGCAATTCAAACACATTGATTGCCGGTGTGTCATCAATAAAAATTGAGGCATTGCGCAGCGAATCAATTTTTGAAGTAAGAATTTGATATTCATATTCCTCCAAACTTCCTCTGCGGATTTTATCGGCAGGAATATGTGTTTCCATAGAAATCAAACGCTGCACCAACTGTGCGCTGCTCATCTCTAACGAAAACAATGCAACAGGCTTTTTGTGGTCAACGGCTGCATTGCGCGCCAGTGCCAAGGTGAATGCCGTTTTACCCATTGCAGGGCGTGCTGCCACAATAATGAAATCGCTTTTCTGCCAGCCTCCTGTTGCTTTATCCAAATCAATGAAACCCGATGGAACACCATTCAAATGGTCTTCATTGTTGTGCATTCTGATGTCTAGCTCTTTCAACTCGCTTTGCAGGATGTCGGCAATGTTGTCGGAGTTGCGCTTCATGTTGTTTTCGGCAATGGAGAAAAGGTTTTTCTCTGCCTTATCCAACAATTCAAACACATCGGTGGTGTCGGAGTATGCATCTTTTATCACTTCGGTGGAAGAAGAAATCAACTGCCGCTGAATCAATTTTTCTGCAATGATGTGTGCATGATATTTTACGTTGGCTGCCGATGCCACCTTGTTGGTGAGTTGCGCGATGTAAAACGGTCCGCCTGCATTTTCCAAATCGCCCTGCCTTTTTAATTGCTCGGTAACCGTGAGCAAATCAATAGGCTTTTGTGCTTGGTCAAGATTGCGGATGGCACGCCAGATGCGTTGATGTTTGTCCACATAAAAACTTTCTTCACGCAGCAGGTCGCTCACTTCGTTGATGGCATCTTTTTCAATCATCACTGCGCCTAAAACCGCTTCTTCCAAGTCCACCGCCTGTGGTGGCAGTTTTCCATAATCCATCACATTCTGCACATCGCCCATGAGCGCTTTTGAACGAAGCAGTGAGTCGCGTGTTTTTTTCAGTATGTCTTGCGGTTCAGCCATTATATGTTGTGTAAGATTTTTAGAAAAGGGCTGCGAATAAGCAGGCTTAGAATGAAGTTAAGAAATTATGATGGCAATAAATTTCTGCACCCTTGTTTTCACACTGTTTCCACACACCCAAACGAACATTTCATCGTGGAACGTTGATGTGAAAAGGGTTTGCAGTGTGGATAAGCTAAATGTACTAACAAACTTAAATGAAACCGATTGCAGTTTGCTGCACCCAACCCACTTTTCCATCGGCTAACCGCACCTTGCACCATTCACCTACTTTGTCTTTCACCTCCACCTTCAGCCCTTCGTGAACCATAAAAAGGTTAGTGCTAGATTCATCGGGCGCGCTTTTTACGTAAAGTACCTTGGCAAGTAAAATGGCAGTATCGGGACCCGTTTCGCACCTTTGCTGCTTTACTTTTAACCATAGGCAAAAAACAGAGGCAAGCAAAAGACTAAACCCTATTACAAAACCTGTTCTCCGCCATTCAGTGAACAGGTAAAGAATGAAAAACAACAGCGCCATCCAAATCAACGCCAGCGCTATATTTCCCCAACCGGTTGATGTAAAGGTTTTCCGAAATTTCTTCCACCATGTAATGATGGAAAGTTGTGGCACGGCTAAAATTTTATCGGCAGTTTTAGCATTGGCTAACTGAAGGTTGTGCAGCACATCTTCATCTTCGGGCGAAAACTTTAGCGCCTTTTCGTAATGCAAAATGCTGTTTCCTAACTCACCTAACTTAAACAAGGTGTTGGCAAAATTGAAATGCACTTCGGCATTTTCTTGCCCCTGTGCCAGCAGCTTCGAGTACAACATGGCTGCCGAGTCAAACTGATTGCTTTTGTAATGTGCATTCGCGTTTTGGTAAAGCTCCACCGGTGGTTGTGCTTTAATGAAAAACGGAATTACCAAAAAGCAAAACCATTTAAATGGTTTTGGAAATGAGAAATCAAAAATTGAAAGAACCGCTTGTGTCATTATCCTTTTATTTCGTCTTCGAGGTCTGCAATGATGGAAATGGCATTGTCGTAATTCAATTTCATTTCGCCACCCTCGCCCACGGGTGCGTAAAGCGCTAATTCACAAGTATTCAACAGCGATTTCAACTTTTGAATCGTTTCGGCTGAAACACTTTTTGCCGCAAGTTTTTCTTCCACATTTTCTTTACTTAACACTGCCATGTCTATATTCAATTTATCGCCTAAGTAACCCCAAATAGCCCTGCTTACTTCGTCATAAAAATCTTTTTTGCGGCTGGCTTCCAAATGCTTTTTCGCTTGCGACAAACGCGTTTTTGCAATTTTGGTAGCGCGTCTGCGTTTGGTGCCCACAATGTCGGCTGCAAGGCTTTCATTCCTCTTTTTCAAACCCACCAATGCAATGAACAGCAGAAAAGGGGATGCATAGCCTAAACCAAAACCCACCGATGCAGGGAAAACACTGCGCTTCCCGGAAAAATCGGGCACATTGGTTTTGATATAGCGAATATCTTCTCCAAGCGATTTCACTTCTTCTTTGCTTGGTGCGGAAAGCGCGGTGTAAGTGGAAGTAGATGCTTCACCGGTAACCGCTAAACTGAACTCAGGTGAATTGATGGTTATATACTTTCCGGTTTCGGGGTTGAAGAATGAAAACTCATTGGCGGGAATTTTGAACTCACCGGGCAGGCGTGGAATGATGAGAAAATCATATTGCTTGGTGCCGCTAAAACCGCCTCCGGTGTTTTGGATGCTTTCTTTCACTTTCGGGTCATACACTTCAAAACCCTGTGGCAATGATGGTTTTGCAAGTTCCACAAATTTCAAATTTCCTTTTCCCGAAACGGTGATGGTGTAGGTTACCGGCTCATCGGTTTTTGTTTTATCCGATGAAATTTTTGTGGTGCAGGTATAGTTGCCCACCGCGCCATTGAAGGATGCAGGTTTGTTTGCCGCAGGCAACTCCTTCACATTCACCACACCTTCGTTGCTTTCCATTTTGTAGGGAACATTCTGCACACGCATGCCGCCAAACATATCCCAAACACTTCGTCTGCCGGTGCGCAACTGCATTTGAACAATAGTGGAAAGCTCTGCCGGACTGATTTTTAGCGTGCCGCTGCGCTGCGGAAACAGGTTGAATTTCTGCAAGTCAATCACGTTATACTTCTTGCCATTGTACTCTTCGATGCGCGGCTTTTGATTGGGTTCCAACTGCACTTCCTGATTCCAAAAACCTTCCACACCCAACGCTTTTGAGATTTGCAGTTGCGCGATAGAATAATTGAAGTAAAGTTTGAGTGTGGCAGTAAGTTGTTCGCCTTGATAAACATTGTTATCGCTCAACACCAACCGCAAAAACACATTTTGTTTTAGCTCCTTCTGCAAATCGGCATCACTAATTTGGGCTTCAGGCTCGGGAGCAGCGTTGCTAAATGGGTCGTCAAAAAACGGGTCATCAAAAGGGTCAGGGAAACCGAATGGGTTCTGATTTCTTCTGCGCTGTTGAGTTTGCTGCTGTTGTTGAACTGCTTGGGTAACTTCCACCGTCAACTCATTCGATTCTAAATTTGCACCACCTACGTTTACACTCGCTTTGCCAATTTTGAGCGTGCCTTCTTTTTTGGGGCGAACAATAAAAGAGTAAGTGATGGACTGCGACATACTGCCATTAATGAAACTTACACTTTGCGAAGTATTTGGACCCGAAAGCACCTGAAAGTCGTTGAAGCCGGGCGCTTTGAAACTTCTTGACTCACCGTTTTCAACCACAAAATTTACTTGCAGATTTTGATTTACGGGCACTTGCTTTGCTGCAGTGGCATAAAACTTTGTTTGTGCCACAAGCGATGCACACGATGCAGCCAACAGCAACATCGCCAACACAATTTTATTGTTGAGCAGGCTTTTCATGGTATAACAGTACGCGAAAATCTTACCGCTAACCCCTTTCAGCAAAAGGCTTAACAGATTTTTGGGAGAATAAGCTGACAATCAATGTAAAAACAGGTAAGTCCACTACTGCGGATGACTCACCGAAACTGCGTTCTTGTATATCTCGGTTTTGTCCATGGTGATGCTTTTAGGCTGCTTGTTCACATACATTTCCATTTGGTCGTTGTAGTGCGGGCTTGCAGGGTTTGAACTGTTGCCCACAAAGTTGGTGGTCTTCAATTCTTCCAATCCATCTTTTCCGTATTTCGCGTACATCACAAAAGTGTCGCCTTTGTTCATGCGCAGTTTCCCATCTTTATCAAAACCCACGGTGCAACATGCAAGTGTTTCAATGCCACCATACATTGACATGCTTTTATCACCACGAACCACTTTTTGAACTTCGCCAAGTGGCACGTCCAAAGTGCCGTAATGCGTTAGCAAAAAGTCGCGGCTTTGGCGCAGCATTTTCAAAAGCAAGGTGTCGGAAAAGGTGTTTTCGTAAGGCGCATAAAACTTTCCTAACTGGTCGCTGAGCAAAACGCCAAACACTGCCATCAAACTTGCAGTGGTATCTTTCACGGTGCTTTTACCGTTCCAATTACGCAGGCGTGTAATCACATCTGCAAGGTCAGGGTTGGCAACAATGTCAAACTTTTGCAATGCATCACCCAGGTTCATGCACTGGCGGAAATTCAGGTTGTGCATGGGGTAAGTATCATCATCGCGAATGGTTTTTGCATCGGCAAAACTCACTTTAGGATACTCCTTAATTATTTGCTGAAAACGATTGGCACGCAAAGTGTTTGAATTGAGAATGCCGAAGGTGTGTGAAAAATTTTCGGGCTTTAAATTTTCTGATGAATCGGTCATGTCGAACGGAGTATTGTTGCAATTGAACACATAGCCGCACCGCGGATTTTTGATGTGCGGCAGTTGCTCAATGGGCACAGCTTTTTCCAAGCTCCAAAGCGTTGCAGAAGTGTCGCCCGGCACAATGGTTCTCCAATTGTAATTTTCATTCCGCACCGGCATAATGGCATTGTTGAGGTGTAAAATGTTGCCGTCTTTATCGGCATAAGTGATGGTTTGGCAAGGAATTTGATTTGCTTGCAATGCCTTCCAAAACTCATCAAAGTTTTTCGCCAAACCCATTCTGTACCACTGCTCTGCAGCGCCAATGCGCATGTAAGCATTGTTGCGAAAAGCATAAGCGCCAGTTTTATTTCTGAACACCGGTCCATAAATAGTGGTGTGATACTTCTTGCCAACATGAAAAATCACTTTGCCGATGCGCACATGCAGCTTTGCAGTTTTCGATTCCATCTTCTTCCATTCGCCATCGAAGCGGTAATAGTTTTTCTTTTTCGGGTGGAGCGTGAGCTGGAAAATATCGCCATAGTCATCATAGTTTGTAGTGTGTGTCCAACCCAAATTTTTGTTGGAAGCAATCATGGGTGTGATGCCTCCGCCAATGAAAGTGGAACCGTGAATTGCCAAGCCCTCTTCGGTGTAAACAGCCACTTCATAAAATGATGACGGACCCTCGGTGGGTTGGTGTGGGTTAGCAACCAAATATGTTTTGCCGTCAACAGTTTTGTTAGGGCTGTAAGCCATTGCATTTGAACCTGCGCCTTGCAAATTGCCAAAGGTTTTATACAAGTCCATTTTGTTTTCAAACACTTTGATGATGTCCATCGCGCTGTGGTTCATCAGCAAAAAGTTGAAGATGTAGCCTTTCAAAATTTCCTTTTCGGTAATCGGTTTTTGGTTCTTCAAAAGCATTTGCTCGGGGTGCGCAGCCATGTAGGCATTCAAGCCTTGCGCATAGCCTGACAGCACTTTCGCAAACTCGGGCGAAATGTCTTTTTCAAACCGTTCGTCAATAATTTTTTCAAAGTTGAAAACACTGCCGATGAAGTCGGTAACGGCTCCGCTTCTGCCGTTCAATCTGCCGTTCAGCCCACGACTGATGGCAAAAAACTCCTGCATGGTTTTGAAATTTTCTTCGCATTGTGCCCACGCCATTCCATAGGCGGCTTCTGCATTTGTTTTAGCGAAAATGTAAGGCACGCCATACTTATCGCGCACAATGTCAATGTCAGCAGGGTTGATTGTTTGGGCTGTAACTGAAATGGAAAAACAGATAAACAGGCAGGAAAGAAGTTTCGACATGAAAGATTTGATTATGCCGTAAACTTATGAAAGAAGCGTGTAAACTTTAGGTTAAAAGCATTTGACGCTATACAACTTTATGTATTATAGGGCTACAATAAATTTTACTGTGCCACAAACTGCATCATGTTTCTGACACCCAACTAAATTAATAAACTGCTATTTGTGAAGTAAAACTGTTACCAGAAATTGTTTTACCAGTAACAATATAAATCCCTGATTTGAAATCACTCAATACAATCTTACACTGACTCTCTGAGCGAACAATTCTGCCCATTAAATCCACAATAAATACACTTTGCAGTTCTTCACTAACTATAATTTCTAATGTGTTACCAGATTGGATTGGATTGGGGTGAATATTTGCCTTTATGGAATTTGAAGCTGTTATCAAATTTGGATTAATCAAATTTGGAAGATTGTCTTTTATAGCAATTCCATTTAGTCTAACACCATAATTATGTGTAACGAAATCTCCTCCTATCAGCAACTTGTTTTTGTAAAAGGCAAAACAATTAACAGGCAAATCAAAATTTCCAAGGTTCTCATCTCCTGCCATTGGGTCAAATGCTATGAAATTTACTGCCGATGTTCCAACAATCACATTGTTGTATAAGTTACCACCCAAAACCAAAACTCCATTTCGAGAGGTAATTGCTCGCACGCTAACCCCATCTATTCCCTCTGTAATAAACTGTGAAGGTCCCATAAATTGCCTCCACTCAGTCCCGTCAAAAAACTCTACACCACTAATTTTCCCGTCATCATAAAACTTGCATCCGACCAAAAGAGTGTCCCTGTGAAGTGCAATGTCAAAAACCTCATTATCAATACAGTTAACTCCAACTCTAACTAAAGAATCTGTAGTCCATTTCATGATATTCCTATTGCAGGCGCTCAGTCCATCAACTTTAAACTTGCCAACTACATAGAGATTACCATTTAAGCTTCTGAGTTTGTTAATGACTCCGGAAACAGCACCCTGAATATCCCAAGAGCTTCCGTTCCATTTATAGACATAGCTTCTGTTACTTATACCGGCACAGGTATTACAAAATCCCCCCGCAAACAGTTCACCATTGAATACTTCTAAAGATTTAATCTGCCCGGTTATACCAACTGATGCATCAATCCACTGAGCACCATCCCAATAAGCGCAATGAGTAACATTTTTGTTTCCAGCTTTTGTAAAATCTCCACCAATAAAAATTTTCCCGTCAAACACTTCAACAGCACTTACTCTTCCATTTGTTCCTGTGCCCAACGAATGCCATGTATATAAACCATTTTGCTCACTTACTTTTGCAACATTATTTACTAAAACTGTTGAATCAGCGTAAGTGAAAGCACCGGCAACATAAAAAGCGTTATCGGCTTCATCAACAGCTATGTCATTCACATTTCCTGAAACACCGTTGCCAACTTTATTGAAAGTAGATTGAGGAGGGTAAACAGGTTGAATCCAAGCTAATTCACCAACAGCGAAACCAAAATTGTTTGCCCATTGAAAAAGTTCCGGAAAATTCATTTCCTGCACATAAGCAAGATTAGATTCCAATGAAATTTTTCGCGCCAAACTTTCATATCCGGTGGCTTTCAGCAGATAGCCCACCGCACAAAAGTTATCATGCCTATCAATGAAAATAGGCAAACGGTGGTTGTATAAATCATTAACCGGAAATGCCTTTTGCTTCCAGTAATGATTCAAGTGATTGAGCGCAGTTGAACGATTTTGCAGTTGCTGTGCGCTAAGATGAGGAGTTGCTTTAGCCCTAAGATTTTTTTCTACCAATTTAAGGTGAATTTGAATCCAATCGGCTTCGCTTTTCGTTGTATAGGAAGGCAGTGATAAAACTTCGTCTTGCTGATTCCAACACTTATTTACTTCTACAAGTTTTAGAAAAGTTTTTTTGGGTGTTGCATTAAGTTCAAGCACAATAAAGATTGCACAGATAGCAATAAAAACGTATTTCATGTGGAGGTCTTTTTTATGTCTGCTAAGATAACGAACTAAAAATCGTAACAGTTGCCTTTTATTGGATAATAAACCCTACTCAAGGAGTTGTTTTGTTGCCCACAAAACCACCCTCAGCATAAAAGTGTTGTTCATTCGTACTAATGTTGCATTAACTGAACTGCATGACTAAAGAACAAACCAAGCGAAAACTGAAATGGAGTGAAATTAAACGCGGATTGCGGATTTATCGCTTTGTACTGCCTTACAAATGGTATTTCATAGCTGGCATGATTTGCTTGGTAATTTCTACTGCGGTGGTTTCTGTACTGCCGATGGGTTTCAGGCAATTAGTGGATGCTGCCAACAACAGCAGCATGAGCAGCGAAATGCTGAAAAAACTCGGATTGATTCTTGGCGGGGTTTTGGGTGTTCAAAGTGTCTTCTCTTACTTCCGCATCAGGTTGTTTGAAATCGTTAGTCAGCGTAGCATGAGCGACATCCGCAAGCAGTTGTATGAGAAAATCATCACACTTCCCATTTCCTTTTTTGAAAATAATCGCGTTGGCGATTTGAGTTCACGCATTGGCAGCGATGTTACTCAACTGCAAGAGGCGCTTGGTTTCAACCTTGCCATGTTTGTGCGGCAATTGGTGTTGCCTATTGTTTGCATACCCTTTCTTTTCACGATTTCAGTGAAACTCACTTTGGTAATGATTGCTACTTTTCCGCCACTCATCATCAGTGCTGTGATTTTTGGCAGGTTCATCCGCAAGCTATCGCGAAAAAGCCAGGATGCGCTGGCGTTTTCAACCACTATTGTGGAAGAAACTTTTCAGGCAGCAGATGTAGTAAAATCATATACCAACGAAGGTTATGAAAGTTCACGCTATGCCGCTGCGGTGAATAAAGTTGCTGAAGTGGCTTTGTATGCCGCCAAGTATCGTGCAGCGTTTGTTTCGTTTATCATTTTTGCGCTTATCGGAGGCGTGGTGTTGATTGTGTGGCAAGGTTTAAGCATAGTTGCAACAGGCGAAATGACAATGGGCAGGCTGATTGAATTTCTGTTGTTCACCATTTTCATTGGCGGCTCGCTTGGTGGTTTAAGTGAAAGCTATTCGGTGATTCAAAAAACGGTTGGCGCTGGCGAGCGCATCAACGAAATTCTTGATGAAACCTGCGAAGTTGATATTGCCAAAAATATATCCGCTGCCAGTCTCAGCGGCAAGGTAACTTTCGACAATATTGCATTTGCTTACCCATCGCGCAAAGATTCACCCCTGTTCAACGGTTTAAGTTTCAGTGCCCTGCCGGGCGAGAAAATTGCATTAGTTGGTCCGAGCGGTGCAGGAAAATCAACCATCATAAAACTGATGAGCGGTTACTACAAACCTGATGGTGGTGAAATTTTTATTGACGATAAACCTTTTCATTCTTTCTCATTGGCAGCGCTCAGAAAAAACATTGGCATGGTGCCACAGGAAGTAATTTTGTTTGGCGGAACCATTGCCGAAAACATTGCTTACGGAAAAACTGATGCAACTAAAAATGAAATTCGCGAGGCTGCACGCAAGGCAAATGCTTTAGAATTTATCGAGTCGTTTCCTGAAAAGTTTCAAACAACAGTGGGCGAAAGAGGTGTAAAACTAAGTGGCGGACAAAAGCAGCGCATTGCCATTGCACGCGCCATTTTACGCAACCCTAAAATTTTAATTCTTGACGAAGCCACCAGCGCGCTCGATGCTCAATCGGAAAAGTTAGTGAAAGATGCTTTGCATGAATTAATGAAAGGCAGAACAACATTCATTATTGCACACAGGCTGAGTACAATTCGCGAAGCCGATAAAATTTTGGTGCTGAACAAAGGAAAAATTGTGGAACAAGGCACACATCAGGAACTCTCAAAGTTAGATGATGGCATCTACAGCAAACTGCTAAAGTTGCAGTATGAAATTGATTAGCACCGCAGTTTTTATATGCTAATCACTCCGTAAACCACAAGGGGTTCCGCTTAGCGGAACCCCTTGTGTGGTTGTTTAGTTATTTGCTATTGCAGTTGCTATCTGTTCACCACCACTCTGCGCACGATTACGGTGTTGCCTGCTACTATGCGCGTGGTGTAAGTGCCCGCTGCCAAATCGCTGAAGT
>VFQQ010000732.1_pt1 | contig 57670 bp, 52 predicted proteins | sample 3512341 | NCBI WGS metagenome assembly VFQQ01 (sample SAMN10412373, study PRJNA504923) | tailings metagenome | isolation source: Relicate 2 Philex TSF1 revegetated site | place: Philippines: Tuba, Benguet | collected 2017-08-29 | reverse complement strand
CCTCCACCGCCGCGTTCAGCGCCAGGATGTTGGTCTGGAAGGCGATGCCGTCGATGACGCCGATGATGTCGGCGATCTTCTTCGAGCTGCTGCTGATGCGCGCCATGGTGCTGATCACCTCGCCCACCACGGTGCCGCCCTGCCCGGCCACCTGGGTGCAGCCGACGGCCAGCTCGCTGGCCTGGCGCGCCGACGCGGCGTTGTGCTGCACGGTGCTGGTCAGCTGCTCCATCGACGCCGCGGTTTGCTGCAGGTTGCTGGCCTGCTGCTCGGTGCGCGCCGACAGGTCGGCGTTGCCGCTGGCGATCTGCGTGGCGCCGGTGGCGATCGAGTCGCTGGCGTTGCGCACCTGGGTGGCGATGGCCACCAGGCCGTCGTTCATCTGGCGCAGCGCACGCAGCAGCTGGCCGGTCTCGTCGCTGGCGCTGGACTCGATGCGCTGGCTCAGGTCGCCGGCGGCCACGGCCTGCGCCAGCTGCACCGCCTCGCCCAGCGGGCGCACGATCGAGCGGATGATGCGCCAGGCGACGAAGGTGCCCACCGCCAGCCCGGCCAGGGTCAGCACCAGGCCCAGCGCCAGCGTGCGCCGGTAGGCGGCCTGGGCCTGCGCGTAGACCTGCTCCGCGACCTCCAGCTGCACGTCGACGAGCTTGGCCACCACCTCGCTGATCGGGTCGATGGCCGGGTACAGCTCGGTGGCGGCGAAGGCGCGCAGTGCCTCGGCGTCGCCGCTCTGCATCAGCTGGGCGGCGCGTGCGGCGGCGGCATCGGCCTTCTGCATCAGCGGCCGCGCCTGATCGATGAGGCGCCGCTCGGCATCGACCAGTTCGGTGGCCACGTAGGCCTGCCACTGCTCGGCGATGGTCTGGCGCGCCGCGGCCACGGCCTTCACGCCCTCGTCGGGCTTGAAGGCGCCGTCGCGCGTCTTGTGCGTCGCGTCGACGGTGTTCACCGCGTAGGCGTCGGCCACCAGCTTGAGCTGCTTCAGCGGCACCACGCGGTCGGCATAGACCGACTGCAGGCCGGCGTTGGCCTGGCGCAATGCCAGCGTGGAGACCACGGTGCTGGCAACCAGCATGGTCAGCAACAACGCGACCAGCAGCGCCAGTCGTGTCTTGATCTTGAGGCGGTTCATGGCGGCGAGGCTCCATGGCGCGTGGCCGGCCAGGGGCCGAAGGCCGGCGAACGCAGTGCGGTGCACCCGTCCGTCCGGGTGCTTGGGGCCCGATGATGGGCGGGTGCAGCCGTCGGCGGTGGCGCGAAGTCTCCGGCTTAGACCTGCCAATTCCTTCACACCGACCCTGCCGGCCGGGGTCGCCGGCCGGCGGCTCAGCGCGGGTTCTGCGGCAGCCCGTCGCCGAGGTCGTAGTAGTCGCCCTGCTCGGCGACGAAGATGTGGCGCTGCAGCCGCAGCCCGGTGGCGCCGTCGATGGCGCCCATGGCCACCGAGGTCCAGCCGCGCGCCAGCGGCTCCCAGAACAGGAACGACCCGCAGCGCGCGCAGAAGCCGCGCCGCACCTTCGCCGAGGCCTGGTACCAGCGCAGCTGCGCCTCGGGGTCGTGCAGTTCGAGGTCAGCCTTGGCCACGTTGCCCGAGGCCCAGAAGTGGCCGCTCTGGCGCCGGCACTGCACGCAGTGGCAGGCGACCGGCGCGGACAACGCGCCCCGCAGCGTGAAGCGCACGGCACCGCACAGGCAGCCGCCGCTGCGCGGGGCTGGCGGCGTGGCGGCGGCGCCTTCGTCGCCTTCGCTCATGCCGCACCGCGCTGGTAGACGAGCGGGTCGTGGCGCTCCATGAAGCGCCCGGATGCCGCCAGCGGCGTGAAGCCCAGCGCCGCGTAGACCCGGTGCGCGTCGCGCGTGGCCAGCAGCATGCGGCGCAGCCCCTGCAGGTCCGGATGCCCCAGCAGGGCCGTCACCAGGCGCCGCGCCAGCCCGCGCCCGCGGTGTGGCGGCAGCACGTAGACGTCGGCCAGGTAGGCAAAGGTCGCGTGGTCGCTGACCATGCGCGCGAAGCCCACCTGCGCGCCGTCGGCCCAGGCGCTGGCGCAGACCGAGTGGGCCAGCGCGCGGGCCAGCGTCGCGCGCGGGATGCCACGCGCCCCGTCGCTGTGCACCGGGAAGGCATGCACCGCATCGAGATCGACCCGATCGGGGTCGGTGCTGACGGTGACGGTGGCGACGGCGTCGGACGGGAGCATGGGCGGCTTGCAGGTCGGCCGGGGCCGCATTCTGCGCCAGCCACCGGCCGCGCGGCTCAGCGATCGATGTCGGGCCGAGGCGGGTCTAGCGGCTGCTCGCCGGCGCGGATGCGCGCCAGGTACTGCTCGGTGAAGTCGATGCGCAGCTCGACGTAGAGCGGCAGGTGGTCCGACAGCTGCCAGCTGCGCCACAGCGAGCGGTAGTAGGTCCGCCGCGCCGCGGCCGTGGCCGGCGCCGCGGGCCACTTGCCGCGGCCCCGGCTGAGGCCGTGGTACAGCTCGGCCTCGCCGTCGGTGTACACGGCCTGGTAGGGGTTGAAGACGCCGGCGTGCTTGCGGCTGGGCCCCAGCGCGAGCTCGTTCTTGCGCACCAGGAAGGCGATCTGGTCGTAGTGCTTGTCGCCGCCCAGGTTGCTGGCCCACTGCAGCTGCGCGTTGTCCAGCACCAGGTCGGCCGGCAGCACGAAGCCGTGCCGGCGCAGCGCCCTCATCGTCACGTCGCCCGGGCTGACGACGTTGAGGTCGCCGAGCAGGATGTAGTTCTGGCGGTCCTCGTCGGCGCGCTTCTTCAGGAAGCGCGCCAGCGCGTCGATCTCGGCGACGCGCCGCGCGTAGCCGGCGCCGCTCTCGTCGCCGTAGTAGAGGTGCGCCGTGCACAGGTAGAACTTGAACCAGCCGCTCTGGAAGCGCACCAGGAACGGGCTGCGCGCGAACTGGTGCTCGCCGCCGACCAGGCCGGCCCTGGGCAGCACCAGCTCGCCGGCGATGTGCTTGAACTGCACCTTGCGCCGGTCGTAGACGAAGACCATGCGCTCGCCGTTGCCCGAGACACCCTCGGTGAGGTCGGTGGCGATGTAGTGCCAGGCCGGTCCCAGCAGCGCCATCAGCCGCTCGAAGGGGCGCATGTCCTCACCCACCTCCTGCAGCGCCACCAGGTCGAAGGCGTTGATGACCTCGGCGATGTAGTGGAAGGCCTCGGGCAGCCTGGGCCCGTGGCCGAACTTGTTGGAGTCGAAGTCGCGCAGGTTCCAGGTGGCCAGCAGCAGCGTGTGGTCGGCCGTGCGCTGCGGCAGCTCGCGCGCCAGCAGCTTGCGCAGCGCGCCCAGGCGGTCGACGACGCGTTCGCGGTCGGCGGCCGCCCAGCGCTTGAGGGTCCAGTAGACGGGCATGCGGGGCTCCCCGGGGCTAGGGCCGGTCCGGCGCGGGCGCGGCCGGTGCAGCGAGCACCGGCCGCGCCCGCTGTCGGGACCGATGTAGCGCAGGCGGCGCCGTTCGCGTACCCCCAAGGGCCCTTGCCGCGCGCCGGGCGGCGGGCGCCGCCCTTGCTCAGACCGGGCCGCGCAGGCCCGCCAGCAGCGCCAGCAGGGCCGACACCAGCGCCGCCAGCATCAGCACCAGGACCGGGGCGAAGCTGAGCAGGTAGCCCGCGCCACGCCGGCTTGGTTCGGCCACATAGGCGCGCCAGTAGAGCAGGCGTCCGAGCAGGTAGACGCCACCCAGCGAGGCCACCGCCCAGGCCGGCCAGTAGCGCGCGGCGATGACCATCGACGGCAGCAGCATCACCAGCAGTTCCAGCGTGTTCATCTGCACGCGGTAGATGCGCTCGAACTGCTCGTTGCCGCTGACTGCCGGCGCGCGCACGCCATGGCGGCCGCGGGCCCGCCCGACCAGCGCGGCGAAGAACACGAACTGCAGCAGCGCCAGCAGCGCCACGAGGTCGACAAGGGCCGGGGTGGAGATCATCATGATGGAGGGTGGGCTCGGCCGGACGGGCCGCGGGCGGACGATAAGGCCCGCGCGGCAGGACCCGGGCGACGAGAGCGGGGCGACACGGCCTTCAGCGCGGCGGCCGCCGCCAGGCCAGCCAGGCGACGAACAGCCCGAAGCCCGTGTAGGCCGCGGTGAACACCCACGGCGGCGCGCTGTAGAACAGCGCGCGCTGCACCCAGTGGCCGATGAAGCTCTGCGCGTAGGGGCTGCCGCCGGCCTGCAGGCGCAGCGCGTTCTCCCAGGTGGTCAGCGGGCACTCGAGGCCCAGCCAGGCCTCGGCGGCGACCACGCCGATGGCCGCCGCGTGCAGCCAGCGCAGGCGCCGCGAGCGCGCCACACGCCAGCCACGGCGCCAGCCCAGCAGCACGGCGACGGGCAGCAGCAGCACGAACAGCGCCAGCGCCGCATGCGCCAGCAACAGCGCGTCGGCCAGGGCCTGCGCCGCGGCGGGCGTCATCGCCGGCCGGTGCTCAGCGCCCGCCCGCGGCCTTGGCCGGCACCTGGCGCAGGAACAGGTGCAGGGCGCGCAGGTCGGTGTCGGACATCTGCGCGATGGCGGCAAAGGGCATCACCGGGCTGATGGCGCTGCCGTCGGGCCGCTTGCCGCTGCGCATCGCGGCGACGAAGGCCTCGGCCTGCGCGTAGGCCTGCATCGCCGTGCCCTCGCCCGGCGTGAGGTTGGCCGCCGCCGGCCAGCTGGGCGGCGTGCCCGGGATGCGCCCGCCGCTGAAGCCGACGCCATGGCAGCCCTTGCAGCTCTCGGCCACATAGCGCCCATGCTCGACGGTGATGCCCTCGGGCACCGGCTGTGCCGGCGCCAGGCTGTGGTCGATCTTGGCCGCGGCATCGGTGATCTGGCCCAGCCCGTAGAGCACGCGCACCGCCAGCGGCAGCGGCTTGCGGAACACCTCGCTGGCCTGCGCCACCGGCGGCAGCTGCTGCACGTAGGCGGCGATGGCGGCCAGGTCGGCGTCGGTGAGGCGGTTGAAGTCCTCGCTGGGCATGATGAAGGCCGGCCGGCCGTTGGGCTTGACGCCGTGGCGCAGGATGCGGTCCCAGTCGGCGCCCTGGTACGCGGCGGTGACGCCGCCGGTGGTGATGTTGGGCCCGGCCAGCAGCATGCCGGCGTCGGGATCGTCGATGAACACCGCGCCGCCGCCGTGGGCGCCATGGCAGTCGGCGCAGCCGCGCGAGTGGTAGAGGTAGCGGCCGCGTTCGATGGCGGCGCCGTCGCCCACGGGGATCGCCAGCGGATAGGCGGCGATCTCGATGCGGCGGTCCATCTTGCGCTGGCCCATCTGCAGCGCGCCCCACACGGCCAGCGCCAGCAGCAAGGCCAGCACCAGCAGCGTCCACAGGCCGCGCCGGATCCACCGGCTTCCGATCGTCATGGCAGTCCCTCCATCGTGTTCTCGTGCGGCGCGCGGCGTGCCGCGGCGCCCGCCACCGGGCCGCCGTACAGGGTGAACGCGGGCCTGACCGAGGTCAAGGGGGATGCCACCCGCCCGCTGCCCCATCGACCCGGACCGGGGGCCGGCGCGCCGAGCGGGACGAGGTGGTGGCCGTCTGCTTCAGTGTCAGTACTCGCGGCGGGCCAGCACCGATGGTCGTGGCCGAGGCGCTGCGGGCCTTCGACGGGTTCGCCGCCGCGGCCAGCGAAGCGGCCGTGGCCCGATCGGCATCCGGCTGCAGCCTTCGCCCCGGCGCGCCGTAGCATGCGGTCATGGACAAGCCCCCGGCCACGCCCGCGCCCGACGCCGCCTTCGCCGACGCGCAGGCGATGTGGAACCGCCGCTTCGGCGGCAGCGACTACCTCTTCGGCACCGATCCCAACGCCTGGCTCAGGCGCCACGCCGGGTTGTGGGCGCCGGGGCAGCGTGTGCTGGCGGTGGCCGACGGCGAGGGCCGCAACAGCGTGTGGCTGGCGCGCCAGGGCCTGCAGGTCGAGGCCTTCGACATCGCCGAGGCCGCGCTGGCCAAGGCGCGCGCGCTGGCGGCGCGGCATGGCGTGTCGCCGCGCTTCGTGCACGCCGATGTCGACGGCTACGCCTGGCCGCGCGAGGCCTTCGCCGGCGTCGCGGCGATCTTCGTGCAGTTCGCCAGCCCGCCGGTGCGGCAACGCCTGTTCGCGCGCATCGTCGACGCGCTGGCGCCAGGGGGCTGGCTGGTGCTGCAGGGCTACACGCCCAGGCAGCTGGACTACGGCACCGGCGGCCCGCCGCAGCCCGAGCACCTGTACACGCCCGCGCTGCTGCGCCAGGCCTTCGAAGGCCCGCTGACCATCACCGAGCTGATCGAGTACGAGGACGTCCTGCAGGAGGGCAGCGGCCACGCCGGCCGCTCGGCGCTGGTCGGCTTGGTGGCGCGCAAGCCGGCCTGAGGCCGGCCGGCGTCAGGCCGCGCGCAGCGCCGGCGGCAGCTCGGCGCGCAACAGGGCCTGGCGCAGGTCGGCCAGGATGTCGTCCACGTCCTCCAGCCCGGCCGAGATGCGCACCAGGCCCTCGGCAATGCCGTGCGCGGCGCGCTGCTCGGGGCTGTAGGTGCTGTGCGTCATCGTCGCCGGGTGCTGGGCCAGGGTCTCGGCGTCGCCCAGGCTGACGGCGCGCGTCACCAGCTGCAGCGCGTTCATGAAGCGGCGGCCGGCCTCGATGCCGCCACGCAGCTCGAAGGCCACCATGCCGCCGCCGAAGCCGCGCATCTGGCGCATCGCCAGCGCATGCTGCGGGAACGACGCCAGGCCCGGGTAGTGCACGGTGGCCACCTGCGGCGCCGCGGCCAGCAGTTCGGCGATGGCGGCGGCGTTGGCGCAGTGCCGCTCCATGCGCAGGTGCAGGGTCTTCAGCCCGCGCAGGATGCCGTGCGCGTCATGCGGACTCATCACGGCGCCGGTCAGGTCCTTCAGGCCTTCGAGGCGGATGCGCCGGGCCAGTGCAGCGTCGGCACACACCGCCAGCCCGGCCGTCAGGTCGCCATGGCCGCCCAGGTACTTGGTCGCGCTGTGCACCACCACGTCGGCGCCCAGTTCCAGCGGCCGCTGCAGCCAGGGCGTGGCGAAGGTGTTGTCGACGACCAGGGTCGCACCGGCCTCGTGGGCGATGGCGCTGACCGCGGCGATGTCGACCAGGCGCAGGTTGGGGTTGGCCGGCGTCTCGCAGTAGACGACCCGGGTGCGCGGCGTGATCGCCGCGCGCAGCGCCTCGGGGTCGCGCAGGTCCACGTGGCGCACCGTCACGCCGAAGCGCTGCAGCCCATGCTGCAGGAAGGAGAAGGTGCAGCCGTACAGCGTGAGGTCGGCGACGACCTCGTCGCCGGCGCCCAGCAGGGTCCACAGCGTGGCGGTGATCGCACCCATGCCCGAGCCGAAGGCGATGCCGCCGGCGCCGCCCTCCAGCGCCGCGATGCGCTGCTCCAGCAGCGCCAGCGTGGGGTTGCTGATGCGCGTGTAGAAGTGGCCTGGCAGCTCGCCCGCAAACATCGCCGAACCCTGCTCCACGGTCTCGAAGGCAAAGGTCGCCGAGACGTGGATGGGCGGCACCAGCGCGCCCTGGTGTTGCCGCGGGTCGTAACCATGGTGGATGGCGCGGGTGGCGAAACCGGGGGCGTCTTGCGGCTGGCTCATGGCGGGTCTCCGGGGCTGGGCGCCGCGGCCCGCCCGGGTCGGGCGAGGCGGCGCGCGATACGGCTTGGTGGCGACCACTTTATCCCCCATGCCAGGCAAATTGTTTGCCTTAGTGCCCGCATGAACGAGAATCCAAGGCATTCTGTGCCCCTGACTCAGGAGGATCCGTGGAACAGGATGCCCTCACCCCGCTGGACCGCACCGACCGCCTGCTGCTGCAGGCGGTGCAGGACGACGCGCGCCTGACCACGGCCCAGCTGGCCGAGCGCGCCGCGCTGTCCACCAGCCCGGCCTGGCGGCGGCTGAAGCGGCTGGAGGAGGCCGGCGTGATCCGCGGCTACCGCGCCGAGCTCGACGCCGAGCGGCTGGGCTGGGGCGTCACCGCCTTCGTCAGCGTGATGCTCGAGAACCACCACCTCGACCTGGGCGAGCGGTTCGAGCGCGCCGTGCGCGACATCCCCGAGGTGATCGCCTGCCACAACGTGTCGGGCCAGTACGACTTCCTGCTGCAGGTGGTGGCGCGCGACCTGAAGAGCTTCGGCGAGTTCTCGCGCAGCACGCTGCGCGCGCTGCCCGGCGTGAAGGAGATCAGCTCCAGCTTCTCGCTGCGCGCGGTGAAGGCCAGCCACGCCCTGCCGGTGCCGGACTGACGGCGCAGGGCAAGGCCATCGCGGGGCCGGGGACTGCGTTGGCCCTGGTGCCGGCCGGGGCGCCCGCGCTGGCCCGCATGGAGCCGCCCGGTGCGGCCTAACATGCCGCCGCGCCGCCCCCCGTCGGCCGTCCCTCCTCCCAGCTACCGAGAACCATGCCCGCCAACCAGCCCCGCCCAGCCCAGACCGACGCCCCCGCCGTCACCGAGGCGCTGGCGCACTTCGTTGCCAACCACCCGCACAACGGCTTCGACGCCGCTGTCGAGCGCGAGGCCTGCCGCACCTTCGCCAACTGGGCCGGCTGTGCCGTGGGCCCCAGCGACGAGCCGGCGATGCGCAGCGCGCTGGCGGCGGTGCAGGTGCTGCAGCCGGCCGCGCAGGCCACGCTGCTGGGCCGGCGCGAGCGCGTCGACATCGCCAGCGCCGCGTTGCTCAACGGCATCAGCTCGCACACCTGGGACTTCGACGACACCCACCTGAAGACCATCATCCACCCGGCCGGCCCGGTGGCGCCGGCGGTGCTGGCGCTGGCCGAGCACCTGGGCCGCAGCGGCCGCCAGGTGCTGGACGCGCTGGTGATGGGCGTCGAGGTGGCCTGCCGCGTCGGCAACGCCGTCTACCCCGACCACTACGACCGCGGCTGGCACATCACCGGCAGCACCGGCATGCTGGGCAGCGCCGCCGGCTGCGCGCGGCTGCTGGGCCTGGACGAGGGCCGTGTGGCGATGGCCCTGGGCATCGCCGCGTCGCAGCCGGTGGGCCTGCGCGAGCAGTTCGGCACCATGGCCAAGCCGCTGCACCCCGGCGCCGCGGCGCGCACCGGGCTGATGGCGGCGCTGATGGCGCAGCAGGGCTTCACCGCCAGCCGCCGCGCGCTGGAGGCGCCGCGCGGCCTGCTGCAGGTCTACAGCGACAAGACCGACTGGCGCGAGATCACCGAGGGCCTGGGCCAGACCTGGGAGATCGCGCTCAACACCTACAAGCCCTTCGCCTGCGGCATCGTGATCCACCCGGCCATCGACGCCTGCGTGCAGTTCCGCGAGCGCGGCATCCGCCCCGAGCAGGTCCGGCGCATCGTGCTGCGCGCGCACCCGCTGGTGCAGGAGCTGACCGGCAAGAAGACGCCGCAGCTGGGGCTGGAGGGCAAGTTCAGCGTCTACCACTCCTGCGCCGTGGCGCTGATCTTCGGCCGCGCCGGCGAGCACGAGTACAGCGACGCCGTGGTGCAGGACCCGGCGGTGCAGGCGCTGCGCGCCAAGGTCGAGCTGGTGGTGGACCCGAACATCCACGAGGCCTCGGTGGACGCCACGCTGACCACCGTCGACGGCCAGGTGCAGCACCTGTTCGTCGAGCGCGCCGTGGGCAGCCTGGAGCGCCCGATGAGCGACGCGCAGCTGCGCGACAAGTTCAGCGGCCAGGCGGCGCCGGTGCTGGGCGAGGCACAGGCGGCCGCGGCCTTCGAGGCCTGCCTGGCGCTGCCGCGCCAGGCCACGCTGGCGCCGCTGCTGGCGCTGCTGACACCGCGCGGCTGAAGCGCGCCCGGGCCCAGGGCGCCGCGGCGCCCGGGCCGGGGGGTCCGCGCACGGGGCCCGGCGCCACCGGGTCACCGGGTCACCGGGTCACCGGGCCAACGGGCCAACGGGCCAACGGGCCATGGCCCGTTTCGGGCGATGCCGCGCGCGGCGCGCGTGGGGAGACTGGCGCCTCGCCGCATCGGGCTGCCGCCGGCAGCACCGTCGGCGGACGAGACGCCCGCATGTCCACGCCCGCTACAGCCCCACGCCACCGCCGCCCGCCGGGCCGCGCCCGCGCCCCCGCGCTGGCGCTGGCCGCGCTGCTGGCGGCGCTGGCCGGGCTGGCCGGCCTGCCGGGTGCCAGCGGCCCGGCGCAGGCCCGCGGCACGGCAGCCGCCGCCGCCCCGGCGCGGTCCGACGCCCCCCCGCTGCCGCCCACGCTGTCGGCCACCGGCTTCTTCGCCGACGCCGGCGCCGGCACGCGGCTGGCCTTCAGCCCGCAGTACCCGCTGTGGTCCGACGCCGCCGACAAGGACCGGCTCGTCGCCCTGCCCGCCGGCGGCGTGATCGACGCCCGCGATGCCGATGCCTGGGTCTTCCCCAACGGCACGCGCTTCTGGAAGACCTTCGCGCACGGCGGCCAGCCGGTCGAGACCCGCTTCATCCAGCGCGGCGAAGACGGCCGCTGGCGCTACGCCACCTACGTCTGGCGCGCCGATGGCCGCGACGCCGACCTGGCGCCGCCCGAGGGCGTGCAGCTGCCGGTGGCGCAGGCGCCGCGCGGCGTCTACCGCGTGCCTTCGCGCGCCGACTGCCTGGCCTGCCATGGCGGCGCGATGGCGCCGGTGCTGGGCTTTGCGGCGCTGCAGCTGTCTGACGACCGCGACCCCGCCGCGCCGCATGGCCAGCCGCTGCGCCCGGGCGAGGCGACGCTGCGCTCGCTGCTGCGCGCCGGCTTGCTGCAGGGCCTGCCGCCGGCCCTGGCCGATGCGCCACCGCGCATCCCGGCGCAGACGGCGCTGGCGCGCGCCACGCTGGGCTACCTGCACGGCAACTGCGCGCATTGCCACCATGCCCGCGCCGGCCGCGTGCCCCTGGCGCTGGACCTGGCGCAGCGCGCCGCCGACCCCGCCGCGGGCCACGCCGCGGTGCTGGCCAGCCTGGTCGGCAGCCCGTCGCGCTACCAGCCCCCCGAACTCGACGACCCGCGCGTCGTCGTGCCCGGCGAGGCCGCGCACAGCGTGATCGCGCTGCGCATGGCCAGCCGCGAACCCAGCCGGCAGATGCCGCCGCTGGGCACGGCCCAGGTCGACGCCACGGCGCTGGCGCTGCTGGCGCGCTGGATCGACTCCGACCTCTCCCAACCATCCGTCACGAAGGAGCCCTGACCATGGCCCATGCCTCATCCACCGTCCCCGCCGCGCTGCTGCTGTTGCTGGCCGCGCTGCCGCTGTGCGCCGCGGCGCAGGGCGCCAACGACCGCATCGAGCGCGGCCGCTACCTCGTCAACACCAGCGGCTGCAACGACTGCCACACGCCCTGGAAGATGGGCGCCAACGGGCCCGAGCCGGACATGACGCGCTTCCTCTCGGGCCACCAGCAGAGCGACAAGCTGCCCGCGCCGCCCAAGCTGAACGAGGCCTGGATCATGGCCTCGTCGGCAGCCAACACCGCCCATGCCGGCCCCTGGGGCGTCAGCTACACGGGCAACCTGACGCCCGACGCCGACACCGGCCTGGGCCGCTGGAGCGAGGCCGACTTCATCGCCACCTTCCGCACCGGCAAGCGGATGGGCCGTGGCCGCGACATCCTGCCGCCGATGCCCATCCCGGCCTACGGCCAGATGAACGACGCCGACCTGGGCGCGATCTACGCCTACCTGCGCACGATCACGCCGATCCGCAACAAGGTGCCCGAGCCGCTGCCACCGGCCGCGGCCGCGCGCTGAGCGGCCTGCCGCAGAGGGCCCGGCCATGAGCTGCCTGCGCGTGACCGTGCTCGGCGCCACCACAGCCCAGGGTGTCGCCGTCGTGCGCGCCCTGCTGCGTGGCCCGGCACGGCGCTTCGTGGTGCGCGCCGCCACGCCGCGTCCCGACAGCCGCGGCGCCGAGCTGCTGCAGGCGCTGGGCGCCGAGATCGTCGAGCTCGATCTCGACGACGAGGCCAGCGTGCGCGCCGCGCTGCAGGACGCCCAGGGGGCCTTCTGCGGCAGCGACGCCCGCGCCCGCCACGACGGCGAGCGCGCGCGGCGGCAGGCGCTGAACCTGGCCTCGGCGGCACGCCGCGAAGGCCTGCGCCAGCTGCTGTGGGCCACCGGCCTGCCGGCCGGCACCTTCGCCCCCGACGACGCGCTGCTGCGCGCCGCGGCGCAGACGCAGCGGCTGCCGGTGACCCTGCTGCGCCTGCCCTTCCTGTGGGACGGCCTGCTGGAGCCCGGATGCTGGCTGGCGCCGGCCGGCGGGAGCAGTCCGTCGCCGACCTCGCCCTTGACGCTGGCTCTGCCGCTGGGCGCCGACCGCCTGCCCGGCATGGCCCGCAGCGACCTGGGCCCGTTGGTGGCCGCGCTGCTGCTGCAAGGCCCTGCGCAGCGCCCCGCCGAGCTGGCACTGGCCGCCGAGCACTTGGACGGCGCGCAGATGGCGGCGTCGCTGTCGCTGGCGCTGGGCCGCGCCACGCACTACCTGCCGCTGCCGCCGGGCGCACTGCAGGCCCACGACGAGCTGCTGCTCGGCATCGCGCGGCTGCGGCTGGGCCTGGCCCAGCCCGGGGCCGCCTATGCGCCGCAGCACCTGCGCACCCTGCACCCCGCTGCCCTTCGCTTCGACGACTGGCTTCGCCGCCATGCCCAGCAGCTGCCCGCGGCGCGGCCGCTGCCCACCGCCCCGCCCGCGCCGTCCGCCCCGAACCCGGAGATGCCATGAACGCCCTCGCCCCGAACACCCCGCCCGCCGCCCTCCGCGGCGCCGCCGTCACGCCGCTGCGCGCCGTCGACGGCCGCCTCTACGCCCGCCGCCGCGCGCTGGGCGCCGCCACGCCCGGCGCGGTCTTCTGCCGCCGCCTGGGCGGCAACGCGCTGCTGGACGCCGCGCCGCAGTTGGCCGCGCTGGTGCTGGACGCGGTGGCCGAGGGCGCGTCGCTGGGCTACATGGCCGGCACGCCGGCGGCGGTGGTCGAGGCCGACTGGCGCGCGCTGGCCGCTGCCGGGGACGGCCGCATCGTCTTCGTCGCCGAGGATCCGCAGGGCCTGTGCGGGGTGGTCGTGCTGGTGCCGGCCGGCGCCGCGTTCCAGCGCCACCGCGCCGAGATCGCCAAGCTGGTGGTGCACCGGCGCGCACGCCGCCGCGGCGTGGCCGCGGCGCTGCTGCAGCGCGCCGAGGCCGAGGCGCTGCGCCTGCAGCGCACGGTGCTGTCGCTGCGCACGCGCGCCGGCAGCGACGCCGAGCTGCTGTACCGCCGGCTGGGTTGGCAGCGCGTGGGCCTGCTGCCCGACGACTCGCTGCGCCCCGACGGCTGGCTGTGCGACGCGGCGCTGTACGCCAAGCGTCTGCACGCCGGTGCCGCCGCCGGCCCTGCCGGCGCCGCGGCGGGCACCCGGGACGCACAGCTGCGGGCCGCCTGAGCCGCGTGCGCGCGGCGCGCGGGCTCCCTGGCTGCCGCGCTGCCGCGCCCGTGCGGGGGTCGAAGGGCGCGCGGCTTCATACCCGCGGTGGTCTGTTCCGCAAGTGCCCCACCCGCAGGAGATCCGCAGGAGCGCCGCGCCAGCCATCGACGGCTTCCACGTCACGCTGGCCGAGCGCGACTTCGAGCGCGCGCTGGCGCAGCTGGCCGAGGCGCTTGAGTCCGAGGGCCTCGGGGTGCTCAGCGACATCGACGTGCAGGCCACGCTGAAGGCCAAGGTCGGCGCCGAGATGCGCCGCTACCGCATCCTCGGTGCCTGCAACCCGACGCTGGCGCAACGGGCGCTCAACGCCGACGCCGACATCGGCCTGCTGCTGCCGTGCAACGTGCTGCTGCGCGAGCAGTCCGACGGCCGCCTCGTCGTCGGCTTCTCGACCCCGGCGTGATGTCGCCGCTCAGCGCCCACCCCGAGGTGGCGGCGGTGGCCGCCGACGCCCGTGCACGGCTGCAGCGCGTGCGCGAGGCGCTGGCGCCGGCAGCCTGAACCGGCGGCCACCCGCCGAGGTCCGCGCAGGCCGCAGCGGCACTTGACCGCGGTCAACATGCCCACGTGGGCACTGCCTAGGATGGTGGCACCATGAACCCGCTGCCTGCCCTGCGCCGCGCGCCCCGCCTGTGGCGGATGCTGCTCCTGCTGTGGCTGCTGGCCTTCAGCGCCGGCGGGGCACAGGCCTGCGCCACCGCCGCGGCGCTGCACCCGGCGCCACAGCCGGATGCACGCGTCGGGGCGTCAGGCAGCGCGACGGCGGGCCATGGCCAGGCTGCGGACCCTGCCCCCGGCCAGCCGCAGGGCGAGCAATGCGCCGATGCCTGCGGCGTCGATGCGGCGCCGCCCAAGGCCGCCGACGCCACCGGCGCCTTGCCCGCGCTGGCGCCGGCTCCGGCAGGGCTGCCGCAGGCCACCGCGGCCAACCCCGCGCTCGACGCGCTGCGTGCCCTGGGCACCCCGCGACCGCCGCACAGCGGGCCGTCGCTGCACCTGCGCCTGGCGCGGCTGAACCGCTAGACGCCTCTCCCGACACCGCTGCCGGGCATGCCCTGCCCGGCGGACGCTGGCCGCGCACGCGCGCCGAGGCCGCAGACGGCCTCGCCACGGCCTTGCCGCCGACCGCCCGCCGCAGGGCATGCCGTCGGCGCCACGGACCCGCCAGTCGCGCGGAGGTCCGGCTCTCAGCCCACCTGCCCTTCTTCAACCGGAGTCTTCATCATGAACCGCGACACCACGAACCACCCGCTTCTTCGCCTGCGCCGCCTGGGCGCGCTGCTGGTCCTGGCCACCGCACTGCCGGTCGCCGCGCACGGGCCCGGCGCCGCCGGCGGCAACGCCGGCGACTGGCACGCGCAGATGGACAAGCACATGCAGGCCATGCAGACCCTGCACGAGCGCTATGCGGCGGCCAAGACCCCCGAGGAACGCCAGTCGCTGTGGGAGCAGCAGCACCGCCACATGCACGACGCGATGCGCGAGATGGGCGGCATCGGGCCGGGCGCCGGCGTCGGCCACGGTCCGGCCGGCCGGGGCATGGGCCCCGGCATGCACATGGGCGCGGCCCCGGGCACGGGCGGCGCGGGCAGTGCAGCGTCGCACGAGGCGCGCATCAGGGCGCTGGAGACGCGCATGTCGATGATGCAGACCCTGATGCAGCAGATGGTGCAGCGCGGCGCGCCAGCCGCCGCCGACGCAGCCAAGCGATGAACACGGAACACGGGAGACGGACATGATGTTCGGCTACGGAGACGCCTGGATGGGCGGCATGCATGGCTGGGGCTGGCTGCTGTGGCTGCTGGTGCTGGGCGGGCTGGTGTGGGCGCTGCTGGCGCGCCGCGACGGCGCCGGCCGTGACGGGCCCCGCGCCCGCGAGCCCGGGCAGGAGACCCCGCTGCAGCTGCTGCAGCGGCGCCTGGCGCGCGGCGAGATCGATCCGGAGGACTACGAGCGCCGCCGCGACCTGCTGCAGCGCGACGGCAGCGGCTAGTCGGCAGGCCGCGCGCCCGCCGCGCCACGCAGCCAGGCCCGAGCGGCGCTCAGCGCCGGTGCACGCGTCCGAGCTCGGGGTGGCCGGCGGTGGCATGGCGCGCGGCGGGCGCCGGCGTGCCTGGCAGCGCGCCCTGCAGGCCGCGCAGCACGCCGCAGTGCGCCGCGTCGCCGTCACCGCTGCACTGCGCGCGCAGCGCCTGCAGCTCGCGCTGCAGCGCCCGCAGCTCGGCGATGCGCTGGCGCACATGGCCCAGGTGGGCGTCGAGCAGCGCGTCGGCGGCGGCGCAGTCGGCCTGCGGCGCATCGCGCAGCACCAGCAGGGCGCGCACCTCGTCCAGCGACAGGTCCAGCGCGCGGGCGCGGCGGATGAAGCGCAGCCGCTGCAGCAGCGGCTCGCCGTAGAGCCGGTAGTTGCCCGCACTGCGCGGTGGCGGCGGGCCCAGCAGCCCCAGCCGTTCGTAGTAGCGGATGGTGTCCACCGGCGTGTCGGCGGCGGCGGCGAGTTCGCCGATCTTCATCGGGAGGGCCCGGGCGGTGCGCATGCGCCCAGCATACGGCGCGCCGGTTCAGCCCACCTCGAACACCGCGCCCATGCCACCCGCGTGGTGCTCCAGCACATGGCAGTGCAGCAGCCAGCGGCCGGGGTTGTCGGCGACGAAGGCCAGCGCGGCGCTGGCGCGCGGCGGCAGCAGCAGCGTGTCGGCCCAGCCGGCATCGTGGTCAATGCCGCCGCCGGCGGCGAGGTGGCGGCCGCTGTGGCCGTGCAGGTGCATCGGGTGCCAGAACGCGGTGCGGTTCTCGAACTGCATCAGCACGGTGCGGCCGCGGCGCACGCCGAACAGCGGCGGGTGCGCGTCATGGCGGCCCATGTGGGCCTGGCCGTTGACGGTCCAGGCCGGGTCGGCCTCGCGCGAGCCACCCAGCCGGCGCAGGCGCCGCGCGACGCGCTCCGTCCAGGGCTCGTCGGGCCAGCCGCCCATGCCCATGCCCATGCCCATGCCCATGCCCATGCCCATGCCACCGCCCATGCCGCCGCCGCCCATCATCCCCATCATCCCGCCGCCGATCACGATGCGCTGCAGCTGCGCGCCGGCCAGCTCGGGCTCGGCCAGGGCGATGGCGCGCGAGGGCCGCGGCGCCGCACGTGCCGCAGCGGTGGCGCCGCCGGGCGCGGCGGCCACCTGCAGCGTGGCCAAGGTCCGCGCACCGCGGTCGGCGACGTCCACCAGCGCAAACGCGCCGGGCAGCGCGGCGTCGACGACGACATCGGCGCGCATGCCCGGCCCCAGCGTCAAGGGCTGCTCCCAGCGGCGGGCCGCCGCCAGCGGCTGGCCATCCAGCCCGATCAGCCAGGCCGGCAACGCCGCCGGCGGCGCCAGCGCGAACAGGCGCGCATTGGCCACGTTGACCAGACGCAGCCGCAGCCGCTGGCCCTGCTCGGCGCGCTGCACCCAGCCGACCTGGCCGTTGACCGTGACGCGCCCGCCCAGCCGCCCGGCATGGGCCACGTCGTGGAAGTCGTAGAAGTCGGCGGCGATGCGGCCGCCGCGGTCCAGCCGCCAGTCGTCGAGCAGCCAGACGTGGTCGGCATCGACCTCGGGCGCATCGGGCTCCTGCACCACCAGCGCGCCGGCCAGGCCGCGCTCCACCTGCTCCGGCGTGCCCCAGTGCGGGTGGTACCAGAAGGTGCCGGGGTCGGGCGGCGTGAAGCGGTAGCGGAAGCGCCCCCCGGGCGCCACCGGCGCCTGCGACAGGTGCGGCACGCCGTCCATGGCCTGCGGCACGCGCACGCCATGCCAGTGGATGGTCGTCGGGTCGGGCAGCTGGTTGTGCAGCTGCAGGTCCAGCGCCTCGCCATGGCGCAGGCGCAGCAGCGGCCCGGGCACCTGGCCGTCGTAGGCCCAGGCCTCCAGCGCCGGCTCGCCGGCGGCGGCGACGCGGGCGGGGGCGGCGACCAGCGTGCGCGGCGCCGGCTCATCGCCGCCGCCCCCGGCGGCGGAGGTCGGCGACATCGCGCCCGGCGCCGCCGCGCCGCAGGCGGCCGCCCAGGGCGCGAGCACCGTGGCCGCGCCCATGCGGCCCAGGGTCTGCAGGCTGTCACGTCGCTTCATCGCGTTCTCCCGGCCCGCCGCGGCGCGCCTCGCGCCGCCGCATCAGCATCCAGGCCGCCGGCACCACCAGCAGCGACAGCAGCGGCGCACTGATCATGCCGCCCAGCATGGGCGCCGCGATGCGCTGCATCACCTCGCCGCCAGATCCCTGGCCCCAGAACAGCGGCAGCAGGCCGGCGACGATCACCGCCACCGTCATCGCCTTGGGCCGCACGCGCAGCACCGCGCCCTCGACCACCGCGTCGCGCAGCGCCGCCTCGTCGCGCTGGCCGGCAGCGACGCGCGCGTCCCAGGCCTGGCGCAGGTACAGCAGCATGATCACGCCGAACTCGGCCGCCACCCCGGCCAGCGCGATGAAGCCCACGGCGCTGGCCACCGACAGGTGGTGGCCCAGCGCCCACAGCAGCCACACGCCGCCCACCAGCGCGAAGGGCAGCGTGGCCATGATCAGCAGCGCCTCGCCGGCGCGGCGGAAGCACAGCACCAGCAGCACGAAGATGATGGCCAGCGTGAAGGGCAGCACCAGCGCCAGCTGCGCCGCGGCGCGTTGCAGGTACTCGTACTGGCCCGACCAGGCGACGGCATAACCCGGTGGCAGCGCCACCTGCTGCGCCACGCGCTGCTGCATCTCGCGCACCGCGCCGCGCAGGTCGCGGTCGCGGATGTCGATGTAGACATAGCCGGCCAGGCGCGCGTTCTCGCTGCGCAGCATGGGCGCGCCCTCGGCCAGGCGCAGCTCGGCCACGTCGCCCAGCACCAGGCGCTGGCCGGCCGGCGTGACGATGGGCAGCGCGCGCAGCGCCGGCAGCGAGTCGCGCCACTCGCGCGGGTAGCGCAGGTTGATCGGGAAGCGCTGCAGCCCGTCGACGAACTCGCCCACGTTCATGCCGCCCACGGCGCCGGCCACGAGTTCCTGCACGTCGGCGATGTTCAGCCCGTAGCGCGCGGCGTCGGCGCGGCGGATCTCGACGTCGACGTAGCGCCCGCCGGTGAGCCGTTCGGCCAGCGCGCTGCTCACCCCGGGCACGTCCTTCACCGCGCGCTCGACCTCGGCGCCCAGGCGGTCCAGCACCGCCACGTCGGGCCCGCTGATCTTCACCCCCACCGGGCTCTTGATGCCGGTGGCCAGCATGTCGATGCGGTTGCGGATGGGCGGCACCCAGACATTGGCCAGCCCGGGCACGCGCACCGTGCGGTCGAGCTCCTCGACCAGGGCCTGCGGCGTCAGCCCCGGCCGCCACTGCTCGCGCGGCCTGAGCTTGACCGTGGTCTCGAACATCTCCAGCGGCGCCGGGTCGGTGGCGGTGTCGGCGCGGCCGGCCTTGCCGTAGACATGCTCGACCTCGGGCACGCTGCGGATCAGGCGGTCGGTCTGCTGCAGCAGCTCGGCGGCCTTGGCCACCGACAAGCCGGGCAGCGCGGTGGGCATGTACAGCAGGTCGCCCTCGTCCAGCGGCGGCATGAACTCGCTGCCCAGCTGGCGCAGCGGCCACAGGCTGGCGGCCACCACCAGCACCGCCAGCACCAGCGTCAGCCGCGGCCGGCGCAGCGTGGCCGCCAGCAGCGGGCGGTAGGCGGCGATCAGCCAGCGGTTGAGCGGGTTGCGCGCCTCGGCCGGGATGCGCCCGCGCAGCAGGTAGCCCATCAGCACCGGCACCAGCGTCACCGCCAGCGCCGCCGCCGCCGCCATCGCGTAGGTCTTGGTGTAGGCCAGCGGCGCGAACAGCCGGCCCTCCTGCGCCTGCAGCGTGAACACCGGCAGGAAGCTCAGCGTGATGATCAGCAGCGAGATGAACAGCGCCGGCCCCACCTCCACCGCCGCGTCGCCCACCACGCGCCAGCGCTCGGCGCCGCGCGGCGGCTCGCCGCCATGGGCATGGGCCCAGCGCTCCAGGTGCTTGTGCGCGTTCTCGATCATCACCACCGCGGCGTCGACCATCGCGCCCACGGCGATGGCGATGCCCCCCAGCGACATCAGGTTGGCGTTGACGCCCTGCGCCTGCATGACGACGAAGGCCGCCAGCACCCCCAGCGGCAGCGTCACCACCGCCACCAGCGCGCTGCGCGCATGCCACAGGAAGGCGGCGCAGACCAGCGCGACGACGGCGAACTCCTCCAGCAGCTTCTCGCCCAGGTGGCGCACGGCGCGCTGGATCAGCCCCGAGCGGTCGTAGACGGTGACCAGCTCCACGCCCTCGGGCAGGCTGGCCTGCAGCGTCTGCAGCCGCGCCTTGACGGCGTCGATCACGGCCAGCGCGTTGTGCCCGCTGCGCATGACGATGATGCCGCCCACGGCCTCGCCCTCGCCGTCGAGCTCGCCGATGCCGCGGCGCATCTCGGGGCCCAGCTGCACGCGCGCCACGTCGCCCAGGCGCACCACCACGCCGGCGGCGGTGCTGCGCAGCGGGATGGCGCGGAAGTCGTCCAGCGAGCGCAGGTAGCCGCTGGCGCGCACCGCGTACTCGGCCTCGCCGCGCTCGATCACCGAGCCGCCGGCCTCCTGGTTGCCGCGTGCCAGCGCCTGCGCCACGTCGGCGGGGGTCAGCCGGTAGCTGGCCAGGCGCTCGGGGTCCAGCACCACCTGGTACTGGCGCACCATGCCACCCACCGTGGCCACCTCGGCCACGCCGGGCACGGTCTTGAGCTCGAAGCGCAGGAACCAGTCCTGCAGCGCGCGCAGCTGCGCCAGGTCCAGCCGGCCGCTGCGGTCGGCCAGCGCGTACTGGTAGACCCAGCCCACGCCGCTGGCATCGGGCCCCAGCGTGGCGCTGGCGCCGGCCGGCAGCCGCGCCTGGGCCGGGCCCAGGTACTCGAGCACCCGCGAGCGCGCCCAGTAGGGGTCGACGCCGTCGTCGAACAGCACGTAGACGAAGCTGTCGCCGAACATCGAGTAGCCGCGCACGGCGCGCGCACCCGGCACGGCCAGCATGGTGGTGGTGAGCGGGTAGGTCACCTGCTGCTCGACCAGCTGCGGCGCCTGCCCGGGCCAGCTGGTGCGCAGGATGACCTGGGTGTCGCTGAGGTCGGGCAGCGCGTCCAGCGGCGTGCGCCACAGCGCCACCGTGCCCGCCGCCGCCAGCAGCGCGCTGGCCAGCAGCACGATGAAGCGGTTGGCCAGGCTCCAGCGGATCAGCGCGGCGATCATCGCGCGCCCCCGGCCGGCCGCAGGCGCGTGACCAGCGGCAGCTCGCCGTCCTGCAGGCGGAACTCGACCTCCACCGCCTGCCCCGGCGCCGGGCGCGCGCCGGCCAGGGCCCCGGGCGCGAGCTGGAAGTCCATGCGCATCTGCGGCCACTTCAGCGCCGGGATCGGCGGATGGGTCAGGGTGATGGTGTCACCGTCCAGCGCCTCGACGGTGGCCGGCGTGCGGTGGCTGGCGTGCGCCGGCGACGAGGCCGGCGCAGGCGCGGCGGCCGCCGTCTCGGCGCCCTGCAGCCGCGCCTCCAGCCCGCGCAGGCTGGCCTCGCTGTCGATCAGGAACTGGCCCGACAGCACCACGCGCTGCCCGGGCTGCAGGCCCTCGCGGATCTCGGTCCAGCCGTCATGCTCGGCGCCGGTGCGCACCGTCAGCGGCCGGTAGCGGCCGCCGTCCTCGGCCAGCATCACCACGCTGCGCCGGCCGGTCTCGATGACCGCTTCGCTGGGCACCGCCAGCACCGTCTCGCCGGGCTCGTCCAGGCGCAGGTGCACCGTCATGCCCGGCACCAGGCGGCCGTCGAGGTTGGCCAGCTCCAGCCGCGCCTTGATGGTGCGCGTCGCCGGGTCCACCCCCGGCAGCAGCGCCTGCACGCGGCCGCTGAGGTTGCGCCCGGGCAGCGCCGGGCTGCTGGCCTGCACGCGCGCGCCGGGGCGCAGCCGCGCCGCCTGCGTCTCGGGCACCTCGCCCTCGACCCAGACCCGCGCCGTGCCCTGGATGCGCAGCAGCGTCTGGCCGGCCATCACCGTGGCGCCCTCGCGCACCGCCAGCTCACTGAGCACGCCGGCCTGCGGCGCGCGCAGCACGGCGCGCGGCGCCACGCGGCGCTCGCGCACCACGGCCTCGATCTGCGCCTCGTCCATGCCGGCCAGGCGCATGCGCTGGCGCGCCGCGTCGCGCAGCGGCTCCAGCCCCGGGCCGTCCATGCGCGCGAGCGCCAGGTACTCCTCCTGCGCCGCCACCCAGGCCGGCACGTAGATCTCGGCCAGCGGCGCGCCGGCCTGCACGCGGTCCAGCAGGGCCCGCACATGCAGGCGTTCGACGAAGCCCGCGGCACGCGCCTGCAGCAGCACCTGGTCGCGCTCGTTCCAGGCCACGGCGCCGACGGCGTCGACGCGGGGCGTCAGCCGCCGGCGCTCGGCCTGGGCCGTGCGCAGGCCCAGGTTCTGCGCCACGCGCGGGCTCACCGCCACGCTGCCGGCATCGGCCGCTTCGCCGCCGCCGCCGCCGGCATAGCGTGGCACCAGCATCATGTCCATGAAGGGCGACTTGCCCGGCGCGTCGAAGTTGCGGCCGGGCACCATGGGGTCGTGGTAGTGCAGGATGCGGCGGCCGGTGGCGGGGTCGATGTCACCGGCCTTCAGGCCCTCGCGCTGGTGGCGCCGCGTGGCCTCCTCGCCCTGCGCGATCGACCAGGCGTCGGGGTCGGCCGGCATCGCGGCCAGCGGGGCGGCGGCGCCGCCGGGCATGCCGCCGCCCATGTGCCGGCCGCCCCACCAGGCGCCGCCCGCGGCGCCCAGCACCAGCGCGGCCAGCACGCTGGCCGGCAGCACCCAACGGCGCGGCTTGTGCTTGTTCGTGTTCATTGCCAGACCCCTTCGTGCGGCGCCCAGGCCGCCCAGCGCGACCACTCGGCCGCCGCGTCCATCTCCAGCTGCAGCCGTTCCTGCCGCAGCGCCAGTTCAGCCTGTCGCGCCGCCAGCACCGCGGCCAGCGGCCCGCTGCCGGCGGCGTAGGCGGCCAGCGCCGCCTGCGTGCGCGACGCGGCCAGCGGCAGGCGTTCGGCGTCGAGCTGCGCGAGCAACGCGCGCAAAGCCCGCCAGCGCTGCTGCAGGCGCTGCAGCTCGGCGGCGCGCTCGCGCCGCAGCTCGTCGCGCTCGGCCTCGGCCGCGGCGCGCTCGGCCAGCCGCGCCGCCAGCTCGCGGTCCTGGCGCTGCGGCGGATCCCAGCGCAGGGGACGCGAGAACATCAGCCCGACCACGTTGTCGTACTGCGGCCCGCGTTGCCCGAAGCGCAGCGTGACGCGCCAGTCGGGCCGGCGCTCCTGGTCGGCCAGCCCGGCCAGCGCCACGGCGGCGGCGACGCGCGCATCGGCCAGCGCCAGCTCGGGGTCGTCGCGCTGCTGCTGTGCCGCGTCCAACGGCAGGGCCTGCGGCCAGGGGCGCGGCTGCGGGTCGGCCTCGGCGGCCTCGCCCAGCCAGCGGCGCAGCGCGGCGCGGGCGTCGGCGATGCGCTGCAGCACGGCGATGCGCTCGCCGTCCAGCCGGGCCAGCGCGGCGCGCGCCTCGAAGGGCGCGTCGGCGCCGCCGCCACCGCCGCGCAGCTGGGCGTCGGCGGCCTGCACCAGGCGCTGCGCCTCGTCGCGCTGCGCGTCCAGCAGCGTCAGCGCCTCGCGCGCGCCGCGCAGCGCCCACCAGGCCAGCGCCGCCTCGCGGCGCAGCTGGGCACGCAGCACGGCGGCGCGCGCCTCGGCCACGCCGGCATCGCGCTCGACGGCCTCGGCGCGGGCGCGGCGCTTGGCCGCGTCGGGCCATTCCTGCGCCAGCGCGATGCTGCGCTGGGTCATGCCCTCGCGCGTCAGCAGGCTGCGTGTGCCGCCCTCCACGGGCAGGTTCTCGACGCCCAGCTCGAGCATCGGGTCGGGGCGCTGGCCGGCGGCCACGGCGCGCTCGCGCGCCGCATCGGCGCCGCGTGCCAGGGCCTGCAGCGCCAACGAGCGGGTGACGGCCGCTTCCACGGCCTGCGCCAGCGGCAGGCCGGGCTCTGTGGCCCCCGCCGCGGTGCCCAGCGCCAGCGCCGCCAGCAGCGGCAGCCAGCGGCAGGCCGCCAGGCGCGACACGCCAGGTGTGATCGGATTCATGCAAAGCCTTCTGCGGCTGACGCCCGCGCGCCACGGCGCAGGCCTTGACCGGCCACGAACGGCCGGCCCCCAGGGTCAACGGGGGGTCAGCGGGCTGAAGGTGGGCGCCAGACGGCGCTGGGGGCACCCGCGGGCGGGGGCGGCGCAGCGGCGGGCATCAGCCGCTCCCGCGTCGCGGGCAGCGCGGCGGCGGCCGCCGCCGGCGGCGCAAAGGCCGTGGGCAGCGGCGCGCCGCAGTCGGCATCGCTCTGGCACAGGTGGCCGGTGCGCAGCAGCGTGGCCAGGTCGTTGCAGCAGTCGGCCAGCTCGCCGCCGGACATCGCACCGCCGCCCTCGCCATCCATGCCGGCCATGGCCGCGCAGGGCACCGGCATGGGCTGCAGCGCCGCCCAGGCCTGCAGGGGCAGCGCCAGCATCAGCAGCACGAGCAGCCAGCGTCGCAGCATGGCGGCGATGCTAGCGCGGAGCGCGCGCCGGCGCTTGACGGGGCACAAACGGCGCGCGTTGGGCCCACCCGCGCGCGCCCCACGCCGGCGGCTCACCTAAGATGCGCGCCTCCATGCACGAGCCCTCGCCTGCACCGCCGCCCTGGGAAGGCGACCTGAGTGCCCACACGCCGATGATGGCCCAGTACCTGGGCCTCAAGGCCCAGCATCCGGACACCCTGCTGCTGTACCGGATGGGCGACTTCTACGAGCTGTTCTACGACGACGCGCGCAAGGCCCACCGCCTGCTCGACATCACGCTGACCACGCGCGGCAGCAGCGCCGGCGCGCCGGTGGTGATGGCCGGCGTGCCGGTGCACGCGCTGGAGAACTACCTGGCGCGGCTGCTCAAGCTCGGCGAGTCGGTGGCCATCGCCGAGCAGGTGGGCGAGGTCGGCGCCGGCAAGGGCCCGGTGGCGCGCGCCGTGACCCGCGTCGTCACACCGGGCACGGTGACCGACGGCGAACTGCTGAACGATCGCGCCGACACGCTGCTGCTGGCGGTGATGCCGCCGGCGGGGCGCTCCAGCGGCAGCAGCCACCCCTGGGGCCTGGCCTGGCTGGGCCTGGCCAGCGGCCAGCTGGGCCTGACCGAGTGCGGCGAGGCCGAGCTGCCCGGCTGGCTGGCGCGCCTGGCCCCGGCCGAACTGCTGCACCCGGCCGGTGCCACGCTGCCGGCGCCGCTGGCGCAGTGCGGCGCGCCCACCGCGGCGCGGCCGGCCTGGCAGTTCGACACCCAGCTCGGCGCCCGCAAGCTGTGCGAGTTGCTGCAGGTGGCCAGCCTGGCCGGCTTCAACGCGGACGGCCTGCCCGCCGCGCAGGCCGCCGCCGCGGCGCTGCTGGCCTATGCCGAGCACACCACCGGCGCGGCCCAGGGTGGCGGGGGCCTGGCCCATGTGCGCCGGCTGCAGGTGGCGCGCGCCAGCAGCCTGATCGACCTGCCGCCGGCCACCATCCGCAACCTGGAGCTGCTGCAGACGCTGCGCGGCGAGTCCGGCCCGCAGGCGGCCACGCTGCTGGCGCTGCTGGACCGTTGCCGCAGCGGCATGGGCAGCCGTGCGCTGCGCCACTGGCTGACCCACCCGCAGCGCGAGCGCGGCGAGGCGCTGCAGCGCCACGAGGCCATCGCGGCGCTGCTGGAGGCCGGCTTCGAGCCGCTGCGCGAGGTGCTCTCTGGCATCAGCGACGTCGAGCGCATCACGGCGCGCATCGCGCTGCGCTCGGCGCGCCCGCGCGAGCTGGCGGGCCTGCGCGAGACCCTGGCCGCGCTGCCGGGCTTGCGCGCGGCGCTGCCCGAGCCGGGCACGCCGCTGCTGCACGAACTGGCCGATGCCTTGTCGCCCGACGCCGGCATCGCCGAGCTGCTGCGCGCCGTGGCCGACGAGCCGGCGGTGCTGCTGCGCGACGGCGGCGTGATCGCGCCGGGTGTCGACGCCGAGCTCGACGAGCTGCGCGGCATCGCCGCCAACTGCGATGCCTTCCTGCTGGACCTGGAGGCGCGCGAGCGCGCGCGCAGTGGCATCCCGAACCTGCGCGTGATGTTCAACAAGGTGCACGGCTTCTACATCGAGGTCACCGCCTCGCACCTGGCCAAGGTGCCGGCCGACTACCAGCGCCGGCAGACGATGAAGAACGCCGAGCGCTACATCACGCCCGAGCTCAAGGCCTTCGAGGACAAGGCGCTGTCGGCGCAGGAGCGTGCGCTGGCGCGCGAGAAGTGGCTGTACGAGGAGCTGCTCGCGGCGCTGCAGCCGCACCTGGGCGAGCTGGGGGCGCTGGCGCGCGCCATCGCGGCGCTGGACGCGCTGGCCGCGCTGGCCGAGCGCGCCGCCACCCTGGGCTGGTGCCGGCCCGAGTTCGTGCCCTACCCCTGCATCGCCATCGACGGCGGCCGCCACCCGGTGGTCGAGGCGCGGCTGCGCGAGACCAGCGGCGCCGCCTTCATGCCCAACCCCTGCCGGCTCGACGCGAAGACGCGCATGCAGGTCATCACCGGCCCCAACATGGGCGGCAAGAGCACCTACATGCGCCAAGTGGCGCTGATCGTGCTGCTGGCGTCCATGGGCAGCTTTGTGCCCGCCGCCGCCTGCCGGCTGGGGCCGATCGACGCCATCCACACCCGCATCGGCGCCGCCGACGACCTGGCCAACGCGCAGTCGACCTTCATGGTCGAGATGACCGAGGCCGCCGCCATCCTGCATGCCGCCACCAGCCACAGCCTGGTGCTGATGGACGAGATCGGCCGCGGCACCAGCACCTTCGACGGCCTGGCGCTGGCCGGCGCCATCGCCAGCCAGCTGCACGAGCGCTGCCGCGCCTTCACGCTGTTCGCCACCCACTACTTCGAGCTGACGCGCTTCCCCGAGGCGCATGCCGGCGCGGTCAACGTGCACGTCGGCGCCGTCGAGGCCGGCGACGGCATCGTCTTCCTGCACCAGATCGAGGCCGGCCCGGCCAGCCGCAGCTACGGCGTGCAGGTGGCGCAGCGGGCCGGCATGCCGGCGGCGGTGATCCGCCAGGCGCGCGCCACGCTGGAGGCGCTGGAGGCCCAGCAGCGCGCCGGCGACGCGCAGGTCGACCTGTTCGCCGCGCCGCCGGCGCCGGCGCCGCGCGAGCCCTCGCGCGCCGAACGCGAACTGGCGGCGCTGCAGCCTGATACGCTGTCGCCGCGCGAGGCGCTGGACACGCTGTACCGGCTGCAGCAGCTGCTGGCCAAGGGCTGATCGGTGGCCCGGCCCGCACCCCGATTCACGGAGAGACCCGCATGACCTATTGCGTGGGCATCAAGCTCGATGCCGGCCTGGTGTTCCTGTCCGACTCGCGCACCAACGCCGGCCTGGACGCCATCAGCACCTTCCGCAAGATGATGATCTACGAGCGCGCCGGCGAGCGCTTCATGTGCCTGCTGTCGGCGGGCAACCTGAGCATCAGCCAGAGCGTGCGCGAGGTGCTGCAGGTGGAGAAGCTGGACAACGGCCCCCCCGAGGAAGGACGGGAGCCGATCACCATCTGGAACGCCAGCAGCATGTTCGACGCCGCCCGCGTGCTGGGCAGCGCCGTGCGCCGCGTGTTCCGCGAGGACGGCCCGGCGCTCAAGGCTGCCGGCGTCGACTTCAATTGCACGATGGTCTTCGGCGGCCAGATCAAGGGCGAGGCGATGCGCATGTTCCTCGTCTACAGCGCCGGCAACTTCATCGAGGCCACGCGCGAGACCTGCTTCTTCCAGGTCGGCGAGAGCAAGTACGGCAAGCCGGTGCTGGACCGCATGATCACCCCCGCGTCGCGGCTGAACACCGCGGCCAAGTGCGCGCTGGTGTCGATGGACTCGACGATGAAGTCCAACCTCTCGGTGGGCCTGCCGCTGGACCTACTGGTCTACCGCGAGGGCCAGTTCGCCAGCACCGAGCAGGTCTGCATCGACGAGGCCAACCCCTACTTCCAGATGATCCGCAGCACCTGGGGCCAGCGCCTGCGCGAGGTGTTCCTGGCGCTGGAGGACCCGCTGGGCGAGGCCGAGACCGACAACCCGCTGCTGGTGGCCAGCGAGCGCTTCGCGCCGATGCGCAAGATCACCCACCCCGGCGAGCGGGTGATCTGATGCCCCGGGCCGCGACCCCGCCCGCCGCCGGCGGGCCGGCCGCTGCCTCGCCTGCCGCCGGCGGGCCTTCCGAGGCCTTCTCCGCCGCCGGCGGGCCGCTCGCCGCCCCCCGCGGCCACCTGGTGTTCAGCCACGCCAACGGCTTCCCGGCCGGCACCTACGGGCGGCTGTTCGCCGCCTGGCGCGCCGCCGGCTGGCGGGTGCATGCCGTCGAGCGCTTCGGCCACGACCCGGCCTACCCGGTGACGGCCAACTGGCCGCAGCTGCGCGAGCAGCTGCTGCACTTCATCGACGCGGCCGTGGCCGGTGACGGCGCACCGGTGCACCTGGTGGGCCATTCGCTGGGCGGCTACCTGTCGCTGATGGCGGCCTGCCGCCGCCCCGGCCGCTTCGCCAGCCTGCTGCTGCTGGACTCGCCGCTGTTCGACGGCTGGCGCGCGCACAGCGTGCACGCGATGAAGCTCAGCGGGCTGATGGCGCGCTTCTCGCCGGGGCGCATCTCGCGCACGCGGCGCTGGTTGTGGCCGTCGCGCGACGCGGCGCATGCGCACTTTGCCGCCAAGGCGGCCTTCGCCCGCTGGCACCCGGCGGTGCTGGCCGACTACATCGCCGCCGGCCTGGAACCCGACCCCGAGGCGCCGCCCGCGGGCGTGCGCCTGGCCTTCCGCCGCGAGGTCGAGACCGCGATCTACAACCAGCTGCCGCATGCACTGGCGGCGCTGGCACGGCGCCACCCGCCGCGCTGCCCGGTGGGCTTCGTCGCCGGCACGCGCTCGGCCGAGCTGCGCCAGACCGGGCTGGCGGCCACGCGCGCGCTGACGCACGGCCATGTGCGCTGGCTGGCGGGCAGCCACCTGTTCCCGATGGAGCGGCCCGACGAGACCGCCGCCGCGGTGCTGCACTGGCTGGCGGCGCCGGGCCACGAGGGCTGGCAGCTGGGCGCAGGCCACGGTGGCGCGCCGGCGGCGATGGCCTGAGGGCCCCGCCGCGCCGAGCCCGCGCGCTCAGCGCGCCGGCTTCTGCGCCTGCCAGACGCGCACGTAGTCGACCTCCATGGTCACCGGGAAGATCGTGTTGTCCACCGGGCCGCCCAGCCAGCCGCCGATGGCCACGTTGAGCAGCATGAACTGCGGCTTGTCGAAGGGCCACACCGCGGCGCCGCCCTTCAGCCTGGGGTAGTGCAGGTGCAGGCGGCCGTTGACGCCGAAGCTCACGCCCTTCTCGGTCCACAGCATCTGGTAGCGGTTGAAGTCGGTGCAGGCCTTGGGCAGGCCGGTGACGGCGTGCACGCTGTCGGCCGCATGGCCGGCCGCGGTGTGCACGGCGCTGGAGACCCACTCGGGGTGGCTGCCGCGGTGCTCGACGATGTCGAGCTCGCCGTCCTCGGGCCAGCGGCCGCCGCTGCCCAGCATCCAGATCGCCGGCCAGGTGCCCTTGCCGCAGGGCATCTTGGCGCGCACCTCGAAGAAGCCGTAGGTCCACTCGGCGCGGCCGCGGGTGAGCAGACGCGCCGAGGTGTAGGCCTGGCCGCCGTAGTCGGGCGCCGAGCGCAGCGCCTCCTTGCGCGCCGTGATCAGCAGCCGGCCGCCGCGCACCACCGCGTTCTCGGGGCGCGGCCCGGCGTAGTACTGCAGCTCGCGGTTGTGCCAGCCCTGCTGGTTCATCGCGGTGTCGAAGTCCCACCTGGCCGGGTCGGGCAGGCCGTCGCGGTCGAACTCATCGGCCCAGACCAGCACGTAGCCCTTGGGCACCTCGAAGTCGCCGTCGCCGGCCAACGCCGGCGCGCCGGCCAGCGCGGTGGACAGCGCGGCGCCCAGGGCCAGGGCGCTGTGCAAGGCGGGCCCATGCGGCCGTCGTGTGTTCATGCGGGTCTCCCTGCGTCGTTGAGGTTCTCGATGCGCCGGCCGTCGGCGTCGAACAGCGGCGCGCCGGCCGGGTCGGGGCGCAGGCCCACCGCCTGGCCGGCCGCCAGATGGCCGTGCCCGGCGCCCAGCTTGGCGTGCAGCAGGCCGTCCAGGCCCTCGACCTGCAGGTGCAGCACCGAGGTGTCGCCCAGGTGCTCGGCCAGCACCACCAGCGCGGCGATGCCCTCGCCAGCAGCCACCCCGCCCGCAACCACACCCAGGTGCTCGGGGCGCAGCCCGACGCTGTGCGCCGCCGCCGGCGCCTCGCCGGCCAGCGCATCCCACAGCGCACGGTGCGCGCCACTGGCGCCCGCGCCGGGCCGCTCGACGAGGTTGATGCGCGGCGAGCCCAGGAAGCCGGCGACGAAGCGGTTGGCCGGCCGCTGGTACAGCGCCATCGGCGTGCCGATCTGCTCGATGCGTCCGGCGTGGAAGACGGCGATGCGGTCGCCCATGGTCATCGCCTCGACCTGGTCGTGGGTGACGTAGACCATGGTCGTGCCCAGCTCGCGGTGCAGCCGGGTGAGCTCGATGCGCATCTCCACGCGCAGCGCCGCGTCCAGGTTGGACAGCGGCTCGTCGAACAGGAAGACCTTGGGCTTGCGCACGATGGCGCGGCCGATGGCCACGCGCTGGCGCTGGCCGCCCGACAGCTCCTTGGGGTAGCGCCCCAGCAGCGGCGTCAGGCGCAGCGCCTCGGCGGCGCGCGCCACCTGCTCGTCGCGCTCGTGCCGCGCCACGCCGGCCATCTTCAGCGCGAAACCCATGTTCTGCGCCACCGTCATGTGCGGGTACAGCGCGTAGGTCTGGAACACCATCGCCGCGCCGCGCTCGGCCGGGCGCACGTCGTTGGCGCGCACGCCGTCGATGAGCAAGTCGCCGGCGCTGATCTCCTCCAGCCCGGCGATCATGCGCAGCAGCGTCGACTTGCCGCAGCCCGAGGGGCCGACGAAGACCATGAACTCGCCGTCGCGGATGTCCAGGTCCAGCCCGGCGATGACCTCGACGTCGCCGTAGCGCTTGTGCACGCCGCGCAGGCTCAGGCTGCCCATGTCAGTGTCCCGTCCTCAGGCCGTGGTGGCGCGCCGCTGGCGCACGCGCTGCATCAGGTCGCGCAGCCACAGCGCACTGTCCTTCGGCGTGCGCTGCTGCGTCGCGTAGTCGACGTGCACGATGCCGAAGCGCTTGGCGTAGCCGCTGGACCATTCGAAATTGTCCAGCAGGCTCCAGACCATGTAGCCCGCCAGCGGCACACCCGCGTCCCGCGCGTCGGCCGCCGCGGCGATGTGGTCCTGCAGGTAGCGCAGGCGCGCGGCATCGTGCACGCGGCCGTCGACCAGGGTGTCGGGGAAGGCGGCGCCGTTCTCGGTGACGTACACCGGCGGCAGCTCGGGGTAGTCGCGCTTCAGGCTCAGCAGCAGCTCGGTCAGGCCCTGCGGGTAGACCTCCCAGCCCATGTCGGTCAGCGGCAGGCCGCTGGTCTTGACGTCGAAGGGTTCACCGGCGCTGGACACCACGCGCGTGTAGTAGTTGACGCCCAGGTAGTCCATGGGCGTGGCGATGGTGGCCATGTCGCCGGCCTCCACGCGCGGCGCGGCGGCGCCCAGCTCGGCCAGCACCTCGGCCGGGTACTGGCCCTTGAACAGCGCATCGGTGTACCAGCGGCGGCCGCGTGCATCGTCCAGGCGCATGCGCGCCAGGTCCTCGGGCGAGTCGGTGGCGGCGGCCGCCGCGCCCAGGTTGAGCACGATGCCCAGCGGGGCCTTGGCGCCGTCGGCGCGCAGCGCCTGCAGCGCCAGGCCGTGGCTCACGAGCAGATGGTGCGCCACCTGCATCGCCACCGCCTTGTCCTGGATGCCGGGGGCGAAGTTGCCCTGGTCGTGGCCCAGCATCGCGATGACCCAGGGCTCGTTGTGCGTGGTGATCGCGGCCAGCCGGTCGCCCAGCCGGCGCTGGATGCCGCGTGCGTAGTCGACGAAGTGCTGCAGCGTGTCGCGCGCCGCCCAGCCACCGCGATCCTGCAGCGCCTGCGGCAGGTCCCAGTGGTTCAGCGTCAGGTAGGGCCGGATGCCGCGCGCCAGCAGGCCGTCGACGAGGCGGTCGTAGAAGGCCAGCCCGGCCTCGTTCCAGTCGCCCTGGCCCCGCGGCAGCACGCGCGGCCAGGACACCGAGAAACGGTAGGCGTCGACGCCCAGCGAGGCGACCAGGTCCAGGTCGGCGTCGACGCGGTGGTAGTGGTCGCAGGCCACGTCGCCGTTGCTGGCGTCGGCGATGGCGCCGGGCACGCGGCAGAAGCGGTCCCAGATCGATTCGCCCTTGCCGTCGGCATGGGCGGCGCCCTCGATCTGGAAGGCGGCGGTGGCCACGCCCCAGACGAAGTCGGGGGGCAGGCGGCGGTGCAGGTCGTCGGTCATGTCGGTGCGTGCTGGCGGCGCCGTCACTTGACGGCCCCGGTGGTCAGGCCGGCGATGAGCTGGCGCGACGAGATCGCGAACAGCAGCAGCAGCGGCAGGGTGGCGATGGCGGAGCCCGCCATCAGCGCGCCCCACTCGGTGTTCATCGTGGTCTGCAGGCTGCGCAGGGCCAGCGGCAGGGTGTAGTTGTCGGCGCTGCGCAGCACCACCAGCGGGCCGATGAAGTTGTTCCACGAGGCGATGAAGGTGATCAGCGCCAGCGTGCCCAGCGCCGGCTTGAGCAGCGGCAGCACGATGCGCCAGTAGATGCCCCACTCGCCGCAGCCGTCCATGCGCGCCGCCTCGACCAGTTCGCGCGGCACCGCGGCCAGCGCGAACTGGCGCATCAGGAAGATGCCGAAGGCGCTGGCCGCGCCGGGGATGTAGAGCGCGCGGTGGCTGTCTATCCAGCCCAGCGCGTCCATGATCAGGAAGGTCGGGATCATGTTCATGAACGAGGGCAGCAGCAGCGTGGCCATCACCAGCGTGAACAAGGCCTGCTTGAAGCGGAACTCCATCAGCGCGAAGGCGTAGCCGGCCATCGAGCAGAACAGCAGCGTCAGCGCCGTCGACATCAAGGCCACGTACAGGCTCCAGCCCAGGTTGCGCCAGAACGGCAGGCGCTCGGTGAGGATCTTCAGGTTGGCCGCCAGGTCGTCGCCGAACCACAGCGGCGGCGGCAGGTTGAAGATCTCGCTGCGCGACTGCGTGGCGAAGACGAACATCACGTAGAACGGCGCCAGCATCAGCAGCGCGCCGGCGCCGACCACGGCGTAGGCGGCCCAGGGGGCCAGGCGGCTCGGTGCGGGCCTCATGCGCCGGGCCCCTTCGGCCGCAGCAGGCGGTGCGTCAGCCAGGTCAGCAAGGCGACGACGGCGAACAGCAGCCAGGACATCGCGCTGGCGCCGCCGAAGTCGTTGAAGTCGAAGGCCATGCGGTACAGGTAGATGGCCGAGGTCATGCCGGCCTGGTCGGGGCCGCCGCGGCCGCCGGTGAGGATGAAGGGCTCCTCGAACAGCTGCAGCCCGCCGATCACGCTGAGCGTGACGCCGAAGAAGATCATCGGCCGCAGCCCCGGCAGCGTGATGTGCCAGAACTGCTGCCAGCGCCCGGCGCCGTCCATCGTGGCCGCCTCGTAGTGCTCCTTGGGGATGGTCTGCAGCGCCGCCAGGTAGAGCACCACGTTGAAGCCCACGTAGCGCCAGAAAACCACCGCGGCGATCGCCGGCTTGACCGGCTCGGGCCGGCCCAGCCAGTCGATGTGCTCCAGCCCGAACAGGCCCTTGAGCGCGGCGTTGATCAGGCCGTAGTCGGTGGAGAACAGCGAGCTGAACAGGATGGCGATCGCCACCGTCGACGTGATGTAGGGCACGAACCAGGCGCCGACCATGGCGTCGCGCCCGCGGCTGAAGGCGGCGTGGATGAAGGCCGCCAGCGGGATGGCGACCAGGTGCTGGGGCAGCCCCGACATCAGCGCCAGCCAGCCGGTGTTGGCCAGCGCCTTCCAGAACCAGGCGTCCTGCAGCGCGAAGGCGAAGTTCTCCAGGCCCACGTAGCGCATCGCGTCCAGCCCGCTGGTGGGCTCCCAGCTCTGGAAGGCCAGCAGCAGCGAGAACAGCAGCGGAAAGACGCCGAACACCGCGAACAGCAGCAGGAAGGGGCTGATCAGCACGTAGGGCGCCCAGCGCGGCGACAGGCGCGGCAGGCGGAGGCGGCGGGCGGCAGGCATGGGGCGGCTCCTGCTCAGCGGTGCGCGCGGCGCTGCAGCAGCCCGGCGGCATCGGCCAGCGCCGCGGCGATGGGCTTGTTGCGGTCGAGCACGTTGTCCAGCTCTGCGCCGACCACCTCGTCGGCGAAGTTGTTCTGCTTGTGCACGCGCACCGGCTGGATGCGCCGCGCCGCCTCGCGCCACAGCAGGCGCGCGCGCTGGCCACCGAGGAAGGGCAGCGGTTGCTCGAAGAAGGGGTCGTCGTGGGTGGCCAGCAGCGCCGGGAAGGCGTCCTGCGACTTGAAGGCCGCCAGCTGCAGCGCCGGCTCCAGCGTCAGCATGCGCATGAAGTCCCAGGCCAGCGCCTTCTTCGCCGGGTCGGCGCGGCGCGGCATCGCGTAGAAGGTGCCGCCGTAGCCGACGAAGCTGCCGCCGGGCAGCTGCGCCGCGCGCCACAGGCCGGCCGTGGACGGCGCCACCCAGGTCGCCATCTGCCCCACCATCCAGGCGCCCGACAGCTCGGTGGCCAGCAGGCCGCGGCGGAAGCCCTCGGCCCATTCGTTGGACCAGGCGTTGACGCGCGCATCCAGGCGCTGGCGCCGCACTTCGCGCGCCAGCTCGAAGGCGCGCACGAAGCGCGGCGACTCGACCAGCACGCGCGAGTCGGCGTCGAAGTACAGCCCCTCGCCGGGGCCGATGCCGGTGCGGATCAGGATGTCCTTCAGCGCCTGCGCGCCGGACAGCAGGTAGGCCCCGGTGGCGGCCTTGATGCGCGCGCCCGCGGCCACGTAGGCCTCCCACGAGGGCGTCAGGTCGGCGTCGCTCAGGCCTGCGCGCTGCAGCAGGTCGGCGCGCCACAGCAGCGTGCCGGGTCCGACGTCGGTGGGCAGGGCCAGCACCTCGCCGCGCGGGTTCATCGCGTTGTGCCAGGCGTAGCCGACGAAGCGCCCGGCCAGCGCCTCGGCCCCGTAGGGCGGCGCGGACAGCACCTCCAGGCCGGCGCCGGAGGCGTAGCGGCCCAGGTAGCTGGACTCCAGCGCCATCACGTCGGGCAGGTGGGCCGAGGTCGACAGCGCGGTGGTCATCGCCGTGTGGTGGTCGGCGTACTGGCGGCTGACCAGCTCGACCTCCACCGCCGGGTGGCGCTGGCGCCACTGCGGCAAGGCCTGGCGGATGATCTCGTCGACCAGCGGGAAGGCGGCGACGACCAGCCGGGACGTGCGCGGTGGCCGCGCCAGGGCGTGCGCGGCCGGCGCCAGCGACGCCGCCAGCGACGCCGCCAGCAGCCGCCGCCGCGTCGGGCCGCGCTGCGCCGGCAGGGTCGCTGCGGCGGCAGTCGGGACGGGCGGGGGCCGGGCGGTCATGGCGTGTCGGGGCCGGCGCGCGGCGGGCGCCGGCGCCTGTGGTCCAGCGTGGCCGCGTCAGAACCTGTAGTTCGCGCCCAGCAGCACCTGGCGGCCGAACTGGTAGACGTAGTTCGGGTACAGCTGGCTGGTGTCGGGCAGGTTCAGCCCGGTGTCGATCTTCAGGTTCATCGCCTTCTTGTCGCTGACGTTGTTGACCTGCAGCAGCAGCGACAGGCCCTTGAGGCGCCCCTGGTCGCTGAAGTTGTAGCCCAGCTGCAGGTCGACCACCTTGTCGGCCGCCTGGCGGCGCGTCGTCGAGTTCAGGTAGATGTCGCGCGTGGTGGCGGTGAAGGCCGAGCGGTAGCGCTGGCTGATGCGCGCCGAGAAGCCGTGGTCCTCGTAGTAGACAGTGAGGTTGTTCGAGATCCCCGACATGCCGTTGAGCGGCACCGACTCGCCCTCGATGACGCGGCCGGTGTCGGGGTTGACCTTCTGGTCCTTGATCGAGCTGTTGAGCTTGCTGGCGCTGGCGACGACGCCGAAGGGCGCCAGCACCGGGTGGATCAGGCCGCCCTCCAGCGCCGCGGCCAGTTCCAGGCCCTCGATGCGGCCGCCGGTGCCGTTGAGCGGCTGGAACACCGGCCCGAACTTCTGCACCACGACGTTGGGCGGCAGGTTGGCCGGCAGCGGCATGTTGGAGTTGTCGCGCGCACTGGTGCTGTAGGTGATGTAGCTCAGCAGGTTCTTGCGGAAGGCGGCGGCGGCGATGTAGCTGCGCTTGCCGAAGTACTTCTCCAGCGAGAGGTCGAAGTTGCTCGCGCGCCAGGGCTTGAGCTCGGGGTTGCCGGCGTAGGCGGTGGTCCACTTGCCCTGGTCGGGGCCTGGGTCGACGATGACGGTCGGCGTGCTGGTGCCGGCGCGCATGTCGACGATGTTGGGCCGCGCCGTGGTCATGCCCACGCCGAGGCGGGCGATCAGGCTGGGCTGCAGCGTGGCCACCAGGTTCATGCTCGGCAGCACGTCGCTGTAGCGGGCACCGCCGCTGCGCTTGAACAGCAGGCGCGGATCGGGCATGTCGTCGTTGCCGCGGTACTCCCAGCCATGGGACTGCTGGTCGGTCTGCACGAACTGCACGCCGAGGTTGCCGCGCAGCGGCACCGGGCCCAGCTGGGTGTCGAGGTTGAACATGCCGAAGGCCGTGGTGACCTTCTCGCTGACGCTGGAGTCGTTGTCGACCTTGTTGGTGAAGCGGCCCAGCTGCAGCTCCAGCCCGCCGCTGGTGTACAGCGAGGGCACGTCGATGCGCATCAGCTGCGGGATGCCGGCCCAGGACATGTCGTGCGGCGCGCGCACCGAGCCGCGCGGCAGGTCGCGGACCAGGTTGCCGGCGGCGTCGGTGCGCATCAGGATGCGGCTCTCGTTCTTCTCGACGAGCTTGTCGCGCGTGGTGTGGTTGAGGCCGAAGACGAACGAGGTGAAGGGGCCGTCGAGGTAGCGCTCGGCCGACAGGCGGATGGCCTTGATCTCGTCGTCGATGTGCGGGAAGCGCACCGCGCCGGCCCAGCGCGGCTGGCCCGGCACCCACTCGAAGCCGGTCACCGGGCCGAGGCGGAAGTTGACCGGGTCGGCGAGCACGCCGGCCTGCAGCGGCGTCACCGTCTGCGCGCTGCCGTCGACCGGGATGTTCCAGCGGAACGGCGAGTAGAGGATGCGGTTGTTGGCCTTGTCCCAGGGCGCGCCGTAGACCTCGGCATAGGTCTCGTCGCGCACGTCCTTCGAGTAGTTCAGGTCGGCGCTGGCCTTCCAGTGCTCGCCCAGCTTGAGTTCGCTGGCCCAGCCGACGGCGGAGATGCGGTCCTTGCGCTTGGTGTCGAAGTTGCCGGTGAACACCGGGTGGGCGGCGGCGGTGGCGCTGGTGATCAGGGTGTTGCCGCCGACCTGGGTCAGGCCGATGTTGGTCAGCGCATTGGTCACGCCCAGGCCGTAGAACTGGTCCCAGCCCGACCACAGGTTGTGCAGGAACTTGCCGCCCACCTCGTGGGTGTCGAAGCGCGAGTGGTAGAGGTCGACCGCGGTGCGGAAGTCCTTGCTCGGGCGGTACTCCAGCACCGCCATGAAGCCGTCGCGCGTGTTGCGCTTGGTCGACGAGGTGGCGGTCCAGAACATCGGCATCGCGGCGCGGCCGCGCTGCCCGGGCGCGAACTCGTTCCTCGACGCCGGCTGGCCCAGGTCGGGGTAGCCCCAGGGCGAGGGGTCGGCGTAGTGCACCAGCTCGGTCAGCTTCATGTTCGTCACCGCGTCGAGGCGGGCGAAACCGAGCGAGACGCCGACGGTGTTGTTGGCGAACTGGTCGATGTAGGCCAGGCTGAAGCGGCTGCCGGTGCTGGGCGCGACGCCGGGCACCAGGGTGCCGTTGGAATTGCGGTCGGCGCGCAGGTTGACGGCGACCTCGCGGCCGCGCGTGTCCAGCGGCCGGCGCGCGCGCAGGTCCACGGTGCCCGACAGGCCCTGCCCCAGCAGCGTCGCGTTGGGCGTCTTGTAGACGATGGCCTGGCCGATCAGCTCCGACGGGAACTGGTCGTACTCGACGGCGCGCGAGTCGTTGCTGCTGACCACCTCGCGCCCGTTGAGCAGCGCGCCGGCGAACTCGGGCGACAGGCCGCGGATCGAGACCACGTTGACGCGGCCGTCGGGGCCGCGCTGGCCGGTCAGGCCGGGCAGGCGCGCCAGCGCCTCGGCGATGCTGGCGTCGGGCAGCTTGCCGATGTCCTCGGCCGACACCGCCTCGACGATCTGGTCGGAGTTGCGCTTGGCCGTCACCGAGCTCTCGATGCCGGCGCGGATGCCGGTGATCACCACCTCGGCGTTGACCGGCGCCGCCGCTGCAGGGGCCTGCGGCTGCTGCGCCTGCGCGCCGGCCATCGCCCACAGCGCACAAGCCGCAGCCACCGGATGCAGGCGGCGGCGCAACGGGGCAGCAGCGGGCTCGGGCAGGCGCCGCAGGGTGGGGTGGGGCATGGCGGGTCTCCGTTGTGCCCTGCGGCGCAGGGTCTCTGTGGGATGTGGGGCCGGGTCCGTGTGCCGGCACGAGGACGGCGTGCGGACCCTGGGGGGTCAACGCTTGAAAGCGCTTTCAGGATTCTGGCTGAAAGCGCTTTCTTGGCATCCTGGCGTTTACCCGCAAGTGGCGGCGATGGCGCCGCGCTGGGGCCGCGCGCGTGCCTGCCGTCGGGGCCGGCGGCGGCGGCCGCGGGCGGTGGCTGGGGCGGGAGGCGAATGGCCGCGGCGGCGTCTCAGGCGCCGCCGCGCGCCCGCAGGCGGCGCACCGACTCGCGCCGCACCAGCTTGGGCGCGGGCAGCCGTACCCGCGGCGCCTGCCCGCGCAGCAGGTCCAGCATCGCCGCCGCTGCCTGGCGCCCGACCTCGTGCACCGACAGGCGCACCGTGCTAAGCGGCGGGATCGCGAACTCGGCCAGTGCCAGGTCGTCGAAGCCGACCAGCGAGATGTCCTCGGGCACGCGCAGCCCGCGCCGGTACAGCCCCAGCGCCGCGCCCAGGGCGGTCTGGTCGTTGGCGGCGAACACCGCGCTGAAGCGGCGGCCGGCGTCGAGCAGCGCGTGCACGGCGCGCAGGCCGCCGGCTTCGGTGTAGTCGCCCTGGGCCAGCAAGGCCGGATCGGGCCGGATGCCGGCCTGCTCCAGCGCCTGGCGGTAGCCGGCCAGGCGCTCGGCCGAGTCCTCGTGGCCGGGGTCGCCGGTGATCATCGCGATGTCGCGGTGCCCTTGCTCGACCAGGTGCCGCGTGGCCAGCAGGGCCCCGGCGCGGTTGTCGAAGCCGAAGCTGAACAGCTGCGGCCCGCGCAGCTCGCGGCCGATGACGACCATGGGCACGGTCTGGGCGTAGCGCTGCAGCTCGCCGTCGGGCAGCCGGCCGGCCAGCACGATCAGGCCATCGACGCGGCGTGCCAGCAGCGCGTCCAGCGCCTTGCGCTCCTCGCCCTCGTGCCAATGGCCGCTGACGAAGATCGGGATGTAGCCCTCGCGCTCCAGGCAGTCCTCGATGCCGTGCACCGCCTCGCCGTAGAACGGGCTGCTGATCACCTGGGTCAGCACGCCGATGCTCATGGTGCGCCCGCCGGCCAGGCCGCGCGCCACCGGGTTGGGCTGGAAGCCCAGCCGGGCGATGGCCTGGTCGACCGCCTGCTGCTTGTCGGCGCTGACCTTGGCCGTGCCGTTGAGGATGCGCGACACGGTGCTGGGCGACACGCCGGCCGCCTCGGCCACCATGGCCAGGGTCACCGCGCCATCGGCGGCGGCGGCGGATCGGCGGCGGGTGGGCGACGGCGGCATCGGGGCGGCATCGGGCGGCGGAGGAGCGGCTCGGTAGCAGACGCCGCGGGCCGGCGAGTGTAGGCGCTGGGCCCGCCGGCGGCGACCGCGCGGACCGGGGTGGCCGGCCGCTGGCGCCGCGCCCACGGCCCGGCCGGCGCCTCAGGGCTCGAAGCGCCCCAGGCGCACCGCGGTGCCGCCGGCCTTGAGGTTGCGCGTGCCGGGCATCACCAGCACGCAGTCGTCGTAGGGCGTGACCCACACATGGTCGCCGTCCTGCGCCAGCGGGGTGCCGGCCTTGGGCACCACGCCCAGGCCCTCGGTGGGGATCAGGAACCGGAAGCCGGCGCTGCGCGCGACCACCGCCTCGGTGACCCGCACCAGGCGCTGCGGCGCGGGATCGGCGATGCGGCGGTGTTGCGCCACCCAGTCGGGCTCGGCAACGCCGGTCAGGCCCAGGAAGCGCACCAGGGTGTCGATGGCCACGTCGGCCGCCGCACGCTCCCAGTGCTGGCCGCACTCGATCAGCAGCGCGCGCTTGGCCGACGCCGGGTCGCCGAAGCCGCCGCGCTCGACCATGCGCAGACCGGCCGGGTGGCCGGTGTCGATCAGCAGCACCGGCGGCACACCCAGCTGGCGCGCGTAGTCGGCGTTCTTGTCCACCGTGCCGCAGACCATCAGCGGCTCGCAGGGCTCGCTCATCGAGTGGATGTCCAGCAGCAGCTCGGCGGCGTCGACGAAGGGACGCAGCTCGCGGGCGCGCTTCAGCTCCAGCGAGTGGCGCGGCCCGTCGAGCTCGGCGTCGGCCCAGACGCGGTTCAGGTCCTCGTCGACGCAGCGGCTGCCGAAGGGGCTGGCCGGATCGAAGCGCTGGTAGGCGGCGACGTTGGCGAAGGCCAGCGTCAACGACCCGCGCTGCGGACGGAAGCCCTGCGCCAGCAGCCAGTCCAGCGCGATGGCGCCGCAGATCTCGTTGCCATGCGTCAGCGCCTGCACCATCACGCGCGGCCCCGGCTCGCCCGACTCGTGGTGGTGCACGTAGTCGACGCCGGTGCCGCCCAGCCGCCAGCGGCTGATGTCGGGCGCGCGCAGCTCCACCGGCGGGTTCGCAGCGGGCTCAGCCATGGCCAGCCTCCCGGGCAGCCTGCGGCGCGAACGCTTGCGCCACGGCCCGCAACAGCTCCAGCAGCTGCTGCTGCAAGGTCTCGAAATGGGCGTTCCTGCGGATCGGATGGGTGTGCATGTACAAGTCCTTGTTGATCTCCAGTTGCAGGCTGTGGCGGCCGGCGGCGGGGTTGGCATGGGCGCGCACCAGCTCGACGCCCTTGAACGGGTCGTTGACGGTGACGCGGTAGCCCAGCGCGGCGAGGTGATCGCGCACGAAGGCGGTGAACTCGGGCCGGCAGGTGCTGCCATCGCGGTCCCCGAGCACGAAGTCGGGGCGTGGCCGGCCGTCCACGCCCTCGATCAGCCGGCTGCTGGTGCCGGGCATCGAGTGGCAGTTGAGGTGGTAGACCACGCCGAAGCGCGCGTGTGCCGCGTCGAGCAGCCGCCGCAGCGTCGCGTGGTAGGGCGCATGGCAGCGCGCGATGCGGCCCTGCAGCTCGGCCACCGTCAGCTTGCGGTCGTAGATGGGCCGCTCGGCGCCCAGCAGGCGCCAGACCAGCGCCTTGCCGATCGCCGCCTTGCCGCTGTGGAACAGCGGCCCCGGCCAGGGTTCGGCCAGCAGCTCGGGATCGATGTCGTCGGCATGGCGGTTGGCGTCGAGGTAGGTGCGCGGGAACTGCGCCGCCAGCAGCGGGACGCCCAGCCGCGTGGCGGGCTGGTAGAGCTCGTCGATGAAGCTGTCCTCGCCCTCGCGCAGCTCGTCGGCACTGCGGATGCTGGCGAAGTCGGGCGGCATGCGGCGCCCCGAGTGCGGCGAATCCAGCACCAGGGGCAACGCAGGCGAGTCGGGCCCATGCACGACGAGCACGGCGTCGGCGGCGGCAAGGTCGGCATTCGGTGGCATCGCGCGAGTATCCTGCAGCGCATGCCGCCTGCGGCCAGGCGGCCCGCAGGTCCGGGCGTGCGCGGGTGCCGCCCCCTGGGACCGCCCGCGCCAAGGCGCAGCGCCGACATGCACCACCCGGGGGACTCCCGATAGCTGCGGGGGTTCACCCGGGTAGCATCGCCCCCCACCACCGGCCGGGCAGCCCCCGATGCCGCACCCGTGACCCAGATGGCCCGGCGCTTGCTACGGCCCTGACAGGAGGTTTCCCATGCAGGAACGCGACATTCGACAACTCATCGAGCAGGTGCGCAACGGCAAGCTGGCCCGCCGCAGCTTCGTGCAGCGCATGCTCGGGGCCGGCCTCACGGCGCCGATGGCCGGCATGATGCTGATGCACGCCGGCATCGCCAACGCGCAGACGGCCATCCCCTACAAGCCGACCAAGCGCGGCGGTGGCGGCACGCTGAAGGTGCTGTGGTGGCAGGGCCCGGTGCACCTGAACCCGCATTTCGCCAGCGGCACCAAGGAGCAGGAAGGCTCGCGCATCTTCTACGAGCCGCTGGCCGGCTGGGACCCCGAGGGCAACCTGGTGCCGGTGCTGGCCGAGTCCATCCCCACGCGCGAGAACGGCGGCCTGTCGGCCGATGGCAAGACCGTCACCTGGAAGCTGAAGAAGGGCGTGGTCTGGCACGACGGCAAGCCCTTCACCGCCGACGACGTGGTCTTCACCGCGCAATACGCCGGCGACCCGGCCACCGCCACCGTCACCGTGGGCACCTACCGCGACATCAAGGTCGAGAAGGTCGACAGCCACACGGTGCGCGTGGTGTTCCCCAAGCCCACGCCCTTCTGGGCCGAGCCGCTGGTGGGCACCGTGGGCATGATCCTGCCCAAGCATGTGTTCGGCGACTTCATCGGCGCCAAGTCGCGCGAGAACCCGGCCAACATCAAACCGGTGGGCACCGGCCCGTACAAGTTCGCCGACTTCAAGCCGGGCGACATGCTGACCGGCCGCGCCAACGCCGAGTACCACCAGCCCAACCGGCCCTACTTCGACGCCATCGAGATGAAGGGCGGTGGTGACGCCATCAGCGCCGCGCGCGCCGTGCTGCAGACCGGCGAGTACGACTTCGCCTGGAACCTGCAGGTCGAGGACGAGATCCTCAAGCGCCTGGAGACCGGCGGCAAGGGCAAGGTCAACATCGTCGCCGGCGGCAACATCGAGTTCATCCAGCTCAACTTCACCGACCCCTGGAACGAGGTCGAGGGCGAGCGCGCCAACGCCAAGAGCCGCCACCCGGCCTTCAGCGACAAGGCGGTGCGCCAGGCCATGGGCCTGCTGGTGGACCGCAAGGGCGTGCAGGACTTCATCTACGGCCGCACCGGCGTGGCCACGCCGAACTTCCTGAACAACCCGCCCAAGGTCCGCAGCAACAACCTGAAGTTCGAGTTCAACGTCGAGAAGGCCAACCAGATCCTCGAGGCGGCGGGCTGGAAGAAGGGCGCCGACGGCATCCGCGCCAAGGGCAACGTCAAGCTCAAGTTCGTCTACCAGACCTCGGTCAACCAGCCGCGCCAGAAGACCCAGGCCATCGTCAAGGATGCCTGCACCAAGGCCGGCATCGACCTGGAACTGAAGAGCGTGACGGCGGCGGTGTTCTTCGGCGGCGACTTCGCCAACCCGGACACCTACCAGAAGTTCTGGACCGACATGCAGATGTACACCACGACCATGACCCAGCCCGACCCGCAGGTGTTCATGGAGCAGTACTGCAGCTGGGAGCTGGCGCAGAAGGCCAACAAGTGGGCCAGCCGCAACATCAGCCGCTGGCAGAGCGCCGAGTACGACGCCACGCACAAGGCGGCGCAGGCCGAGCTGGACCCGGTCAAGCGCGCCGCGATGTTCATCAAGCTGAACGACTTGGTGTGCAGCGACGGCTACATCATCCCGGTGGTGTTCCGCCCGCGCGTGTCGGCCGCGGCGCACAAGCTCTCGGCGCCGCTGTCGGGCTGGGACAACGACCTGTGGGCCCTGCCCCACTGGTACAAGGAAGCCTGAGCCGGCTCCCGCTGACGCCGACGTCGCCATGCCGGCCCACGGCCGGCATGGCGCGTTCGGCCATCCCTCTCCCCTCCCCTGCCTGACGCCGGAACGCCCTTGGCTTCCTACATCCTGCGCCGCCTGCTGATCGCGCTGCCCAGCCTGCTGGGCATCAGCGTGATCCTGTTCACCGTGCTCGCCTTGGCGCCGGGCGACCCCTTCGAGGAGCTGGCCACCAACCCCAACGTGCCGCCCGAGGTCCGCCTGGCGCTGCGCGCCCAGTTCGGCCTGGACGACCCGGTGTGGACGCGCTACCTGCACTGGCTGGCCAGCATGCTGAAGGGCGACTGGGGCTTCAGCTTCGTCAGCCGCATCGACGTCGACCAGCTGATCTGGCAGCGCCTGCCGGTGACCATTGCGGTGATCGGCGCGTCGCAGGTGCTGGCGCTGCTGGTGGCGCTGCCGGTGGGCATCCTGGCCGCCGTCAAGCCCTACTCCTGGTTCGACCGCATCGCCACCACGCTGGCCTTCATCGGCTTCTCGCTGCCGACCTTCTTCACCGGCGTGCTGTTCATCCTGTTCTTCAGCATCCACCTCGGCTGGCTGCCCTTCGTGTTCCGCGCCGAGATCGACGCCACCGGGCTGCAGTGGTGGTGGGAGCACTTCAAGCAGGCGATCATGCCGGTGGCGGTGCTGGGCCTGTTCCAGGCCGCGAGCTGGATGCGCTACGTGCGCAGCTCGGTGCTGGACGTGATCCGGCTGGACTACGTCACCACGGCGCGCAGCAAGGGCCTGGCCGAGCGCGTGGTGATCAACAAGCATGTGGTGCGCAACGCGCTGATCCCGGTGGTGACGCTGGTGGCGCTGCAGATGCCGGCGGTGTTCGGCGGCGCCATCGTCACCGAGCAGATCTTCCGCATTCCCGGCATCGGCAGCCTGCTCATCGACGCCATCCTGCGCAACGACACCCCGGTGATCATGGCCGTGACCTTCGTGTTCTCGGGCCTGGTGATCTTCTTCAACCTGCTCGCCGACGTGCTCTACGGCTGGCTGGACCCGCGCATTTCGTACCGATGAGCCCCCACGCCCCCTCCCTGAGCAAACCCGTGCAGAGCGTCTCGCCCTGGGTCGAGGCCTGGCGGCGCTTCAAGCGCCACCGGCTGGCCTACTGGAGCCTGTGGCTGCTGACGCTGCTGGTGCTGACGGTGCTGCTGGGCCCGCTGGTCTACACCGTCGGCATCAACGACATCGACTTCCAGGCGCGCCTGGCCGGCCCCAGCTGGAAGCACCCGCTGGGCACCGACGACCTCGGCCGCGACATGCTCGCGCGCATGCTCTACGGCGGCCGCATCTCGCTGGCCGTGGGCCTGTCGGCGATGCTGATCGCGATCCTGGTCGGCGTGGTCATCGGCGCCATCGCCGGCATCTCGCGCGGCTGGATAGACAACGCGCTGATGTGGGTCACCGACCTGTTCCTCAGCCTGCCGCAGCTGCCGCTGCTGCTGCTGCTGATCTTCCTGTTCCGCGATCCCCTGAAGGCGATGTTCGGCCTGGAGGTGGGCATCTTCATCCTCATCGTGCTGGTGATCGGTGGCTTCCGATGGATGCCGGTGGCACGGCTGGTGCGCGCGCAGTTCTTCAGCCTGCGCGAGAAGGAGTTCGTGGAAGCCGCGCGCGCCTTGGGCGCCAGCACCTCGCGCCAGGTGGTGCGGCACATCCTGCCCAACAGCCTGGGCCCGGTGATCGTGGCCGCCACCATCGACGTGGCCGCGGCCATCATCGCCGAGAGCACGCTCAGCTTCCTCGGCCTCGGCTTCCCGCCCGACGTACCCACCTGGGGCCGCATCCTCTACGACGGCCGCGACTACATGGACCTGGCCGTGCACTGGGCGCTCTTCCCCGGCATCGCGATCTTCATCACCGTGCTCACGATCAACTTCATCGGCGACGGGCTGCGCGACGCGCTGGACCCCCGACGGGTCCTGTAATGGCGCTGCTCGACATCCAGGGTCTGAAGACCCACTTCAAGACCGACGATGGCTGGCTGCACGCGGTGGACGGCGTGGACATGTCCATCGACGCCGGCGAGACCCTGTGCGTGGTGGGCGAGTCGGGCTGCGGCAAGAGCGTCACCGCCAAGACGGTGATGAAGCTGATCGACATGCCACCCGGCAAGATCGTGGCCGGCCGCGTGATGTGGCAAGGCCGCGACCTGGTGCCGCTCTCGGCCGACGAGATGCGCAAGATCCGCGCGAAAGAGATCGCCATCATCTTCCAGGAGCCGATGACGAGCCTGAACCCGGTCTACACCATCGGCGAGCAGATCGCCGAGAGCGTGCGCCTGCATGAGGGCCTGTCCAAGGCCGAGGCGATGAACCGCGCCGTGGAGATGTTGAAGCTGGTCCGCATCCCCACGGCCGAGCGGCGTGTGCGCGACTACCCGCACCAGTTCAGCGGTGGCATGCGCCAGCGCGTGATGATCGCCATTGCGCTGGCCTGCAACCCCAAGCTGCTGATCGCGGACGAGCCGACCACGGCGCTCGACGTGACGATCCAGGCCCAGATCCTCGACCTGATGCAGGAGCTGAAGGATCGCCTGGGCATGGCGGTGATGCTGATCACGCACGCGATGGGCGTGGTGGCAGAAACCGCGCAGCGCGTCGTCGTGATGTACGCCGGCAAGGTGGTGGAAGAGGCGCCCGTGGAACTGCTCTTCGGCCGCCCGCGCCACCCTTACACGCAGGGGCTGATCCGCAGCATCCCGCGCATCGACACCGCGGCCATCCACAAGGTGCGGCTGGAAGCCATACCGGGCACCGTGCCCAAGCTCATCGAGCCGGCCGAGGGCTGCCGCTTCGCCGGCCGCTGCAAGTACGCCACGGCCGAGTGCCTGAAGGCGACACCGCCGCTGCGTGAAGTGGCGCCGGGCCACAAGGTGGCCTGCATCCTGGAAAGCGCGGCGGCATGAGCGAACCGCTCCTCAAGGTCAAGGACCTCGTCAAGCAGTTCCCCATCAAGGGCGGCCTGCTCGGCCGCACGGTGGACCGCGTGCACGCCGTCGACGGCGTCAGCTTCGACCTGCAGCCTGGCGAGACGCTGGGCGTGGTGGGCGAAAGCGGCTGCGGCAAGAGCACCACGGGGCGCTGCATCCTGCGCCTGATCGAGCCCACCTCGGGCCAGGTGTGGTTCGAGGGCAAGAACGTCACCACGGCGTCCAAGGACGAGCTGCGCGCGCTGGCGCGCGACATGCAGATCATCTTCCAGGACCCGTACGCCAGCCTGAACCCACGCATGACCGTGGGCGCCATCATCGGCGAGGCGCTGACGATCCACAAGCTCGCCAAGACCCCGCGCGAGTACGAAGAGCGCATCGTGCAGCTGCTGGAGACCGTGGGCCTGGCGGCCGACCACATGCGGCGTTACCCGCACGAGTTCTCCGGCGGGCAGCGGCAGCGCATCGGCATCGCACGGGCGCTGGCGGTGAACCCGAAGCTGATCGTCTGCGACGAAGCGGTGAGCGCCTTGGACGTGTCGATCCAGGCCCAGGTGATCAACCTGCTGGAAGACCTGCGCAACCAGTTCAGCCTGACCTACATCTTCATCGCGCACGACCTCTCCGTGGTGGAGCACATCAGCCACCGCGTGGCGGTGATGTACCTCGGGCGCATCGTGGAGATCGCGCCGGCGAAGCTGCTGTACACGGATCCGAAGCATCCGTACACCGAGGCGCTGCTGTCCGCGGTGCCCATCCCTGACCCGACCGTGAAGCGCAAGCGCATTGCGCTGCAGGGGGATGTGCCGAGCCCGATCCATCCGCCGAGCGGGTGCCACTTTCACACGCGGTGTCCGATCGCGCAGAAGGGCTTGTGTGATCGGGAGAAGCCCGAGCTGAAGAGGACCGGCGAAGGGCATTGGGTGGCCTGCCACCTGCGAGGGTAGCTGCCGCCTGCGCGGCAAAGGCTTGGGCGGGGGGCTGGGTGCGGGGCTTGGCTGGGGCGGTCTCCGCTTCGCTCCGACTCCCCTGCGGTGCTCGGCACCCCAGATGCGCCCCGCATCCTGCCCCCCGCCCAAGCCTTTGCAGAACCAGCCGTTGTCTTCCACGAGGACAGAAGTCGGTGGTTGGGCGGCAGGCGGTGCCCGCTGGGGGCGCTGTCTGGGGCGGCGAGGAGTGGAGGCTTTGTGGCCCGCGCGCGTACCCGCGCGCATCCAGCTCTGACTCACGGCGTCTGTTCGAGCGGAGCGACGAAGGAGCGTAGCGAGTTACGCCGTGTGGGCCACAAAGCTGAGCACCGCAGCGGAGTCGAAGCGGAGACCGCCACAGCCTGCGCCCCCAGCGGGCACCGCCTGCCGCGATGCGCAGGTGCAAACTTACCCGCGTGAGCCCAGCAACCTGGCCGGCAACGTCACAACGGCCCTCACGAGCGAGAACACGCCCTCAACGGCAATCCCGAGCAAGCGAAACGGGAGCGACAGCAGCCACACCACCGGCGCCAGCACCAGCGCCAGCAGCGCCACAGGCCAGCTCAGCACCAACAGCAGGCACCAGCCGACAAACAGCAGCAGCACCTTCATGCCTGCGCACGATCCCCGTGCTGCGCCCACTGCGCGGCATGCGCATCCGGTTGCGAGAGCGCGTCGATGCCACCGAGCATGCCCACCGTGATCACGGCGGCCAGGGCGATCGAGAAGGCGCGGGCGACGAGACGGCTGGCTTGCATGGTGTTCTCCTTGGGGCAACAACGGCGTGATCCGATGGCTGCACTTTCGGACAAACCCCGCCGCGGCCCAAGCCGCTTGCGACGAACAGCGGGGAACGCGCGCTGAACGGCGCGCCGGCCGGATCAGGCGCCTTGCCGCGCGGCCCAGCGCGCCATCAGCGCGTGCAGTTGCGCCAGGCCGTCGGTGAGTGCCGCCGGGCCCGGCTGCAGGATGTCGCAGCTCTTGATCTCGTGCAGGTCGCCGTGGGCCACGGCGGGTACAGCGGTCCAGCCTTCGCGCCCCGCCACCTTCTCGGGCCTGAACTTCTTGCCGCACCAGCTGCCCACGATCAGGTCGGGTGCGCGGCGCACCGGCTCCAGCGCATCGGCGATCACGCGGTCGCGGCCCATCGACTGCAACGCGAGCTCCGGGAACACGTCGTCGCCACCGGCGATGCCGATGAGTTCGCTGACCCAGCGGATGGCGCTGATCATCGGCTCGTCCCACTCCTCGAAGTAGACCCGCGGGCGGCGTGGCCACGCAGCCGCCGCGGCAGCGATGCGCCGGTGCTCGGCCTGGCAGCCCTCGATCCACGACTCGGCCTTCGCCTGCGCGCCCACGAGCCCGGCCACGAGCCGCAGCGTGCCGAAGATCTCGGCCACGCTGCGCTGGTTGGTGATGAGCACGTTCAGCCCAGCGCGGATCAGCTTGTCGGCCAGCGTGGCCTGCATGTCGGAGAAGCCGATCACCAGGTCGGGCTGCAGCTCGACGATGCGCTCGATCTTGCCGTCCAGGAAGGCGCTCACACGCGGCTTCTCCTGCCGCGCGCGCCGTGGCCGCACCGTGTAGCCGCTGATGCCGACGATGCGCCGCTCCTCGCCCAGCAGGTACAGCCACTCGGTGGTCTCTTCGGTGAGGCAGACGATGCGTTCGGGGCCGCTCATGGCGCGCTCATTGTCCGAGCAAGCGGCTCAGCAGCGCCGCGTCGAGGTGCTGTTCGACCAGGTCGGCCATGCGGTCGAAGCTCTCGTCGAGCGAAGGCACCTCGGCGCCGAACAGCGCCCGCAGCACCTCGGGCTGCTCGAAGAGGCCGTGGGCATAGAGGCCGAGCACGGGCCCTTGCTGCCAGCCGATGGCGGCGCCTTGTGCATCGGCCAGCACCACGGCACCCTCGTCGCCGTGGGTGTGGCCGCAGTGGATCTGGTAGCCGAAGGTGCCCAGGCCCGCGAGAGCCGCCCAGGGCCCGTTGGGGGCGCCGAAACACATCGGCCCACGCAGCAACTGCTTCTCGGCACCAAAGCGCGTGGTCAGCGGCAGCAGTGCCAGGCCCGGCAGCGCATCGAAGGCCTCGCCGTCGTGGCCCGCGGGGTCGTGCAGCGTGCGGCCCAGCATCTGCAGCCCGCCGCAGATGCCCAGCACCGCGCCGCCACGTTCGGCGTGGCGCAGCACCGCGGCGTCGAGCCCGCGGCCGCGCAACCAGGCCAGGTCACCGCTGACCTGCTTGCTGCCGGGCAGCACGATCCAGTCGGCGCCCTCGAGCGCCGCCACCTCGCGCGCCCAGCTCAGGCGCAGCCCGGGCACCTGCGCCAGCGGCGCGAACTCGTCGAGGTTGCTGATGTGCGGCGGCGCCAGCACCACCACCCGCAGCCGCGCCGGCCCGCTGCCACGGGGCGTGGGGTCGAAGAGGCCGTCTTCCTCGGGCAGGCCGTGGTCGCGGGTCAGCGGCAGCACGCCGGCCAGCGGCAGGCCGGTGAGCGCGCGCAGTTGATCCGGCCCCGGCGCCAGCAGCGCGGCGTCGCCGCGGAAGCGGTTGAGCACGTAGCCCTGCAGCAGCGGCCGCAGGTCGGCCGGCAGCAGCGCCTGTGTGCCGTGCACATGGGCGAAGGCGCCGCCGCGGTCGATGTCGGTGACCAGCAGCGCCGCGGCCGGCCCGCTGGCCCTGGCCCAGCGCGCGGTGTCGAGGTTCACGTAGTCATCGGCCGCCAGGTTGATCTCGGCCGGCGAACCCGCGCCCTCCACCACGATCAGCTCGTGCCGCGCCGCCAGCCGCTGCCAGGCCTCGTGCGCCGCCGCGGCCAGCAGCGGGCTGCGCTCGCGCCAGGGCAGCCGTGCCAGCGCAGCCTCGGCGCGGCCGTGCAGCACCACCTGGCTGGCGGTGTCGCGCTCGGGTTTCAGCAGCACCGGGTTGTGGTCGGTGCCCGGCAACACACGCGCCGCCAGGGCCTGGAAGTACTGCGCCGAGCCGATCTCGCCGGCCGTGCCGTCGGGCCGCGCCACCACGCGCGCGTTGTTGCTCATGTTCTGCGCCTTGAACGGCGCCACGTGGATGCCGCGGCGCGCGGCCAGCCGGCACAGCGCCGTGGCGACGAAACTCTTGCCGGCGCCGCTGCTGGTGCCCCAGACGATGAGGCTGCGTGTCATGTGTTGGGCACCGCCACCCAGTGCCGCGCGCCGGCGCGCGGCACGGGCTCGATCGTGAACGCGTGGTCGAACACGGCTTCCAGCGCGGCACGCAACGGGCCTTCTTCAGGCCGGCCGTCGGCCACCAGGCGGCCGGCCTGCATGACCAGCACGCGGTCGGCTGCCAGCGCCAGCGTGAGGTCGTGCAGCACGGCGGCCACCGCGGCGCCGGCGCGTGCGCGGGCCGCCAGGCCGCGCAGCAGCGCTCGCTGGTGCGGGGCGTCCAGGTGCGTCGTGGGTTCGTCGAGCAACAGCACCGGCGCGCCCACCGCCAGCGCACGCGCCAGCAGCACCCGCTGGCGTTCGCCGCCGGAAAGCTCGGCCAGGCGCCGCGGCGCCAGCGCCAGCGCCTCGGTCTCGGCCAGTGCCTGCTGCACGGCGGCTTCGTCGGCCGCCATCGGCGCGCCCATGAGGCCGTGGTGCGGCAGGCGGCCCAGGCGCACCACGTCGATGGCGGCCATCTCGGCTTCACCGGCGCCGGGCTCCTGCTGCGCCAGCCAGGCCAGCTGCCGCGCCCTTTCGCGCGCGGGCCAGCGGCCCAGTTCGCGGCCTTGCAGCCACACCTGCCCCGCCACCGGCGCGCGCAGGCCGGCCAGCAGCGACAGCAGGCAGCTCTTGCCGGCACCGTTGGGGCCGACCACCGCCGCCCACCGCCCGGCGTGCAGCGAAAGGCTGACGCCGTCGACCACGGTGCGCCCGCCCAGTTCGAGCGCCAGTCCCTCGGCGCGCAGCGGCGCGTTCACCGCCAGCCCCCACGGCGCTGCAGCAGCGCCAGCAGGTACACACCGCCGAACACGGCGGTGAGCAGGCCCACGGGCAGCTCCATCGGCGCCAGCACCGTGCGCGCGGCCACGTCGGCCAGCAGCAGCAGCACGCCCCCGGTGGCGGTGGCCAGGGCCACCAGCGGCGCGTGCGTCACCACCACCAGCCGGCGCACGATGTGCGGCGCCACCAGCCCCACGAAGGCCACGAGCCCGGCCTGCGCCACCGCCGTGCCGGTGGCCAGCGCCATGGCCGCCACCAGCAGCAGCCGCACCCGCGGCAGCGGCAGGCCGAGGCTGGTGGCACTGTCTTCACCCAGCGCCAGCGCGTCGAGCGCACGCGCAAAGGCCAGCGCCAGCGGCAGCAGCAGCACCAGCACCAGCGCCATCAGCCCCGCGCTGCCCCATCCCAGGAACGAGGTGCTCCCCAGCATGAACAGCTGCTTGCCACGCAGCGCCTCGGGCGAGGCCAGCGTCACCAGCTCCGACAGCGCCGACAGCAGGATGCCCACCACCACGCCCGCGAGCAGCAGCACCATCGGCCGCCCCGGGCCGCGCGCCAGCAGCAGCGTCAGCGCCACGCCGCCCAAGGCACCGATGAAGGCCGCGCCCACCAAGCCCAGCCGCAGCAGCATCTCGGCCGTGGCCAGGCCGATGCGGTGGCCCAGCAGCCCGCCCGCGGCAAGCACCAGCACCACGCCCAGGCCGGCCCCGGCGGCCGAGCCCAGCAGGTAGGGGTCAGCCAGCGGGTTGCGGAACAGACCCTGCGCGATGGCGCCGCCCAGGCCCAGCAGCGCGCCCACCAGCAGCGCGCCGACGCTGCGCGGCGCGCGGATGGCGGCGATGAGCTCCCACTCCGCGGCCCAGGCCCAGCTCCAGCCTTCGCTGCCCGCGGCCAGGCCCAGCACCAGGCCGAGCGCGCCCAGGCCGCACAGCGCCAGTGCCAAGCGGTGTTTCATCTCGGCAGGCCCTGCAGGCAGTCGGCCACGATCTCGGCGGCTTCGCCCAGCCGGGGGCCGGGGCGCACGAGCACGTCCCAGCGTTCGCTGTCGAAGCCGCAGGCGCGGCCTTCGCGCAGCGCGCGCAGGCCGGCCCAGCCAGGGCGCCTGGGCATCTCGGCCAGCGCGCGTGCGCTGGCCAGCACGAGCTCCGGCTGCGCGCGCACCACGAACTCGGGGTTCAGCTGCGGGAACGGCCCCATCGACGCCGGCACGATGTTGGCCAGGCCCAGCAAGGCCAGCGTCTCACCCACGAAGGAGCTGGCGCCGGCCGCGTAGGGCGTGGCCGCGATCTCGAAGTACACCTTGTGCCCGCGCAGGGCTGGCGGCACCCGCGCCGCGGCCGCCTCGATGCGGCCCTGCAGCTGCCGCCACAACGCGGCGCCGGCGCTTTCGTCGCCCAGCAGCAGCGCCACACGCAGGATCACCCGTTCGGTGTCCTGCAGGTTCTTGTGCTCGAGCGCCACCACGCGCAGGCCCAGCGCTTCGAGCCGGTCGATGGCACGCGAGCTGCCGCTGGCCAGCACGAGGTCGGGCTTGAGCGCCACCAGGCGTTCGATCTGCGTGTCTTCCAGCCCGCCCAGCATGGGCAGCGAACGCACGCGCGCCGGCCAGGTGGAGAAACGATCGACACCCACCAGCCGCTCGCAGCCGCGCAGCGCCTGCAGCGCGCACATGGTTTCGGTCAGCGAGGGCAGCAGGCTCACCACGCGCTGCGGCGGCGCGGGCAGCTCCACGCGGCGGCCGCGGTCGTCGACGATGGCCACCACCGCCTGGGCCGCGGCGCTGCACAGGAGCAGCGCCGCAGCAAGGCCGATGCGCCAGCGCCGCTTCAGCGCCACTGCGCCCTCAGCGTGACGAAACCTTCGCGGCCCGGCTGGTTGTACCCGAGCGAGGTTTCGTAGCGCTTGTCGGCCACGTTGTTGAGCCTCACGCCCAACGCGTAGCCGGGTGCGAAGGCCCATTCGCCACGCAGGTCCAGCGTGCCGTAACCGGCCAGGCGCGTGGTGTTGGTGGCGTTGTCGAAGCGGTGCGAATGGCCCACCAGCGTGGCGCCGGCCTGCCAGGGGCCGGCCTGCCAGTCGGCACCCAGGCGCACCGAGTTGCGCGCGTGGCGCACCAGCAGCTTGCCGTCGCTGGCGCTGCCCGGCTGGTCGTAGCGCGGGTCGGCGTGGTCCAGCGATGCCTTCAGCGCCAGCTCGCGCCAGCGGCCTTCGTAGCTGAGCGTGAGGCCGTCGGTCTTCACCCGCGGCACGTTGGCCGGCAGCGGCCCGCCGGTGATGAAGTTGCGGTAGCGGTGCTGGAAGGCCGCCACGCGCACGCTGTGCCCGCCGGCGCTGTAGCGCAGGCTGATTTCACCGTGCTCGCCTTCTTCCGGGACCAGGTTGGGGTTGCTGAAACCGGGGAAGTACAGCAGGTTGAAGCTCGGCACGGTCTGGCTGGTGCCCACGCTCGCGCCCACGCGCCAGGCCGGGTTGATGGCGAAGGCATAGCCCGCGGCACCGGTGGTGATGCCGCCGAACTGCGAGTTGTCATCGTGGCGCACGCTCGCCTGCCAGGTGTGCGCACCGCTGGCGCCGTCCAGGCCGAGCGCCAGCGCGTCGATGTCGCGCTCGCTCACGGTGTAGGCCGCGCCGGGGCGGGCCACCTTCTCGGTCGTGCGCTCCAGCAGCACCAGCGCGCGGCCCAGCGGCGTGGCCACGGTGTTCTCCCAGCCCAGCTGGCGGCTGCGCGTGCGCGTGACGCCCAGCGTGGTGAAGGGGCTGGCGCTGGCCAGCGTGTCGTAGGCGTCGAGCGAGCTCGCCAGCGTGAAGCGCGTGTTCCAGCCCGCCAGCACCGGCCCGCGCGCGGTGAGCGAACTGGCCCGGCTGGTGAGCTCGGCGCGGGCATCGGCACCGGGGCCGTCGTCGATGCGTGTCAGGCCCACGGCCTGCAGGTTGAGCGCCTCGATGCGCCAGCCGCCGCCGGCGTTCAGGCCCAGGCGCAGGCTGCCGCCGGTCTGGCGCCAGCCGTCGTTGTCGGGGTTGTGGCTGCCGAAGGGCACACGCGGGTTGGTGGCCGAAACCCCTTCCACGTCGGTGTGCTGCAGCTGTGCCGCGAGGTCGAAGAGGCCGTTGCCGAAGCCCACGCCACCGGCGGCCTGGCCGTAGCCGTGGCTGCCGGCCGCGAGCTTGGCGTTGCCCGCAAGCCCTTGTGTGGCGCGGCGCGTGAACACCTGCACCACGCCGCCCATGGCACCGTTGCCGTACAGCGAGCTCATGGGCCCGCGCACGATCTCGATGCGCTCGATGGCCTCCAGCGGCAGGTTGTCCAGCGAGGGCGCGTTCACGGTGGCCGAGCCCACGCGCACGCCATCCACCAGCAGCAAGGTGTGCCGCGCTTCCAGCCCGCGGATGAACAGCGAGGAGGTCTTGCCGAGGCCGCCGTTGCTGGCGAACTGCAGCCCGGCCTGCTGCGACAGCAGCTCGGCCAGCGTGCGGGCCTCGCTGCGTTCGATGTCGGCGCGCTGCAGCACGCTGACCTCGGCGATGGCCTGGTCCACGCGCAGCGGCGTGCGCGTGGCGGTGACGGTGATGAGTTCCTGCGCCGGCGCGAACGCGGGCAGGCACAGCAGCAGGGGAACGAGGGCGCGCGACTTCACGCGGCCCGGGCGATGGAACAGATGCAAGACAGAACCTCCACCCGCACACCCCGTGCGGGCCAGACCGTACGACCGGCCTTGGCGGCAAGCACCATCACGCAGCCCGGGCGTGGGCGCGCCATGCACACGCCCGTGCCTGAACCCGCGCCGCCCACCGCAACGCCAGCTTCCCATGCACCTGGCCGGTATCCGGGCTCGCGAGTGCCGGTGGGCTGCGGCTCAGGGAGCCACAGACACCGGAAGCACGCCGCGCCTTCCCAGCCCTGTTGTGCAGGACCAGTGGCCTTTCGTGCGGCACGCTCCTCGCTGACCGTTGCGGGGGCAGCACCGGAATCGTGGGCATGGAGTCCCACTCACCGGTTTCCCGTTGAACCCTTCGCCCTGAACGGGGCGGCAGGCACCGGGTGCAAGCGGCGCGATGTTAGCCCAGTGGCGGGGCCGACCGCGGCAGTCGCAGGCGGAACTCGCTGCCCTGGCCTTCGGCGCTGTGCACCTCGATGGCGCCGCCCATCTGCTCGGCCAGCAGCTTGCACAGCGCCAGGCCCAGGCCCGAACCTTCCACGCCGGTGTGCTCGCGGCCCAGGCGGTTGAAGGGCTGGAACAGCTGCGCCTGCTGCTGCGCGGACAGGCCCAGCCCGTCGTCCCGCACCGCGATCAGCACCTGGGTGTCGTGCATGCGGGCCGTCACCTCGACGAAGCCACCACGCCGGTTGTACTTGACGCCGTTGCTCACCAGGTTCAGCAGCAGCTGCAGCAGCCGCGTCGGATCGGCCCACACCTGCGCTGGCGCACCGGGCGTGGCCAGCCAGCGCAACGTGACCCCCTGGCGTTCGGCCAGCGGCGTGGTCATGTCCAGGCACTGCCGCACCAAGGGTTCGATGGCGACCTCACCCAGGCTCATCGGCGCCTCGCGCGCTTCGATGCGCGCGAGGTCGAGCACGTCGTTCACCAGCGACAGCAGATGCCAGCCGGCCGCCTGCACATGCCCGATGCGCTCTCGCTGCGTGGCGCTGAGGGGGTCGGCACTGTCCAGCGCCATCAGCTGCGCGAAGCCGAGCACGGCGTTCAGCGGCGTGCGCAGCTCGTGGCTCATGCGCGAGAGGAATTCGGTCTTGGCGGCGTTGGCCTGCTCGGCCAGCGCGCGGGCGTGCAGCGCGGCCTCGGCCTCGCGCCGGTCGGTGGTGTCGAAACACACGCCGATGCGGCGGACCGGCCGCCCCTGCTCGTCACGCAGCACACGGCCGCGTGTGCGCAGCCAGCGCATGCCGCCGCCGGGCAGCAGCACGCGGAACTCCAGCTCCAGCGGCGAGCGGTCGTCGTCCACACGCTGCCAGCTGCGCTCCATGAGCGCGCGGTCTTCGGGGTGCAGCATCGCCAGGTACTGCTCGCGGTCGGGCGGTGGCGCGCCGGGCGGCAGGCCCCAGAGGCGGTTCATGGTCGCGTCCCACACCGCCGCGCCGGTGGCGGCGTCGCGTTCCCAGGTGCCGATGCCGGTGGCTTCGGTGGTCATCTGCAGACGCAGCAGCAGCTCCTCGCTGCGGCGCTGCTCGCGCAGCCGCTCGGTGGTGTCCATGACCGCAAAGTGCGTGCGCTGCGGCACACCCATGGCGTCGTAACGCGTGACCGCGCGCGTGCTCAGCGTGCGCAGGCCACCGCCGGGGCCGGCCAGCACGTCGAAGCTGAACTCCGCGGGGCCGCCCGCGGGCACGGGCGTGGCCAGCGTGCGCAGCGCGCGCTCCAGGTCGTGCGGAGCGATCAGCGCGCGCAGCTGTTCACGGCCCGGGGTCGGCGCATCGGGGGCCAGGCCGAACAGGCGCTTGAGCTGCGGGCTCCACACGCCCTGGCCGCTGGCGTCGCGGTAGCCGAAGCCGAAACCGACCTGCTCGGCGGCGTGGTTCAGCAGCAGCAGCGCTTCCTGTGCCTGCTCTTCGGCCTGGCGTTGCTCGGTGATGTCGAAGGTGACGCCGAAGACGCGCTCGGTGCTGCCGGCCGCGAACGCGGCGCGGCTGTGCAGCCAGCGCACCGCGCCATCACCGGCGCGGCGGATGCGGTAGGCCAGCACGTAGGGCTCGCGCGTGGCCAGGAACTCGGCCGCACGGGCGCTCCAGCGGGCCTCGTCGTCGGGATGAAGGAAGTGTTCATGCCACTGGCTGCGCGTGGGCGCGGTGCTGCCCGGCGGCAGGCCGTACATGACCAGCGTGGTGTCGCTCCACCACTCGCGGCCGCTGGGCAGGTCCAGTTCCCACAGACCGACCCCGGCGGCGGCCACGGCGGCCGCCAACGGCGCCTCCAGCATGCTGGCCGGCGCGCCGGGCTGGGGGTGATTCATGGCATTCGCTGCACAGGCGGTTGCTCGGTGCAGCCAGTCTAGCGCGCCGACCCCGGCCGATATACTCACGCTTTACCACCACAGCCGATGTACGCACGCTGCGCCGGCTGCAAGCAATGACCAAGTTCGTGTTCGTCACTGGCGGTGTGGTGTCCTCGCTGGGCAAGGGCATCGCGGCGGCATCTCTCGCGGCCATCCTGGAGTCGCGCGGCCTCAAGGTCACCCTGATCAAGCTCGATCCGTACCTCAACGTCGATCCGGGCACGATGAGCCCGTTCCAGCACGGCGAGGTGTTCGTCACCGACGACGGCGCCGAGACCGACCTCGACCTCGGCCACTACGAGCGCTTC
>VFQQ010000731.1_pt1 | contig 57718 bp, 44 predicted proteins | sample 3512341 | NCBI WGS metagenome assembly VFQQ01 (sample SAMN10412373, study PRJNA504923) | tailings metagenome | isolation source: Relicate 2 Philex TSF1 revegetated site | place: Philippines: Tuba, Benguet | collected 2017-08-29 | reverse complement strand
GGGGGTGGTGAGTGCGGCCCCGCCCGTGAGCGTGGCCACCTCCTCCGGCGTCGCCTGCCGCACCGCCGAGCCGGGGATCCACGCGCGGGCGGTGTCCGGCGGCGTCACGGCGAAGTGCGTCACGCGGCCGTCGGTCCCACGGACCGGCTCGATCAGGCGCAGGGCCGTCCCCGGCGACAGGTCGGTCTCCAGCAGCGGTGCCCACGAGGCCCGCACATCCCCGCTGGCGTTGGACGCGATGAGCTTGCTCGGACGCGTCAGGACCACGACCCCGCCGTCCCGCGTGGCGGCGTCTTCGGCCGAGACCAGGGCCCGCGAACCGGCGGGGTACGCCACGCGCAGCCACTGGTCGCGCTGGCCGTCCACCCGCAGCAACGTGCCCGACTTCAGCCGGGCCACTTCGTACCACTGGATCCCGTCGCCCGAACGCAGGGCGGTGTTGTCCGCCAGCACCGCCACCACCGAGACGGCCGCCGGGGCCGACGGCGTGGATGCGGGTGCGGCGGCGGGCTGGGTCATCACCGCGGAGGCCGAAGCCGGCGCGTGGACCATCGCCAGACCGGCCAGGGATGTGGCCAGCACTCCCGCGAACGCTGACCGCGGAACAAACGTGGATGCAAACCGTGCGCTGCGCATGACACTGGCTCCTGGGCTGATCGACGGGAACCCCCACCCCCGCCTGCTCCATCGAGCGCCCGGAGTATTTGTATGCACATTCGGCCCCGATCCTGAGCCGCAGCGATGACCGGGCCGGGAGAACCCGCGCAGTCTGCCGGTGCCTCTCCGCAACCCACCCAATCCCCTCCCACGACCGCCCCCGGCGCCCGCCGCGCAGCCCGGGGCCCGGGGCCCGGTGTACCGCGTGGTCCGCCCGGACGGCGAACAATCCCGCCTGATGGCCCGGTCTTCTCACACGCCGATGCAGGACATCCAGTCGGCGGTGGAGCGCCTGCGCCGCGGTGGCCTGGTCGCCTTCCCGACCGAAACGGTCTACGGCCTCGGCGCTGATGCGCTCAACCCCGAGGCCGTCGCCGCAGTCTTCCGCGTCAAGGGCCGCCCAGCGCACAACCCGCTGATCGTGCACGTCTCGGGCGTGGAGATGGCCCGGATGCAGGTGGTCGCGCCCGGGGCGTGGAGCGCCGCCGCGGGAGCCTTGACCCGGGCGTTCTGGCCCGGGCCGCTGACGCTGGTGCTCCCGGCTCGCGAGGAACTCCCCGCGGCGATCAGCGGGATGGGAACCGCGGGCAACGGCGCGGCTGCGGGCGGAGGACGCAGCGTCGGGGTGCGCTGCCCGGATCATCCCACCGCCCTGGCCCTGCTGTTCGCTTTCGGAAAGCCGATCGTGGGCCCGAGCGCCAACCTGTCGGGCGCGGTCTCTCCGACGCGGGCCGAGCACGTGCGTTCGGTGTTCGACCCGCGCGAGGTGTTCGTGCTGGAGGGCGGGGACTGCCAGGCCGGGATCGAGTCCACGGTGCTCTCGCTGCTCGATGCTGTGCCGCGGATCCTGCGTCCGGGCGTCATCGGGGCCGAGGCGGTGGCCCGTGTGCTGGGGTGCGATGTGGTCGCATCCACACCGGCCGGTGAACCACCACAGACCGATCAGGCGTCTCGGCCGCCGGCCTCTCCCGGCATGCTCGCGTCGCACTACGCGCCGAAGACGCCCGCGGTGATCGTCGATGATGTCGAGACGTGCCTCGAACTGGAGCGCGTCGAGGACTCCGGCGGGCGTGCTGTGGTGCTCACCCACCGCCTGGTCACGACGGTCGAACCGCCGCACGAACTCATCGAGATGCCGGCGCGGGCCGCGGAGTACGCCGCGGCGCTGTACGCCACGCTCCGCCAGGCCGATGCCCGCGGGGCCAGCGTCATCATCGTGGAACGCCCGCCGACCACCGCCGAACTCGAGGTCGATCAGGTCATCTGGGGCGCCGTAGCCGACCGTCTCCGGCGCGCCACCGCCCGCTGAGCCCTGCCGGCGTGCACCCTGATCAGCAGAGTGGTGAATGGCGGCACACGCGCTGCCACGACGGTACGCTGCGCATGGTTCAACTCCGCAGTATCCAGCCTGATCCATGACCGCACCACAGGACAAGCCGCCAAGCACCCCCGAGCCACGGTGGCCGGAGGTACCCGACCCGGCGCCACCGCCGCCGATCCCCGACCATCTCCTGCAACCGGTGAAGCGGCCGAGTATCGCCCCTGACCGCCCGCGTCCGGTGGACCCCTCGGGGCTTGGCGACCTCATGCGCGGGATCGGCCTGGCGTTGGATGCGCTGTTCATGGTCGCCGCCGGAGCGGTGCTGGGGTGGCTTGTGGATTACTGGCTGCACTCGTCGCCCTGGGGCCTGATCCTCGGGCTGACGGTCGGGTTCGTGCTCTCGACCGTGCGGCTGATCCAGCGGCTGAACGCCCCCGAGCCCCCTCGTCCCGGCGCGCGCCCGGCGCCACCGCGCAGCGATCAAGGCCCTGGAGCCCCGTGACCAGAGCTTGTCGGCCCGAACGCCGGGGCCGCGGCGTAGCCTCCCGCGTTGATACCCCCTACCATCGGACCCTCCAACCGGGCCTGCGCTTTGACTGCCGCCGTTCATGTGACCATGAGCACACCGCTGGACCCCATCCCGACACGCCCCTATGCAATCGTCATGCTGCTGACCGGCGGCCTTGCGCTGGGTCTGGGCGTGTTCATCTCGCGGGCACTCGGCGGTGAAGGAACCACCCTGCTGGCGGTGGGCGGGGCTCTGCTGGCCTGCGTGCTGCTGTCGGTGATCCCCATGCTCGGGCGGCCGCTGGTCACCCCGGACAACTGGGGGATCGTCGTGCTGGGGGTATCGCTGGGACGGACACTGCTGGCACTGGGGGCGATGGCGATCTTCGTTGAAATGAGCGGGATGCCACGGCGCCCGGTCGTCATTCCGCTGCTGACCTGCACGCTCGTGCTGATGGTGGCCGAGGCCGCCACGGCGGTCTGGCTGCTTTCCCGGCGTGACCGCCTGCGTTCGATCACCCCGGATCATCGGATCTCGATGGAAGGAACGACGCACTGATGCTGACGCACCTCTTCAGCACGCTCGCCGCGGGAAGCCCCGCCGACCACGTCTACAACCACGTACACCTGGGCGCCCGCACGGCCGACGGCTGGTGGATCTGGTCGGGCAACCAGGGCAACCTGGTGCTGTCGATGCTGATCCTGATTTTCGGCGGGCTGTGGGTGGCCCGGCGCATCGGCACCGGGTCTGAGAGTGAGGGCCCCGACCGGTACCTCACGAAAAACCGCTTCGCGCACATGATCGAGGTCATCCTCGTCTACCTGCGCGAGGAAGTCGCCCGCCCGCTGCTGGCCGACCGGACCGACCGGCTCATGCCGTTCCTGTGGACGTTCTTCGCGTTCATCCTCGTGAACAATCTGCTGGGGCTTGTGCCGATCCTCGACCTGATCCACCTGCTGAGCCCCACCGCCAAGGCCGAGCACGCCACGCTCGTGCTGGGCGGCACCGCGACGCAGAACATCTGGGTCACCGGCGTGCTGGCGATCATCGCCGGCGTGTTCTTCAACGCCGTGGCCATCCGGCGCCTGGGGATCGTGGGGTACTTCGGGCACATGACGGCCGGTGCGCCGTTCCCCGCGAGCCTGCTGATCTTCGTGCTCGAACTGCTCAGCCAGATCGTCATCAAGCCGTTCGCGCTGGCGCTGCGTCTGTTCGCGAACATGACCGCGGGCCACATCCTGCTGGCCACGCTCTTCTCCTTCGCCGCGGCCATCGTGACCCAGCCGATCTACATCGGCGGCCCGGTGACCCTGATCTCGATCGCCGGTGGGTTCGGCATCATGCTCCTGGAGATCTTCGTCGCCTTCATGCAGGCGTTCGTCTTCATGTTCCTCGTCACCGTCTTCATTGCCCTGATGGACCACCACGACCACGACCACGCGCACGGCCATGATCACGAGCACGGCCATGCTCCCGGCCACGAGCACGCCCGCACGGCGTGAATGACGGGCCACGGCGCCCGCGGGCCTGTCGCCCGCTCCGGGTCGCCCCGCGGAACCCTCGTGAGCACAGTTCCTGTAACGGAAGGGATCGATCGATGAAAGGTTTGATGAACAAACTCGTTGCGGTTGCCGGCGTCGCCATGCTCCCCGCCTTCGCTCACGCCGCGGAGACCGTCGGCTCCTCCACCGGCAAGGGCTTCGCGGTCATGGGCGGCGGCATCGCCGTCCTGGGCGCGGGGATCGGCATCGGCCTGATCGGCAAGGGGGCCACCGAGTCGATGGCCCGCCAGCCCGAGGTGGCCGGCAAGGTGCAGACCGCCGGCATCATCTTTGCCGTGTTCGTCGAGGGTGCGACGCTCTTCGCCGTCGCCGCCGGCTTCCTGGCCGCCTGACGTACCGGACTGAACTTGACCCCGGCCGGGGCGAAAGCCCCCGCCGGGTTTTCTCGCCCTTTCCTCGCGGCCGTCCCGAGATCTACGGGCCGGTCCCATCCGGAGCGCCCATGCTCAACGCACGCCTGACCGTGATCGCCGGCCTGACCACTCTCGCCGCTTCCTCGTCCGTGATGGCCGCCGACGAGACCGTCGGCGCGTTGCCGACCGTGAAGCAGGGCATCGCGACCGCCATCACCGCGATCGTGGTGTTCACAATCACCGCGGTGTTTCTGCACCGGGTCGTCTGGCCCCTGATCAACAAGGGGCTGGCCGACCGCGAGAACCGCATCCGCAACGCGATCCAGGAAGCCGAGATGGCCCGTCAGCAGGCCCGTTCCGCCCTTGAGCAGTATCAGAAGGATTTGGCCGAGGCCCGCACAAAGGCTCAGGCTGACCTCGAAGCAGCCCGGGCTCAGCAGGCCGCCATCGCCGCCGAGATCAAGGCCCGCAACGAGCGTGAACTGGCGATGGAGCGTGAGAAGGCGATGCGTGAGATCGAGGCCGCCAAGAAACTCGCCCTGTCCGAAATCTACACTCAGACCGGCATGCTGGTCTCCAGCGTGGCCGCCAAGGTGCTCCGTCGCGAAGTGAACAAGGCGGACCAGGACCGCCTCGTCTCCGAGGCCCTGGCCGAGTTGAAGCCCGAGCGCATCTCGGCCAACTGAGACCTTTTCTGCCGGCAACTCGGAGCGGCATCCCTTGGTCCCGTTCGGTCCACTCAGCCCATCCCCGCCATAGCCCAGTTCTTCGCGAGAGCCACCATGCCCCTCATCGAATCGACCCCGGACAGCGTGAGCCGGGTCTACGCCAAGTCGCTCTTCTCGCTGGTCGAGTCTTCCTCGGCGCGTGAGGGCCTCGAGCGCACACTCGCGGAACTGGAGGAGATCCTGCAACTGGCCCGGTCCATGCCGGAGTTCGGCGAGTTCGTCTCATCCCGTGTGATCACCGCCGAACGCAAGATCGCTTCGCTCCGTCGCATGTTTGAAGGGCGACTCGAGCAGTCCACCCTGAATTTTCTCCTGGTGCTCGCGGGCAACGACCGGCTCCGCATGCTCCCGGGCATCGTCGCCGCCTACGACGAGCTGTTCCAGAAGGCCTTCGGTCGTGTCGAGGTTGACGTCTACACCGCCGCCCCGATCGACGAGAGCGACAAGCAGGCGCTGGCCGAACGCATCCGCTCGCAACTGAACCGTGAGCCGGTGATCCACTCGTACGTGGATCCTTCGATGATCGGGGGCGTCCGCATCCAGATCGGGGATCACCTCATCGATGCCTCGGTCTCCTCGCGCCTGCGGCGCCTGACCGATCAGTTTGACGCCTCCGGCCTCCCGCGCGTCCGCTCGGCGATCGATACCATCATCGATCCCAAGGGCTGACCTCGTCTTCACGGCCTCGCGTCAGCCCCATCGAGGACCTCCCCCCGCTACGATCGGGCCCACGGAGGTGTATCGATGGTCTATGCCAGACGCACGATCGACAAGGTGGATGTTTCCGGCAAGCGCGTCCTCACGCGCGTGGACTTCAACGTCCCGCTCGAAGACGGGCGAATCTCAGACGACCGCCGCATCCGCGAGGCTCTCCCCACGCTTCGCTCGGTGCTCGACCGTGGTGGGTCTCTGATACTCATGTCCCACCTCGGACGTCCAGAGGGCAAGGGTTTCGAGGCCGAGTTCTCGCTCCGCCCGGTGGCCGACCGTCTCGCCGAACTGCTTGGGCGTCCGGTGCAGTTCCCCAGTAACGACTGCACCGACGCGGCGGCACAGGCTGCGGCCCGGTCGATCAAGCCCGGGGAAGTCGTGCTCCTGGAGAACGTCCGCTTCGCCAAGGGCGAGAAAAAGGGCGAGCCCACCTATGCCGCCCTGCTGGCGGCTTACGGCGATATCTACTGCAACGACGCCTTCGGCACCGCGCACCGCGAGGACGGCTCGATGTTTGCCGTCCCCAAGGCCATGGAAGGCAAGCCCCGCGTGGCCGGCCTGCTGCTGCAGAAGGAGCTCACCTACCTCGGGGTCAAGCTTGCCAGCCCCGAAAGACCCTTCGTGGTCGTGCTTGGCGGTGCCAAGGTTTCCGACAAGATCGCCCTGATCGACCACCTTCTCCCGAAGGCCGACGCGATCCTGGTCGGCGGGGCGATGGCCTACACGTTCCTGAGCTCGCTGGGTCGTCGCGTGGGATCGTCCCGTGTCGAGGCCTCGCACCTGGACCACGCCCGGCGCATGATCGACGCCGCCGCCAACAGCCGGTGCGACCTGCACCTACCCAGCGACCACATCGCCGCCGACCAGTTCATGGAGCACCCATCGAACGTCAAGACCTTCGGCGACCACATCGACGAAGGCTTTATGGGCCTGGACATCGGCCCCAGGACCCAGGCCGCGTACGCGATGGTGCTGGCCAAGGCCAGAACCATCGTGTGGAACGGCCCGATGGGCGTGTTCGAGTGGAGTTTGTTCCGTGCGGGGACCCGAGCCGTGGCACAAGCCATCGCCGATGCCACTGCCCAGGGGGCCGTCTCGATCGTCGGTGGCGGCGACTCCGCCGCGGCCGCGGAATCCTTCAACCTCGCCGACCGCTTCAGCCATGTCTCTACAGGCGGCGGAGCATCGCTGGAGATGCTTGCGGGCAAGCGCTTCACAACGGTCGAACTTCTCGACAACGCCTGAGGGGCCAGTTCATCCCCGCTGACCTTCACGCATCCTTGTGACGTGGTCACCGCTCACACACCGGTGAGCGTGCGCCATCAGATCACTCAAGATCGTGCGTGAAGCCCGACTGGCCTTCCTGCGTCTGCTTGCTCAAATGGAGCAACACCTCAACCTAGCAGTTTCCCCTATACGCGAGACCGTTTTCAAGGACTGAGGGGAAAACATCCGGGTGTACAGGGCCATTTTCATGGACTCGATCGGGTTTGTGGTTATTCTGACACAGTCGTGTCGAGCCGGGTTGGGCCGCGCAATCAGCGTGGTACCCGGCGCCGGAGAAGGAGGTGATTTATGCGTGGCTCAGCGTTCGTACTGGCGGCATCCGTGGCTTTCGTGATGGGGGCGTCCGCGTCCGGCCAGGTGACGCTCAGTGCTTCGATGACCGTGGACAATGTTTTCACAGCGTACATCAGTTCGTCCCCCGCCGTTCAGGGAACACAGTTCCTGACCGGCAATAGCTGGACGACGACGTACACAGGTTCAACCGTGATCAATGATCCGGGGACCTACTACCTGCAGATCCGCGCAACCGACCTGGGAAGGCCCGAGATGTTCATCGGGCAGTTCAACCTGCTGAACTTCGCGCCCGGGTTCTCCGCCGAGTTCCAGAACGCCAGCGCGCTGCTGCTGACCGACGCTACCAACTGGCGCGTCAGCAACACCGGGTTCGGCGTGAACGAGACCAACGTGCTGGACATCGGCCCCAACGGCACAGGGCCGTGGGGCATGCGCCCGAACATCCCTGCGGCCGCCCGGTTCCTCTGGGCCCCCCAATTCACAGCGACCGTCTATTTCTCAACGACGATCACCGTGGTCCCCGCGCCGGCAACCCTCGGCGTGCTCGGGTTGACCGGGCTTGTCGCCGCTCGCCGGCGTCGCTGAATGCGCGACGACCACGCCAAGGCCCCGAATCAGGTCCGCCCGAAGCGGCGGTAGAGCTCTCCCACGCTCATGCGGATGCTGGTCGGTCGGCCGTGCGGGCAGTTGCTGCTGCGCTCCACGCGCTCGCGAAGGGCCAGCAGCTCGGCCAGCTCGGCATCGCTGAGACGGTCGCCGGCCTTGACCGCGGCCTTGCAGGCCATCATGTCCAGCACTTCGTGCAGGGCGGCTTCGATCACCCCCGACCGGTCCGGAGTATCGGCGGCGTTCGAATCCTCGGGGACACTCCGGTGCGCGAGCGGGACCGAACCGCCCCAGTCCTGGTCGGCGGCCTTGTCAAGCAGCTCCAACAGGAACTCGCCGGGATCCACCCCCCGGTCGAACAGCAGCGTAGTGAAGGACGAGATGTTCACACTGGCGGGGCCCGAAGGGGCGGCCTCGATGCCCAGGCGTGCCATGAACCCGCCGCGTTCGGGGTCGCGCAGCCGTTCCAGCGCCTCGATCTGTCTCGGCGATGCGGGCACCGCGATGGGCACAAGCAGTCGCTGTGACTCCAGGTCACCTCGCATGACCCGCGCGAGGATCTTCTCGAACATCACCCGCTCGTGCAGCGCGTGCTGGTCGATGATCACGACCCCCTGCTCATCCTGCGTGATCAGGAACGAATCAAACACCTGAAGCGCCGGGTTCAGCGCGGGTGGCAGCACCGACAGACTTTCGGACCCGTGACCGGCGTGCACGGGGTCGGTGTCCGGGGGCCCTGAGCCCGAGGGTGAAACGGCCGGATCCGACCGCTCGTGACCGGCACCACCCGAGGGCGCTGAGACAGCCTGCCGGATGTCCTCGACGCTCGCCATGCCCGCGGATCCCGGTCGCTGCTGTGCCATCCACCGGGCCAGCGCGCCGGCATCGACGACGCGCGCACGAACACCCCCCCCCGAGGAGCCGGCGAATGATGCATCAAGGCGCTGGTATGTGGCGGCAGGCGCTCCCCAGGCACGCGGCTCAATGGCGCCGGGTACCGCGCTCGGACCCGGGCCTGAAGGAGAACCTGAAGCAGGGCCAGATGCCGAGGGGAAAATCGACTCTCGCGTCGCCGTGAACCCACTGAGCCGCGGGCCCACCCCCGCATCAGCACCCCCACCAACTCCGCCTGATCCCACAGGCGGCGTAAGGTCCGCGCGGCTCAGGGCCGCCCGGATCGACCGCAGCACCGCACTATGCACCGATGAGGACTCCCGGAACCGCACTTCGGCCTTGGCCGGGTGGACGTTGACGTCCACCGCCCGGGGGTCCAGTTCGATCATCAGCACCGCGGTCGGATGTCGTGACGGCTCGATGAGCCCTCGGTACGCCTCCTTGAGCGCATGCTGGATCACCCGATCTCTCACGGGCCGTCCGTTGACGAAGACGAACTGCGCGGCGGTGGTCGCGCGGGCCAGGGCGGGCGTCCCGACCAGACCCCAGAGCGTCACAGGGTGGCGGGGCACCGACAAGGCCGCAGCGTTGGCATTCAACAACATGCCGCCGGGAGACTGATTGAGCGGGTCGTGGTGCGCCTCGAGCAGTTCGGGCTCGATTTCAGGGCCCAGCACGCTGACGGCCCGCTGGCGGGCGGTCTGGCCCGCGGGCAGGTCCAGGACGCGCCGGGAATCGCAGATCACCGCAAACCCGACCCCGGGGTGCGCTGTGGCGATCGTCCGCACGACATCGACACAGCGGCCCTGCTCGGTCGCGGGGCTCCTCAGGAAGTTCCGCCGTGCAGGCGTGTTGAAGAACAGCGTGCGGACCGTCAGCATCGTGCCCACGGGCCCCGACGCCGGTCGCACCGGGCCGAGCACGTCGCCCTCGCCGGAGATCTCCGCGGCGCCGGGCTGATCGGACGTGCGCGAACGGAGCGTGACACGCCCGACCGAAGCGATCGCGGCCAGGGCCTCGCCGCGGAATCCCATGGTGCCGATGCCGTCCAGGTCGGTCACTTCGCGGAGTTTGCTCGTGGCGTGCGGAGTCAGGGCCAGAGCCAGTTCCGTCTCGGGGATGCCCCCGCCGTTGTCCGTCACGCGGATGAGTTCCAGCCCGCCCTGTTCCAGCTCGACAGTGACCTGTGTGGCGCCGGCATCGAGGGCGTTCTCCACGGCCTCCTTGACCACCGAGGACGGACGCTCGACCACCTCGCCGGCGGCGATCTGGCTCGCCAGCAGCGGGCTCATCACCCGGATGGAACGTCGCATCGTCGGCGGAGCCGTTGGTCCTGCGGACATGCCGCAACACTAGAGGCTCCGGGCGGCCCCGTCCGGAGACGCTCGAAGGTACCTGCGAGACCGGGATTGTCGCCCGTTCACAGGAAGGCCCACGGGTACACTGTGCTCATGGCCGAGACGATTTTCTCCCGGATTCTTCGCGGCGAAATCCCCTGCCACCGGGTGTACGAGGATGCGCACGTGCTGGCGTTCCTCGACATCATGCCGCTGTCCCCCGGGCACACGCTGGTCATTCCCAAAGAAGCCAAGCCCACCCTGGGCGAACTCTCCGACGAGTCCGCCGCGGCCATCGGCCAGGTGCTGCCGCGGATCTGCCGTGCGGTCTGTGCCGCGACCGGCACGGACCAGTACAACATACTCCAGAACAACGGCCCGATGGCCCACCAGGCGGTGATGCACGTGCACTTCCACATCATCCCCAAGCCCCGTCCCACCTCGGGCCTGGGGTTGGAGTGGAGACCGACTAACCTGGCCACATCGGATGGCGCCGAACTGGCGGAGCGGATCTCACGTCTGGTGACATCCGGCCCGGGCTGAATCCGGCGCCTCGGAGCGCGCGAACGGCTGACGAGCCCCACGAGTCCTCAGTCAGCATCCAGGCCTACATCGAGGCTCGCGGCACTGTGGGTCAGCGAGCCGACGGAGATGCGCTCAACGCCTGTTGCGGCGATCTCGCCGACCCGCTCGAGCGTCACGCCCCCGCTGGCCTCCAGGGCGATCTGACCGCGCAGTCCGGATCGCTCTCGCAGGTCCACGGCCTCACGCAGCGCTGCCGTGCTCATGTTGTCCAGAAGCACCATGTCCACCCCGCACCCCCCCGCCTCAACCACCTCGCGGAACTGATCGAGCGAGTCCACCTCCAGTTCGACGAACCGCAGGCCCGTGCGCGGGGCCTCATCGCGCGCACGCGTGACCGCAACCCGCACCCACTCGGCGAACGATGCCCCACCCGCGGCCGAACCGCGCACCGCCGCGAGGTGGTTGTCCTTGATGAGCACCGCGTCGTACAGGCCCAGGCGGTGCGGGTGCCCCCCGCCGCATCGCACGGCGTACTTCTCCAGCACGCGGAGGCCCGGCGTGGTCTTGCGCGTGTCGCACACCTTCGCGCCCGTGCCGTCCACGCGCTCAACGAACCGTCGCGTGCGCGTGGCGATGCCGCTGAGGCGCCCGACCAGGTTCAGCAGCGTGCGTTCAACACCCAGCACGCCCCGCATCTGGCCGCTGAGTTCCGCGACGCAGGCCCCCGCCTCGACGACGTCGCCGTCGTGCGCGTGCAGCACCGCGTCGGCGTCGACGCGGAACAGGTGCATCAGTTCATCCAGGCACGCCAGCCCCGACACCACGCCGCCCTCGCGGATCACCACTCGGGCACGACCTCGCACCGAGAGCCCCACACACGCCCGGGAGGTCACGTCGCCGTGCTCGGGGTCGGGGCCCAGATCCTCGTCGCGCGCCAGCTCAAGCAGACGGGAGATGTGCCCGTCGCGGGCCATTTCCGCGTAGAGGTCCGCCAGGGAGAGGCTCGACAGATCGATCATGATCCCAGCGTACACCGCCCCCACCCCGGCCGCCTCGGCGGACGAACCTGCCTCGTACACCACCGCCAACCGAATCCCAACGCCCCTACGGTTCATCGGTGCACGGCCTTTGCCGTTCCGCGCCGACACGGAGGCTCCCATGGGACTGATGGACGGGAAAGTGGCCCTGATCGTGGGCATCGCCAACGAGCGCTCCTACGCGTGGTACATCGCGCAGGAACTTCACCGTGCCGGATGCCGTCTGGCATTCACGCACATCCCCGGCGAAAAGAACGAGAACCGCACCCGGCGAGCCGTCGAGGCCCTGGGGATCCGCGAGCCCTGGCTCCGCCCGCTCGACGCCGGCTCCGACGAGCAGCTCGACGCGGTCTTCACTGCGTACGCCGAGTCGTTCGACCGGATGGATGTGCTGGTCCACTCCATCGCCTTCGCCGATCGTGAGTGGCTCACCCCGGGGCGCTTTGTCGACACACCACGTGAGGCCTTCCGATCCGCCCTGGACATCTCCGCCTACACCCTCGTGGCGATGGCCCGCCGCGCCCGACCGCTCATGGCCCGCAGCGGGGGTGGGTCGATTCTCTGCATGTCGTACTATGGCGGCGAGAAGGTCGTGCCGGGGTACAACGTCATGGGCGTGGCCAAGGCCGCGCTGGAATCCTCGGCACGGTACCTGGCCTGGGAACTGGGGCCAGAAAAGATCCGCGTCAACGCCATCTCGGGAGGCTATCTGCGCACGCTCGCCTCTTCGGCGGTCGGTGGGGCCGACAAGATCACCGAGCACGTCGCCGCCAACGCGCCCCTGCGACGAAACGTCGATGGGGGCGAAGTCGGCAAGACCGCGCTCTACCTCGCGTCCGACCTGTCTTCAGGGGTCACAGGGGAGACCATCTACGTCGACTGCGGCATCAATACCCTGGGCCTGTAGCCCCCCGTTCACATCGGTCATCCCCCTCAACATCACCGCCGGAGCACCCAGGCCCCGGCGGTGTGTGAACCGACGGCGTGTGTCGGTCGTGCAGAAGATCGGCCTGTCATCAAGCCCGGAGGCACTCAGCGGCGACGCCGCGCGGCGATCAGACCGCCGATCGCCAGCAACGCCACAGCGCCGGGGGTGGGCACGCAGCGCGTGTGGATGTAGAGCTGCTCGATGTAGGTCGCCGAACCAGGGATCCCGATCGGTACATCGATCGTGATGATGAACGTCGCGCACGTGGGCATGTTCCACAGGTACGAGATCTCCGATACACCGGGCATGCCCGGCACCGGAGATGGGGTCGGCACGTTCTTCTGGAACCCGGACGTGCCGTCGATGCCGTCGATCCCCACGACTCTCGGCACACCCGCACCGGCCGGAGGTAATGAGTACTTGATGGACACCCAGATCTGCTTCTGCATGCTCAGGTTGTAATTGGGGATGAGCAAGCGCAAGGGGACGGTACCGTCCATGCGGATCACTCCGCTCCCGGGGGGCATGCTCGGCGCGTTCGGATTGTTCGGCAACCACTCGGGCGCCGGATCGAGAATCTCCGGCATGCCGTTGGGATTGTTGAAGTTGTTCGGCAGATACGGGTTCGTGGGGTTGTCGAAACGCCACACCTGGCTCGTCTCCGGAAACGCCGGGTTCGGAGTCCAAGGCGGCGGGAACTCGCCCGCGTGCGCAGCGCTCATCACCGAGAGCGACACGATCGCACCGACCAGCACCCCCGTGTTAGAACAAGCGTTCATCACTCTCTCCTTGCTTCGCAGTCACGGGAGGCATACGCGGAGACTGAACGCCTCGGTGGCGAGTGCGCCCCGGACTCTGCGCACAACGTACACCAATCTGCTCGGCGGATGACCCGGTAAATCACTGGTACTCGCAGGAGGCCCGGCAAATCTCGGGGTTCTACCAACCACCCGATTCAGGGCGAGCCGTCGACCAGCACTTCCAGGGAAACCTGAATCAATTCGGCAAAACTGGCCGAAGATCCAGGAATGAGTGTCATCGGCGCGGGCATCACCCAGGCAGCGGCAGGAACGGCGGCAGCGGAGCGGCTGGTCTCTGCTGAAGTCGCCCGGCGCACGACCCGTCCCGGGGAAACGACGCGCCGCACAGCCGACGACGCGGATGCGCTGATTGTTTCACCCGACGCGGTCTCGCGCATGCAGCAGTCCCGCAACGACAGCGACCAGCCCAGCGCTCAGCGCGAGCGCATAGATGAAGAACAGCGCCGACGCAATGAACAGCGGTCCGTGGGTGAGTCGACCGCAAAGCCCGATGCCGACCAACCCCGTCTCGATGTCAGCGGCTGAACCACCGCGGCGCGTACTCCTCACCGGCCGGCAAAGAACGACTTGACGGCATGGATCGTGACCGCGCGGCCGATCGCGGCGATCGACTCCGTCAGCGGGATGCGCTTGGGGCAGACCTTGACGCAGTTCTGCGCGTTGCCGCAGTCGTTCACACCCCCCGGGCCCATCAGTGCTTCGAGCCGGTCGGACGCCAACTGGCTCCCGGTCTCGTGGAGATTGAACAACCTGGCCTGCGAGATGGCGTGGGCTCCGAGGAAGGATCTGTCCCAGCGGGAGGGGTCGGGTTCCTGATTGTACTGCGGGCACGCTTCAAGGCAGCACCCACAGGACATGCACTCGGAGAGTTTGTAGCGGACCTCCTGCTGCTCCTGACGTTCACGCGGACCCGAGCCGAGGTAGTACGTGCCGTCGATCGGAACCCACGCCTTCACGCGCTTGAGCGCGTGGAAGAGCCGCGAGCGGTCCACCCAGAGATCCCGCACGACGGGAAACTTGGACATCGGCTCCAGCGTGATCTCGTCGCCCTCGTTGGGGGCGTAATCGTCGATCAGGCACGAGCACGACTGTCGCACGCGCCCATTGATCACCATCGTGCAGGCGCCGCACACCTCCTCCAGACACCCCGAGTCCCACACGACCGGCGTGGTCGCCTGCCCGTCGATCGTCACGGGATTGGCGGCGACCTGTTGCAGACAGGAGATGATGTTCGCTCCACGGTCCACCTTCACGCTGAAGGTCTCCCACCGCGACGCCTGTCCGGGGCCGTCGCACCGCTTCACGCGGATCCGAACACTTCGGCCCGGGCGTGCGGCGGCCCGTCGTGCGGCCGAGGCGGGATCGGTGTGGACTCCGTTGCTGCTCATGAGGTCTGCTCCACGATCGTCGGGAGGTGGGTCTTCAATTCGTGTGCCACGGTCTCAGGCGTTGGCCATGGCGGGCTGGGTCTTGCGCGTGTCGCCTTTCGAATCGTCGCGCCCGTAGGTGCGTGCCGTTGGGGCCACCAGCGACGCGTCGATCGGCACGAACTCGATACTGACGCTGTTCCCCCCGACGTCGCATCTGGCCAGGGTCGTCTTCATGAAGTGGGCATCGTCGCGTTCGGGAAAGTCCGGTCGATAATGCGCCCCGCGGCTCTCACGACGCCCCAGCGCACCGCGGGCGATCGCCTCGGCCAGGATCAGCATGTCGCCCACCGACCGGGCGTACGACAGAGACTGGTTGGTCCATCCGGCCGCATCGGCCAGTTGCACCCGTGCGTACCGCCCCTTGAGCTCCTCGATCCTGGCCAGGCACTGTTCGAGGCGTCCCTGGGTGCGGACCACGGTGCACGCCTCGGTCATCTCAACTCCCAGTTCGCGCCCGATGTGGTACGGGTTCGTCTCGGCCGGGCCGCCCGGCCTGGCCGAATCCGCCAGCCGTTTGACCTTCCCGTGCTCCTGTGCAACAACTGCGTCGTACAACGCCGTCGGCAGGCTGGAGGCCGGGGCCTTGGAGGGTTCGGCGTCGCGGATGTAGTTCGCCACCGACTGGCCGCAGAACAGCCCGTCGAAGATGCACGACAGCAGAGCGTTGGCGCCGAGCCGATTGGCCCCGTGGTATGCGAAGTTCACTTCACCGAAGGCGTAGAGGCCGTCCACGTTCGTGCAGGCGTTGTTCAGCGCCCCCGGCTGCATGCCCATACCGATCTCGGAGCCGATGGGCGGGCGCGAGCCCGAGACATGCTTGGGCAGCTGGCGGGAAGGGTTGTACGACCCCTTGGTAAACGAGGTCCACAGGCCACCCATCGAGTAGTGCACCGCCGGAAAGATCTTCATCGGCTCCAGCCGCGGATCGACCCCGACAAACTTCTCATAGATCTCCAGGATGCCGCCCAGTTTGCGGGTGAGGTAGTCGGGGTCCTTGTGCGTGAGGTCGAGGTAGACGCACATCTCTCCGTTGACGCCGAGCCCTTCACGCACGCAGATATCGAAGATCTCGCGGGTGGCGATGTCGCGCGGCACGATGTTGCCGTACTTGGGGTAGCGCTCCTCGAGGAAGTAGTATCGCTCCGCGTCGGGGATGTCCCGTGGCGGGCGTGTGTCCCCCTTGGTCCTGGGGACCCAGACGCGACCGCCCTCGCCACGCGCCGACTCGGACATGAGCCGCAGTTTGTCCGCGCCCGGGATGGCGGTGGGGTGCACCTGGATCATCTCCGGGTTGCCGTACCACACGCCGGCGCGGAAACACCTCGCCGCGGCTGCGCCAGTGCAGATCACCGAGTTGGTGGACTTGCCGAAGACCAGCCCGCAACCGCCGGTGGCCATGACCACCGCGTCGGCCCGGAAGGCGCGGATCTGCATGGTCCGCAGGTCCTGGGCCACGAGTCCCACGCACCGCCGCCCGTTCTGCCCGTCGGTCAGCACGGGCCAGAGCATCTCCCAGAACTCGTACTTGACCACCTTGCCCTCGGACTCATACCGCCGGACCTGCTCGTCCAGCGCGTAGATCAACTGCTGGCCCGTCGTCGCCCCGGCAAAGTGCGTCCTCTTGAAGAGCGAGCCCCCGAACAACCGCAGATCGCGGAAACCTTCCGCCGTCCGGTTGAACGGCACGCCCATGCGGTCAAGCAAGTCGATGATCCGCGGTGCCCAGTTCGCCATCTCCAGCACGGGCGGCTGGTCGGCCAGGAAATCACCGCCGTAGACCGTCTCGTCGAAGTGCTCATACTCCGAGTAGCCCTGCTGGCGGGCCACTTCGTTGCAGGCGTTGATGCCGCCCTGGGCGCACACCGAGTGCGAGCGTTTCACCGGAACAAGCGAGAACAAATCGACGTTGAGCCCTGCCTCGGCGGCACGAACAGCCGCGGCCAGCCCGGCCAGCCCACCACCCACCACAATCACCCGCCTGTCACCGGTCGTCGCCATCGCTCACGCTCCTGGACCTCACCGCACCCCAACCCCCGTCCTGCTGCCGTGTTCCCACGCCCGGCTCGCTACGGCTCAACGCGCCCGACCGCCGCAGGGCTCTCGCTTGCTGGTGCTGAACCAGCGGCTGAGCCGCGCTCCCCGGGCAGCACGAACGGCGGGGCCTTGATCCCCGCCTTGGCGTGGTAAGCTGCCTCGATTTCGCGCGCTTTGGCCGGGTCGAGCGTCGCGAAACCGATCACCGAAGCCCAGCCCGCCAGCATCAGTGCGCCGCCCAGTCCAGCGCAGGCGTAGCCCCACTGCTTCTGCGCCCGCTGCGAAATCGTCAGGCCCCAGGTGATCGCTGCAGTCCACAGGCCGTTGGCGAAGTGAAACACCAGCATCGTCACACCGGTGAAGTAGAACAGCGACACCGCCACACCCCAAAAGGTGATGGACTCTCCACCCCGCAGGGCCAGCGCCAGAGTGCTCGAAGCCCAGTGGTGATCCCACGGCACAGATCCGTCGAACGGCGGAATCAGGAATGCCCAACCCCAACGGAGCGTCGCGACGTGGTAGAAGATGAAGAGAATGCCTACGTACCCGCTGATCCGCTGCAGACGGTACCGCCACGACCCAGCGAACGGGTACGCCGCGGTGTTCCCGCGCCCGGTCCGTGCATAGATCAGGCCAAGGACCGCGTGGAATGCGATCGATACCCACAACGTGATCTCGATCAGCCACAGGTGCGGCACCTGTTCGTTGATCCAGATCACCTCCTTGTTGAAGTACGTCACCCCGCCCTCGACCAGGCTCTTCCCGTCACCATCGGCACGCAGGCCGTACTTGCCCCACGCGATCGATGAGTTCGTGATGAGGTGCGCGATCAGAAAGACGCCGATCGGCACGATGCCTGTCAGCGAATGGAGACGCCTCAGCAGGAAGTGATGCCTGTCAAGGAACGAACCGGTCTGTTCCACGCTCTGAGCCCCTTGTGTCGGATTCTACTGTCGAAACAGAAAAAAGTTCGGTGCGGCGAGAAAACCGACCGGAGTGTACGGGATTTCTCTGTATGCAGATCAAGAACACTCTCAGACCTTCGCAAGACCCGCCTGGGCCTACTTGAGTCCGCCGACAACCGGACCGCCACCGATGCCCGCCGCCGGTCCTCCGCCGGAAGCCGATTTGGCCCGCTGCTCAGCAATCATCTCGGCGACGACCTTGGAGACCTCAACATACTGCATGCGCAGGGCGGTCAGGGTTTCGGCAAGGATCTTGCTCTCCTCATCGCTCAGGTTGCCCTTGGTCTTCTGGTCGAGCACGCCGAGCAGGTCGATTTGGTAGCGGGCGTGCTCGAGCGAAACGATCGCACGACCGGTCGTGGGATCGGGGATGGCTCCGAGGTACAGCAGGGCCTGCGCAACCATCGTCTCCATGAGCCCCTGGAAATCGGCCGGGGGTAACTCCCGACGGCCGCGTGCACTTTTGGCGGCCTGCCCGGAGGCTTTGGTCTCCTGTGATGCCAGTCGCTCTTTTTCCGCCTGAGCCTGGCGTTTCCAGTCGCTGTCAACCTCAAGCCCGGATGAACCTGCCCCGGTCGCGGGGGGACCGCCCGTGGACACGGGCGGCTGATTCGCCGGTACAGTCGCGGGCTCCTCACGCCGCTTCCAATCGTCGCCAAGGATGATCTTCGGTCCCGGGGTCTCGGGCATGATGTGTCCTTTCAAGGCCGATTCTAGTAGGATCGCAGATCCGAAGACGGGGTCAGCCCCATCCGGCCCCACCACCTCGGAGGGTACCGACACGGAGTTTGAGCATGGATGATCGACACGTGAATCGCAGGCATGACCGGGCTTCGGGTCGATCGGGGCAGCGTTCGGCTGCATTCACGAAACGCGCGGCTCTTGCGGTCACATACGCGGCGGTCACCATTCTGACGGCGGGCTGCGCCACAAGCCCTTATGCGTCCGGAACTCGTGACGGTGAACGCTCGCTCACCGCCGATGCCTTCCGCGCCGAGGCCGCGGGTGTGTCAGGCTCCTCAACCACAGCGGTACGCGCACCCGACTCGCCCCAGAGCACACACACACCGCCCGCGACCGTTCGTGACACCAGAACACCGCCGGTACTCAGGCCGGGGGACCTGGTCCCTGTCGCTGGCCCGAGTGTGTCTCCGGAGCGTGGCCCAGCGGATGTCGCGGCGGTGCCCGGGCGTCCTCAGGAGCGCCCCAACCCTGAGGCCAGGGCCGGCGGACCCGGCGTCCTGATCGACGGGGTCGTCGGCCAGATCAACGGCAAGCCCGTCTACATCGGCGAGTTTCTGGGCCAGATGGAGAGCCGTCTGCGCCAGGAGGTTGAACGCACACGGGGAGACCGCCGCGCCTGGGACCGTGCTGCTTCTGAGGTCATCGGCGCCGCTCTGGTGGACCGCGTGCGCAACGAGCTGCTGCTGGCTGAGGCCCGCGCGATGCTCACGCCTGAGCAGCGTCGGGGCGTGCTCGCCTTCATGACCAATATCCGAGAGAACATCGCGGCCCGCTTCGGCGGCAGCCCGGAACTGGCCGGTGAGCGCCTGCGCGAAGCGGCCCCCGAGCTCTACGCCACCCTCGACGAGCGCGTCAGGGAAGAGCGCGACTTGGCGATGCTCCGCATGCTGCTGGACAAGCACGTGACCCCAAGAATCATCGTGTCCTGGCGCGATGTTCAGAACGAGTACGATCGCAACATCGAGCGCTTTCAGCCGCCTCCCACGGCCACGGTTCGCCTGATCCGAGTGCCCGCCGCTGATGAGGCCCGTGTCATCGCCGTCGAATCCGCACTGCGTGAGGGCCGGCCGTTCGCCGACATCGCCTCCAGTGAACTGAACGACTTCCTGCGGTCCGCCGGCGGACGCCTGGACCCGGTGCGGATCCAAGGCTCACTGGCCGAGACCCAGCTGGTGGCCTTCCCGAATGTCGACACCGCCGCACGGCGACTCACGCCCGGTCAGTCTGCCGGCCCGATCCGCGATGGAGCAACCATGTACTGGGTGCTGCTTGAAGAGATCCGACAGTCCCCCGGAGTCTCGCTCGAAGAGGCACAACTGGAGTTGCAGTCCGCTCTCCGTCAGCGCCGCGAACGCAGCGAGGGTGAACGGTTCTTCCGCGAGATCTTCGAGCGCGGCAGCAAGACCGACATCGAACAAATGGCCGCACGCCTGCTGGAGATCGCCGGCGACCGCATCTTTGTTCCCGAGCTTGCCCGTCTGATCAATGAGGGGCGTGTCCAGGCCCCGCCGGCCCCGTCGCGCTGACGGCATCCGCCGCAAATCGACTGGATAGGCATGTCAATGCTGGCGCGACTTCAACACATCCTCCGGTGGCGATGGCCGCTCTTCGGTACCTCCACGCCAGGATGGACCCCGTCGGCGCTCCACCGGCGGGCACTGGGAGAGAGTGGAGAACAGGCCGCCAGCGAGTACCTGAAGGACCGCGGTTTCCGAGTGCTCGGACGCAACTTGCGCGTACCGATGGGCGAGGCCGATCTGCTCTGCGAGGCGCCCGACCGCAGGACCATTGTCCTGATCGAGGTCAAGACCCGCAGCACAGAGTCCACGCAAGACGGCCGACGTCCACCGGAACTCGGCGTGCACCAGCGAAAGCGCCGGACGCTCTCCCGGATCCTCCGGTACCTCTGCGCCGCCAACCGGTGGGAAGATCGACCATCGAGGATCGACGTCGTCGCGGTCGAGTTCCACGACGGGCGTTTGGCCGTCATCCGACACCACCCCGACGCTGTGCGGTAGCAAACCACCCGCCTAGACGCCCGCGCGCTGTGGCTCCGTGGGCTGATGAGCATCGTTCCCAGGGCCAGCGCGGTACCGCATCGGGAGGATCATCGAAAACATCGACCCCCGCCCCGGCTCCGAATGAACCTGGATCTCCCCCCCGAGCACTTCCGTCAGCGTGCGGCAGATCGCCAGCCCCAACCCCGTCCCGGCGTGACGCCGCTGGTATCCGGTATCGAGTTGGGTGAACTTCTCGAAGATGCGTGCCTGATCCTCCTTGGCGATCCCGGGGCCGTTGTCCAACACGCTGACGCGAATCCTGGGCTCGGCATCGTTCCCCTCGCCGGTGCGCACCACGAGTTGCTCGACCCGGAGTTCGACCTGGGGCTGCCTCGGGGTGCGAGGGCGCGGCGGCGGAGCACTTGCACCTTGAACGGCGGCACGGGCCGCACCATCGACGGCGAGCAGTTCCCCCGGATCGTCGTGGCTCGAGAGTTCGATCTGGGCCTCGTACGCCCGGACCGCCTCTCGCTCGGTGTCGGCCGCGTCGGCGGAGAACTTCACCGCGTTGGACAGGAAGTTGAAGATGATCTGCTGAAACTTGCGCTGATCGGTGTAGATCGGCGAGAGGTCGTCCGGGCAGGTCAAACGCAGTTCGACCTGACGCTTGTCGGCCGCGGGGCGCATGAGGGCCAGTAACTGTTCACACACCGGTCGCACGCTCATCTCGCCCAGGGTCAGGTCCATCTTCCCGGCCTCGACCTTGGCCATCTCCAGGATGCTGTTGATCAACTCAAGCAGCGCGCGGCCGGCGTTGAGAATGTTGTCGACATAGCGCCGACGCTTGGCCATGCGCGTCTGCTCGTCGGGCGTTCCGGGCGGGGCCACCGCTTCACGCTCGGCCTGCTCGTCCAGAAGTTCGGCGAAGCCCAGGATCGAGTTCAACGGCGTGCGAAGCTCGTGCGTCACCGAAGCAAGAAACTCGCCCTTGAGCCGAGCCGACTCGTAGAGCGCCACGTTGCGCTCGGCCAGCTCGGTCACCTTCACATCCAGAGAGGCATTGATCGCCCGGAGTTGATCCTGCTGGATCTGGATGTTCGTGAGCATCGCGTTCAGGGCCGAGGCCATCTCCTCGAACTCGTCGCCGGTAGTCAGCTCGGACCGGACGCGCAGGTCGCCCTCTCTCGCCGCATCCGCCGTCTCACGGAGGGCCTCGACGGGCCTGAGGATCAGGCGACGCGACACCGCGTACAGCAACCCCAGCGCCACGAGCACGGATACCGCCCAGGCCGCCAGCAGCATCCAGGCATTCCGCAGCGCGGCTTTCCAAGCCTCGGGCGAGGCCCGCTTGAGCACGATCAGGCCTTCCAGCGTGCCGTCGGCACTCCGTACCGCCTTGGCGTAGCGGTACTCCCGGCTCGTGAAGTCCCACGCCGCGTCGAAGACCTCCTGCACATCCTGCGACTTCATCCGGATCAGCGCGTCTTCGAGGAACGGTGACCTCTCCGGGAGTTGCTCCACCTGAGCAAGGCTGAGCACTTCCAGCTTCGCGTCCTGCACAAAGAGCGAGACACCCGCCTGCAGCCCTCCCACCTTCACGGGCATCGCGGGCGCGCCCGCCACCTCCGTGCCACTCCGCATCTCACCCGTCCCGTCAGGCGCCGCCCCTTCGGGAGGACGTCCGACGGGCTGGTCTCCGGACGAACCCACGGGCGAGTGTCCACCGGTGCGGCGCGCGGTCACTTCCCAGACAGCCACCATCTGCCGGGAGATCGCGGCCTCACCTTCATCGAGAACGACCTGCAGACGGTTCCACGCGAAGGCCATCGCGCTCAGCAGCACCAGCGCCAGCACCAGCGCAAACCAGAGCACCGTCTTGCGGGCCAATGAGTGCCGCCTGAACATCTGGTCGAAGTTTAGTGCCCGACGCCGGTCATGACCCATCACCCGATCGGACGCTGTGAGGGTCGCCGGCGCGCTGCACCGCTCCTCCCCTACTCTTGGCCGTACATGCCGACCGTCTACCTTGAAACCTTCGGCTGCCAGATGAACGAGCTGGACTCGCAGCTGGTTTCCAGCCGTCTTCGCACACTCGGGTACACCTTCACACCGCAGGCTGACTCGGCCGACGTCGTGCTCTACAACACCTGCTCCGTGCGCGAGCACGCCGAACAGAAGGTCTGGTCACGACTCGGCGAACTGGCCCTCCGCAAGGCCCGTCAACCCGGGCTGGTGGTCGGCGTGCTGGGGTGCATGGCCGAGCGCGAAGGCGAAGGCCTGATCAGGCGGATGCCGGTCGTCGACGTCATGGCCGGTCCCGCCGAACTGGACCGGCTCCCTGAACTGCTCGACAACGCCCTCAAGACCCGGCGCGCCCTGCTCGCCGAATCCGCCACGCAGCACCTGCTGATGACCCCCGAGGGCATCCGCCCGGACCTGACGCTGCTGCGCTCGGCCGGCCAGGTCGCCCTGCACGGCGACACCGGCCGCCGCTCGTCGACGCTGGCCGCGGCGGCCGACCAGCTCGAACTTCTCGACCTCTCTCGCTCCACGTCACCTGACGAGCACTCCGGCTCGGCATACGTCAGGATCACGCGCGGATGCAACAAGTTCTGCACCTACTGCGTGGTGCCCTTCACGCGCGGCGCTGAGGTGCACCGCCCGCCCGAGCACATCATCGACGAGTGCAAACGCCTGGCCGACGCCGGCGTGATCGAGATCACGCTGCTTGGGCAGACAGTCAACCACTACCGCTTTGAACACGACGCCGCCACGATCGTCGATGGGGTCGTCCAGCCGCAGAAGGGGCGGGCCTATGTCCACCGTCGCGGCGTTCACGAGGATCCCTACAAGCGCGAGAAGGGTGAGCGTGTCACCACGTTTGCCGACCTGCTCTACCGCATCCACGAGGAGGTGCCGTCGGTTCGGCGCCTGCGGTTCGTCACAAGTTACCCGCGATCTTTCGGCGACGACGTCCTGCAGGTGATCCGCGATTGCCCTCGCATCTGCCGGTACCTGCACGTGCCCGCGCAGAGCGGCAGCGACCGCATGCTCCGAGCGATGAACCGTGGCTATAGCGTCGGCGAGTATCTCGAGTTCATCGACCGCGCCCGCCAACACCTGCACCAGCCAGAGATCGGCCGTCCGCTCACGATCGCCGGGGACATCATCGTCGGCTTCCCCGGTGAGACGGAGGAGGACTTCCTCGCCACCGCGGATCTGCTGCGGCGCGTCCGCTACAAGAACTGCTTCATCTTCAAGTACTCACCCCGCCCCGGAACCGTTGCGCACGAACGACTCACCGACGACGTACCTGACCCCGTGAAACGCCGGCGGAACTACGAACTGCTGACCCTGCAGGCTCAGATCAGCGACGAGGTCAGCCGCGAGTACATTGGGTCCGAACTGGACGTCTTCGTTCAGAGCCTCAGCAAGCGTCAATCCCGGCGCCAGCGCCAGACCGGGGCCCTGGCGGCCACCGAGCACCGTTCGCTGATCCGTCTCACGGTCAGCGCCGCGGGCACCCACGCCCGCCCGGGCGACCAGTCGCCGCACGACGATCAGGGGTGCTGCGCCACCCACGAGAAGATCGAACACACGGGTCCATCCGAGCCGGAAGACCACACTCTGCCCGTGCAGATGAGCGCCCGCTCCGATGGAGACCTGATCGTGTTCATCGATGCCCCGCCGGGCACCCCCCCCGACGCCTTGATCGGTTCGATTGTGCGGGTTCGCGTGGAGTCCGCCTCGGGCCTGGCGCTTCACGCACGACCGGTCTGATCGTCTCATGATCGGTTACGGCACGCGATCGACCATGTGCACGCGCGTCGTGTACCGGATCTCGACGAACCCATCCTTGCCGAAGTGCTCCGCATGGAGCACGGTCAGGCCCTCCCGCAGGCGCTCCCACGCGCGGCCCTCCGTCGGGCAATAGGACGAACTGCGGGCCCGCCCGAGCAGGCCCTCCAGGCTGAGGCGCTGAACGTACCCGTACTCGCGCACCCGATACCCGGTAAACAGCACCGACTCCACCATCGGCCCGGCGTTGTCATCGCGTGTTTCCGCCGGGTGATTCCCGGAGGCCTCGCGCATCAGCCGACCGTACTCGATCGTGGCCGGATCGTCGCCGTCGCGGGAGTTCCAGAGCACCGCCACACGCCCACGCGGTCGCAGCACGCGGTGGAACTCCCGCAGCGCTTCCGTCGGCCTGAACCAGTGAAATGCCTGCGCACACACGACCAGGTGCGCCAACCCATCGGGCAGGCTCGTCGCTTCCGCAGTGCCCGCGGCCCACTCCACACGCGGGTGAGGCTCCGCGGCCGCGCGCATCGCCGCGTTGGGCTCGACCGCCACCACGCGCGACGACCCCTCCAGAGCATCCGCCACGGCCCGGGCACTGATCCCGGTGCCCGCCCCGACATCCACCACCACGCACCGGGCACGATCCAGGCCCTCCAGCGTCGCCTCGATCGCACCGCGCGGATAGCCGGGCCGATATGCCGCGTACTCGCGCTCACGTCCGCTGAACCGCTCCGTCGGCCTCATCGCGTGCAAGGGCAGGGAACGATCGTCGCCCGGCGGTCCGGTCATTGGCTGTTCTCCATCCGCTCGCGAGCCCTCCGCTTGGCGGCCATGAGCGGTGATTCCCCCGGTCGAGGGGCATCCGCGCCGGTGGACGATCCCAATCCCGAATCCGTTGGTACTGGCCCCTGCGGGGCGGGCGTCACTGTCGTTGGAACCGATGCGGGCGCGCCCTTCTCGCGGGGGGACCCGGCCATGGGTGCCCCATCTGATCCACCGGGCCATGCTGGAACGGGTCGCGCCTCTGCCTGTGGAGCAGCCTTGCGCAATCGCCCGAGGGTTCGCGCGGCGGTCTCGCCGAGCCGTGGCAGTTCAACATCACTGAAAAGCCCACCCCCGTACCGACGGCTGATGAGCCGGTCCCAGGCCACCCTTCGCGAGGCCACGTCAATCAGCACCAGCACGATCGCCCAGCCGAGCAGGTCTGGCCAGAGTGGCAGACGTGCCTGTCTCGGCTCAAGGCCCGAACGGTCAAAGAGCATGATCCTCGGGTTGTCCAGATCCAGGACGCGCCCACCCGTGATATCCGCCACTTCTGCGAGCAGGGCGTCGTCCGACTGCAGTGCGCGGGTTTCAGCGCCCGCCGGAGCCACCGCACCGCCCACGATCGGCGGAAGCATCGTGCCATCCAGTCGCATCGGTCTCAGGGTCAGGATGTAGTTGCCGGACAGGTGCACCGGGACCCGTGCGGCGTAGGAGCCCGGACCGTCCTGGCCCAGGCGGACCTCGCGCGACTGTCCGTCCGGACCGAACACCGCCCCGGACACAAACAGGTCGTCCAAGGGACGGCCCTGATCGCCGGAGAGTTCGAGGCGGATCAACATCGTCTGTCCGCGGATCGAGACGTTCAGGTCGGCGGCACGCGTCCCCTGAGGCCGTGCGAGAATCCGCGCCGCCTGGGTCCAGAACTGGCGATACCCCGGCCAGCGGAGCCAGTCGACCGCCCATCGGTCGTGCGCATCGCTCGTGAACACCGCGACCTGCCCGAGCCCCACCTGCCAGTGGGCGAGCACCGGCTCGCCTTCAGGCGTGAGCATGGCGTAGGTCACGCCGGCGCGGCGACCGCGTTCATCAACGACCCGCGGCGCCGTCAGTGTGAGCCCGCGCAACGGGGGGAGATCCCCGCTCAGGCCGGCCGTCAGCGGTGAGCCGCTGGCTACCAGTTGTGGAGCAAAAGGCTCCTCGCGGATCATCGGCGTGCGGATCACCGACACCGCGCGCAGGAAGATACGCGGTAGGATCGTCGGGTTATCGACCATATAGAATACACCCCCGCCGAGGGAGGCGATCTCGCCCATGATGGCCCGGTCCGCCGCGTCGCCGACCGCGATGGTGGAGACCGTGATCCCCTCGGCCCGCATCTGGCGTGCAATCTCGGGGAGGCGGTCCCGTCCCACCGACTCCCCGTCCGACAGCACGACCACGTGCTTCACCTGCGCATCGGCGTTGCGCAGCATGCGCTGGGCCTCGCGCAGGGCTGGCAACATGTTCGTCCCCCCGCCGGGGGACATTGACAGGATGGTTCGGGCGACCGCGTCGGGGTTCTCGTTGCGCTGCAGGGGGACGAGCGTGCGCGTGACACTGTTGAACTCAATGACGCCGATCAGGTCGGTGCGGTCCAGGGACCGGACCGCGATCGCGGCGCCCTCGTTGGAGATGTCCTGCTGCGACCGCTGCGAGCCCATCACTGCCGCCGCCATGGACCCCGAGGTGTCCATCACGATCACCAGCGCCGCCGTCGGCTTGACCAGTCGCTCTGGCAGGTCGAGCGCGACCGGCAGGATCGAATCGATCGCCGAACCCCGCCACCCTCCGGCCCCGAACGAGTCCGGACCACCGATCATCACCAGCCCGCCGCCAAAGTCATTGACGAACCTCACCAGGTTGTTCTGCACCTCGACCGGGACGGCTCCGGCGGGGACGTTCTGCAGCACGACGAGGTCGTTCTGTTGCAGTTCGAGTAGATCGGCGGGAAGGCCGGCGGGGCTGACCACCGCGACATCGATATCGCCATCGCGAAGGGTCTGAGCCAGGATCGATCCGGAGCCCGCGGGGTCTGCATCGCTCACGCCGTCGACAATCAGCACCCGTCCGGCCGTCGGGGTCATCGTGAAGGCATCGCCTCGGTTGTTCGCGGCGACCGTGTCGCCGGAGTCCGGGCCACCGACCCCTCCGTCGGGCTCGAAGATGGCGGTGAACCGATGTACCCGTCCGGGCGGCAGGGGCACGGACAGCAGGACGATGTTCGTTCCCGGCGACAGCGACACGCGGCGTCCGAGGTCACCGGCTGGAGTGTCGCGGTCGGCGATGTTCACCGCCACGCCCTCCCGGAAGAAACGCAGCATGCCGCTGGTTGCTGAGGTTGAGCGCAGCACCACGCTGACGGTTACGGTGGTCCCGGGCGCAGCGCGCGTCGGAGCCGAGACGGACTCCAGCACGACCTCGCGCAGCACCTGAAAACGCAGCGGAACCACGTCGATGCGTGTATCACGCCCCACACCTTGCGCCGCTGTCAGCGCGTCGCCCTCGGTCTGGTTACCGTCGGAGAACAGCAGGATCCGGCGGTTAGCATCGGGCGGGAACAGGGCCGCGGCGTGGCGGACCGCAGAAGCGATGTCGGTGGCGTTGCGCGAGTTCGGGTCGGCCGAGACATCCCAGGGTCGGTCGATGACCGGGTCGGCCCCCGGCGACGCTTCGCCACGCCCGAGGCCCGGGCGCGGCGTGGCGACCGTGACGCGCTGGCCGTCGAAGAGCACGACCCCCAGCAGGTCCTCGTCGCCGCGTGTGCCGGCGGTTTCGCGCAGAAACTGGCGTACGCGCTCCAGCGCGGTGCGGACCACCCCGTCGCTCCCGGCCCCGGGCGGCACGAAGACCCGCACCGATTCACTCACATCCACCAGCGCGACCACCGCCAGCCGGTTGGTGGAGCGCACCGCGTTCACGCCCGCGAGCATGCCAACCATGACGATGATCAGCAGGGCACGCAGTCCGATGCTGACCACCCGCCGAGACTGGCTCATGGAACGAAAGCCCGACCACCCGATCGCCGCGCATGCAGGCACAAGCAGCAACGCCCACAGCCACACGGGATGTTCAAAGCCCACACCCATCGCGCTTGAAGCCTAGCGGACCATGCTCAACCCGCGGGTCATTCCGGCGCGCCAATTCGAGGCCCCCACCAGCGCCTGCCGGGGTGATTCTGGGAGCCTTCAGGGTGAGGGCGCCGGCGGCGGTTCTGTTCCCGGTGGAACCTTCCGACTCAGGCGGTCGAAGAACGTCCGCATGGGCCCATCGAATCGTGACGGCACGACCCCTTCCTCGACCGATCTGCGGGCGGATTCCGCGGCGTCCCGCAGGATCGCCTGGGCACCCGGTCCACGTGGAGCGTCGGGGCGGTCGGAAGGGGGGCCAAGCCACTCCGCGGCAATGCGTTCGCGGCCATCCAGTTGACGCGCGGGGTCGCGCGCGTCGAGCACACGCGTGCCTGTGGCCTGCTCAACTGTGGTTCCGTCCCCCTGTGGACGGGCCCGCGGCTCGGTGCCCACGCCTCCGGGTGCCCTGGACATGGGCGGGAGGCCATCGGTTGCGCCGCGGGCGTCAGACTGCTCCTGCGCGGGCGAGCGGCGCCCGCTGATCCGGTCGGCCATTTCCCGCAGCGCGCGCGTGCCCGAACCATCGCGCCCCGGCTGGCCCTCATCGCTCATGCCGGGCCCAACACCGGAAGGACCCGGCGAACCGGTGCTCTGGCTATCGCCCTGCGAGTCGCGGCCTTGGCCGGAATCTGATCGCGAAGGTTGCGAACCGGGAGAAGCGCATTCAGAGTCAAGGCGTTCCAAGGTCTCCTGCAGCCGTTCGATCGCTGACTCACCTTGGCGCTGTGGCGCAGGCTCGCCCGATGAAGAGGGCTCGCTGGGCCGTGAGGCCGCGCCCTGCGACTCCTGACTTGGTGATTGCGGTGAAGTCTGAGTGGGCTGCGTCGCTGAGTCGTCGCCGTTCCGGTCCGCACGGGGCTGCTGCGCCTCACGCGCGGCGTCTCGGAGGCGGTCCGCCAGTTCTCGCTGGCGTTCATCGGCCCGGCGCTCGATCGCGCTCCGCTCATTCTCGCGCGCCGCACGCTCGGCCAGGCGCCGGGCAGCCTCGGGATCGAGGCCTGCCTCTTCGAGCGAGCGCTGCAGAGACTCGGGGTCCGAAGTGGTGGCCTCCTGCGAGGCCTGCTCGGGTGTCCGTCCGGCGCGTTCGAGGGTCTGCTTCACCTGATCGGGTGCGCTGGGCTCAGCGGTCTGACCGGGGGGCTCGGTGCGACCGGGTCCGTCGGACTGTGTCCGGCCCTGACCCGCACGCTCGATTTCGTCCGCCAGACGCCGGAGTTCGTCTGCGGCGGAGAGCCGGTCACGCTCGGATGCACGGTCCATCGCGGCCTGGAGTTGCCGCGCAGCCTCGGCTGCGGCGGCCGTATCCGCGGCACGGAGGGCCTCGGCCAGTTGCGAGGCCGCGTCCACGGCCGGGAGCGTGGCGGGATCGGGCGTGACCTTGGGCTGGGCGCTGTCCGGGCTTGAGGCCATGGCCGCGAGGCGGGCTCGGAGCTCGTCGCCGGCGCGCTGATTGGCGCGGAGTTCACGCTCCATGGCGCGGGCCTGCTCTTCCAGGCGGGCGGCGGCCTCCTGCCTCGCCGACTCGGGCGTGCGGATTCCGGCCTCAAGTTCTCGCTGGAGCTCTGCGATCTGCTCGCTGAGCGCCACATCACCGGGGGTAACGGGTGGGGTGGGGGTCTCGCGCTGCATCTGCTCGAGGGCCTGGCGGAGTTGCTCCAGTTCGGCCGAGGCGGCGCTGACCAGTTCCTGCTCGGGCACATGCGTGCCCGGAGTCACTCCGGGCCAGAGTCCCAACTGACGGATCGTCGAGGGCACGAAGCCCGGTGGCAGAAGCAGCGCCGCTCCGCACGCGAGCGCGGCCGCAGCACCCGTGACCCACAGACGCTGGTTCTCGCGCCTCGACCAGAATGGCACGGCCAGCCCGATGCGGCGAGCCTCCAAGCGAGACGCTACACGCTCGGCGTCCTCGATGGCCTTCGTGGTGAACGCCGGCGCCTGAGTGCCCCGCTCCGTACGAGGGGCTTCCGAGAACGCAACAGCGCTGCCGAGTGCGTCGTTGAGCCCGAGGTGGTGGTCAATCTCCGCGGCGGCCTTGAGTCTGGTGTTGTCCCTGCGGAGCCGAATGACCGCGTGGACCGCCCCCGTCACCGCACCGATGACGATCGGCGCTAGTGCCAAGCCCAGGGCAACGTCCGAGCCGTGAGTCAGGATCCCCCTTCCGATAAGAACAAGACCCAGCCCTACACAGGATCCGGCCAAGGCTCCCACCGTCAGCCCCGACAGCACGCGTCGCAGGCGGAACCGCCTGGTACCGACACGCACAACCCGACCGAGAGCATCCATACGTGATTCTACGTTTGAGCCCCAGTCCGGGTGCGAGGGGGAGTGCGTTATCGCAGCCACACCCCAGGTTGTCAGATCGCCCGGGTCACGGCATGGCTACGCCCAGGTCCGAATCCGTGCCGTTGAGCCGGATTTCGGGGAATGCCTCCAGAAGGATCCGGCGCTCACGCTCGCCAACCCCCGGGTTGACGGCCAAAACGCTCAGGAGGCGGTCCGGATCTTCTGCCCTGGTCTTGCTCGCCGTGGTCAACCAGACAACGACATCGACTTTGGGCCGGTCGCCAGACGGCGACTCGATCCAGGCCCGCATGGCCGAACGGGCTTCGGGGGTATCGATCGGCCGAGCGCCGACCGCGGCCCGAAGGGCCGGTTCGAGCAACTCGGCGGCCTCGCGGTCGTCAAGAACAACGAAGCCCCGATCCGTAACGGCGGCACGCCGGGCCTCGACCAGCGCGGCGAGCGGCGTACGCCTGGCACCGGCCTCAATCACCAGCAGAACCCGCAGGCCCTCGACACGCTCGGACACTGCGGGAATGGCCAGGTTGTCCTCCTGCGGCCCGTTCTGGTCGCTGCTCCCGGACGCTCCCGGAGTTGGAGCATTGGCCCCTGTACGTGTCGTCCGTGAGGAGGCAGTGACACGCCCGCGCTGGGCGTCGCTGCTGACCACTCGCACAGACCCCGGCTGGGTGCCGTCGCGCACATCCGGAGTGCCCGGCGAGGGAAGCAGCGTTCGGGGGGCGCGCGGCTCGGAGGACGATCGCATCGTGGTGGTCACGGTCGTGCGTGAAGTGGCGGTGAGGAGGAAGAAGCCCAGCACGACCGCACCGAGAAGGCCGAACGCGACCAGCACACCGGCATCCACGCCACGTCGCATGCGCGGTCCGTGAATCCCCGCGACCACACGCCTGGAGATTCGGGACCTTCGGGCCTCGACGCGCTGGCGTGCGGAGGCGAGGATGTCCTCGGCGGAACGTGAGTGCTTGCGCGGGCGCGGAGTACGCGCCGTACCGGGCTCCTGGGCATTCCCCGTACCATCGATCGGCACGGGACCGGCGGGCGCGGCCTGCGCTGCAAACTCCGCCGGCCTGGCCACGACACTGGGCAACTGCCCGGGCTTGATCAGAAATGGGTCCTCGGCGTTCTGTACGAACCGCAGGTCAGCGAGCATCTCCGACGAGCTCGCGTACCGGCGCTCGTAGTCGGTCATCGCCCGGCGCACGATCCAGCGCAGGGCTTCCGGGCAGCGGCGGTTGATCTCCGACATGGCCCCGTGCGCGGGGAACGAGTTCTCGACCATGGCGTAGAGCACAGCGCCGGCGCCGTAGATGTCAAACTTCCCGCCGTCCACATCGGCGACTTTCACACCCCGCAGCGCCATACGCACCATCTCAGGATCGCGGAAGTACTCGGTCCCGTGGGTGGTGAGCGTCATGCTGCTGCGCAGCGGGGTGAGCAAGCCGAAGTCGACCAGGTGAGCCCGGCCGTCGTGGGTCGAGACGATGATGTTGTCGGGCTTGATGTCCTTGTGCCAGAGCCCGTTGGTGTGGTACTGCTGGAGCGTGGCGACAAGATCGACGGCGTAGCCGACCACCTGTCGAAGCCCTGCGGTGGATAGGCCCTCTTTGCCCGAGGCGGCGTGGAGGCGATCGGTGACCAACCCGAGGGAGTCCCCGGGGACATACCGCATGACGTAGAGGAACCGGTCACCGGTGAGATCATGCTCAAGAACGAGCCCGAGCTTCCGCGCGGCCTCCAGCGCACGGGACTCACGCACGATCTGTGGGAGTGAACTGCCGTCGCTGATGGAGAAGCACTTGATGACCACGTCACCAACGTCGTGGTGCCCGTCGCGGACGAAGCCGGCCAACTTGATGGCGTTCGGGCGTGCGACGTAGAGCCTCGAACCGGAACCTCCGCCGGGGAGGGTCCCGATGATCTCGTAACCCTCGAACTTGCCCGCGGCGATGGACCGCGGCGCGCCAAGGTGACGGTACCCGGTGGGCAGAGGCTGACCTCGTGCGTCAAGTTCAGACTCGGCGGTGTCGGCCGCACGCGGAGAGTGAACGGCTACCGAGGGCGCGTGCGGCGCGAAGAAGGTGGCGGGATCATGGACCGGCACGGGCCGTGCGGGCGCGCCCATCAGTGCGGCGGGAACCCGGGATTCGAGCCCCTCGACGAGCCCCTGCATGCCGAACAGGCGGAGCGGGTGACCGATGCCGATCCGGTAGACGCAGAGCACCGCGGCGCCGATCTCGGCGCGCAGGGCCCTTCCGAAGTGCTGGGCCGAGGGCCAGCGCCCGATGAGGGCGTTGCCGAGGGTGAGAAAAACGAACACCATGGAGGTCAGGATGGTGCCGAGGAGCCTGAAGATCTCACCAAACTCGGTACCGATAAAGGTGACGAGCCTCCCCGCGAAGCGGGTGAGCGGGATGATCAGGAAGATGCCCGCGACAATGAGCAGCGGGATCGCCAGCGTCACGCCGACGAACCAAGCCCAGGCGGGAACGCCCGAAGTTTCATCGACCGTCGCGGTAATCGTTGCATTCAGCCACACGGAGAGTCCCCGTCACCCGGCGGTGGAGGGGCCGGGACCCCCGCGCGAATCGACCAGCCCGCCCCTGCGGCGGAGCACCTCGCTGATGGCCTCGTCGAAAAGCGCGTCGTCCTGCTTGTTGGGATCCGTCTGGATGCCGTTTCTCGTGGCTTCCTCGAGTTCCTCGGGAGTGAAGGAATACGTGGCGATGACTTCGGCCAGTCGCGCCCGCAACTCCGAACGGACTCGGGCCAGCCGGCGCGAGACGGTCGGCTCGGACATGCCCAGGGCCTCGGCCACTTCACGCCCCGACCGGCGGTCGATCACCCGCATGCGGTAGACCTCGAACTCCTCAAAGTCACAGGCCTTCTGGGTCAGGCGCAAGGCCGCCTCGACCTTGGCGATGAACATGGCCGACTCGTACTGCTGGTCGGGGCCCTGTCCCGGTGCCGCGGCCATCCAGGCCTCGTCGAAGCCGGGCTGGCGGAGGGGTGAACGCGGGGAGTAAGAGGTCCCGGCGTCACGAGGCAAGCCGATGCCGGGCCCACCGCGTTTCTGCGCGTTGCGCCGGTCCATCTCATCGCCGAGGACGTGCCTGGCGATGGCCAGCAGCCACGTCGAGAAGCGTGCTCCGCGCTGGGGGTCGTAACGGTCGATGCAGTCCGACAGGGCGGCGAGCGTCTCCTGGGAGAGGTCCCGCACGGTTTCGGGGCCGATACGCCCACGCCCCCACTTGGTGAGCTGTGCCCTGAGCACCGGTCCGAAGGTCTCCCACAGCTCGAACCACGCGGCCTCATCCTGCGCACGCAGGCGGGCGATAAAGCTCGTGGTCATGGGGTTGAGCATGTGACGGACATCCGCACGCCGGCTTCCCCCACCGCTGACAAGGGGGACAGATCAGGAGTGTCAGCCACAACAATACACGGAATCGACACGAGCCGCCCCGTGAAATGCGGGGATCGCGAATCCCAATCAGTCCCATGACCGAGCCGTGTTCTCCGGCCGAGTGTGGGGCGGAACGGAGAACCGAGAGCGCGGGCAGGAGGTTCCCATGGGACTTGTGACGCGGACAGTGATGGGCGTGGCGGTAGTTGGCGGGATCGGGGTCGGAGCATTGCTGCTGATCGCGGGCGCGGACCGCGTCGGAGCGCTGTGGCGGCAGACGACCGGGAGTGTCAACCAGGCGATCGATGCACAGATCACGGACCCGGTGGCGCTGCGATCGCAGTTAGCTAGCCTGGCCGAGCAATACCCACGGCGGATCGCGCAAGTCCGCGCGGACCTGTCGGAGGTGCGCTCGCACCTGACACAGGTGGCGCGCGAGCGGGCTATCGCGGCACGAGTAGCCCAACTGGCCGAAGCCGACCTGAATGTCCTGCGGAACTTGGTGACCCGCGCGGAGGAGGCCCGGATCGTGCACGCATCGGTGCAGGGGGCACGACCGGTCGAGATCGCGTTTCAAGACTCGACGCTGACCATCGAACAGGCGTACGCCCGCGCCTCGGACGCCTCGAACACGCGGACGGCCTACCTGCAGCGCATCGCCGATATCGACCGCGACGCCGGGCACCTGCAGCAGCAGGAGCAGCGGCTGGCCGGGATGCTGGCTCGACTCGAAACCGAGCGTGCGGACTTCCAGGTCCAACTCTGGCAACTCGATCGGCAGGTGGACTCGATCGCGCGGAACGATCGAATGATCGCGGTCTTGAACAAGACCCAGGCGTCGATCCATGAACAGTCTCGGTACCGGGGCGTGAGCCTGGAGCAAGTCGCGTCGCGCGTGGCCGACATCCGCGCGCGCCAGGAGGGCGAACTCTCGGCGCTGGCGTCGCTAGAGCAGCGGACCGACTACGAGACCAGGGCACGGGCCACGCTCAACGCCGAATCGCTGCAGGGAGGGACCCCGTCAGGCCCGCAGAGGCCTGTGCCGATCCGCATCCAGTCCCGCCCGGGCGATGAGGCTGCGAGCTCTGATCGTGTCGAGGCCACTCCGGCTGCCGCCCCACTGTCACGCCAACTCCCCGGCACGGCCGGGACTCCGAAGACTGACGCCGACACTTCGTCTGTGTCGCCCGTCGCCGCAGGGTCCATCGCGACAACCGGCGGGACCGAGCCGCGTCGATGATCCACGATCTGGCATGACCGCCCCACCGCACTCGCGCGTGTGGGCCTGAAGGCTGGAGACTCAGTCAAACAAGTACACGGACAGGGTGAACAACACCTGTCCGTGATTTGTTTGGAACTGGGCGTTCTTCCACAATGGCGACCCCAACTCGTGGTTGGTGGAGGCGGAAGGCTCCAACCGATAATCTGCGAACCTGCGGTCTAAGGCGCGGCGGAACCCGCGCCTACGGTTGGGTGTTGTTCGCATGACCCTCCAACCGTCGCGGGAGTCGCGGAGGGACCGTGAGTGCCACGCTGGTGAGGAGTTCGAACCTGGCCGTCTTCGACCAAGTCTTAGGGATGTTCAGCGTCGACATGGGGATCGACCTGGGCACGTGCAACACGCTGGTAGCGGTGCGCGGGCAGGGGATCGTGCTGAACGAACCCTCGGTGGTCGCTGTGCGCAAAGGCACGAACCAGGTACTGCAGACGCCCGACGGGCCGGCGGTGGGGTGGATCGCCAAGGAGATGCTGGGCAAGACCCCGGGCACGATCACGGCCATCCGCCCGTTGAAGGAAGGCGTGATCTCGGATTTCGAGATCACGGAGGCGATGCTTTCCTATTTCATCAACAAGGTGAACGGGCGGCGGTCGCGGATTTTCAAGCCGCGGGTGGTGATCTCGGTGCCCTCGGGGATCACGGCGGTGGAGAAGCGCGCGGTGTTCGACTCGGCGGACCGTGCCGGAGCGAGGCGCACCTATCTGTGTGAGCAGCCGCTTGCGGCGGCGATCGGGGCGGGGCTCCCCTGGACGGAGCCGCAGGCATCGATGATCGTGGACATCGGCGGCGGCACCAGCGACGTGGCGATCCTCTCGCTGGGCGACATCGCGGTGTGCGAATCGCTCCGTGTGGCGGGTGACGACTTCGACGAGTCGATCATCAACCACATGAAAAAGACCTACAACCTGATGATCGGTGAGCAGACGTCCGAACGGATCAAGATCGAGATTGGCTCGGCGGCGCCCGTGGGCGAAGAGCGCTCGATGGAAGTTCGCGGGCGCGACATGATCAGCGGGTTGCCGCGCAAGACGGTGGTGACCAGCGAGGAGATCCGCGAGGCGCTGCAGGAGCCGGTCTCGTCGATCTGCGAGGCGGTTACCCGCACGCTCGAGCGGGCCGAACCCGAACTGGCTGCTGATCTGGTTGAGAGCGGCATCGTGCTGGCGGGTGGCGGGGCGCTGCTCAAGGGCCTGCCGATCGTCGTGCAGAACGCCACGGGCCTGGGCGTGCGCGTCGCCGACGACCCGCTGACGTGCGTGGCGCGTGGGACGGCGATGTTCCTGGAGAACATCGAGTTGCTCAAGATGACCCTGGAGAACGACCTGGATTCCTGACCGGGGCGCACCGGTCACCTGGTCGATTCACGTTGCGACGGCTGATCCCTCCCCGCCATGAACCCACGCTCATCCCACAGCCCGCCTGGCGCCCGCCGGCTGCTGCTGATGACGGTGTGTCTCCTGCTGCTCCTGGCGGTCCTGCCTTCACGCTGGACACGGTGGACCTCCTCGCTGGGCGCGACCGCGGAGTTTCTAATCTCGCCGATCCAGGCTCCGCTGACGGCGGTCGTACGGGCCCTAAGGCCGGCGTACAGCCCGCTGGCTGATCGTCCGGAGCGCGTCGCGGCCCTCGAAGAGGCCTTCGAGGAACTGCGTACGGCGTACCGGCGCGTCGAGGAGGACAACCTCCGCCTGCGTCGGCTGGCGGCTGATCTCCAGCGCGGCGTGCAACTGGCCCCCGAGTTGACGGTGCGGCAGTTGCCGGCCCCGGTGATCGGCCTCTCGACGCACCTGGGGCGTCCGCTGCTGAAAGTGCGGGGCGGATCCAGTTCCGGGGTCGATGTCCGCGGGGTGGCGGTGCACGACGGGGTCTTTCTCGTCGGGCCGGTGATCAGCGTGGAGCCTCGGATCGCCTGGGTCAAGCCTTCGACGACGCTCGACTCCGACGCTCCCGACGAAGACTCCATCCAGGGGATCATCTTTACCAACGAACGACTTGTGTCCCGCGATGACGACGGTGACGGGCAGTCGCGGCCCGATGTCGCCGTGCGCGAACTCTCCGGGCCGATCGCCATCGTGGGGCTGCGTCCGACCGGACGAGGCACGCTGGAAGGGCCGGTCGGTGCGGCGGCCGGGCAGGCACTCCCGGTGATCGAACCGGGCATGGTGGTCAGGCTGCGCGATCCGCGTGAGCGCGTCTGGCCCCGCCACGCCCAGATGCTGATCGTCGGCGTGGTCGAGGGTGTACAGAACCAGCCTGTGGGACGCCCGCGTGTCGCCGTGCGTCCGCTGTTCGATCCGAGGCGGCTCAGCGATGTCGTGCTGCGCCTGGGCGCGGAGGACGCCCCATGAACTGGCTGGCGGCGGCTGTTCTGGCGTATGTGCTGCTGGGCGTCCAGTTGGCGGTGGCCCCGTCGCTTGAATTGGGCACGCAGGTCATCCCCATGATTGTGTTCACGCTGGTGGTCTACGTCTCGCTGCACGCCACGTCGCGCGGGGCGTTGTGGCTGGCTCTGCTCACAGGCCTGGCGGTGGACCTGACCTCCCCGGCAATCGTGGCCCAGCCCGGCGGATCGGTCACGACGACTCTGATGCTCGGCCCCACCGCCCTGGGATACCTGGCCGCGTCGTACTTCGTGATCACCCTGCGCCCCATGGTGGCCAGGAACAGTCTTCTGGCGGCGGGGGTCACCACGGCCCTCGCGGGCGCGATCGCGCACATCGTGATCGTGGTGCTGCTGAGCGTCAGGGCCACCTTCGACTCGGCCTGGGGGTTCGAGGCGACACGGGCCATGTGGTCAGGGTTCGGATCAGCCGTCTACACCGGCGTGGCCGGGGTCGCTCTGTTCATCGTCTACCGTGGGCTTGCCCCGGTGCTGGGCACCGCGGATACCGGCAGGCGCTTCGGTCGCACGACCCGCTGACCCGACCCTTGCTGTGCCAGATGCCCGCCGATCCCGGGTACCGCTCGCCCACGTCGTCGCCCATATGCAGGGTGACGCAAAGCACGGCCTGAAGAATGCGGCGACGGTACACTCCGGCATGCGCAAGGCCGTGCTCTTCGAAGACGGACGCGGAACGATCGGCCCGCTGACGGATCTTCGCCCTTCGTTCTCCATACGCACGGGCGCCCTGCGAACGCGGGACCGACTGCGGTGGGAACTTGACCTGGACATCGCCTCGGTGTGGGTCCGCCCTGGAACGGAGCACCTTGCGGCCACGGCCCCGCAGGAAGTACCGATCAATCAGGTTCCCGCGTCGAGCGAGCCATTGCTGCTGTTGAACGGGCGGCTCGTGCTCACCACACCAGAGTTGGCGTCGCTGCATCTCGGTGAGGCGATCGTCGATGCTGAGGGTGACCTGGCCGCGGCGTGCGTTCGCCCCCTGGAGGTGGCAGGGATCATCTCGGCGGCCCGCACTGGTGTCTTCTCACAATCCAATCAGACCCTCCACATCGTCGCGTCCAACGCGGCGATGATCTCCCGCCCATGGCACGTGCGCACCTTCCTGGACAGGGCCATCGCCGCCGACCTTCGCATCCTGCTGCAGCGGACCCACTCCGCCCGCCCGCCCGCACACGCCCAGGTGATCGGCGAGCGAGAGGTTGTCATCCACCCGACCGCACGCGTCCTTCCGGGCGTAGTGCTCGATGCCGAGAACGGGCCGATCATCATCGATCAGGAGGCGATGATCCGCCCCGGGGCCACCGTGATCGGGCCTTGCTATATCGGCCGGCAATCCACCGTTCTCGACCGGGCGTTGATCAAGGGGCTGACCGTGATCGGCCCTCACTGCAAGGTCGCCGGCGAAGTCGGCGGCACGGTCTTCCAGGGGTACGCGAACAAGGCCCACGACGGGCACCTTGGTGATGCCTGGGTCGGACGCTGGGTCAACCTCGGCGCGGGGACGACCAACTCGAACCTTCTGAACACGTACGCCGACATCAACGCCCGGGCCTCGGCGTCGTCACCGCTGGAGCGCACCGGCCTGCAGTTCTTCGGATGCGTGCTTGGGGACCATTCCAAGACGGCCATCTGCACCCGCATCATGACCGGGACGATCATCGAGACCGGTGCGATGATCGCCATGACCCGAGCCGCCACGGGGTGCATCCCGGCGTTCTCGTGGTGCACCGACGAGACCCCTCCGGGGCGCAGACTCTTCAGAATCGACAAGTTCATTGATGTGGCCAAGACCGTCATGGCCCGGCGCCAGAAGACCATGATCCCCGAGTATGAACTCCGGCTTCGTGAACTGTTCAGTTCGGCGGAGGCCTCGCTCAGGTCGGAGGCCGCGGGGGCGCTGTCGTGAGCCAGCGCGCCAGGCGCATCGTGGCCATGGCTTGCTGCACGCTCGGCGGCTCGTGGGCCTTGCTCGGGTCGGTGGCCAACATGCAGCGCCATGGGCATCCGATGGTCACCTTGCTGCTGTTCCTGCTGGCGCTGTTCTTGCTGCTGAGCGTTGTGGGGCTGGCCAGGCCGTGGTTGGGGTCGCTGAGGCGCACGGCCGGGCCCGGACGCTCTCGTTCACGCTGAGCCCGGCCGACGCGCGTGGACCGGACCAGACTCTCGGGCTCCACGCACTTGAGGTTCACCTCTCGGGGACCGGGGCTGCTAGGCTCCGCCGGTGAGCCAGCCCGCGGAGACCAGCCCGAAGAGCACGCGTCCGACCCTGTATCTTATCGACGGGTACGCGCAGTTCTTCCGTGCATACCACGCGATCCGCACGCCGATGACCTCGCCGGTCACGAGGGAACCGACGAACCTGACCTTCGGGTTCGTGGGGATGCTGCTGAAACTGCTTCGCGGGGAGGGACGGATGAACGGCCCTCCGACATATGTCGCGGTCGCACTGGACGTATCGGGCGATCGAGAGTCGTTCCGCTCGTCGATGTACCCGGAGTACAAGGCAAACCGTCCGCCACCGCCGGACGACCTGCCGCGCCAGGTTGATCGGTGCCTGAGTCTGTTGCGGGAAGTCGGCGTGCCGGTCGTCGGGGCAGAGGGGTTCGAGGCCGACGACACGATCGCCACGATCGCCCGGCGCCTGGAGCGCGAGCACCCCGAGGTGCTGGTGCGGATCGTGAGCAAGGACAAGGACCTCAAGCAATTGCTCGGGCCCTGTGTGCAGATGTACGACGTGCACACCGACGAACTGATCACCGACGAATCGCTGATGGCGGACACCGGCCTGCGGCCGTCGCAGGTGGTCGACATGCTCTCCCTGACCGGCGACAGCGTGGACAACGTTCCCGGTGTCCCCGGTGTCGGGCCAAAGACCGCGGTCGATTTAATCCGTGAGTTCGACTCTCTGGAGGGAGTGCTGGCCGCGGCCGACCGCATCAAAGGGAAGCGGGGCGAGAAGATCCGCGAGACCGCGGCCATCCTTCCACTGAGCAAGCAGTTGGTCACGCTCCGGGAGGATGCTCCGGTGACGCTCGACCTTCCCGGGGCACGTGCGGACGCGCTGCACCTGGAACGGCTGCTGCCGATCCTCCGCGAACTGGGGTTCAACCGTTACCAGGACGAGGTGCGCGCGCTGCTCAACCCGGGGACTCCGGCGACGGGCATCGAGACAGCCCGCGTGGCCGAACACGGGTCACCGCGAGTGAATACGCAGAGGCAGAAGCCCGATGCGGGCTCACGGGAAGTCGGCGGTGGACTCTTCGACCAGCCCGGGCTTGTCACACGCGATGAGCCGAGCAGCGGCAATCTCGTGTCACATCGAGCGTTGAACGCGGAGTATCGTACGGCCCGGACCGGGGCCGACCTCGACATCCTGCTGCGTGAACTCCGTGAGGCTTCGGTTTTCGCCATCGACACCGAAACGACGGGGCTGTCGCCCCTGCGGTGCGACCTGTGCGGGCTGTCGTTCTCGACCAAGGCCGGCACGGGGTGGTACGTCCCTGTGCGGTCGCCTGAACCGTCTGCGCATCTGGACCAGCGGACCGTGCTGGAGGCGCTCCGCCCGGTCCTGGAGGATCCGGAGCGGAGCAAGTGCGGGCACAACCTCAAGTTCGACATGCTCGTGCTGAGGCAGGCCGGCGTACGTCTGGCGGGCTTCCGTCGCACGGCGGGCGAGCCCTCGCGTGCCAGCGACCCGCCGACCGTGTTCGACTCCATGATCGCCAGTTATCTGATCGACGCCTCGCGCTCCTCGCACGGGCTGGACGCGCTCGCCCTGTCGCTGCTGGGGCACACGAACATCCCGATTTCGGAACTGATCGGCAGCGGGGCCTCGCAGAGGACCTTCGACACGGTGCCACTCGATCTTGCGACGCAGTATGCCGCGGAGGACGCCGACGTCTCGCTGCGCCTTATGGAAGCGATGCGACCACAACTGGCGGCCATGGGTCTGATGCCCCTGTTCCGTGATGTCGAGATCCCGTTGGTGGAGGTGCTTGCCGAACTGGAGTTCAACGGGATCCTCGTCAACCCGGCGGAACTGGACCGGCAGCATGCGCGCCTGAGCACGCTGGCCAGGACAATTCGCGAGCGGATCGACGATGAAGCGGTCGTGGTCATCGGGCGCACGTTCAACCCGGACTCACCGAAGCAACTGGCGGCAGCGCTGTTCAACAAGCCCGACACCACCGAGCCCGGGCTTGGGCTCAAGCCTGTGAAACGCACCAAGACCGGCTACTCCACGGATGTCGAGGTGCTGGAGTCGCTCGCGGAGGATCCCGGCGTCAGCACGAACATACCCAGGCTCATCGTCGAGTACCGCCAACTCACCAAACTCGTGGGCACCTACCTGTCGGCCCTGAAGGAGGAGATCAACCCTGAGACCGGGCGGATCCACGCTTCGTTCAACCAGACGGTCGCCGCGACGGGGCGGCTCTCCTCCAGCGATCCGAACCTGCAGAACATCCCGATCCGCACCGAGATCGGTCGCGAGATTCGCCGGGCGTTCATCGCGCCGCCCGGTTCGGTGCTCATCTCGGCAGACTACTCACAGATCGAACTCCGCCTGCTGGCGCACCTCTCACGCGACCCGGCCCTGACCGCCGCATTCCACGAGGACCGCGACATTCATGCCGCGGTCGCCTCGCAGATCCACGGCGTGCCACTGGACCGGGTGACTCGGGAGCAGCGCAACGCGGCCAAGATGGTCAACTTCGGTATCGTCTACGGCATCACCCCGTTCGGCCTGGCTCGCCGGCTGGGCATCGACAACACCCGGGCGGCGGAGATCATCGACGGCTACAAGCGACGCTTCGCGGGCATCACCACATTCCTGCAGGAGTGCATCGACCACGCACGGCGTCACGGCTGGGTTGAGACCATGCTCAAACGCCGTCGCCCCATCCCCGACATCGACAGCAATCAGCCGAATCGGCGCGCTCTGGCGGAACGCACCGCGATCAACTCCGTGGTCCAGGGCTCCGCCGCGGACCTGATCAAACTGGCCATGGTTGGGCTCTTCACCGACATCGCCGACGGCGTGCCCTCGCTCCGAAGCGTCAAAATGCTGCTGCAGATCCACGACGAACTGGTGATCGAGTGTCCCGCGGACCATGCGGAAAGCGCTCGGGCCGCGCTGGTGCGCCGTATGGAGAGCGCGATGACCCTGTCGGTGCCGATCCGCGTGGACAGCACGATTTCCGAGAACTGGTACGACGGAAAGTAACGCCGACGCCCGCACGAGTCGCCAGACATGAGCACCGAGGACTGCTGGACAACCCGCCGACTGCTGGACTGGATGAACCGGGCGTTCGCACGCCAAGGGCTCGATTCGCCGCGCCTTTGCGCGGAAATCCTGCTCTCGCACGTGCTCGACGTCGAGCGGCTGAAGCTCTACACCGACCCCGACCGTGAGGCCGGACCTGACGAACTGGCCACGCTGCGTGCGCTGGTGGCCCGAGCGCTGAAGGACGAGCCGGTGCAGTACCTGACCGGTAAGGCCTGGTTCTTCGGGCTTCCGTTCCTGGTGGACGCCCGCGTGCTCATCCCCCGCCCGTGCACGGAGACGATTGTCGAAACGGTCCTGGCGGCACACCGTTCTTCCCGTCGCCCACGGCGCATGGCCACGGCGGCATTTCCGGGTTGCCCGGGCAGAGACGGTTCATGTCCTTCCGGAGCAGTCGCGGACACACTCCCCCCACTACGCGAGTTCGACGCTTGCTCCGATGAGGCTCCGATCCGAGTGGCCGACCTTTGCACCGGCTCAGGGTGCATCGCCGTAGCCATCGCACGGCACCTGCCAACAGCCAGAATCGCCGCCACAGATATCTCACGGGATGCGTTGGACGTTGCACGAGCAAACGTGGCAAGCCATAGCGTGGAGGAGCGGATCCGCCTGCTTGAAGGGGACCTGCTTGAACCGCTGCGGGGCGAACCTGATCGCTTCGACTGGATCGTGGCCAACCCGCCGTACATCCCGGACGACGAGTGGAACAGCCCGGACGCTGCGATCGGTGTCGGGGACAATGTCCGAAAGCACGAGCCGCACCTGGCCCTGCGAGCCGGGCCGGACGCGCTTCGTTGGGTGCGGCCGCTGCTTCGCGGTGCCCATGAAATGCTGAAGCCCGGCGGGCGTGTGATGATCGAACTGGCCTCCCGCAGTGCCGAGGCTGCGCTCACCGAGGCCCGAAGTGTCGGCGCGTACGTCGAGTGCCGGGTCATCAAGGACCTGGAGGGACACCAGCGGTTCCTCTCCTGCACAATCGGTCGTTGAGTATCGCCTGAGTTGGACATCGTGATTCGGCGGCGCTTTCAGGCAGCGCCGGTGCTCACGAACCCTTCTCGCTCGCCTGATCCGGAGGGTGCGATCGGGCCAGGGCCTTGTGCACCTCTTCAATGAGGCGTTCGGCCTGAAACGGCTTGAACAGCACACACTGCAGCCCCTCCTGGCTGGCGCGAACGATCGAGTGGTGCGGGTCGTAGCCGAACCCGGTCATGAGGATGACCGGCAGGGTGGGATGAATCTTGCGTGCGGCGGCGAAGATCTCGTACCCGGTCTTGTCGGGCAGCCGGATGTCGCTGACGAGCAGGTCAAACGCCCGAACCTGCGCTGGCCCTGTGTCGACGGTCCGTTCCTCTCCGGGCCCGCCTGAGGAGACTGCCGGCCCGGGGCCGGAGGCCGAGCCGATCTGGGTCAACGCCGCAATCGCGGTCAGGCCGTCCTCACAGACGAGGACCTCGGCGCCCCGTGAACGCAGGACTTTCTGGGCGATCTGACGGATCCGGGGGTCGTCATCGGCGATCAGAATGCGCTTGCCGGTGATGACCGGGTCGAGGGAGGCGTCGGTGATGGCTCGCTCGGCTCCCAGGATTGTCGCCGGACCGGCCGCCACGTCCTTGACGCGGCGCTTGATGGACTCCACGTCCTGAATAATGCGCTCGATCAGCCTCGCGTTGCTGACCCCCGCGTTTCCCGCCGCCCCTTGCCCGGCTGCCCCGGCCAGGGCGGCTTTGAGGCGTGCGGCGATGTCGGCGATGTCGGCCAGGGGTTCGGCCAGTTCGCCCTCGACGTTCCCGGTCACGGCCTGCCCCGTGGTGCTGCGCTCGACGACCAGCAGGTCTAAGAAATGCAGGGCCAGGGCAATCCAACGCGAGAACATCTCCCCGAACTGACGGTCCTCCTCGGTGAACGCGTTCACGCGCGTGCTCTCGACGTTGAACACGCCGATCACCCGGTCGCTCAGCCGCAGCGGGATGGTGAGACTCGACCTCGCCTCGTCGATACCCAGCACATAGCGCGGATCCCTGGTCACATCGGCGCAGATGTAGCTCTTGCCGGTCGACGCCACGTAGCCGGAGATCCCGTTCCCTTCGCGTCGCGCGTAAAGCTCGATCTCCATGGCCTCGGAGGGCAGCCCCTGCGACATCACCAGTTCCAGGCGCTGGCTCTTGTCATCCACAAGACGTATGGCGAACTGGTCAAAGTGCAGCAGATCATGGGCAAACTTCACGATCTTCTGCTCGACGACCCTCAACCGCTCGGCGGTGTTGAGCTTGCGGATCGTGTCCCGGTCGAGGCGCACAAGTTCGTCCCCGGCCCGGTCGATGGCATCCATCTTCTGCTGCTGACGGCGAAGACCGCTGATATCCCGTGTGACCGCGACCACGCGGGCACGCGCTCCTCCAACCGCGCTGACACCGCCGCTGGCCGGGGCGAAGGCCAACGGCGGGATCGCGGCGGTCACCACCTCGTACGTCCGCGCCTCGGGCACGCCCTCGCCCGCTGAGCCTGGCGCCGTCGATCCACCGGATCCAGACGTTGATGAGGCCAGGTCCGTGGTGATTTCGTAACGACGCCGGTCCGTACCCTGGGGCCCAGCCCCAACTCCCTGTGTGGCCTGTTCAGTCTGCTCCTCCCCGCTACCCGGCCCCTGCGACGAAGAAGCCGAGCCGGAGCCGATCTCCCCCAGCACTGTTCTGGCAAATCGGCGACAAGCGTCGGCGATTCTGGCCTTCACCGCATCGCTGTAACCGTGAAACTCAGCGTTCCCCCACAGGATCTGGCCGTCAGTGTCGGCGATGCAGATCCCTTCACCGAGGGCGTTGAGGATCGTGTTCACGCGGAGGTGCTCGACCAGCTGCTCCAGCGTGGCAAAGGCACGACCATCAGCCAGCACCAAGTCCGTTTCACCCCGCGCCAGGTGTTCAGCGGCCTGGCCTGGCAAGGCATGGGAGACGTGATGCGACGATGCGAGGATCTGCCCGGCGCGGACTGATGGACTCGACGCCTCCCCCTGCGCACCGCCGGGGGATTCGCCATCACTGCCGATCACCAGGAGCTTCGGTCGGTCGTCGGCCATGTCCAGCGCGCAGCTACTCCGCAAACACCCCCCATCTTCAGGGAGTCTAATCCCAGCAAACCCACCCCGCAAATCCCCACGCTTTCCCATCCTCGCATCGGGCGTGTACCCTCCATCCCACATGGTCGACCTGGTGGCTGTCTCCAAGACGTACTACCCATCGCGCCGAACAGCGGTTCGTGCCGTCCGCGACGTGACGTGCACACTGCAGCCCGGCAGCGTGACCGGGCTGCTAGGCCCCAACGGCGCCGGGAAGACCACGCTGATCCGCCTGATGACCTCGTACCTGATGCCTTCGGCCGGGCGTATCTCAATCGACGGGCACGACACTGTGCTGGATTCCCGGCGCGCCCGTGCGGTGATCGGGTATCTGGCCGAGTCCGCGCCGCTCTACCTGGAGATGCGCGTCGCGGACTACCTGTCGTTCCGTGCCCGGCTGTTCGGCGTGCCCCGCACGCACCGGAGCACGGCGGTTGAGAGGGCCGCCGAGAGATGCCGCCTGTCCGACATGCTCAAGCGGCGCATCGGGCACCTGTCCAAGGGCTACCGGCAGCGCGTGGGCCTTGCCGCTGCGATCCTGCACGACCCGCGTGTGATCATCCTTGACGAACCAGCCAGCGGCCTCGATCCGACCCAGATCGTCGAGATGCGGAACCTCATCCGCAACCTGGCGCACGCAGGCGATGGCCCGCCGCGCACCGTGCTGCTGTCCTCACACATGCTGCCGGAAGTTGAACTCACCTGCGACCGCATCGTGATCATGTCCAGAGGCCGCATCCGCGCCGACGGTACCCCCTCGGACCTGCTGGCCGGCGCCGGAGTCGCCAGCGCGTACACCCTGGAACTGGTCGCGGCTTTACCCGGCTCGCCCATCGACGCCGCCATGTTCTCCGGGGCGCTTGCGGCCGTCCCGGGCGTGGCTCAAGTGCAAGTCCAACCGGGTCCCTCGCTGCGGTTCACGATCACTCCCACACCGGGCGGTGGCGACCTGCGCGAGGCTCTCTCGCGAGCCTGCGCCCCGCCCGCGGTCTCAGGGGCCCTGATCCGTGAGCTGAGCGTGGCGCGACCATCGCTGGAGACGGTCTTCGCGGCGGCGGTGACTTCCGAGGACGAACCTGTGCTCGCTGGGCAGGGAGCGGCCGCATGACGATCGCTCAAAGCTTGGCGGTCGGTCCGACCGTCGCGATCGCCACCCGGGAGTTCGCCTCGTTTTTCCGGACCCCGCTGGGGTGGGTGGTGGCCGCGCTGCTGCTGTTCCTTTCGGGCATGGTGTTCTGCGCCGCGGTGCTGAACCCCGGCAGTCCGGCGTCGATGCGGGATTTCTTCAGCCTGTGGTGGTACCTGCTGCTGACGCTCGCGCCGGCGATCTCGATGCGGCTCTTCTCCGAAGAGATCCGCAGCGGCACGATCGAACCGCTGATGTCCGGGCCGGTCCCCGAGATCGGCGTGGTGATCGGCAAGTACGTTGGGGCGGTGCTCTTCCTGCTCACCTGCCTGGCGCCGACGCTGGCCTACCCGCTCCTGCTGGAGGTGCTGTCGCGCCCGGACTGGGGACCGATCCTGGCCGGCTACCTCGGCGTCGTGCTGGTGGGCATGCTCTACCTGGCGATCGGAACGCTCTGCTCCGTGCTCACCGCGTCGCAGACACTGGCATTCCTGGCCACCCTGTTCGCGCTCATTCTGATCGAGGTCGCCTCGCGACAGGGCGGACGCCTGCCCGCGCCGTGGGACGGGGTGCTCCATGCCCTGAGCATCGAGCACCGCGTGGTGGACTTCGCACGGGGTGTCGTCGACACGGCCCACATCGTGTACTTCCTGATCACCAGCGGACTGAGTCTGGCACTCTGCGCCCTGGTCCTTCGGGTCCGGAGGTGGCGATGAACTCGCGGCCCAGCACACCAACCACCCGGGCCGCGCCGCGCTGGCAGCACGCGCTGACAGCGGGGCTGCTGGGCGTCATTCTTGTGGCCTGTGCTGCGCTGGGCGTGGTGATCGGCGCACAGACCTCGTACCGGCTCGATGCGACCGCGACACGCGAGCACGAACTATCCCCGGAGACCCGGGCGATCATCGCCCGCGTGCAGGACGATCTCACTCTTTTGCTGCTGATCGACGAGTCCAGAACGCCGCTATCCGCACGTCAGCGCCTCGACGACGTGCTGGACAAGTTCCAACGCACCATGCCGACCCTCCGCGTGGTGAGGATCAACCGGGCCTCCCCCGACGCCAGGAGCGGCCTGTCGAGCGTGCTTGACAGGCTGGCCGCGGCCGATGCACCCGAGATCCAGCGCCACGTGAGCGTGGTACGCAACGCATCTCGCACGTGCACACAGTTGGCCGACGACCTTGACCGGCTCAGCACCGAACTGGGGTCGCTGGCCGACGCCGCAGTAACTGATCAGGGAGGGCCGGGATCACGCCAGGGCGAACTGTGGAGGAACGCCCTCAACCAGACCGCTTCGCTCACACGCACCGTCGCGGCGGACCTCCGCGCCGGGGGTCTGCGCGCCGCGGAAGTGCTCGAGCAGACCATGGACTTGGTCGCGGTGCCACGGGTTCCCAGCGCAATCGACCAGATGCGCAAGCCCCTCAACGACCTCTCCGCATGGCTCACCCGACTGACGGCCGAGTTGGAGGGGATCGGCCGCGGCGTTGGACCGGCCGGCCAGCTCTCGTTGGAGGTCCGCGAGACCGCGGGATCCATGGCACGACACCTGCCCACGCTGCGCGACCGTGCCGCTCGAACGCTCCTGGACCTCTCCGAACTGGGCCGGCTTCGTACCGTCAGTGTGGCGTCGGAGGTTGAGCGTGCAGACGTAGCCCTGCTGATCGGCCCCGCACCGCGCGACGCTCGCGAAGCGCTCCACCGCACCGGTGTGCTGGACCTGAATCTCCCGGAACTGCTCGCCGGTGCCGCTCCACTCGACCCCGACGACACACGCACCGCCGACCGCCGGTTCCGCGCCGAGGAACTGATTTCGGCGGGGATTGCGGCCTTCATCGACCGGCCCAGGCCCGTGGTGATCTTCACCCACTTCCAGCCGCGCCGACTTGTGCCGGGGTACCCGGACATCCGAGTCGCGGCCGAGCGACTCGCCCTGCGCGGAGCCGAGATCGCAGAGTGGGCGGTGGCCTTCGACGAAGAGGAGCCCCGTGCCGTCACGGCCGCCCGGGCAGAAGGACGCCCACTGGTCTTTGTCACGATCTCGAGCGAACCGGCGGTGTTCGAGGCTGTGCTCGGCGAGCGTGGACGCCTGGAGTACGCCACCGCCAAGGGTCGGATGGCCACGGCAATCCGCAGCGTTCTCGATCAGGGCGATGGGCTGCTGCTGTCGGTGAACCCCAACCGCACCAGCACCTACGCCTCGGGTATCGCCGACCCGCTCACGGAGCCGGTCGAAACCTATGGCATGTTCGTGGATTCTTCCCGCGTGCTGATGCAGCAGGTCCGCGACACGCAGAATCCCGGCGCACCAGCCGACATTCGCACCGACATGCTGCTGGTCTCGCCCGGCACGGACCACCCGATCGGGTCGGTGATACTGAACCAGCCGACACGCCTGCCCTGGGTCATGCCGATCCACATCAAGCCGGACCGCACCCCTCCGGGCGTGCAGGTCGAAGCCGTGCTCCGGCTCACGGCTTCCGAGGATCTGTGGGGCGAGAGCGAGTGGACAGTGATGCGCGAGCGCGCCCTGCGCACCCCGGGCTCACGGGCTGTCGGCGCGTCGAGAACCAACCCCGGCAACGACCTCGGCGATGGGACACCGTGGACAGTCGCCGCGGCCGTCCGAAGAAAGATGCCCGATACGGGCCGTGAGCAGCGCGCGGTCGTGATCGCGTCGAACTTCTGGTTCGTGGACGCGATCACCCGCGCCGAGGTCCAGGTGGACAATCGCGTGGCCCTGGCCTTTCCCGGGAATGCCGAACTTCTCCAGGCATGCGTGAACTGGCTGGCCGGCCAGGACGATCTCATCGCGCGCAGCTCGTCGGCTCAGGCGATCCCGACGATCCCGCCGCTGACCCCGGCGCAGGTTCGGACGCTCCACCTTGTCCTGATCGTGGGGATGCCGTTGTGCCTGCTGCTGTTCGGGGGGGTCTGGCGGCTGTGGCGGGGCTGATGGAGTGTTGCGCGTCGTGATCCGCAGCCCCACCCTTGCGTGACCTCGGGAAGCACTGTTCTCAGAGTGTCGTGCGTAGGCGTGGCTTGGATGTGGGCGTCCGAGAAGAACCATCGTTCGTTGCGCTGCCAGGCGGAAGGAAACTCGATCCGTCCCGACCGGTGCCGCACTCCGGACAGATGATCGTCGAGGACGGCAGCCCAGTAAGGTTGTAGCCGCAGTATTCGCAATGACCGCTGAGCGTGCCGCAGGTCCCGCAGGCCTGCACACGACGCCCTGCGCCTGTAAACGCCGTACCGCACCCGGCGCAGGCCAGGACCGGATCGTGCCGTGGCATGACCAGGATGAGCAGGCCGACGAGCAGGATGATGCCGGCTTCACCCTTCAACAGCACGCGAACGTCCGGCGAGATCAGTGTGTCGGGGGCAAGCCAGCCCCCAATCGCAGCGACCCCGGCTCCCGCCAGCACGACCACGAACCCCCGCGGCTGCCGCCGCCAGCGGGCCACCAGATACCACACCAGCATCGCGAAAAACGCAAACAGGATCACGCGTGCACCGCCTGTCCGGGCGTGACCGGTGAGCGACCACCGCTCCGCCCATACGCCGGATCAGGTGCGGCCGCTCAGGAGGTGAGCCGATGCGGCACGATACCCATGATCCAAGGCAAGGCTAGCCGGCCGCCGGAAGGCCCGCGGTCACGCGGTGGACTACCGACCGGCTTTGAAGAAGGTGCGGAGTGATTCGAAGATGTCCTCGCGCTCGTTGACCTTGCTGACCACCACCTTGGCCGCGTCGGACTCCGGGGCAGGGCCGGTGTCGACGAAAGCCTCCTTGAGGACGGTGTGAAAATGGCCCGAGCCGTAGGCCGAACGGACCTGGCAGTAGCCGAACATGTTGCAGACCGGAAGGATGTTCTTCTGCAGGATCTGGCAGCAGAGCCGGTTGTCCGAGTCGGAGGAGTTGTCGCCGTCGGAGAAGTGGAAGAGGTAGATGTTCCAGTCGGCGGGATCGTAGTGCTGTTCAATGAGCTCTTCGGCGCACTGGAAGGCTGAACTGATGCGTGTCCCGCCGTCCTCGCGGATGGAAAAGAACGTCTGACGGTCGACTTCGGTCGCGGTCACGTCGTGCACGATGTAGCGTGACTCGATGCCCTGGTAGTTACGCCGGAGCCAGGTGTCGATCCAGAACGCGTGAAGCCGGACCAGGTGCTTCTGCTCCTCGCCCATGGAGCCCGAGACGTCCATCATGAAGATGATCGCGGCGTTGCTCTGGGGCTTTTTCTCCTCAACCCACGAGCGGTAGCGCAGGTCATCCTTCACCGGGATGATGACCGGGTTCTTCGGGTCATACGTCCCCAGAGCGATCTGACGGCGCAACGCGGCCTTGTACGTGCGCTTGAAGTGCCGCAACGCGGCGGGGCCGACGGGCCGGATCCCCGAGTACTTGTCCTTGATGGTGGTCAAGCGGTGCTGACCTCGCGGCTGAATCCGCGGGAGGCTCAGTTCATCGCCCAGAATGTCGGCCAGTTCTTCGAGTGATATGTCCACCTCGAGAACATGCTTGCCCTCCTGCTCGCCTCCCTGGCCCTGGCCCGGCTGCTGGCCGACCGGGTCTCCTTCGCTGCCCTCGCCCATGCCTACGCCACCGGCGTTCTCGCCAAAGCGGAACGTGGGCAGGTCGATGTCGTGCACGGGGACGGAGACGAATCGTCCACCCTCCTTGCCGATGAAGTCCCCGCGGGCGATAAACCGCTTCAGGTCCTTCCGCACACGGCCCCGAACGATCTGCCGGAACCGGGCGTGATCCTGCTCGATCTTGTTGATCATCCATGACCCTCCCGGCCGCAGCGCAAGGCCCGTCCATCGGGCTTGGTATGCCGCACCCGCACCCACCCCGACAGTCTTTTCGTCTGGAATCGGCGCTCGGATCGAGCGGAAGCCGAGGAAAGCGGTTACAGGACGGACTGAGACCATGCCGTCACCGACGCTGGGAGGTGGCCCGGGGGTCAATGCGGCCCCGCAGCACTCTGGCGCAGATGAGTCCGACCGGGATGGCCATCAGGACCTCGGCGAGCCTGTTGACCAGGTCGGCGCTGATGGCCGCCCCGATCAGAGCCTTCTGGCCGACCTCGGCAAGTAGACGCCCGCCCACAAGCCCCACAGCCCACTCGCGAACACCGAAGGCCACGGGGATCAGCGATGCCAGTTGCCCCGCCACCGCGACAACGACGCACGACGAGAGCGGGAGTTCCAGGCCGATCATCCAGAAGACAAGGGCGTATCTCGTAGTCCACACCGTCAGGTCGATCAGTCGCAACACCGCGGCAGCGGCCGCGTGCCGCAGGTCAGCCCCGAGTGTTGACCGTGACCGGATGCAGGGCAGCAGCCCCGCAAACCCCACGACCAGCCCGGCGACGGCCCCAACGGCCCCGGCCATGGCGCCAGAAGTCCATCCCCATAGTGCGAGCAGGACACCAACGTAAGCCGCCCCCGATACCACCAGCGACTCCACGAGCACACGCAGCGACGCCGAGACCGGTATCCCATTGACTGCGCGGTGGTACGCCACGCGCCCAATCAGTCCGGGCTTCAGGGGTAGATAGTTCAAGAGCCACGACACGCCGATCAGCGCGGTCATCTCCGTTCCGCCGACCCGGCCGAACCTCCGGGTCAGCACCCAGAACACCCCTGCGGTCAGCGCCCAGTTCACCGCGGGCAGCACCAGCAACGCTGCCCAGGCCACGACCGGTGCGGCCTTGGCGGACTCGACCGCCCGCGACAGGTCGTCCGAGTGACGTGACACCGCCCAGACCGCCGCCCCCAGCAGCAATACCCCGACACCCCAGGACGCCCACCCTCTCCACCGTCCGGGCGCGCGCCCCGGACTGCCCTGCGGAGAGGGCACGGCGTCGTGCTCCTCGTGGCTCGTACGGTTGGCCTCGGCACTGGTCACGGAATGCTCGGTGCTGGGGCGGGAGGCGGCTCGTTCTGGGGCCGAGGGGAAGTGGGTGACGGAGTAGGCGCAGGGGCGGTGCCGGGGCTGGGTTGTGCCGGCGCAGGCTGATCCTGTGTGCCGAAGGTCGCTTCCACCGGATGGATCGTGTGCGACCAGAGGCTGTAGACGGTGGGACGGGAGGCGAGGCGCTGTTCATGATCCTCGGCCGCCTGGGCCAGCGAAGAGTCGGCCATGGCCCGGGCCGCGTTGAACGCGGGATCTGCCGGATCGGTCACCCGGGTGATCAGTTTGACGAGCATCACGCCCGGATCGCTCTCGGACACACGCCTGATGGCTTCGTCAAACTCCGCCATGGCGGGGGCGAGCGAGCCGTTGGGCAGCCTGGCCAGCATATATACCCGGCCGATCGGGCCCTCGCGCGAATAGCGCGTGAGTAGTGCGCCGATGAGCACCCGGGCCTCGTCCTGCTTGAGTTGCTCGGGCTGGCCGACCCTCATCAGCCGCAGCGCCGCAACACTCACCGCGTTGGCAAACTCCTGCCCCTGCGATGAGGCCACCGCCTGTGAGAGAACGCCGACCTCCATTGTCGGCGTACGCAGTCCGCTGCGTGTGACGCTGGAAACATCCGACACCAGGCTGAAAGCCCCGGGCACGGTCAGCCCCTGGTCATCCACCCGGAAACCCTGCAGCAGTCTCCACCGCATGCGGAACGGGCCCGGGGACACCATCTGAAGCGCCCAGGAGCCGTACCCCGGCTCGATCCACACCACCGCCTCGATCGACTCCATCGGGTTGAGACGGAAGCGACGGTCGAGCCGGATGACCTCCGGGATGGCCTGATCGCGGACCTGTGTGGGCCCGGCCTCGATGCTGGGGTTGAACAGGATCCTGGAACTGATCGCAGAATCTGGACCGACCGGAAGGGGGATCCTCCCCACATTCCGGAGCCGAACCTGGACACGCATCGGCTCGAATGGACCGAGCGTCGGGCTGAGCGGGCTGGCCGTCAGGGTCATGAACGATCGGGGCGAGGCGACCATGTCCTCCAGCCACATGGGAACGCCCTCGGCCAAGGCGTTCAGACGGCGTGCCGCGGGAGGCTGCGGAACGGGACGCACCTGCAGACGCGCGGCCCGCTCACGGGCCCAGGCACCGATGTAGTTGTCCGGCATCGCCAGCCAGACCTCGACGTAGCGGGCAAAGGCCGTCTCTTTCTCGGCTCGCAGTTCACTGATTTGCCCGAGACCGAGCGTAGCGAGAGGATCGGTTCGGTCGAGGGCCTCGAGGATGGTTGCGGCACCGTCGAGATCGCCGCGGCGCAGGGCCAGCCACCCCTCCAACCGCTGGGCCACGTCCCGGGGGATGCGGCCCTCCCCGGCGGTCAGTGCCCGGAACTGCTGCTCGGCCAGGTCGACCTGCTGATTGGCCAGCAGGCGGAGCCACACGCCTTCGACGGCCCACTTCCTGATCTCACCGCGTACAAACTCGTCGGTCCACCCCCGCGGACGTCGCGAGGGATTGGCCAGCCACATGTCCAGGTCCTGGATGGACTTGAGCATGTCGCTCGCCGAATCGGCGGCGGCGGCTTCGTTGCCGATCGCGCTGGCCGCTGCCAGCCGTATGCGCTCGGTGGAGAGGTCCAGGCGGATGTCCTCGGGCTGTGCCACGCCGGAGAGCGGCTGCCCGGCGGCGGCAACCCGACGCCGGAGTTCATCGATTTCACGGCGTGCGCCGCGGATGACCTTGGTCAGTTCGTCGATGGTGACCTCGGCGCCGTCGACAAACCAGGACTGCAGAGCCTCCTCGTTGGCGATCTCGGTACCCGAGAGCAGACCGACTTTCTCATCGACGCGCTGCAGCAGGCGGTAGAACCTCCGGGCCTGTGTGTGCGCGCCGTGGGCCGCCAGTTCGCGGGCCAACAATCGGTAGGTACCCGCGTCGAATGGATCGGCCTTCACGAGGTTGAGCAGCAGTTCCAACCGACCGATCGGGTCATCCACGCGCGTCGAGAAGAACGCGTAGGCCAGCGCCGCGGCATCCTTGTTGGTCGAGTCCAACTGCGTGGCGAGCGTGAGGTTGCGGACGAATGCGTCCCCGGCGCCAACCTCGCGGGCGAGTATGGCCGCGTCGAGAGCCAGACGGCTGCGGATCGATGGATCGAGCGTGCGCCCCTGCGGACCCAGCAGGTTCTCGTAGACGTTGAGCCGATCGCGAACATCCTGAATCGCGCCGATCCGGATCGCGATCAGGCTCATTTGAGACACCGTGTCGTTCGGGTCCAGGCGGATCAGCCTCCGGAGTACATCGCCGAGGCCGTTGAGATCGCCCGCCTGCTCGGCCGCTTCAACCGCTAGCCGCAGGATGTCCTGGTCCTCAGGCTGAAGCTCGCTTGCACGGCGCAAAATCGCCAGTGCGAGGCGGTAATCGGCGGGGTGCGGGTCGGGGTTGACCTTGAGATCAGCCAAGGCCACGCGGACCAGCGCCTGGGCCGTGATCGACTCCAGCGACACCGGTGCGCGTTCAGGAACGCGGTCGGCCGGGCGCGGGCTGACGACCGGGCCCGTGGGCCCTGCCGCGCCGGACGGCTGGGTCTGGGCCGACGCGATGGACGTGAGCCCTGCCGTCGCCCCGGCCAGCAGGGTCATCATGGCAATACAGGAACGTCGTTGCACCCTCGGCGTCATCGACGGAGCACTCCTAGCAGCAACATCACCAGCAGGATCAGACCGACGACATACACCGCCCCGCTGATCACCTGCACACTCAAACGGACCGGGGCCCACGCACGGGGCACGAGGCGATCCGCCACCAGCGCCGTGAACACAAACTGCCCCATGGCCACCGACGTGATCCCGGCGATGACCCCGAGACGGCCCGAGCCCGGCAGCCGCTCCCCCAGGTGGAACACCAACTCCAGCCCGGCCAGAACGAGCAGGCCGGCCCAGAGCGTGGCCAGCAGGACCCTCACCGGGAGCCAAGGGTTGAACGCACTCCGCACCCCGCGCTCTCCCCACGCCTCCCGCACATCCTGGGGATTCACGGCTTGGACCATGTCAACCCATCGCCATCGACATTAGGAACTCGGCGTTCGTCTTGTACTTGACCAGGCGGCTCTTGAGCAGTTCCATCGCCTCAACGACGTTCATGTCGGCCAGAACCTTGCGGAGGCGATAGACCAGTTCCAATTCCTTGCGATCCATCAGCAGTTCCTCGCGCCGCGTGCCCGAGGCGGGAACATCGATGCACGGGTAAATGCGCTTGTCCATGAGCTTGCGGTCGAGGTGGAGTTCGGCGTTGCCAGTGCCCTTGAACTCTTCGAAGATCACCTCGTCCATCTTGGAACCCGTGTCCACCAGGGCGGTACCGATGATGGTGAGCGAGCCGCCGTTCTCGATCGCACGGGCCGCACCAAAGAACTTCTTGGGCTTGATGAGCGCCCCGGCGTCGATACCACCCGACATGATGCGTCCGGAGTGAGGCATCTCGTTGTTGTGGGCACGGGCTAGCCGCGTGATCGAATCCAGCAGGATGACCACGTCGTCGCCGAACTCGACCATGCGTCGGGCCTTCTCGATCACCATTTCCGCCACCTGCACGTGGCGCGAGGCGTTCTCGTCAAAGGTGCTGGCGACGACCTCTACGCTGGGGTGGGTGTTGCGGCGGAAGTCGGTCACCTCCTCGGGACGTTCATCGACCAGCAGCACGATGACCTTGGTCTCAGGGTAGTTCTTGGCAATCGCGCGCGTGATCTTCTGCAGCAGCACGGTCTTTCCAGTGCGCGGCGGAGCAACGATCAACGCCCGCTGCCCCTTGCCGATCGGCGTCACCAGGTCGACGATGCGGCACTCGATCTCGTCGGGGGTGGTCTCGAGGATGTACCGCTCCTCGGGGTGGAGGGGGGTCAGGTCCTCGAAGTTGTTGCGGTCAGAGGTTTTGGAAGCCGGACGCCCGTTGACCTCATCAACCCGCAGCAGCGCGAAGTACCTCTCGCTTTCCTTGGGCGGACGGATGAACCCACGGACCACCATCCCCTTGCGCAGGCCGTGACGCCTGATCTGCGTGGGTGAGACGTAGATGTCGTCGGGCCCGGCCAGGTAAGACTGCTCGGGCGAACGCAGGAAGCCAAAGCCGTCGGGCATGATCTCCAGCGTGCCGTCGCCGACGAGCAGTCCAAGTTTCGCCGAGCGGGCCTTGAGGATCTTGAAGATCAGGTCCTGCTTGGGGATCTGGTTGTAGGACTCCAGCCCCTCCTTGCCCGCGATTGCGTGGATCTCGTCGATGTCCATCCGCTGGAGTTGCGAGATGGTCAGCGATTCCTTCAGCGCCGCGCGGTCCGCGTTCGCGACGATCTTCTCCAGTTCCGCCGCTTCGCGCTCGAGCTCCTCGTCGCTCGGGAGCCCTTCGGGCAACGGCCGTCCGCCACCCCC
>VFQQ010000730.1_pt1 | contig 57732 bp, 99 predicted proteins | sample 3512341 | NCBI WGS metagenome assembly VFQQ01 (sample SAMN10412373, study PRJNA504923) | tailings metagenome | isolation source: Relicate 2 Philex TSF1 revegetated site | place: Philippines: Tuba, Benguet | collected 2017-08-29 | reverse complement strand
TCTGTCTATTGCACTCACTGCCTGCCGCCATGTGTACGCCACCTCCTGCCAGCTCCATCCCTTTCCCTCGCCCTTGGTTTACTTGCAACCCTCCCCATCTGCTCGCAGGCCCTGCTCAGCCCCATCTCCGTGGACTGGTTTGCGCGCGTGGCGCTGGGGCTGGGCGAGACGCGGCACCCCTCGCAGGCCAGCGAGGGGGAGGTGGGGCGCAAGGGCATCTCTCACGAGCGCACCTTCAGGCGAGCTGGTTGGGGGGGCGCGCTTGTGCTGGCTGCAGGCTTTTGAAGAATTGCTTGGAAACACGTTTCATGCTTTGTTTGCACGCTCACTGATTGGATGTTATCCAACTTTGCTCTCGCACCCTGCGCACCTGCCCCGTCAAGCTCCCACCCCTACCCAGCTTCCCAACCCATGCCCCTGCCTGCCCCATCAACCCCCCCTGCCGCCCCTGCTGCAGGCCGCTGTCACGCCGCGCCGAGCTGGAGGCCAAGCTGCGCGAGCTGGCCAAGGCGCTGGCCGCCGACATGGCTGAGGAGGGCGGCCTGAGCGGCAAGACCGTCACGCTCAAGCTCAAGGCCAGCACCTTCGAGGTGGGGCGGGGTGGGGCAGAGGGCTGGGCGCACTGGCGGCCGGGAGACAGGGGCGATTGCTGAGAATGCAACTTGATGTCTGAAGCAGTTTGCAGCTGCCGCCCCCATGGGCTCTTTCTCCCAGCTTGCCTCGCTTTACACTGCATGCATCCCGGCCCACTCGCCCCCGCAGCTGCACACGCGCGCCACCACGCTGCCCACCTACGTGCACAGCGCTGAGGAGCTGTACACCGTGGGGCTGCGCCTGCTGCGCGCCGAGATGCCCTGCGAGCTACGCCTGCTGGGTGGGTGGCTGCCGCTGTGGGGGTGTTGGGGGGGTGCGGTGAGGGTGCTCAGCTGGACAGGCGTTGGAGTGCGGTGGCAGGCAAGACCATGGGAGATGCATGCCCCCTGGGTTTGTGGGGCTTCCTAACCGTGCAGCCATCATGCAGATCCGTCATCCCCCCTGCTGCTGCTCCTCGTCCCACCCCAGGCCTGCGTGTGTCCAACTTCAAGGAGGAGGGCAAGCGGGAGCCGGGGCAGCGATCCATCGAGGAAATGCTGAGGCCCAGGCAGCAGGGGCAGCAGCCCAGCGAGCAGGGGCAGCAGGTCGGCACGGCTGCCGAGCCCCAGGCAGGCAGCAGGGGCGGCGGCAACTATGAGGAGGGTGGGGAGGAGGAGGGGCGACACACCAGCCAGGTGGTGGATGGGGGCGACCTGCTGGAGCTGTCGCTGCGGGACTGGCACCCTCAGCCAGCTGGCGGCAGGGAGGAGCAGGAGGAGGAAGCGCTGGATCTCTCCCTGCGAGACTGGCAGCAGCCCGCAGCTGCAGGCGGCAGCGGCAGCGGCGGTGGCGGTGCAGCAGCGGCGGCAGCAGCGGCAGCAGGTGGGGGGTGGCCCGCCGATGCGGACCTCTCCCTGCCACCCTCCCTGGCTGTGTCGCCTGCCAGCGCTGCACGCTATGAGCAGGAGGCGGCGGCAGCGGCAGCTGCTGCAGAAGCGGGCGGTAGTGGTCAGGGCCACGGCGGGCCAGCGGTGGCGCGGCCTGCTGCGGGGCTGCCGCTGCACATGCCTCCCACCGGACTGGATGTGATGCTGCACCAGGCGGCTGGCAAGCTGGCCGGGCAGCCAGCAGGCGGACAGCAGGAGCAGCAGGGGCCGCAGCCGCCTGCCAAGCAGCAACAGCAGCGGCAGGCGCAAGAGGAAGCCCAGTCGGCAGGTGCCTCTGGCCCGCACCAGCAGCAGCAGCAGCAGGCGGTGTGGGCTTGCACCGCCTGCACATTCGAGAATCCCAAGTCGGCATTTTGGTGCGAGATGTGCGGCACCAGCCGCGTACCGCGGCGGGAGCAGCCAGGGCAAGCAGCAGCCGCAGCGGCGGCTGGTGGGAAGACGCCAGCAAGCAGCAGCAAGGCCAGCGGCAGCAAGGCCAGCAGCAGCAAAGCCAGCAAAACAGGCGTTCAGACCAGCGGCAGCGGTACGGGCAAGCGAGGACGCAAGGCGGCGGCCCTGCCCCCACCCGGGCCTTCCATTCGGCGCTTCATGTCGGCCACCCGCCAGGCCTCGCCACCCGCCGAGCAGCAGCAGGTGCAGGTGGCAGGGGACGCAGCCCGGCACGCCTCGCCAGCAGCTGAGCAGCAGCATGCGCAGAGCGTGCAAGGGCAGGAGCAGCAGCAGCAGCAACAGCAGGCACAGAGTGCAGCTGGCAATCTGGCTCAGGCCTCCCCAGATGCACAGCAGGCGCACCAGCAGCGGGAGCCGCCACGTGCTAGCCAGCAGCAGCAGCAGCAGCAGGAGCAGCACGGGGCCCAGCCTGCCGACCAGCAGCAGGCAGGCGGGACTGACGACTGGGGCTCGGACGCCGACTATTATAGCTCGGACTATGAGCCTGAGAGCCCGGCGGGGCCGGGCGAGGACTACCTGGAGTGCCGCGAGTGCCTTGCCTTTATCAAGGAGACGCGCTTCCAGGTGGGCTGGCCGGGGTGCGCATCTCCAGGGGCTGTGGGTTTGTGGGTATGCGGCAGGGTGGGCGCTGCGGCTGCCCGACACGCCTGCTGTACCCTGTACCGGCGAGCCAGCTGGCCCACTGCTGTACCGCCTGCTGCCTCCCGCCACTGCGATCGCTGCTCGGTGGCAGTCCCTAACCCGCTGCCCTCCTTCTCGCAGGCCCACATGGACAGGCACCTTGCCAGCAAGCTGCAGCAGGAGGAGGAGAAGTTAGACGCGCTGTACTCCCGCCTCCTGCCCAGCAGCACCGGGCGTGGCGGCAGCGGCAGCACCCCGGCAGCCGACAGCAGCAAGAAGCGTGGTGCAGCCAGCAAGGGCGGCGGCAGGCAGGCTACGCTGCAGGCCATGCTTGCCAAACGGGCCAGGCAGCAGCAGTAGCGCCGCGGCCGGCTGGGCTGGCAGGTTGCCCTGGTACCTGCTGGCACATGCCGCGCCATTACTGCCTTGTAAATGAAATATTACCGCGGCATCAAAAGGCATTGCTCGCGAGTATCAGGGATTGAGGCACGGGGCCCGAGGCAGCAGGGCAGTGCGGGAGCAAAAGGCAGAGCAGCAGAGGCAACCGAACGGGGAGGGAAAAGAGGCAGGCACATCCATTATCAAGTCATGCCGCCGCTGCTGGCTGGTAGCAGGCAGCAGCTATGGCTGTCCCGCAGCAAGCAGCTAGGCTGGTCCTCAAGCCGCTGCCACCACCGCCAGGTACTTGGAGCGCGAGGGGTGCTCATCCGCGGGCCGGTTGATGGGCGTCCACACCGGCACGCCGCTGAACAGGCGCAGCGCCTGCGGGCATGGGGTTGGGGGCACAGGCTGGGCCTGGTTGCACAAACTGCAAGCCTGGGCATCAAGCAAGGCGTCTGTCTGCCCGCTGCTCCGTCAAACTGCCGTTGCTCCTCCCTTGTTTCGCCTCGTCCATCAGGCCTGCGCCTCTGAGCCAGCCCCCCCCTCTGCTTGCCCCGCCACCACCCGCCTTGATGTAGTTGCCCTCGTCCAGCGTGAAGCGGTGGTAGATGCCCTCGGGCACCACCAGCAGCGCGCCCCGCCGCGTCCAGATGCGGATCCAGCGGTCCTGCAGGTCACGCACGTCAAAGTAGCCTGCGGGGGACAGGAGGGCTGGAGGCAGCATGGTGAGGGTGGGCCGGCATTGGGACCCAGGTGGTGCAGCAGCTGCTGGGCAACCGCTACCATCTTGCGCCACCCTTCAGCTTCTGCACGCATCCTGCGCCACCCTGGCACCCTCCCCCAGGCAGCCAGGCGCACCGCTGCCGTCCAGCACGTATCGGATCTCCTCGTCGGTGTGCAGGTGCTCCTCGAAGAAGTTCTTCAGCTTCTCCTCGTAGTTGGGCAGCGCCTCGGGCGTGCACGTGATGCAGTCCTGCGGGCGTGGGAGCAGTGGCTTGTGTTTGGGTGCGCATGCACACAGTACCGCACCGGCCATGCCATGTGCCAAGTGAGCACTTCAGCAGATGGCAGTGCAGCAGCAGCCCCTTTACTTCATACCACAGAAACCGGCCAGCCTTTATACTGCCTTTCTCCAGTCCCCCCGCTCTCCCCCAGGTGCCCCCCTCACGTCGTAGTTGTAGCCGCGGGCCTTGCGGATGGCGGCCAGCTGCGGGTCTGCGGGGTACTTGGCTGGGTCCAGCACCCACACGCGGCAGCCCAGCGCGTGCAGCACCTCGGGCGGGCACGGCTCATTGGGCGTGCGCCTGCGGGTTGCGGCAAGCAGGGGTGGGAGGGGCGGTTGGTGGGGCAGCAGTGGACAGGAGAGCAGCCGTGCATAGCGCACGCTGGACTGTTGGACAATGCGCCAGGGCGGCGGCGCACATGATTGGCAAGCACTGCCTACTATGGGGCCCTGCCCCACCTGTGTGGCTTGCGCTGGTCGGCCTCAGAGTCGTCCATGTACCTGCAGCATTCGACAAAGCGCATTTGTTGAATGCTGCGCCATCACTGCATCGTAACAGCTTGCAAACTTGCAGACTGCTGTTCATTGATGGCACTGCCAGCGGGGAGCGGCAGCCAGGCGGCGCACCAGGCCTCCACGTGGTCGCTGGCGGCCGCCCACTCGCTGGGGGGCAGCTCCGCTGCCAGCGCCATCTCCTCAGGAGTGAGGTCCACCATTGCTGCTGCTCAAGCACTCCTCCTGCAGGGTCACAGAAGTGCATCAACACGGTGGCGATTGGTGGCGCAGGCCGTCGGCAGCGGCAGCGGCGGAGGCAGAGGCAGAGGGCAGCCCGCGAGGGACGCGCCCGCGAGGCGGCCTGCATCAGCGTAATGCCGGCACGCTGTGCTGCAGCCGTGACAGCAGCCGGCAACGGCGGCAAGAGGGCCCCGCCTGACCGCGCGGCCCACAGCAACTGCGCGCACCTCAGCAGCTTCCAACTGACGACGCAGAAAGGCTGGGCACAGGTCCTGGCCGCCGGTTGCTGCTCCTGCTGCCGCCGCTGCGCTGCCGCTGGCGCTGGTCTCAAGCCGGCTGGGCAGCAGCGGACTTGCCCGGCATTTGGCCCTGTTCAGCTTTCCCTGGCCTGGCCTTCACCCACAAAGCTGTGTAGCTACCGATGCACCACTTGCTTGCACCAAATACACAAAAGAGGTTACACGTTACACGGCGGAGACAATGGGAGTGCGGGAGACCACAGTGTGGTTGGAGACATTAAATCGGTGCAGGTGGCTCGGGGCAGAGCAGGGTGAGGTGACAGGGGCGGAAGGGATGAGCTGATTGGGGTTTGAACCGGACGTGGCAGCGAGCCACGGCGCCACAGTGGATGCGCAAAAGTAAGCATTGGTTGATTGCATGTTGAGGTTCATAGATACGCAGAGGGGTGTGTGGCAGCTGCCCAGTCGGGCAGGGTCTGGCTGAATGGCAGCCAAGCTGCCTGCCAGCACCGCCGGTGCGACAACCTGCCCGGTGCTGCACCGTCAGGCGGGTGGTGAGGTTCCTCTGCTGGGGCAAGGCCCCAGCCGCCAGCCCGAGCTCAAGCGGCAAAGTACTTGAGGGAGCGGTCGCCAATGGGCTGCGGGGGGCGCGCGTTGACGCCGGGGCGCGCGCCGCTGCCGGCGTAGTACATGAAGTCCACAATCTGCTCCGCGTCCACCTGCAGCGGGTCCAGGAACACGTACCAGTCCACGCCCGTGCTGCAGGGGGGCGTGGTCAGGCTGCCGCTGCAGCAGGGAGGCCGGGGGGAGGCAGGGGCGAGGGCGGCGGGTCAGCTGGGATGATGGCAGTGTGCACAGGCCAAGGTTGCACGAGCGGGCGGGCCGAAAGGAGCATAAGCTGCCCTGCACTTTCTGCCAGCCAAGCCAACGTCGTGTCAACCCTCAGGCGCACCTGTAGTTGACGTAGGGGCGGCGGCCGTCCGCCTCGCGCGCGTTGGGCAGCAGCGTGCGCAACGAGATGGCGCGCTGCAGCGGCGTCTCCACGCCCGCGGCCCGAGGGGCGCTGCGCATCGCCTCGGCAATCACGGGGTGCGGCATCCAGCCCTCGCCCGCCTGCACAGGGGGGGGCAGGCACAGCGAGTGGGCGACTGTGCTGGCACAATAGCGGCGAGACAGCAGACGTCGCAGCAAGGTGCAGCAACAGCCGACCAGTGGCAGCCAGGCGGTACGAGAAATCGTGGCAACCGACCAAGAACAGTCCGTGGTGCAGCAGGGCAGGCGCCCGTGGCCAGCCTGCCCAGCCACTCCTCCCCACACATGCACTACGCCACTCTTCCTCTCCGCACGCTGCCGCACCTCGATGAACACGCCCAGCACCGCCAGGTTGCCGGTCTCCAGGTTCTTGTGCACCAGGTGCGCCTCCATGGCCAGGTGGCGGCCTGCAGGGGCAGGGCAGGGGGCAGGGCAGCAACAGCAGTGTCAGGTGCAGATCCAACTATGTATTGCTCTGCTGCTGTGTCCTTCCCTGCCTTTGCAGCATTGCCCAGCTGTCGCTATGCAGCAGCTTCTCCCCCAAGTGCTTAACCCCCCGTCAGGCCCCAGCCCTCAACAAGGCTCACCGTCCAGGGTGTGCTCCGAGGGCGTGTGGAAGTGGAACTGCAGCAGGCGGTGGCGCTGGCCGCGCAGGTAGTAGTCCACGCCCTCAGGCATGGACACCTGCGCCAATGGGTGGTGCCAGGGGGCACAAGATTAGTGGCAGCAGCAGGCTGGGACGCATTGCACGCAAACTGCAGTGGCAGCAGCAGGCTGGGACGCATTGCACGCAAACTGCAGTGGCAGCGCCAATGCTGATGCCTTGTTCCGCAAAACAGCAGATGCAGCTTGCTGTGCCGCTGCCTCTTGTTCCTCTCCTCCCCGCCCGCCCACCCGCGCACCTGCATGGTTCCGTGCCCCGTGTTCTTCACCGTCACGCCCTCCTTGATGTAGCGCGGGAAGCGGGGGTACAGGATGTCCAGCCCCGGGTCGCCCGCCGGCGGGAAGCGCTCGTCGTAGTTGATGGCGATGGGCGACTGCAGGGGGTGCGAGGGGAAGAGGCGGGGGTGAGGCAGGGCTGGTGGTTGCGAAAAGTTGCAGCCGGGCTTCCAGTGCAGCGCATGCTGTAATGAGTGTAAAGTCACAAGGTTGATCATGAATGCAAGCTGCTGCATAATGGACCACAAGCAGCACAAGCTCTGCACCCCGCCGTACTGCACCGGCCCAAGCATGCCCGCACCTGGAAGCCCTGGGTGGCGCACGTGCCGCCCCACGTGTTGGGCCCCGTCAGGCAGCTGTAGCCCTGCAGCACAAAACAGAAAACACGTTACGCCACTGGGCAACGCCTGCTGGGCCAGCTGTTGATTCACGGCAGGTGCAACAGCTCCGATGCCCACCAACGCAGCGCTGGCCAACCGCCCAGTGCAGCGGCGCTCACCCATGGCTGCGGCGGCGGGGGCGCAGCCAGTGCGGGCGCTGCGGCTGGGGGCGGCGGGGGTGCTGCTGCTGCGGGTGCGGGTGCCGGGGGTGCTGCTGCAGGCGCCGCTGCGGGGGCCACCGCCGCCGCCTCCTCGTCCGCCCACGCGCCCAGCGGCGGGCAGCACAGGCAGGCGGCTGCCGCCAGACCGGTGTTGATGAGCTGACGGCGACCGGAGATCAGCTGCAGCGTGGTGGGGGGACGGGCCACCGTTGGCTGGGGCGTAGGAGCTTGCTGGCCGGCGGGCTGGCCCGCGCCCGCCGAGCAGCGCACTGCCAGCCGCATGGTCGCCATGGTGAGTAAGTGTTCAGACTGCTCGGCGCGCTTGCAGGCTCGCGGAAGGACCCTCCAACCCCTCCAACGTCCAGCGTGGCAAGTTTGGCCCCCATGCAAGGTTTGCGAGCCCCTAGCCCCACGGGCTGCCTGCCAAGGGGAGCGTTGGCGCCTCGCATACTCAGTTCCGCGGCCCTGTCGCCCGCGCGCCCCTGCTGCTCCCGCCGCCCCCGCCTCCGCTGCCTTGCAGCTGCTTGCAGGCAACAGGCGACATGCACTTCCTTGTTGCAGGGTCTTGCCACAAAGCATCATGAGTCAAGCAAGTATTCAGGAAGAAGTCAACAGGCCGCAGAGCAGAAGACATGATAAGCCCACGCCAGGCGGCAGATGCCTGGGAGGCGGAGGGGTTGGGTTTGGTGCGGCCGCTCATTCCAGCAGCAGCAGCAACTGCCGCGACCCGAGCAGCCCCATAGTCTCCAGACAACTCAGTTCTGGAAGATCTGGAAATCTGTCCAAGACACAATGATGAGCTCCTGCAAGCCGCATGGGATGCAGCAGCGGGATCGGTGGAAACCTGACTGGTGCCCGAACCGCCCAGGTGGCAAGGCCGCACATCCACCCCTCCCCCAGCCCCCACTGCCTCACCACCGAGCCAATGACGGTCGCCTGCCAGTGAGGAGGGAGTGATTGGGAGAGCAGTCAGTCCTTTGACAGATAGACTGAACCAGCGCCCAGCCTCCCAGCCTCCCATGCTAGCATCCCGCACATCAGCCTGCCAGTTGCAGTCTACACACCCCTTGCTCACCAGCGTGATGATGAAGCAGATGACGTTGATGGAGCGCAGGAACAGCTTGTAGCCGCGTTCCGGCTTGTACACACGGATCCACATCTGTGTTGCAAATGGAACAAGAGTTGGGGCTGGGCTGAGGCATTGCATTGAAGTGCAGCATGACCAGATGCGGAAGTGGGATGTGGGCCGCGCACCCGACAACCAGGACTGCCAGATATCCCCTCCTTCACATACAGGACCAAGGCAAACCCCATTTTGCACTTACTTCGAGCGGGAAATAAACCGTGGCCTTCGAGGAAGGAACAGGTCAGCTCATGTTAGCACCCAGCCATCGCTATACCTTGGGTCAGGCACAGTGCACTTGCTGCCCTCCCACTCTAGCCAACTCGACGCACCGGCCAGAAGCCCACAGCTCCAATGAAGCCTGAACATGAGAATGAGGCAGGAAGATGTGAAATCTCAAATCAGCAGCTGCACGGCCAGCAATGCAATGCTTGTCACGTCACTGTCTGCCCGCCACCAGCACCCCAGCTGCAGCGCTGCAACGTTCGACATGCAACTTGCTCTTGCCGACTTACCCAGGATGTAGCCGAATGGAGCTGCAGGGCGCGGCAAGCACTCTGCCCGCGGCTGCTATTCTGCTCGAGAGGCAGCCGCCACTCACCACGTAGGCGCTGCGGAACACCAGGCGCAGCTTCCAGCCCTGTTGAGCGACACCGGAGCAGATGTGCGTCATGTGGGGATTGTACACATGCACAGGGCTTTTCCACCACTCAGATTTTTGCTACTCGAAACCCACCGCCCCGTCTCGCCTTGAACCAGGCAGGCCAGCGGCGCCAGTGCGTCAGGTGGTGCTCCGCAAAGCACAGGAACGGCTGCGGTGCAGAAGAGCGAAAAAGGGACCATTGCTTGCAAATGCGTGCCCTGCTCTATGCGCCTGCGCAAAGCCTGCCAACCCACTGCTTCCTGCGAAGCTCACGCACCTGCGAGTACACTTGGTAAGCCGGGATCATGTGCACCAGCACACAGACGTTGGCAAAGTCAATCACCTGCAGGGGGCAGGGGCAGACCGGCGTTGCCCAGCCCAAGCCTCCTACAACTCACAGGTTGCCGCAGCATGGCACGTATAGCCCCTGCAGACACGCTGACGAGCCACTCACCCAGAAGGGCACTTGGTCGCCTGTGAAGCCTGCAAGCATATGCGGTATGGAGGGACCCTGAGTGGTTGAAGTGCAGGGAGCAGCCGGCAAGTGCTGTGCCGCCCACTGCCCCTTGAGCAGCCTGTCTCAGCTGTGCACGCCGCAAGCAACGTCCAGTCCGCTGGCTTCAGCTGGCCATTCACCAGTCAGAATATTGTACGGGGTGTCTTGCCCAAGCGCCGCATAGCCAGACACTGCGATGGCCTGCACACAGCACGCGACGTGCAGGGTGGGCAGGGTCAACACTTTGCCAGCCGGCAACCCGCGTGGCCGCGCTTACCAGGTAGAAGGATGTCATGATTCCCACAGAAATGTTCACAGCGCGCTTCATGGGCTTGACAGGGCCTGCGGCAGAAATTGCAGCGGGCAGGGGCATTCATGCAAGGCAACAGCTGGAGCCAGCCGCGGTGCCATGCCTGAAGCGCCATGCGCAAACCCGGCATCGGTTAATCAATACAGAGCTCACCTTTGGTGTCCTCCTTGCCGCTGCCCTTGGGCGACTTGAGGGTGTCCTGAATCTCGATCAGCTGCGTTATTGGATGAGCAGTGCTGGAGGTTAGGGCAGCATGGCAAGCTGATGCACTGGACAGAAGCCCTGCATGCATAGGGGAGACAGGCAATCCCAGCATGCTGGTGCAGGCGCGAGCATGCACACTCAGAAGGCGGGACTGCAGTTCAGACAGCAAAACGGCTCACAATCATTGAGAAGCTGAACGCAAACAGGCTGCAGAAGAGAGCGGGTAGGTGGCAGGTGACAAGCCCAGTCACACATTTCGTGGCAGTGACGCCTGCAAGCAGCGGCAGCAGCAGCAGCGGCGGCCAGCGGCATGCACCCGCCCCCCACAGCGCCACCCACATGGCGCCCATGGCGTTCAGGATTTCGAACGCCTGCACAACAAAGTCAGGAGGTTTTAAGTCTCATTCTTTGCAACTCTACTTTGCAGCTGGCTTGCAAGCTAATAGGCACCGACAGCAGACTACCAGTGTCCCCACTCGCCTTGTCTTTTCTCTCCTCAAACTGAATGCCGCCCACGCTGCCCTGCGGGGGGCTAGCGTTGCCCACGCTGATCCCAAACGCGACGGTCGAGTAGCTGCAGAAGGGCGAGGCAATGCAGCATGCTCGCTTCAGTGCACAAGCATGGCGGCCGCTCTGGATGCCAGCTACGGCATCAGGCAAGTGGATGCTGTGCTAGCCAGAAAAACACAGCATGCCCAGCGCACATGAAGCTCATCAACGCGCCGATGACGCTGGCCCACCAGAACTGCGGGGCAGCAGGGCAGACAAGGCGCAGCGTCAGATTGATGTACAGTGTGCCACACCCAGCAGTGCCGCAGCGGGCCAAGCTGCCTGACGCATGGCAAGATGCTGCAGCACAACATGCATCCACGCACGTAGTTCAGGTTTGGCAGCTGGATCAGGATGAACTGCACCGCAGCAAAGATCAGGGCCCACTTCCAAAACCTGCGACAGTGGTGCGGGCGTGTCGCACACGCATGTTTGCACTGCTGTGAGTTTGTGTGAGCTGGCCACATCTGGTGCACAGCAGCGCAGCGGCACACCTGTCGAAGCAGCCATCCATCACCACGTGCTGGTCGCAGATGGAGCGCGCCACCGTCTGCAGCGACTCAGCGCCGGTGACTGCGGCAGAGGGGGCAAGGAAGGTTGTGAGCAGGCGAAAATGCCAAACTATTCCTTGGAACAAGTTGCTCCGCACCAGCTGCAAGCGATTGCTGAGCCCAGCCCACTCACTGGTGTACGCCAGGGCCGTCAGGACCTGCGCCAGGCATAAGCGGAGGAGTGCCAGGAAGAGCTTGCCATGCAGGCTGTCGAAGGCAAGCTGGCAGCCACGCAGCTCAGATGCCCCAAGCCATGCGTACCATGAACCGGGCGCATGCATCGAGTGGTCCAGCCCACTTCCCTGCACCCACCACCCAGCAGGCAGCTCACCAGGTTGACGTGCTGGATCCAGCCAATGGCGTGGAAGCCCCAGCGCCCGAACACGGCGTATACAGCGTCGGTGTAGGTGCGGTTCCGCTTGCCTGCAGGGCGTGGCTGGGCAGGCAGGACCTGAGGTGCAGTTGCGCCTGCGTGCTGCTATGCACTGCAGCACACACAGAATGCCAGCATGGCCCACATTGCCACGCACGCACCGTCAATGATGTAGCAGTCCGCGCTGTGCAAGAGCAGGGGGCAGGGAGCAGCACATAAGATTGCAATGCAGGTGCCATGCACAGGTAGGTGGCCACAATGTTACATTCACCTTGCGCCGTGCAACAACCCTCCCGACACATTATCCATCTTACAGCAGCTGGCTAGTAAAGAGTGTGAGGAAGGCAAAGAGCAGGATGCAGATCGGGCCCGCGACCCTGCAGCAGCCAAGGGTGGGGCAGGCAGGGTCAAGCCGTGCATCTGCCGCCGCCGTAGCTGCCCAGTACCAGCGCTGGGCGGCGGCAGCAGCTTGGTGTGCAACCCCACTACAATTCTCATTACTGCCGCCAGCTGTCAATATTATATCTAGATATGAGAGCTTTACCAGGTGCAAGCCACACGCCTTGCATTGGGACCGGCGGGGGCGCGGCGCGACGCCCGCCGCTGCCGCCGTCGGCTCCGGGGGCCAGTGCGCCACCCTCCACTCCACCCCCCCCCCCCACCCCTGGACATCAATTACCAGCCCAAAACGCCTAATGAATAACTCAGCGCGAGCACGCCCGCGCCGATGACTGCCTGCAAAAATAAATGCACGTCGAGTTTGAGAGAGCCAGGGGGTGCCGGCGGCGATCGGGGCGCGCCCAGCCGCTTGCGGCGGCGCCTGCGCCATGCCGAGCCACCCTCTCCTGCCTGTGTGGCAGCCTACCGTGATCACATGGCCACAAGCAGTGATTGTATTGCCCGTCCGATTCACTGGGTACTCATCAGCAATGGCATCTGCACATTAGAGGTTGAGGGGTGGGTGGCAGGGTGGCAGCGGGGTGGTGTGCTGGCTGAGCAGCAGATGCACTCAGCGGGTGCCTCCTGCACCTCTGTTCATGGCCTGCAATTGCCACCAAGCAGCACTGTGCAGCCTCTGATTCAACAATGCAACTGCAGGCTGCCCATCCTTACCAAATCCACTGCCCCTGCTATCAAACCCCCTTGGTCCGTGTCGGCCCCCGCTCACAGGTCATGGAGGGGCGCTCCCCCAGCTCCACCTCCCGCCCAGCCACATCAATCGCGCTCACGCGCACGATGCGCCCTGTCCCCACCGGCTCCGGCTGCGGGCAAGGCAGAGGCAGCTGGGGTTTCCGGTGCCGGCGTGTGTGTGGTCGTCCGCGAACGCTGCGGCGGCGGGGGAGCACCGCGGGCAGCGGCGGTGCAGCAAGCAAGGCTGAGTCAAGCGCAGTCTTCAGCTGGCTTGAGTGCCACACCTGCTGTGGCGGCTCGACCAGCTCCTGGCCCACTCGCTGCGACACCCGCGACAGGAACGACTGCCGCTGCAGCATCGCCGGATCGGGCGCCATTCTGCTGGTTGGCTCGGCTTGCTGGGTGTGGGAGAGCAGACAGAAGTGTGGGAAGAACAGGCAAAAAGGCAGGGGGGGAGGGAGTCCAATGGGCGCCACCTCCGCAGGCTTCCCAGCAAACGCGTGTGGCAGGGGGGCTTTCACTCGCAGCTGGGCTCCCCGCAGTCCTATCCGTATAAGCACATGGAACTATCTGGTGCACATTCGGCAACCTGCATTGGCCATATATTTGAGCAGCTGCGCCTGCTCGCGTGGTGCATTGGGCGTGCCGGTCTCCTGCCAAAGTGCCCAGGGTGGCTGATTTTGGGGCACACTGGTTGGCTGTGTGTAGGGTCTCAATCCTTGCAGCTACGACGAATCACACGGCGGGTGAGCGCTGCACACTTTCCGCACTGAGGCCGATTCAACCCTGATGTGCGCAACCGCCGCCCAACCGCTGCGGCGAGCATGAGGGCACCTGCCAATTGTGCAGTGGACCCTGAGAGCCTCGGCTGCATGCCTGAATAAAGCAAATGATCGTTCACTATGCTCATGCTGCTGTCCAGCCTGTGCAGCTGCTCGTTTTGCAATATGCATTGAAGCGGTGTTGTCGACCGAGCGGCAGGCGCGTGTGCCAGCGTGGCGGCGGCAGATGAATCAGTGGAAGAGGATCGGCCTCCTGCCGCGCAAACTGCACATCCGTGTGTCGCTGCTGGCCTCAACGAGCATGCGAGCAGCACACAGCCACCGAAAAAGCAGGGGCCCGCTGCTGCTGGCTGCGGCAGTGGGCGCGGCGCTGCTTTTCGTGGCCCTGCGGCGTCCAAATGGCACCACAGAGCTACCGCAGCTTCCACAGAGCTTTTTAGACGGCGTCGCGCTGGCCACGAGCCCCTGGCCCAAAGTACAGGTGCTGAAAGCTGCCCGGGGCAGTCGTGAGGCTTCCACCACGATCGCGTGCACGCAAGCGATGCAGAGCATGCGACAGCTGCTGCTGCCGCCCCACCGCCGCCTCCCGCCGCTGAGCTCCCGCTGCTGTGCCACACTGCTGCCGCAGAACATCAGCGACCTGGAGGTGCTGTGGGAGCTGCCGCCCGCGCCCCTGGGCGTGCTGTTCTTGGCGCATGGCTGCAGCCACTCGGGCAGCGACTTCTGGCCCAAGTCGGGGCGCTGCATGCACTGCCTGGGCCTGCCCGAGGAGATGCGGGTGCGGCAGGCGGCGCTGCGCCGTGGCTACGCCGTGGTGGCGGTGTCGTCGCACAACCGGGAGACCATGTGCTGGCACAACACCGGCGCCGACCGGTCGGAGGACCTCAAGGTGCACCGCTGGGGCTGCTGGGGGCAGGACCTAAGGGATCGTAGGTCTGATGGAACACGCCAGGGAAAAACGTGCCACATGGCTGGGTGTTTAAGGCCCGCCGCCCATCCTGCCCTCCTGCAGCGCGTGCCCGGCATCCTGAAGCAAGTGGTTGCGGAGGAGCGTCTGGGCCAGCTGCCGCTGTTTGCGTTTGGCGCCTCCAGCGGCGGCGGCTTTGTGCTGCGCCTGGCCCAGGCCATGCCCGAGGTGCAGGTGCGGCCTGGGTGGGGATGCGGGGGCAGGCAAAGGATTGTCATGTCTGGAAATGCGCTGCTGGAGCGTGTCATCAGCATGGTAGTGAGCTGCAGGGGATCACGGCATGCGGCAGCCATGAGCACACATCATCGACAGACTTGGAATGCTCTCGAGCCTGCTACCCGCTGCCGCCCCGTGCCCACCCGCAGGGCGTGGTGTGCCAGATCAACCCCGTCAACCCAGCGGCGTTTGAGGTGCCCGGCAAGCGGCGCTATCCGCCCACCATCTTTGTGCACATGGCGCAGCGCGACCCCGAAAAGGCGGCCACCGTCACGCAGGCGCTGGCCATCCTCAAGTGCGTGCTGCGGTGGTAGCTTGTGTGCAACCTCATCAGCAGTGGGATTTTGTTCACTGGTCAAGCTTCTGCTGTTATGGTGGAGGAAAGCAGCTCGTCGCTGATCTTCAGCACATCAGCGCAACAACCTCATGAGTCCATGCCCCTCTGCCGCCGCTCGTCGCCTCGCAGGAAGGCGGGGACGCCGGCAGCAGAGATCAAGGTTGCGCCGCAGGCGGTCACGCCGGCCTTCCTGCAGCGCGCGGTGCAGGTCAACGCCACTGTGGCGGAGGCAGTGGTGGCGGCGCTGCGGGAGGGCGGCTTCCTGGATGAGGTGCGCTTGCTGGCTGGGGGGAGAGAGTGGGCTTTGAGCGGAGGTGCAGGGAAGTGGGATGCTGCAGGGGCAGCAGGGCAACAGGGGGTGGGGTTGGGGGATTGTAGTGGTGCTGTGTGTGCTCTACAGGAAAGTATCCGCTTTCATGGCAGGTTTTGCTTGGCAGAGGCTGGCAGCTGCATTGCCCACACCCATGTCGTTTCCACCCCCAATCACCACCAGCAGGAGGGGCAGCTGCACAAGGACCCTCGGTCCACGCTGACCCAGTGGCAGCCGCTGCTCAAGCCGGTGGTGGGCGGACTGAACCTGGAGCCAGATGTCAGCCCCCTGGCAGAGGTGAACGAGAGCGAGGGCGGGGTGCTTGGAGGAGCAAGGTCGGGAGGTGGGTGTTGTGTGCCGAAGCGTCATGGTGCTTGAGTCCACTCCGCCCACCCTCACTCTGCACACTGCTCTTGCTTTTTCAATACCGTGCAGCTGCTGAACGTGGCGTACGCGCGGCACGAGATTGTGAGCGACACCACCGACGTCACGCTGGAGTGGCTCGAGGCGGGCGGCGCGAAGCCGGGGCTGCCGGGAGTGCTGCAGGCGCGCTGACGCGCTGCCGGCCCCCACGGATGACATCAGATTGACTTGCGTACATGTTGACTATTATTTCTATTTGTGAGCGTAACAGGGACCACAGTGGCAAGGCTGCAGATGCATGTTCGCTGTTGCCGTGCAGTGCACTGCAGTGCGAGCTGGCGCCGCCTGTCATGCCGCGGCCGCCTGGGGTTTTGCTGCAAGCAGCGCGAAGCTAGTTGATAGTACATTACGATCGCTCCCAACTCTACGCTCGCCGCTTGAGTTCACCTGGCGGAGAGGGAGGCGAACAGCGCGCGCAGCTTCCGGTCGTTGTTGAGGAGGCCTGCAGATGCTGCTGCTCGCGATCACAGTGGTCTCCCAACTAGTGATAAGCGCGGGAGGGTCTGCGCAGGCGCCTGCACTGCCGCCGCTCCCCGCCAGCTTGCCGACGGCGCCGTCGCCGGCCACTCCATGGCCCAGGTGGAGGGTAAGCCAGCAGCTGTGCGGGCAGACAGTCAGCTGGCGGCAATGTCCTGGACTGTCTGACCCGCTTCTGTTGGTTGCTGCTTCCCTGCTGCGCCTTGTGCTGCTGCTCTTTGATTCCCTCCAATGCTGTCCACCGCTCCCCATTTGCAGAACATCAGCGAGTTGGAAACGCTGTGGGAGGTACCGCCCTTGCCTACGGGAGTGCTGTTTGTGGCGCACGGCTGCAACCATGCCGCCGCAGACTTTTGGCCGCCGTCGGAGCGCTGCCCACACTGCACAGGCCTGCCTCAGGAGCGCTTAGTGCGACTGGCTGCCCTGGCTCGCGGCTACGCTGTGGTAGCCATCTCCTCACTGGACAGGGAGAAGCAGTGCTGGCACAACACGCAGGCAGACAAGTCCGAGGATGTGCAGGTGGGTGCCTGCTAAACGGGGGGCAGGCAGCGGCGTAAAGGGGCATGGGGAGGCATGTGGACAGTACAGCGGCCCTGCTGTTGCAACATGAAATGAGCGGCTTCTTTTGAGCGTTGAAGGTGGTGTTTCTACCTTCCTGCCACGCTGCACAGCGCGTGCCCGGCATCCTGAAGCAAGTGGTTGCGGAGGAGCGTCTGGGCCAGCTGCCGCTGTTTGCGTTTGGCGCCTCCAGCGGCGGCGGCTTTGTGCTGCGCCTGGCCCAGGCCATGCCGGAGGTGCAGGTGCGGTGCATATGGAGGGGCTGAGTGGGAGCTGAAAGCCGCCGATCACGAGCACTCGGTGCATAACTGCAAGCGGCGTGAGGCTTTAAGTCTGCATACTGACATTGGCTTGGATTTCCCATGCATGCAGGGCATCATCGCACAAATCGTGCCAGCCAGGCCAGCTCTGCTGAAGCGGCGGGGTGGCCAGCCGTTCCCGCCCACCCTGTTTGTGCACATGGCGGAGCGGGACCCTGAGTGGGCAGCCCAGATTGAGGAGACGCTGCCCTACTGCAGGTGGGCAGGGATGGCGGGGAGGGCTGCGCCAGGTTGTGCACAGAGCGAAGGATGAGTGGAGAGCTGTGCATGGGTGGGTGGCTGCCAAACACACCTGCCGTGCTGCTGTGTTTGGACCAAGTCTTTCGATCTCCTCATGTGGCGTGCATCACCCACCCTCACTGCAGAGGCAAGGGCATCCCTGCAGCCGAGGTCAGAATCAGCCCCCAGCCAGTCACCGCTGAGCTGCTGCTCACCTCAACACGGCTCAACCGCAGCATGGCAGAGGCCATTGTGAACGCGTTGGCGGCGGGAGGCTTCCTGGACACGGTGAGATTGGTTTGCATGGTCCTTTGCATTCATTCACCCTCCAAGTGGGTTGGAACACGCCACGTTGGTGCACCAGTTGCTGCCGAAGGCAGGCTGCACTCCGTTCCCTTTCAGCCACCTGAGCGTCTCCTCCATGCCTGCCCCTTCTGCCACAGGGCGGCTACGTGCGGGAGGACCCGCGCGAAGGGCAGGCGGCGTGGCAGGCGGCGCTGCTGCCTGTGCTGGGCAGCCAGGGCTGGGAGGGCGTTGCCAAGGATGTGGGCCAGGTACGCCATTCGGACTAGGGCAGTGGTGGCCATGCTGTGCAGTGCTCTGCCGTGCTGCAAGCTAGCATGCATGGTTTGATACAAGGACCTGGCAGTGGATAGCGGGTTGCTAAGCAAACGATACAATGTCCCGCTCCATGCAGCTGCTCAACGTGGCATATGCGCAGCATGAGCTCACAGGCGGCAGCACAGATGCGGCGCTGGCGTGGCTGGAGGCCGGCGGGGCGGCCAGCATTGATGAGCTGCTGCGGCATGCTACAGGGCAACATGAGGCAGTGCAACAGCAACAACATGCATGAGAATTGCCTGCCAGCCAGCGCCGGTGCAATGCCAAATATTTGAAAGCACGAACGAGGTCCTGCATGTCCGCTCTGTATACGGGAGAGCTCCTCTGCCAGAGAAGATGTACTCTGTTCTGCTCTCAGCCACGATTTACCTTGAGAGGATCTTCCAGCTGGAGGGAGCCTCGTCAACGGTGGACCAGTGCATCACCACGTGAAGAGAGCAACGGCCGGCGGCACGACGCGCGACTGGCACAGCAGGGTCACAGGGCTTGGTCATCGGCGTTTGTTGAGCATCTCTCGGCTCTACGGGGCCTGACGCATCCCAAGTGCAAGCGGGAGGCTGCTGGCGAGCCGCGGCGTCGACTCAGGGGAGGGTTCCCCGCCAACCCTTTGCCGCGGCGGGCACGGCTAGCTCACAAACTGATCACGAGGTGCGGCGACCACGCGATCAACCGCTGCGGCCCGCCCCCGAACCACCCACCCTGCTGTGGTGCCGCCGCTGGCACCGCCTCTCCCCTGCCTGCCGCCCCTGCCACTACTCAATCTTGCCTGCCATCCCGCCTCTGCTTTCTTGTGCAGGGATAAGTGCCAACCATGGCTGCGCCTGAGTATGGGGCGGGCTACATCCGTTGGCGGGTGAACCGCTCCCTGCGCAACATTGGCCTGTTCGTGGTGGCGGGTGGCGCGCTGGCCACCTGGGCTGCCCGCCGCAACCAGGCCGCTTCCATAGCCCTGCCTGAAGGCGGGTTTGTGCTGGAGCTGGACCTGGAGCGGCAGGGCGTGGCTGAGCACGTGTCGGGCCGTGGCCTGCGAGCCCTGCTGTCCCCCGGAGCGCGCAAGCCGCTGCAGCTGTTGGCGGTGGTGGACGCGCTGCGGGCTGCGGGTGATGATGAGCGGGTCAAGGGCCTGCTGGCCCTGCTGGGCGCCCAGCCGGCGGGCGGGCTAGCGCAGGTGCAGGAGCTGCGCGGCGCGGTGGCAGAGTTCAGGTGAGGGTGCGAGGATGGAGGGTGTGCGGCGGCATGGCACCTGGCTCTGCTGGGGTGGCTGCAGTGTAATGGGTAAGTGTGCCGTTACGCTGGGTGTTGAGCCCGTGCATAGGCAGCGTGAGACTCCTGCGTCTCTGCATGTCTCTGAGGGCGCCTATCCCCACCCCTGTGCGCCACAGGCGGCGTGCCGGCGACCGTGCACCAACAGTGGCATATGCCGACGCGTTTGGGGAGGGCGGCTCGGGTGGCACCGGCGCCTTCTACCTGGCCTCCGCGTTTGACCACATCTTCCTGCAGGTGTTGCAGGGGGAGGGCAGGGAACCATAGGGGAGGCTGCGTGCAGAGGGCTGCCAGCCGCTAAAGGTGCAGGCTGTGCGGCGGCCAGGGTGGCAGGACAGATCAGGAGGGCTGGACTTCCACTGCTTCTCACCCCCCCTGCACGCCGCCTCCCCGCTGCTCCCCACTCCCCGCAGCCCACGGGCCTTGTGTCGGTGACGGGCCTGGCAGCGCAGGGCATCTACGCGCGCGGCTTCCTGGAGCGCTGGAGCATCAAGCCCGCCTTCTTTGCGCGCGAGGTGCGATGGGAGCGAGGGGGCCAGGGCTTGGAGACAGGGGCTGCTGTTGTTGATGCCTCCATGTTCAATGGATCAGTTGGTCTGCATGGCGCCACTTGTGGGGTCAGTCTTACCTGCGTCATCATCTGCCGCCCCAGCGCAGGAGTACAAGAACGCTGCCTCCTTCCTGCTGAACCGGGTGCCCAGCCGGGCAGAGCGCGAGGCACTGGTTGACACACTGGACAGCTTGTCGAGGCAGGTGGTGCGCGGCATAGCCGAGGGGCGCAGTCTGACCGCGAAGCAGGTGCGTGTGTGGGCGGGAGTGGGGGCCATGAGGGGTGTCTAAGTGGCAATAACTCCGCCGCAGAGTGGCAGTGACGCAGATGCCAGGTCATGCCAATCTTGGCCGCAAATTAGTGCCTGCTCCTCACCTTGCAACAACATGGACACCCCATCTTGCCCCCACTACCTGCCACAGGTGCGCAAGGCCATTGACAGCGCGCCTCACCTGGCGGGCGACGCTGTGGAGCTGGGGCTGGTGGATGGAGCCCTCTTCCGCGACCAGGCCGTGAAGGTGGCGCAGCGCCTGGCCGCCGCCAACACCGCGCGCCTGGCGGTGAGGGCGGGGGAGGGGCGGGGAAAGGGAATGTTGTGGGCGGCAGAGCTGCAGCGCGATATTGACCTGCCTGGCCCTTTGTGGTCTGTTCAAGAAGTACCTGCCTGCTTGCTGCCGACCATTCTCACGCAGGCAGCGGTAGCGGCTGCCCGCCTGCCGGCCTTGAAGGCTGATGCGGCGCCAGCGCCAGCAGCAGGACCGGCTGGTGCTGAGCTGCTGGCACAGGTGCGCTTCTTGTAAGGCAGCCCTGCCAGTGCAGCTTTGCAGTCGTTCCCGCCAGTCCTTGGGCCACATTCCACACCTGCCCGCTGCAGTATGCTTCACCAGCCTCATGCTGCTGCTGCTGCTCACTGAAGCCATGCATGCCACCACCCGACTGCTACCGCCCTGCAGCTGCTGGCCGACCCGGACGAAGAGCCCACTCAGCAAGGCATGAAGCTGGTGCCTGTGCAGCGCTACTTGGCGGCGCTGCAGGCCGACAAGCGTGCCAAAGAGTCGGCGGCTGCACGGCAGGCGCTGCTGGCACGCCTGCAGGCTGCTGTGCAGAGCACCTCCCTCAACTTGGCCTACCGCCAGGCCATTGGCCTGCCTGCCCTGGCGGCCGAGGCGCCGCAGCAGGCTCAGCAGAAGGAGAAGCAGCAGCAGGAGGGGGCAGGCGAGCTGTCGGCCAGCCTGCCCACGGTGGGGGTGCTCACCCTGCAGGGCCCCATCTATCTGGGCACATGCCCCTCCACGCCCTTCAACCCTCTGGCCGCGCGCGACCCGCAGCAGGTGGGCAGGTGGCGGTGCAGGCGGGCTGCTGGCAAGGTTGCAGTGCACGATGCAGGGAACAGGTAGGCAGGGGAGTGCGGCAGCCACCGGCAGCAAGGTCAGTTGGCTTTTTTCTGCACGCCGTGCTGAGTCCACCCCTCCCCCTCTGCTGCCTGCCGCCCCCATGGCCGCTGTGCGCAGAAGATAGCCAGCCTGGACGTGATCCGTGCGCTGCGCAAGGCGCGGGAGGACAAGGCAATCAAGGCGGTGGTGCTGCGCATCGACAGCCCCGGTGCGTCATGATGGGTGGGGCTCGAGCGTGCCTTTATTTCACCCACTGCTTTGGGCGCGGCAGTCGATCGATCGGAGTGTCAACTGTGCCCTGTGGAGACTGTCTTCAAACAACTGCAGCAATACATCACTACTGCCAAATTGCCCCGGCCCGCCTCCCCCCCTGTGTTTCCAGGCGGCTCCGCCGCCGCCTCGGACGCCATCCACCGCGAGGTGGTGCTGCTGCGCAAGGCGGGCAAGCCAGTGGTGGTATCCATGGGCAACGCCGCCGCCAGCGGTGAGGAGGGGTGGCACGTGATGGCGCAGCTGCTCCGGTGTCAGTGTGGGTCGAGGGGCAAAATAGGCAGGAAGGTACCCTACCATGCAGATGTGATCAACTAGCTTGGGCAGGATGTACTTGGATGCCGCTATTCCCCTGCCGTTGGCAACAACACCCTGTCGCCCAATCAATCCCGCAGGTGGCTACTTCATTGCGGCACCTGCCACGGCCATTGTGGCGCAGCCCGGCTCCATCACCGGCAGCATCGGCGTGCTGGCAGGTGAGGCTTGCCGGCCAGCTGCTGGGATGAAGCAAACCGCAGTGCTGCCGCTGCTGTCTTGGCCCTGCATGCCTGGCTGGCTAACTGATATGCTCCTCAACCCCTGCTGCCTGCCTTCTTCCCTCCCCACCCAGGCAAGCTGGTGTTTAACGAGGCACTGCAGGCCTACAACATCAACTCAGCCATCTTCAAGGTCGGGCGCAACGCCGACGCCGCCTCACCGCTGATCGGTGGGTGGTGGCAGCTACGGCAGCGGAAGCAAGAGGGGTGGGGCCGGGCACGTGTGCTGTGCGGCCGTCAGCACATTCTGGGACGGTTTACACGAGTGCAGCACAGCAGTTCTGCGCGCCTCGCATGGGCAGCGGTGCATCCCCCTGTCGGCTGAGGGCCTAGCTGACCCATTCATTGGTGCAGGGTTTGACCGTGCGCAGCGGCGCAAGATGGACGCCCTCATCGACTCGGTGTACGCGCAGTTCAAGCAGGTGGGGGCTGGGTTGAACGGTGTGGCACGGCGGGCGGTTATCTTCGCCTAGTGGCCACAACCGGGCATTGCTGGCCGGGTAAAGCACGTCCAGCCTGCGCCTTGCTGCTCGGCCTCCAGTCCCGACTGCTACGCACACGAGCAAACATCCTCGTTGTCTGCTCTTTCACTTGCAGCGTGTGGAGGAGGGTCGGGGCCTGTCGTCCAAGGAGGTGGCCAAGGTGGCCAAGGGCCGAGTCTGGACCGGGGAGCAGGTGGGGCGCTAAACGCTGGGGCTGAGACTTCGCTGAGCTACCCAACTGTTTGGCTTGCCTGTGGTGCTCAGTTGGGTCTGACGACCCTGGTGCTGTGAACATGACGAGCCCACCCTCTGTGCACCCTTGGCCCACCCTGTGCCCATCACCCCCATTCTTTACCAGGCGCTGGAGCTGGGCTTGGTTGACCGGCTGGGCGGCCTGGCCGAGGCGCTGGAACTGGCCAAGCAGGCGGCGGGGCTGCCTGACGAAGAGGGTGCCGTGCGCGTCAAGCAGGTGGGCCTGGGCAGCTGTTAAGAAGGGGCTGCCTGTTGCACAGCTGGCTGGGCTGCTGCAGAGGCGCGCTGGTCGTGCCGAAACACCCGCTGGTGGCGATGCCATTCATTGCACCGCCTCACCCTGCCTCCCAATCTCCCTGCTTCCAGGTGTACCCCGAGCGCAAGTCGCCGCTGGGCCGGATGATCAAGCTGGCGCGCGGGGAGTCGCAGGAGGGTGCCGCCGGAGGCGCGCCCGAGGCCGCTCCTGCCGCCGCCGCTTGGGCCGCCGCTGCGGCGCCGCTGGGCCTGCAGCTCACGGCGGGCGAGTGGGCGCTGCTGCAGCAGCTGCACTCGGGCAGCCTGGCCCCGCAGTGCATGGACCCCGCCGCGGAGCGCCTGGCAGCCTCGCTGTGAGGTTCTGAAGAAGACACCTTGAAAAATGGGGACGAATCAGGGAAGACCACAAATATGCCCAAGACTGCACCACACACACAGTTTGAATGCCATGTAATGACCCACCCATCGCCGTGATGCTCTTTGGTCCTAACTGCCAACACTCGAACACTTGCTCCTTTCATAGGTTTGGTGCTTTGATATGAGACTGCACGTAATGTATCGATGCCTGCTGTGCCGCATCTCCGACTTGTTTTTTTGGCCACCTGTGCTGCTTTTCCGCGTGGCGTGCCCCCGCCATCTCTGTACGTCGACCGCCTCTGCGCCTGCTGTCCTTAGCATCTCCATGTCCACTCACTACGGGTTGTAAATCACGGCTGGGTCTCGGCCAGGGCTGCAAAGGCAGCCCACCCGGAGGGGCATGCGTGACGGCGCAGCACGCCCGCCGCAGCAGATCGGCCGCCGGTGTTGGTGATGGGGGCGACAACCCGGCGGCGATCTCCCTTTCCACCACCCTTCCCGTTTGACCGTGAGCAGTTTGGAAGCATGAGTGCGACTTGCGCTCGGGTCACTCGGTGAGACCGACCATCGCCGCCGCGCATTGCGCCCCGCCGGCCCTGCACACGACTGGCGCAGTGCCTCGGAGTCCGATGTTGCCGCAAAGTCGGCGCCGACTGCTCGAGGCCCCACTGCGCCGCCGCCGCTGCCGCCGCCGTCGCTGCGTTGGTGCACTGCCCACCCACACATCGTGCGTGCTGCGGGATGCTTTACTAACGAGCTTTCCGATGCGTCTGCCACTCTCTGCAGTGCCGGCGTGGCGCGGCAGGCACGCGGCCGCCGCCTGATGGTGCAGGTGGGCTGATGGAGGCTGCTGCAGCAAGCCGGGCCCCGCCAGTTTGCAGCACTCTTGGTGGCAGGCTATTGGAGGGGTCAATCTGGGAGTGGAGAGCCTTGGTTGCAGTTAGCTGACAATGGCCTGCGGCAAGTGCAGCGTTCTGTCCAGCCTGCATGCTGCCGCTGTTGACCATGCAGCGCTGCCTGCCCGCCACAGGCCTCCTCGGACGCCAAGTTTGCCGACTACAAGCCCAAGGTGGCCTTCTTCTTCCCCGGACAGGGCGCGCAGGTGGGCAGGTGGTAAAGGTGTAGCGAGGGAGGAAGCCCCTGGCTGCTACTCGCTACGGCATGCCACTGGCTGTGCTCGTCCTGACGCAAGACCCAGTTGGTCAGTGACACACGTGGCACCCAGCCCTTCAAATCACTCTCCGCCCCCACCCTCACTTCACTGCTGCCAGACGGTGGGCATGGCCAAGGAGGCGGCCGAGGCGGTGCCCGCCGCCAAGCAGCTGTTTGAGCGCGCCTCCGACATCCTGGGCTACAACCTGCTGGACGTCTGCGCCGAGGGTGCGCCGCGCTGGCAGGGTGGCGGGCAGGTCTCACACACTCGTCTGGCTGGCGGTGCAACAACTGTTGCAGCTGTTGCAGCAGTGGCCACGTGCCGCATGCCGGCTGGGTTGGCGGCACCGCTTTGCGCTCGTCCGGCCCCAGCAGCAGTCCTGTTTGCCACCGCACAACCCCCCCTCATCCGTCCTGCCGCCAGGCCCCAAGGAGAAGCTGGACCTGACCGCTGTCAGCCAGCCCGCCATCTACGTCGCCTCGCTGGCGGCGCTGGAGAAGCTCAAGGCGGAGCAGGTGGGGGGGCTGTGGCAGGGTGGGAGCAGGCTGCGGTAGAGTGGGGTGGCGTGACAGCACTGTGGTCCTCGTTGGTCTGGAGCCACACTAGGCGCATACCCGCAGGACACGTTGCGCTGTCTATGTTGTGCACTAAACAGCCGGAACGGCAGGCTTGGTGGCAGTGCTTGCGTCCAGGTTGGCCCTGTGCATGCAGCGCCTCAGCTGAGCATGCATCCCGTTGTGCAGGGCGAGGCCGCGGCGGCGGCCGCCGATGTGTGCGCGGGCCTGTCGCTGGGAGAGTACACCGCCCTCACCTATGCGGGTGCGTGGGCCTGCTGAGACAGCCGGGCCATGCAGCTGCAGCAGCTCATCCAGCGGTGGCGCACCTTGGGACCACGGTGTCTGCGCAGCTTCCCCACGTGGGTAACAGTGCAGATGTAGTACAGTGCCGCCTCGCTCGGGCCGCTGCCCTTGCTTCCTCCATACACAGGTTGCCGCTGCCTGCACCACACCCCTCCCGCCCCCAGGCGCCATCAACTTTGAGGACGGCGTGCGGCTGGTGAAGCTGCGTGGCGAGAGCATGCAGGCGGCGGCGGACGCGCAGCCTTCGGGCATGGTCTCCGTCATCGGCCTGTCCGCCGACAAGGTGGGGGCTGGGGCGCAGTGCTGGAAACAGCTGGCTGGGTGGTATGCCGTACATGTTAGCACCCCTGCAAGGTTGGCAGTGTGCCCAGTCATTGACAAGGCTAATATGCCCTGTCCCCACTGCCTCTTGTCAGGTGGCGGAGCTGTGCGAGGCCGCCTCCGCCGAGGTGCCCGCCGGCCAGGGCGTGCGCATCGCCAACTACCTGTGCAACGGTGAGGGCTGGGTGGCGTGCGAGATGGGCACTGCTGAGAACCAGGGCTATGCCGCCTCCCGTCGATTCCATGCCTGTGCTTGCCATGGCTCACTGTAGCGCATGGCACCTTGCGCCGCCCTGCGCAGGCAACTACGCGGTGTCAGGCGGCATTGCCGGCTGCGAGGCGGTTGAGAAGCTGGCCAAGAGCTTCAAGGCCAGGTGGGGTGGTGGAGGGGTGCAGGAGCAGCAGCAGCGTGGCAGCCAAGGAGGGGCCGCAGGCTCAGGCCGCTGTGCAGCTTTCTGCCCTGCTGTACAAATCAACGCTTCCTTGTTTGGGTGCGCAATTTACATCAGCAGCAACCCACCAGGCGTATCCCTGCTGCCCCCCCTACACATGCAGGATGACTGTGCGGCTGGCAGTGGCGGGCGCGTTCCACACCGACTTCATGGCCCCCGCGCGCGAGAAGCTGCAGGAGGCGCTGGCCAGCACCGCCATCCAGGTGGGGGGCATGTGTGGAGGTGGCAACCGTTGGGCCTTGTGTAAACCCCGCCAGCACGGATACCTGGTGCGGCGCGCGCATTGGCCAATCACCCAAGGGTTGCAAGCACCTACGCTGCTGCTCACGCCCTCCCTGGGCTGCCCATCCTTGCTGCACCTGCGCCGCAGGAGCCGCGCATCCCCGTCATCTCCAACGTGGACGCCGCGCCGCACAGCGACCCCGACACCATCAAGAAGATCCTGGCCACGCAGGTGACTGGGCTGGGTTGGAGCAGCAGCCTGGTGGAAGGCTGCGTGAATGGGCAGGCAAGCGGTGGTCGACGCCATGTGCGTATTGCCCATCATGGCCCTGCTGACCGCCTGCCTTCCTAATAGCTTCACTTCGATTGCATTCGTCACAGCCCTGGCCTACCCTCCCCTCCCTTCTTGTTTCTTCCGCAGCTGACCGCGCCGGTGCAGTTTGAGGGCAGCATCAAGGCGCTGCTGGAGCGCGGCCTGGAGCGCAGCTACGAGATCGGGCCCAACAAGGTGAGGGGGAGGTAGGACTTCAGGGTTCACCGCAGCGTTGGCGGCAGGCCTGCTGCGCAGCAATTTAGCCGCCATGCTCCGGTCCAAGTGCTGCACCACGTGCTTATCGCCCTGTGCTGCACTTCACTGCACATTTGATGATGCGTAATGGGCCAGTGATGTGTGCAAAAACAGAACATCTAAGCCTGAACCCAACCAGGGATGACACCTAAACGTGATGAGGCCCAACCACGCACAGCTGCACCCAGACATGCCTCTCTGAGCCTCTGTACTGAGTGCCCTGACACGGTTTTTCGAACATACCTCTTGCAGGTCATCGCCGGCATCATGAAGCGCATTGACAAGGTGAGTGCCGACTGCTGCCCCAGGTGGAGCAGCTTGACATGCAAAGTGTGTGTGGCACACGCTGCCCACATTTGCAGGGTTTGCTTGGCTTATGCCTGCCGTCGCGCCAACCCCGCATCTACTCATTGCCTGGCGCCCTGTCCTGCCCCTCTGCCTCGCAGACCCACAACATTGAGAACATCACCGTCTAAGCAGCCAGCTTGACAACAGCCCCATGCCAGCCAGTGGGTTTCCCGCCTGGCACAGCTACCGGCCCTGTTGCAGAGAATTGGCCATGATCGCTTGTCTGCCCTGAGCACTTCGTTTCATTTTTTGTGGCCGTCATTACGGCTCATGGGGCGTGGTGATTGTTAGCCGTGCCTCCCTCCCTTGCACAGCACTGCTGCACTGTAATGCGTCACACAGTTCTGTCAACGTAGTGTGGCAGCCAAGGCTGTCAAGTCAGGGGGCAACCACAGCAGCTGCTGCGCAAAGCAGTTATCTAGAGTGCAGGTCGAGGCGGGTTTTGAGCGCAGGTCGAGGCAGGTTTTGAGCGCAGGTCGTGGCAGGTTTTGAGCGCAGGAGCACCAGCCACCTCACACTGGTGGCGTGGGCCCCACAACGTCCGTGCCCAGTGCGGCTGCGTCCTGCAGGTGCCCCACGTTCACCAGCAGCTGTGCCAGCCAGCGCCGCGTCGTCACGTCGTCCTTCAGGCAGCCCGTGAACTGCAGCAGGAGCAGGTGGGGGGCATGCCAGGTGGGGCGGAGCGGGGGGCAGCATGCGGCTCTCAAAATTTCTAGCGGACAAGCATTCCAGCAGACGCTTGCGGCAGCAGTTCGGAGCCGTGGCGAGGACCAATGCACCGCCCAGACTGCACAACAACACTGGGACCACAGCACTGGGGCGCACCTGCGGGTTGCGCAGCAGGTCGGGCAGGCACTGCCGCAGCGCCTCCCGCGCCCGCGGGTTGTCGCTGCAGAAGGGACAGGCTGGGTTGGAGCGTGAGTATGCTGGAGCAAGCTTGGCACGTGGAGGACGCATGTATGCCCAAAGAGGTTGCCAACCGTATGCACACTCGTCTCGGCACCCAATCAGCAGCGCAGAATCCCCCTTTCCACCCCAACAGCAGCGGCACGAATCGTACCCCCCTTCCAGCTGCTGCCCACCTGAGCCGCAGGTAGCAGCGGATGATGTGCTTGAGCAGGCGCACCGACGGCTGCTCCGCCAGCCCCGTCACCATGCTGCTCAGCACCGCGCCCACCGCAAAGAAGCGCTCCGCGGTGGCGCAGATGTAGGACAGGCCCACCTGCGGCAGCGGCAGCGGCAGGCGGGGGGATGTGCGCTCAGAAGGGCAGACACGCGTGCAAGTGTGTGGTGCACCAATGTTTACATTGTTGCAGTCAGCGTGCCCGCTAGCAACCGGCAGTGCCACCACCCGCCCAGCCAGTGGCGAGCTGCCTGCCTGCCCCTCCCCCCGAGCCTCACATTGTCCAGCAGTATCTTCTGCACGATGAAGGTGGCCACTGTCTTGGACAGCTCGCTGCCCGTCTCCATGGTGCGCAGGCACAGCGGGATGATCTCGGTGGACAGCAGGAAGTTGATCACCTCGGTGTCGTCCACCTGGGGGCAGGAAGGGTGGGCAGGTGGCGGGGGCAGGCGGCCCTACTGTGAGGGACGGGCACAGGCCAGGCAGACGCTGCATAGCCCAGACGCTGCCTGATGCAGACCCCGCGCCACACCAGGCGATCACTGCAAGGCCTGTGGCGAGCATGGCCAGCTGCTGCCAGGCCCGCCACGCAACCAGCAGCACCTCAGCGTCAGCGCACCTTGACCAGCGCGCCGATGACGCCCAGGGACGTGAGGCGCAGGTACTCAAAGGGCCGCGTCTTGGAGATGGTGTTGAGGAAGGGGTACAGGAACAGCGGGATGTGCGCTGCACGGGAGGGGCGGGCGGTGCGCAATGCCAGTGGGTGTGGGCAGCTCACACGACATCATGCTGCGCTGCTAGCTAGGTCAACAGCTGCGTGGCTGAGAATACGCGCCGGCTCGCTAGCACCGCATCGAAAACAGGTCAGCATCCAGCCATGCCCCACTGCAGCCCTTGCCGCACCCACCACCTGCCGGCACTGCCCGCCGCCGGCTCACCCTGCAGAAACAGCGAGCGCGTCTCGGGGTGCGAGGCCACGCACTGCAGCAGCGCCAGCGCGTTGCACACGCGGTTGGATGCGTGCGCCGTGAGCGAGGGCGGCTGCAGCATGGGGTAGATGGACACAATCTCCTGCAGCAGCGCCGCCATCGTGCCAAAGCTGTGCCACAGGTACGGCGCCAGCTCCGGGAAGCTCTCCCGCTTCTTGCTCAGCTCCAGCAGCGCCGTCTCCTTGGCCGCCGGTATCGTGAGGTCCAGCACCAGCGACTCCTGATGTGTACAGGGGGCGATTACGGAAGGAGGGTGGGTGGGTGCACCACGACGTGGCAGCGAAAGGGTGGACGCAGGCACGGCGGCGGCAGCAGCGGCGTCGCCGCTGCGAGCCGGGGAGGCCAGCCGCCGTGCGGCCCGCGCCCTTGCGGTATCGCACTGCCGCCGAGCATGGGCGCTGGCCGGGAGCCACTTGGGGCCCTGGCAGGGCGCGAGGGAGCGCCTGGCAGCCCGCCGGAGCGCCGGCCGGCCGGCTGCTGCCGTCCACGGTAGCCCACAGCACGGCTGAACTCCCATGGACGATGGCCGCGCTGCAGTGGAGGCCCCCAGCGGCGGCGAGCGCGGCGACTCACCATCCTGCTGCCGCGCTTGCTCTGCCACGCTTCCTGCTGGACGAGACGGTCGTCGAGTGACGCGATCACCCGACTGCAGCCACAAAGGAGGCCACCAGGCCCATGCCACAATGCGCTGCCGCCGTGCTGCCTCCCAAGGGCCCAGCGCTCTCCCACAGCCTACTGCGCGCCCCAGCTATCTCGATCAGCGAGCCAGGGACCGCTCACACGCCCCCGATCGCTGCCAAGTTGTTTGTCTGCGCAGCAGCCGCGTCCTTGGCGCCCGTGCGTCTCACCGTTTCCGCAGCACTTGCCTAGACGCTTGCCACACAGCAGAGCAGCGCCACCCGCTCTCCAGCAGCGCCACCCGCCGCCGACCGCTGCCACCCGCCTGCCGCCCGGCCGCCGCCCATAGACGCCAGCAGTCATGCTGGGCGCCGCGGCTGCCTCGGGCGCCAGCGTGCGAGACCGCACTGCAGAGTTTCAGCAGATTGTGGCGCGCCTGCAGCAGCAGCAGGGCCTGCCCAGCACCAGCGGGCGCGACGCCTCGGCAGCGGGTGAGACCTGCAGAGACAGTGTTGGGCAAAGCCGTGGCGCGCTGCTGTGTTGTGCCCACGATGTCAACTTGCCTCTGCTCTGCACCGACACATAAATACGCGCCTGTTGCTGGACACACTCACACCTGATCGCTCCTCGCGCCTCTCACACCCTGCCGCCGCCGCAGCCAGCACGGGCGCGGCGCAGAGCGAGTTTGCACGGCGGGCCGCCAAGATCGGCATGGGCATCCACAGCACCAGCCAGAAGCTGCAGAAGCTGGCGCAGCTGGCGCGGCGCACCTCCATGTTTGACGACCCCGCGGAGGAGATCAACGAGCTGTCCACGGTGGTCAAGCAGGACATCCAGGTGGGTGGGTGCGGCGCACGTGCTGGTGGCGGTGGTTGGTGGCGCTGGTGGGTGGGTGGGTGGCTGCTGCTGCTGCTGAGCCTGGCATGGTTGCTGGACAGTGTGCACTGCTGATGGCCGATGGTGCCTGGCAGCTCAGCAAGGCCCGCTGCTGCTCATACTGCAAACTTCATCCGTCTTGTACCCATGAGTCTCCCGTGCCCGCCTGCATTCCTTGACACCCCCCGCCGCAGGCGCTCAACCAAGCAATCTCGGACCTGCAGACGTTTTCCGGCGGCGGGCCCAACAAGCAGTCAGCAGATCACTCGCACACCGTGGTGGACAACCTGCGCAGCCGGCTCAAAGATGCCACAAAAGTGGGTGGTGATGGGATGCCTGGAGGCAGACAGCTGCATAATGTGCTCCATTTGCTGCCGCGCAAGGCGTTGCCTGTCACTTTGCGTCTGCTTGGAGCGCCGCACCCTCACCTCGCCTCCTCCTGCCCCACCCCATCCAATGCCCAGGAGTTCAAGGACGTGCTGACCACGCGCACCGACAACCTGAAGGCGCACCAGGAGCGCAAGTCGATGTTCAGCGCAGCGCCCGAGGGCGGCGCGGCGCGGCAGCCGCTCTTCAGCCAACCAGGCGCGCCGGCGGTGCTGCAGCGCCGAAGAGGTGCTGCTCGCCCGGGGGAAGCACGCAGCTGTGTGCGTGTGCGCTGCATGGTGCCAGTCGCACTGGCAGCAGCTGCGGCGGCAACAAGGCTGCAAGAGCAGCTGCCTCCCCCTTCCCCGTGCTCGCTGCTCCCTGCAGGCGCCAGCTTCCTACCGCCCAACGCCCGCAACCCGCTGGCGCCGGCGGTGCGCGGCGGGCTGCAGGGCGGCGGCAGCGACGAGTCGGCGCCGCTGCTGGGCGGCGGCGGCGGGCAGCAGCAGCAGGCGCTCATGGTGCCGGCACAGGACCAGTACCTGGCCAGCCGGGCAGAGGCGCTGCACCAGGTGGGGCCAGAAGGTGCCGGCCTGGGGCAATGGTTGTTGCTGTTGATGCTGCGGCGTTGAGTTGTGTGCTGCTGTCCCTGTGCTAGTTGGGTGGACTGCGGCATTCGGTTTGTATGTGCCTATGACAGGTATGGGCCTCGCTCGTCGAACGTGCCTAGCACTCCATTTGATTGGCGGCCACTGCACACCCCCCTTCAGGTGGAGTCCACCATCGTGGAGCTGGGCGGCATCTTCCAGCAGCTGGCACACATGGTGCACGAGCAGGTGCGGGGAAGAGCAGTGCCTGACTGTGAATAGTTGCAACCTTATGCGTGCCATGCCACTGCACCAATGCGCTGGTTGCACGCCTGTGAGTGTGCGTCGCAACCTCACCTGAACTACTTCCACCTCTCTGGCCTGCAGGGCGAGATGGCGACGCGCATCGACGAGAATGTGGAGGACACGCTGGCCAACGTGGATGCGGGCCAGGCGCAGCTGCTCAAGTACCTCTCAGCCATCAGCAGCAACCGGTGGGTGGCGGTGGCTGTGGGCAGGGCTGCGCTGGTGGGGAGCAAGCGCAGCAGGTCGCGGACTGGTTGACTTGTAAGCAATATATTCAGGCTGGGCCAACTGTTTCCTCCTGTTTACATGCTTGCAGGTTCCTGATCATGAAGGTTTTCGCCGTCCTCTTGTGCTTCATGGTGAGGTGCCGAGTTTGGCGGCCTGCTGTGATGGACGGGTGATGGTGCCACTAGGGGGTATCAATGGCACGCCTCACTGATCCATGGAAACCTGCCCCTCCCTCATTGCAGGTCTTCTTCATTATGTTCATCGCATAGAAGCTTCTCTCCGGTTGGCAGCCGCCTTTCACCCTGGGCACCAGCGCTGCGCCTTGTGTAACGCCGCGGCGCCACAGCAGCCGACGCACGCTTGCCAGAGACGAAGAAGCAGGGCTGAAGAAGGAGGGGTTTGGCTGCGGGTGTGTGCATGCAACAAAAATCAAAGCAGAGGCGGTGCAGCACGATGTGGCGAACGGGTGGCGCAGCGTGGCGGCGGGAGCCATCCAGCTGAGAACCCGCACGCCGCGTCTTGCGTTCATCACAGCTTTGTTCGGATTTCAGCTCTTCACTTGGCGACGCAGCAGCAGGCGGCAAAAGCCAACCACGAAGCTATGGCGCTCTGCTGCAGGCTGTCGGCGCTACCGCCGATCCCCCGAGCTCGTCCAGGTTGCTCACAGGCCTGCTCCCTGAGCCTGCTGCGGTCTGGGCGGCCCCTCCCCTCCTCCCTGCCACGAGTAGGCGGCGAGAGCCGGTGCGGCGGGCTCAGCAGCAGCCGCGTCCTTAACCGCAAAGGGAGCAGCGCTCGGCGGTCGCCAGTGTTGGCAGCAAGCGGTGGCAGCAGCGGCGGCAGTGGCGGCGGCGGCGGCGGCAGCCGTGACGCACCCAAGGAATCGCAGCTCAAGCTGCAGCTGCAGCTGCTGGGCACCATTCTTGTCAGGTGAGCAGCGTGTACAGGCTGCTGCCAACCCTATATATCTGCCCATGCTGTCGTTGGCGCGGCTGCGGCTGCTGGGCACACTACTTCCGCGCAGCCATTGTGCTGCTCCAACCTGTAGTTTTGCTGTGCTTCGTCTGTGCAGAGCAGCGTGGCGCTAAATATTTGCTTGCACTGTGATTTGAAGCACCGCGCAACCTGCTCTCAAACCCTGGCCCCTGCCCCTGCCAGGTTCCCCGGGCTCTATGGCACGCTGGCCGTGGCGGCCGGCTACCTGCTGCACCTCGACCCGCTGGGCGGCCTGCACTGGAACACCCACGATGCGCTGCTGGGCCTCAAGTGTGCGGTGCCCATCCTGCTGCTGGACGCCGCGCTCATGCTGCCCAACTACTCGCCCGGCACCACCACCAAGGTGGGGGCAGCGTGGCGGCGCAAACGGAGCTTGGAGGCTTCTGCGGCGGTGTACTGCTTGCATGTAGACCCAGCGGCACGCGGGGCGGTGCCCGTGGCTGGGTGCGGCAGCAACGCTGCTGTTTTGGTGACATGTGCTGCCTGGCTGTGGCCGTCAACTCTTGTGCCGCAGACCATCAAGCTCAAGGTGCCTCGTGTGGTGGCTGAGAAAATGAAGCAGACCGAGGCGCAGAAGGCGGCGGGGGCAGAGGCGGGGGCAGAGGCAGGCGCCGGCAGCGCGGCAGAAGCCGATGCTGGCAGCAGCAGCAGCAGCGATGGCAGCAGCAGCGGCGGCAGCAGCGGTATCGAGCTCAAGCAGCGGTCGCTGTCCATTTCATCAGAGGGCGTCTCCATCAAGGTGATTGACCTGTCCGACATTGCAGGCGGTGAGAGCAGCAGTGGGAGCAGCACCAGCAGCACTGCGGGGAGTGCAGCCAAGCAGCCGCAGGCACAGCAGCAGGCACAGCAGCAGGCGGCTGGACCGCCGGAAGCCACCGCCACGGCAGCAGCAGCAGCACCGGCACCGGCAGCAGCAGCGGAGGGGCAGCAGCAGCGGGAGCAGCCGGACGAGGACTTGGTGGAGATTGAGAAGAAGATCCCCGTGCGGGCCAAGCAGCACCCACTGCTGGCGGCCCTCTACCGCGCACAGATGGTGAGCCCTGGGCGTGCCAGTTGTGCAGAGGCATGCGTTGGAGGGCATCACGGCATGCCACCACAGCCTGTGCCTGCAAGTCGGGGTTGGGGCCTGAGCTCCCGCCGCCACCCATTTGATTGCAGGAGAAGGCGGTTGACAACCCGGGCCGCCTGCTCGCCTTCCCGCTGGAGATGGTGCTGGTGCTGACCTGGCACCTGGCTGAGGAGGTGAGTGAGGCATGGCTTTGATTGGCACAGAGCTGCTTTCAGGCGCAGCCAGCTCATGCCCTACTGATGTCCTGCTGCGGCTGTGAGGCGTTCATTCCTCGTTCAGCTGCTCAGCCTGTGCATTCGGCCGGCCCTCCTGCCGCAGATGCTGTACCGAGGCGTCATCCTCACCTGGGCCGTGGGCTGGACCATCGACCGGTGCGAGCGGCAGGGGCTGCGCAGCGGGCTTGGGGATATGCAGCACAGCCCGAGCTGACTCAAGCTGCTGTTCACATCTATTTGTTGTGCGCTGTGGCAGCACATCGCCACAAGGATGCTGACTCGGCCTGCTATCCCAGCCAGCCTATCACCACCACCTCCTAACTGTGACACTCTCCCCCTTCCTGCCCGCCCAGGCTGTACGAGGCGGGCGCCGACGAGACGGTCAGCCTGCTGGGCACGCAGCTGGCCACTCCGCAGGCGGGCGCGCTGTTTGCCGCGGTCGGCTGCGCCACCGTGTCGCTGGCCCTGCTGGTGCAGCGTTCGCTGTTCCCCGTCAGGCAAGCAGGGGTGGGGTGGGGGTTTGATTGCTGCACGGACAACATATAGCATATTTCCTTGCCCGGCTCGAGCTCAGCCCAGCTAGCAGCACCAGTGCCTTGTGCCCTGAGCCCCTGCCCGCCCTGCCCGCCCTCCTCCCCGTCGCAGGCTGATCCAGAAGGCTGAGCAGGAGCTGGCGGCCACTGAGGAGCGGGACCAGCGGCAGGAGGAGCGCAAGCAGGCGCTGGAGGCCGCGTTTGGCATGCCCAGCAAGGCGCGCAAGCAGAAGGCGGACGACACGCTCAAGGAGCGGGCGCGCATGCGCAAAGTGCTGGACAAGGTGCGGCTAGGGAGGGGGGGGGGGGGGGGGGGGGGGGGGGGGGGGGGGGGGGGGGGGGGGGGGCGGCGGGAGCGGGGCGGGGTGGGCGGGCTGCGCGTGCAAGGAGCTGGGCTGGTGGCTCCGAAATGGCTCGGCTGGTGGCTGCGGATGTCTGGGCTGGTGGCTGCGAATGGCTGGGCTGGGCTGGACTAGGCTGGGACGCGGCAGCACAGAGGGCGGAAGCCAGTGGCGCATGTTGCAAGACACAATCCGCAGGTTGACGCAGCCTTTGCGTGGCCCCCCACACTTGTTCGCCTGCACCGCAGGTCAAGGTTGGGCTGGTGCGCCAGCGCGCCTGGTCCACCGCCATTGAGGGCACGCGCGACGTGGCGGAGTGGGCCCTCTACTCCACCTCCTACCTCCTCACCGGTGCGACCCGCTGGCTGGCCTGGGGAGCAGGGCTGGCTGGGTGGGCAGCCGGCCTGGCATGCCAGCTGCTGTGCCCTGCCAAACAGCCGGCTGCACAATTGACCGTCAGGGTGGCACACTCGCCTACGTGCGCCACCACCTGCTGCATCTTTCTGCTGTTGCTGTCAGCCCTGTTGTGTGCGCGTCTCTCTATTGGGCTGTCAGTCTGCCTGCACGTGGCCTGACGAGCGCTGCTCCGTCTCCACGAAACCGCCGCGCAGGCAACCTGCTGGCGCCCTACGTCACCGCCTGCACCAGCGACGTGCTGTTCAGCTTCTACCAGCGCATGAAGGCGCGCCAGGTGAGGCGTGTGTGTGGTGCAGCAGATGGAGATGGTGGGCGGTGGGTTACGCTGAGCAGCTTGACAACTGGGGGCACTTGGAAGTTGTATTCACATGTGTGTGGCCACACAAGCACCTGCAACATGGTCAGCGTGGCCGTGTGCTCTGAAGCAACTGAATCATGCCGTGTTGCCTGCATTGCCTCCCCTCGCCAGGTGGAGGAGTCGATGCAGCAGTCGCTGGCCTCCATTCGTGAGCTGACCAACACAGCCGCAATAGCGGCGGCGGCCCGCAAGCAGGCCCTGGCGCCGCCGGCAGCTAGCAGCAAGAGCGGCGGTGGCAGCAGCAGCGAGGTCAGCGAGAGCGCGGCCAGCAGCAACGGCAAGTCCGGCGAAGAGCAGGAGGAGCAGCAGCAGCAGGGGGAGCAGCAGCAAGGGCAGCAGCCAGAGGCGGGCGACGGTGACAAAGAGGTGGCCGCGCCGGTGGGAGCCCGTGGCAGCAGCAGCAGCAGCAGCAGCAACAGCAGCAGCAGCAAGGGAGAGGAGTAGCGCCAACTGCCAATGCCAATAATGCATCATGCACACATTCGTGCAGCAGCCAAATGAACCCCATGTGCCAATAGCCCTTCACTGCTTCTGAAATGGGGCCGGTGTATCCTGCTGTGTTTGCGCCGGCCACAGTTGTTCAGTCTTCTTCATGCCACCATTCTCATACTGTCTCTACAATTCCTTCGCTGTAAGCAGTTGCTGCATGTGTGGCTTGCCGAGCAGGCGGCAGTAAACAGGATGTGCCCACACACATCTATGCTGGCCCCCGTCTGCAGCAGTAGGTTGCTTCTGGCTGAACAAGGGGCCGCCGCCCTGTTATGCAGCGGGAAGGCATCATTGGCACGCTCTGCCATTGCTGCTGGGGCAGCTTCCAGCAGAGCCTTGGTAGCCTTACATGGGTGTCCCCAGACGCCTGCCCCCAGGTTGCCTTGCATCAATCCCAGGTGTTCCAGCTTCCAGCCACGTAGCCCTAACCTTTACCGTGTCTTTGGTTTACAGTGTTGCATCTTTTCATGTTCCAAGTTGCGAGTTGTCATCTCATCGGCGGGTCGCAGACCGCCTGGGTGCGGCAGAAGTTTTGTGTAGCATGCCGCCCGCTTGGCGGGCAGTGGGAGGAGCAGCGTCAATGGGAAGCGGGCAGGAGACTGTTGGGATTGGACTGAGCTAGCGAGCAGGAGGTAGGGGAGCCGTTCTAGTGTACAGACCAGCAAGCAAGGGAGCAGGCGGCTGGCTGACAACAGGTGGGCAGCGCCGTCAGCAGACAGAGGGGCGCTCGTGGTAGCGCCAGCCGCCGCTGCCTGCCCGCTCATCAGATCATCGAGTCGATCAGCGACGCGCGCATCTCGCCCACTGCACAGGAGCGGGTGGCACAGCCGGCAGGGTGAGATGCAAGCGTTGCACGCCCGGCCTCAACAGCTGCCGCGCTCTCAGCCACCAGCACATAGCCATACTGGGCTTTTACAACCCAGCCCCCACACCCCCGGACCCTCCTGCCGTCCCCCAAGAGCCCTCCCCGCCCGCCCTCACCAATCTTGCTGGGCTGGCTGTCGCGCAGCTTGAACACGCTCTCAATCACGCTCAGCTCCGTGGATGTGGTGTCCAGGCCGCAGAAGGCGGACCAGTCGTTGGCAACCATGCCTGGCGGGGGCGGGGTGGGCAGGGGCGGGCGGGGAGACAAAGGATGGATGCAAAGCACCAAGAATGATACTCGAAGGAACTGGCAGGGTATGCAGCATGCATGCATCCGGCATGGCAATCAGGCTATAGCCTGCAGCACCGTCTGCCATGCAGCTGGTTTGCAATCCCACTAGGCACCAGCAGCACCGCAGCTTGCAGCCACGGGCCCTACAGTATGTGCCCGTGCCCCACCCCCCGCCGCACCCGCGCCGATGACGTCGCTGCCGCGGTTGACGGTGCCCGCCACCAGCGGCACCTGCAGCAGGCTGGACAGCTCGTCCAGGTCCTCAACAGTGGTCTGCGGGAGGTTGGGGAGGAAGGGTGCAGGCGGTGCAGCTGTGAGACGGGCGCACTGCATGGCAGGCAGGCTGACAACCGCCTCGAGGGCAGATGGGTTCAGCAGAGACAGCGGCGATAGTGTGCATGCCGCAAGATGCATGGTGTGGATGCAGGGTGGGGAGGCCATCATTCCCTTAGATGTTCAAATGCCATCAGCTTGCGCTCAGGCGGGCGAGCTCTTCTAGGTCTGTGCCCGTGAGTGTTTGAATCCTCGGCCAGCCCCCGGTGCACCAGTGCATGGCATGGCAGCAGCGAAGGGCAGCAGCATGCAAGCAGATGCGGACGAAAATCAAGATGTTACAGAGCATGCGCAGGCAAGCCGGCAGCCTGCATGGCACGCACCGCCCCAAACCCCAACCCACCCTCCCCCCATCACCTGCGGCGCCACCAGGCCCCCCTGGTTTGTGAACTTGCAGTAGCTGCCCACCAGCACGTTGCCGGCAATGGTCTGGCGGAACACCTCCACGCCCAGCACATCCGCAACAATCTCCTCCGTCTCCTGCGCGCACCAAGGCAGCAGCCGCGGACACAGCGGGGTCAGTGGTGGGTGGGCACAGACCGGACAGCAGGCACCGTGCCTGCTGGCAAGCGCGCAGGATGCCCCTCGGCCACTGCTGCCCAAAGCACGGCAGCAAGCAGCCCTGTAGGCGGCACAAAGCTCCCACGCCAGCCCCCCAGCGCCCACGCCCACCTTGTCGATGTCTGGGTGTATCAGCGCGACGTAGTCGTTGCAGGCTATGCAGTTGCCCAGCGCCGATAGCCGCTCGTCGATGCGCTGCACCACCACCTCGTCCGGCAGAGAGTTGCGGATGTGCATGAGCTCTGCGGCACAAATGGGTGGGGGTGGAAGGGGGGAGACAGGTGAGCGGTGCGCTGCGGGGCTGCACCGAGTGCATGCCCCGTGCAGCAGGTGCCTCTCTCAACACTGCACTGGCATTGTCTGCATTGCGATGTTTCTGCCCCTGCAGAAAGCCCCCGCCGCTACTGCCAGCCACCAGTCCTGCCGCAGTACGCACCCTGGTCCGTGGTGGTGTTGGGCAGCAGCAGGCCGTTGCGGTTGCCGACCGTCATGCGGCCCACCAGGCGCGTGCCCGCCACCGACGTCTTGATGACGGGGATGTGGTCCGCCAGCTCAGCCTCAAACACGGCTGTGAGGAGGAGGCAAGAAGACGGGCAGCAGCCATTAGTCTGTGGCGCGGTGAAGCAGCCCAGCCGTGCGCAACAGGGCATAACATATGACAATGCCGGCAAGCGTGCATGCAGCAAGGAATGATGCAACAGCCCTGCAGGCAAGCGAAACTGCATGCGTGCGCCCGCAGGGCAGCGCCCACAGCACCGTGTTCGCATGTCAAACCTCCATATCCAGCTCCCCAGCAGGGCTCACAGTAGAAGTTCTCGGCGGCGCCCAGTGCGGTGATGCAGTAGGCGTTGGTCAGGTTGGCAAACACGCCCACATCGTTGCTGTTCTCAAAACCGCAGCGCGACGCCATGGCTGCGGCTGTATCCCCTCGCGGCGCCCAGGCGCAGTACGATGTCGAAGCTCGTGGACAGGCCTCTGCACCGGAGCAACAGAGCACGTCATGGCAAGTCGGAACCCGCCGGCGGCGGCAGTGGCCACTGCCGGGGTGCGCGGGGGCGTCACGGCCCGACCTGGCGGCTTGCTCAATGCAAACAATTGGAACGGTGGGGCACTCTGACACGAGGGGCTGCCATCTGGGAAGCGCAGGGCGCCAAGCGAGGAGGCAGCCGTGCAGCCCCTGGGCGCCCAGGCGCCCAGACCGTGACCAATGCGGCCTATAGGGTCATGTATGTATGTGGAGCGCTCCCCTCACATGGAAGCAGCGCCGGCACTCGCCTTGGCAGCTCGGGTCTCTCGGACGGGCGTTGCAGGTGCGTGGGTAGCCTCAGCTGTGTCGAAGGAGGTGTGATCAAGCCTCTGCATGCCCCGGCGTGCGTGCAGTAGCGCCCTGCTGGGAATGCCGCGTCATGGCGGCGGGCAGGCCTCGGCGAATGGCAAGCCCGCTGTGCATCGGGTGCTCGCACTATACAATTGATCGTTTCACAACCCCAACGTGTGCTGCAGAGCCCTCTCCGCGCAGCTTTCTTCCGGCTTTCCCTGCACAGCAAGCAGCAGCGGCTGGCTTATACCTTTACCGCCAGCGCAACCCTCTATTTGTCTGTTGCAGCAGCGCGAGCGAGCCCTCGTTTGGGTTAGCGGAGCTTCGGCTCGCAGCAGCGGCAGGAGTGCAGTAGCAGCGGCAGCAGATGGCGGCAACAAGAAACGGACTGCTTAGGGTGAGCGCAAAGGCGCAGCGGGGCCCTGGGATGCACGGCGGTGTGCCGCCGCAGCCACTTGCCGCCGCCGCCGCCTGTTGCCTGCCTGCGCTGCCTCCTGCCTCACTGCTGCTTACTCCTTTTCACCTGCCACGTGCCGCAGGGCGTAGAGTCGCTGGACGGTCTGCGCCTGCGGCTGGTGGATGCCAAGGGCCAGGTGGTGGGCCGCCTGGCCTCGCAGATCGCCACCATCCTGCAGGTGCCCGGGGGAATACGGAGGTTGCGGTTGCTGCTGCATTTGGCGGTGCACCCTGCACATTGCCACAGCCCATCAAGATGTGGTGGGGCATGTCCAACATTTGTCCGCTATGCTTGATGTTGACTCTTTGTGTCATAGCTGCTCCTGCTGCCGGCCCGCACAGCTCAACTGCTTGCTGTGTGCCCCATGGCGCAGGGCAAGGACAAGCCAACTTTCCAGCCCAACCAGGACGATGGGGACGTGGTGGTGGTGGTCAATGCAGACAAGGTGCAGCGTCATGGGCTGCTGTGCTGTTGTCAAGGGGATGGACAACTGTGCTGAAGGGGGGCACAAATGCCGGCGTTGCTTGTGTGCTCATAGCCGCTGCTGCTGCTGCTGCCGCCGTGGTGGGCAGCTGCCCACTCCAAGCCCCCTTGCTGCCCTCCCCACACCTTCCACAGGTGGAGATGACGGGGCGCAAGTGGGACCAGAAGCTGTACCGCTGGCACACCGGCTACCCGGGCGGCCTGAAGGAGCGGACGGCCAAGGAGCACTTTGCGCGCAAGCCGGACGCCATCCTGCGCGAGGCGGTGCTGGGCATGCTGCCCAAGAACAACCTGCGGCGGGTGCGCGCTGCAAGGGGTGGTTGTTGGGCCTGGTGGGCAGACGGAGGTTGGGACGCGGCGGGCAAATGAGGTGAGTTGCATGCAAATGCCTCACGCCCGGACAAGGCAGCATCACGTCTCGACAAAGCAAGCTGCCGCACCCCCCTTTCATGCAGCCAAGCTTCTGCAATTTGATGCTCCATTCTTGACTCTGCCTGCCCTCTAAATCTCCTTCACTGTTCCCACCCCAACCACCCGCAGTCCATGGCGCGCAAGCTGCGCATCTACACCGGGGAGCGGCACGACTTTGAGGGGCACCCGCAGCTGCAGGCCTTCACCATGCCGCCCCGCAAGCTGCGCGTCAAGGGCGAGCTGTTTGAGCTGCCGCCCGGCTTCGAGCCCTTCAACCCGCAGGCCTACTACGTGAGTGGGCTGCTCCAGGGGAGGGGGCGATTGCTGGATGGGAGTGCGCAAGGCACTGCGCTTGCTGCTCGGGCTGTTGGTGCTGCGCCTGCCTGCTGCTGACCCTTGTCTACTCTCTCCCTTCTGTACGCACAGGCCAAGTACGGCCACCGCCTGGGCAAGACGGCAGAGCAGCAGCAGGCGCAGCAGGCAGGAGACGCGGCAGCAGCAGCAGCAGCGGCGCCTGGGCGGTAGACCGCATGGCAGTGTGCGCTTGACTCCTAGCTCGACAGCCCTGGCGGTCTGCACACCTGTGTAACACTAGCTTGAATGGTTGTCACAAGGCAGTCGGGCTGCGGAAGTTACGAGGCAATGCAGCAGTGCAGACACAGCACACAGGGCAGAAGGCACACATGGCGGCTTGTGGGCTTTACGCCTCGTCGCCGCCGGCTGCCGCATCGCCGCCCGCTGGCTCCGGCTCGTCCTCGGGCTTAGCCACCAGGCCGGCCTGAGGGTGCAGGAGAAGGCGGCAGCTGGGTGCGAGTGAGTGTGCATTGGCATACAGGCAGGCGAACAGCAAGGGAAGCCGGAGGGATGCTGGCAGCAGGTTTGATAGCGACAGCAAAGAGCGGACTTGTAGGCCCGCGCTCTAGCAGCACGCACCTTGGTGAGGCTGAGCTCGTACAGTGTGTTCTCCAGCTTCTTGAGCGTGTACTTCAGTGCATCGTACTCTGGAGCGGTGGGGAGACAGGGAGCCAGGGCAGAACTCAGGGTGGTGACTGATAGGTGCAAATGCATGTGCTAGACGGCAAGGCACAACAGCCCACACAGCCGCGGTGCAGAGCGTCAGTCTGTGTCATGCGGGGTACACTCTGTTTGTGCTCGGTGCATGCAGGGGATTGTGTTTTCCGTGCTTGACCGCTTGGTGCTCAAGCTTGGTGCTCAAGCCTGGTGCTCAACATGTTGCAGGCTGTCGGTGCAGAGAGCGTGCTTGAGCGTGCATCAGCAGACATGTCCCCTAATACTGCTCTCACTCTTGCGCAGCGAGCCGTTGCGCAGGTCGAACTGCAGGAACTGCCCCATGATGCCTTCTGTCAGGTCACGCGCCTTCTGCACCGCCGCCTCGTCCCGCCGCGTGGCCTGCAGAGGGCAGGTCGGGGGCAGGGGGTGAGTCGAGGGCGGGTGAATAGGGGACATAAGGGGCACCACACACGCAATGTCCACTGAATTAGTGAAGCATCAAACCAGACGATCAGTACTGACAGTCCAGCCGTGCACATCAAGGGCCGCGGCCGGCGCACCAACCGCCCCCCGCCGCACACCTGTGCGATGGCCAGCCGCCCCAGCTCGCCGGTGAAGTCGAGCACGCCGCCCAGGTCTGCAGGGCGGGGCAGGTGGGCAGGGCAGATGCAGCTGCTGGGGTGTGCCAACATGACTGGTCACCAGGCCAGCAGCGGTTCTGCACATCGGGACGGGGCGCCGCTCAGCTTGTTGCTGTGCCGTGTGATCATTCGAGGGGCCCTGAGCGCTTCGACCTAACTCTTCACTCATGACTCACATTCCTCCACCTCGGCCAGCTCCACCTCGCCCTGAGTGATCAGGCGGCCCTCATTCAAGTAGATCTTGAACGCCAGGCCCTCAGCATACTCCTCAACTGCCAGGGGCGGGGCAGGGATGGACAACAAGGGGTTGGCGGCAAGGCTGGGGCAGGGCCGGGAGGGGCAACAAAGGATTGGTAGCAAAGCACTGCACCCACCATCTGCAACATCCCCCTCCCTTCCTGCTGCCACGTACTGCGCACTCACTGGCGTTGCTGTAGGAGCCCATGCGCAGCGTGGGGTTCTCCTTGATGGTGGGCAGCAGCTCCTCCGCCGCCTTCTTGGCCGCAGCCAGCCGCTGGTCCGCCTCCTCGGTTGCGCCGCGGTGCAGGCTGAAGATGGCCTGCCAAATGATGCAAGGAAGGTCAATCTTCGGTTGCTGGGACGCGAAAATACAGCCGCGGTGGGCCCGTGCAACGCCACAGTTGCCCACTGCAGGTGCCACACCTGCTTGGAGAGCTTCTGGATGTCGCGGCTGCGCTTGATCACAGTCTCGCGCTTCTGTGGGGAAATAGAAGCGAGTGCAGCAGAGTGGGGACACGGTGGCACAGCTGAAGTCGCCACGCGTCTCTGCCGCATGGGCAGCATGAAACAACCGCTCTTAACATGCTGTGTAGTTGCCCGTTTCGCAGCAGACGCACCTCATCATATGCCCGCAGCTGGGCATCAATGCGCTCGAAGTCGCTGCAAGGCAGGAGAAGCATCGCAGCCGTGCAGGTCAGGTGCAGCCACCAGGCCATGAGGCAGCGGCAGCGGCGGCGGGCGGCAGCCCAAACCTGCCAGCGGCGCATGCAGCCTGCATGGGCCAACCGCTAGCGCACCTGTTGTCAATCATGCTGCAAGTGACGGTGGAGCGCTGCCGCTTGGCAGGGCGCGGAGCCATCAGCAGGCGGGCAGTGCAGGCTTTCAGTAGCCCAGCTCGCGTCTGCAGCAAGCCCAGCGACCGCAGCGCCAGCATATGGACAGCAGTCCCGTGCATGCGGCATGCTCCTGAACTTGCACCGCCGCCCCAGCGGCGGCAGCACGGCAGCGCATGTGCTTGCGGTCTGCCATTGTGTTACAGTCAGCCCATGCATTCAGGCAGCACTCCCCAGAAGCTGTTCGAGTCGATCAAAGCACTGTCGCAGCAGCTGCGCGGAGCTAGGGTCCAGGGGTGCGGCCTGCACCGCCGCCTCGGCCTGCTGGATGCTGGCGGCCACCGCTGCCACGGCTGCCGCCAATGCGCCGTTCCCTGCCTCGTCAGGTGGTGGCGAGCCGGACGCAGCGCGTGACTCCCCTGGATCCTGGGATCGCAGCACCTCCAGCGCTCGCCGCAGCGCTCCCGCCGCACCCAGCGCCTCCTGCCGCAGGGCCGCCGCCCAGCCCGCCACCTCTGCCTCGCCTGGCCCGCTGCCCTTGGCCGTGCTGCGCTGCGTGTACTGGGTCAGCAGCGACACCATACTGTCCAGCAGGGCGCCAGCGGCTGCGTGGAGAGCAGAGGATAAAGCAAATGTGACAACAATGGGTGGCGGCAGTAGGAAAAAACCGATTCCCCACTGCCAATGCAAGCAGCACTTGCACAACGTCCAGATACTTCAAGCTGGAGTGTTGGAGTGTCTACTGAAACAACTTATGCTCGTTCCCACAGCCACAGGCCCGCTGCACCCACCTGGGTCCTTCAGGGCTGGCGGCACGGCAAGCACCACATTCTCAGGTGGGCAGGTCTGGGCATAGCGGCGGAAGGCCTCCATGCCCAGATGCTGCAGCAGCGGCCCCTCCTGCAGCAGCAGCGCCTGCAGTACGTGCGCATGTGGGGCAGGGCAGGATGCCAGCACCGGCGCCACGCCTGCCACCGCAGCTGCTAGCTCGGGCTGCTGCTGGCAGGCCACCAGGGTGGGCACCAGCTGCTCCAGCTCGCCCGCCTCCAGTGGCGGCAGCGCAGCGAGGGCTGCCAGGCAAGGGCTAGCCAGCGAGTGCATGCCGCGCTGCACGGCATGCGCCAGCAGGAAGGCGATGCGGCTGGCTGTTGTTTTGAGCAGCCGCGCGCCTTCCTCACCCTGCTGTTGGGTGAGGCACCAGCTGATGTGAGGCAGAGCTGGGGCTTGAAGCTGGGCAAGGGCAGGCATGGATGCAAAGCCCAGCTGGCCAATGCTGCCTCACCTGGGCACCACCAGTGGCCGCAAAGTAGGCAGCAGCGCAGTGCAGCGCCTCCAGCAGCCAGCCAAGGTAAAGGATCTCCACCTCCCCGCCTGCCGCGCCTGCTGCACCGCCACCCGCTGCCTGCCCGCCCGACCCAGCGCTGCCCGCCCGCTTCATCACTGCGGGCGCTGCATCTGTGAGCCAGCGGAACAGGGCGGCCAGCACGCCCTGCACCTGCGGGGCTGCTGCAGCTGAGCCAGAGGCGCCATCCACCAGCGCCGCCAGGCGTAGGTCAGCTGCGAGGCAGGCCAGCTGGCAGGCATCGTCGTGCATCTTGCCAAGCGCCTGTGGGCAGCAGCAGGTGACGATGAGCAGGGCGTAAGAGCAGGGTGGTGAAGCAGCCTGGCTTGCAGATCTGCTGCTGTGACGCTTTACGCTCAAGCTGCATGTTAGTCCACACATGCTCCCCTGTCCCCACCCTTCCGCTTGCCTGAAGGAAGTGGGCAAAGAAGGCGTCCTGGGTGGGAGCCGGAGCCGCCGCCAGCAGGCAGGCCAGCAGGCCCAGCAGCTGGCTGTACAGCGGGGAGGGCGGCCCGTGCCCGCCTGCTGCCCCTGCTGCCGCGGCCACGTGCACCAGGTCGTGCAGCGCGCTGATGTGGGCCTTGAGCAGCGCCTCGCTGGACACGGCAGCTAGGTCAGCCCACACGCTGCCCAGCACGCATGCAGTCAGCGGGTGCGGCTGTAGGGCATGTAAAAACAGCTGCTGCTGGCAGCGCTCCCACGTCTGGGCCACCAGCTGGCGCTCGCAGGGCGTCAGCGCCTCGTCGCTGCAGGAGAGGCACGGGAAGGGTGGCAGTCAGCAGTTGATCAGGCACAATTGAAGACCTGCCGGCACAGCAGCAGCACAGAGGTTGCAAATCCTGAGAATCCACTGCACATGCTCCAGTATCTAACGCCACGGACTCGTTCTATTTCTGTCCGGTAGCTGCCGGCCCTAGTGCTGCGCTTACCTGGGTGCTGTGGCCGCCGCATGGCAGCAGGTGGCCAGGTAGGACAGGGCAGCATCAGCCACCGCCTCCCGCAGCTCCGCAGACTGCAGAGCAGCTGCTGCGCATGGCCCCGGCAGCGCATCCAGCACGCTGCACAGCAGTGCCACGCAGTGGTGCCGCGCCAGCGGAGGCATGCCGGGGCTGCTGTGCAGCAGGTGCAGCATGGTGCGCAGGGCGTGCATCGCCTGGCCGCTCTGCTCGCCGGCGCCCAGCCGCATGCGCAGCTCGTCCAGCATCACCTGAAGGGTCGAAATGGAAGTGACAAGTGGGTGAGACGGATGGGTTAAAGATCAAGGGCGCAGCATGCGCTTCCACAAACAACAGCATTGCAGGGCCATGCACAAGCGCTCCATCCCACTCCCTGTCCCGATTGTTTACCCGCAGTTTATCCTCTGCTGTCGTGGCGCCAAGGCACGCCACCAGCAGCTGCACCGCCCGAGGCAGCAGCTGTTCCCGCAGCGCCTCGCCCAGTGCTGCCGCGCTGGTGCTGCCGCCGCTGGCTGCCGCCGCCAGCAGCGCCAGCTCCTGGTGCGCCGCCAGCGGCACCTCCAATGCGCCGCTCCAGCAGGCGGGTGCTGCACCCGGGTAGCTGCCCAGCACGGCGCGAGCCTTCTGCACCCAGTACTGCAGCAGCTTGCCCACCCCTGGGTCCAGCAGCGTGTGGCAGGCGAGGATGTCGCGGCGGATGAACCCCAGCACCGCGCCCGCCGCCTCCTGGCCGCCCAGCCCTGCAGGTGGTTGGGTGAGAGGCGATGGAGTGGGGGGAGAAGTCGTTGAGGCTGCGATAGCTCACCAAGTAGCAGGCACGGACAAGTAGGAAGGCAGGCCACACCACCACATTGCAGCAAGCACCCTCCAGAGCAAGCCAGGCCCCGCACTGGGCCAGCACCCACCCTGCCGCTCCATGTCCGCCCGCACTTCCGCGGGTACACACGTCCACAGCTTCTGGATACCTGCAGGCAGCGGGGAAGCTGGCTGCATCAGATGGCACCAATCGTTGTGCGCTCTGCGGCTGTACAACCCGCAAGCACACACGCCCCACGGCGCCCACCGTTCCACAGCACGTTGAGCACCGAGAAGTTGCGCAGGCCCGGGCGGCGGTGCCGTGGGTCGCGCATGCCCACAATGTCTGCTGCCGTGCGCCCTGCATACGAGCGGCATGTGACAAGAACGGTAGAAGGGAGTTACTAGGGCCGGCTGCCAGGATGTCATGCCCGCAGCAACTTCAGTTGGCCGGCCACCCCACCCAGGCCCGGCACCCAGCAGCGCACCCATGGTCAGCAGGGCGCGGTACTGCGGCGCCAGGCAGAAGCCGGTGGCCGCATCCTGCTGGGCGCTAGCATCTGCCAGCAGCGGCAGCAGGTCCTGGCGCAGCATGTCCCGAGCCAGCTCCACAGTGCGCTTGTACGCCTGGGCGCCGCCGCCGGCGTCGACGTGCCAGGCCGCGTGCCAAGCCTCGCTGTGCATGCACGCGTCAGCCGCTGCCAGCAGGGCGCATGCCCAGCCGCCACGGCGCGCCGCCGCCAGCTGGCTGGCTGCCGCCTCGAGCTGCTGGCGAGCTGCCGCAAGGCCCCGCGCCACTGCCTCGAGCGCATTCTCCAGCAGATCGGTGGGCAGCCGCCCGCCACTCTCCACCAACGCTACCAGCGCGGTGCAGGCCTGCACAGTGGGTGGCAAAGGAGAGGCCAGGTTGACTGGGGCTAGGGCGCAAACATTTCAGCACTGCTTTGGACGCCTCCTTGCGGCGCTCTGCCGCCGTCTGTTCGCAGCTGGCGGCGGGTGCAGCGGCAGGCCATGGCTCACATACTCCACCGCCTGCAGCTGCGCGGACGCGTCCAGCTGCTCCAGGGGCCCGCTCAGCTGCCCCAGCGCCTGCACGAGCGCCAGGGGCGGCTGCCGGGCCTCGGCGGCCACCGCGGTCATGCTCGCGACGTTGGTGGAGATCGGCCGTGATCGCCGGAATAGAGTGTGGCTCAACCAGGCCCCGCTCGCGAGGTCAAATGCAAATGCGGTGCCTGCTGGCGCCATTCAGCCTGTGTGCAGTCTGTTGGGCCTCCAGCAGCCCAATTGCGTCGTTTGTATCGATTCTCGAGCTCCTGCTGTCCCCCTCTGCATGCTCGCCTGCACTGGCCCTCGCTGCGCCCGCCCTCTAGCCGCCCCAGCTCGTCCCCATACTTCGCATCGTGGACCCAGGAAACCAGGCAGCATGACGGAGCAGCAACCGGGCAGCGCTGCCACCGCCGCCGCCGCTGCCACCGCCGCCGCCGCCGCCGCCGCCGCCGCCGCTGCCGCCACGCCGTCGGCGGCGCAGGCCATCGAGTTCCTCACCCTGCTGCAGCAACTCAAGGTGGGGTAGCGTGAGGGTGGCTCATCCAGCTTTGGTGGCACAAACCCTTCAACTAAATCCAATCTCGCAATGCTGCTGCGCTACGGCTCCTTCCCGCAGACGCAGAAGCGGACGGGGTGGGTGAATCGCGGCGTGGCAGGGCCCGAGAGCATTGCTGACCACATGTACCGCATGGGGCTGATGGCCATGCTGGTGCAGGGCACGCAGTACGACTACCACAGGTGCTGAATTTTGCTTCATGCAGCTGGTGGGCGGGGCGCCAGGACCTGCTGGCTGCGAGTGCTTTCAGGGCTCTGGGCAGCCTGCTCACTTGGTCGCATTGCTCTTGGTAAGCCAGCCTGACCTTGCTGCCGGCCTCACCCGCAGGTGCATCAAGCTGGCGCTGGTGCACGACGTGGCGGAGGCGATTGTGGGCGACATCACGCCCACCTGCGGCGTGAGCGACCAGGACAAGTACCAGCTGGAGGCGGGCGCGGTGCAGCGCATCAAGGGCATGCTGGGCGGCGCCAGCCTGGCAGGTGGGGGCAAGCTGTGGGGCGAGTTGAGCGAGGCAGGGAGGGGTTTTGGTGTGGTTGAGCTGCAGCAACTGCGTGTCCTGTTCTGTGCCTGCCACTGCTGCCAAGCTGGCTGGCAAGCAACCGCAGGACTGAATTGCGCCGCTGGCTTGTGTGATGCTTTCCAGCTTGCATGATCCTGCCTCGCGCTGCTTGATCGCCCTGTTGCCGCAGGCGAGGAGATTGAGGCGCTATGGCACGAGTACGAGCAAGGGGAGAGCTCCGAGGCGCGGCTGGTCAAGGACTTTGACAAGGTGCGGGGTGGAATAGCGTGGGGGCGACATGCATTATGCATGGACGGGAAGAACTGCACCCTGCTGTACTGCCCCTTGCTTCCTGCTCACCGCCCTCCCCATTTTCCCCTCTGCCTGCCTGCCTGCCTGCAGCTGGAGATGATCCTGCAGGCTCACGAGTACGAGGGCGCGCAGGGCAAGGTGCTGCAGGAGTTCTTCGACTCCACCGCTGGCAAGTGGCGCACTGATCTCGGGCAGTCGTGGGCAGAGGAGATTTATGCGCGGCGCAGCCAGCGACAGCAGCAGCAGCAGCAGGCGGCAGGGAGCGGCGACGGTGCGGCAGCAGCTGAGAGCAATGTGGGGCGATAGCTGAAGTTGCAGCCGCTGCATGCTTTGAGATTGGATCGTAAAAATGAATGACGCGGCCAGCTTTTGAAAGGTAAAGTTCCTTGCAAACCGTCCACGTGGCTGGTACGAATGGCCCAGCTGTGCATCGGCCCCAGGAGCGGAAGGTGACAGGCACTTGCAAGAAGCAGCAGTCACTGGAATGCCAGTGGCTGGGGCTGAGTCTGCCACACCTCGCAAAGGCCCTGCAGGCGGATGCCCCTTCCTCGCCCACACACAGCGGCGGCAGCATCGCGGCGGTGGGTGCATTGGGGCCTCGTTGCACCTTGCGCCGCGCGCTCCGCCACTTGGTCACAGCTCCAATTCGCTGGGACGCGGCTTAGCCGCGCAAGACGCACGGACTGGGCCGTTGACCACCGCCCGAAATGGCGGCGCTGCCGGCGGCCCCCGAGGCTCAGACGGTGAGGGACGGCCGCGGGGGAGCAGGACCTGCGTGCGTCCCGCCACCTCCCTGCCGCTGCCGCCGCCGCCGCCGCCTTCGAGCCGCCATCCCTGCCTCCCACCCTGCAGGCGGAGCTGACGTTTGATGGCGTGGCCTACATCCTCAGCGTGCGCTGCACAGATGGCGACATGCTGGAGGTGGTTGCTGAGCGCAAGGAGGACGCCTCGGCCTGGGCCGCCACGTTTGCCGCCAAGTGTGAGTTGGGGCGACGAATTCCGTCTTGGCGTGGGAGGTGCAGTGTTTCACAGCAGGCCTTGCACATGCTGTGATCATCCTTGGAAACCACGCTACTGACCGCAGATGTGGAGGAGATCACGGCCAAGACCGGCAGCTTCAAGCGCTTCCCTGTCTTTGTCAAGATGCTGCTGAGTGCGGTGCGGCAGGAGTCGGACAGCGTGTTGGTGGACCTGCTGACCTACGCCGACCTGGAGCTGCTGCGCAGCAAGCGTGCCAGCACAGCATCCAGCGGCACCGCAGCCAATGCAGCAAGTGCGGCAGCGGCAGGGCACGCGCAGCAGGCGGCAGCGTCCGGTGCGCCGCCGCCGCCAGGACACAACAAGCGGTACCTCATCCTCACCTACGCAGCCGAGTTTGACAGGGTGCACTATCCGCTGCCGCTAGCCTTTGAGGAGCAGCCCGATGCGCGGCGCCTGCAGGCCACCATCCGCCAGCTGCGGGCTCAGGTGGCAGCAGCGCAGGCGCGCAGCAGTGGTGGGCTCGGCCGTCACGGCGGCGGCGCTGCCGCAGCCTCCCGCTCCTCAGCAGCCGGGGCCGCAGCAGCAGAGGTCAAGCAGCTGCGGGAAGAGAATGCGGCCCTGCGGGCGCGGGTGCAGGCGCTGGAGGCGGCCCTGGATGCATCCACTGCCGGCGGCGGCGGCCTGGCGGCAGATGTGCAGGCCCTGGCTGCTGATGCACAGGAGACGGTGCGAGACCTGCGTGGCATGCGGCGGGAGCGGGACACCCTGCTGGCCCGGCTGCAGCAAGCCGAGGCGGCGCTGGAGGGGGAGCGCAACCTGCACCGCCGGGAGCTGCGGCGGCGCGCGCAGGCGACGGCGGGTGTGGAGGCGGAGCTGGCGGCGGCCAAGGACCAGATCCGGGAGCTGCGCCTGCGCTGCCGCGAGCTGGCACTGGAGGCGGACCTGGCGCAGCGCCGCGCGCAGGTGGCCAACATGAGGTGAGGCAGGGGGTGTTAGGACGGCCCAGGCTGGATCTATGCTCTGCCAAGCGCATGCAAAGGATGCAACTTGAAGCGTGATTGCTCTGAGCAACTGTTCACCCAACTGCTGGCTGCCGCAGCGCCGGCATGGGGCGGCCAGCCGGGTCTGCAGGGCGGCTGCCGGGCGGCAGCAGCGGTGGTGTCAGCAGGGGCAGCAGGGGTGAGCAGGCCCGCGGCTTGTCACCTGCTGGCAACCGGTTCCCCAGCCGCGACATCTCGCCAGCGCCCATCCGCCGAGCGCCCCTGCCAGGTGGGCTGTTTGCCAAGGTTGTGAGATCGAAAGTAACTCAGCAGCTTGCACATGCCCACAGCCTCCACGCTTGCAATCTGCAGGCCACATTGCTCCAAGCTGCCTGCTGTTGACTCCAGGTTTTCTTTCCCCACCTTGCAGGAGGGCCGCCACGCTCGCGTTCAGCAGACGTCTCCCGCCCCGGCTCTCTGCCCTCCTCCCGCCCCACATCCCGCCCCACCTCTGCCGGCCGCTTCGACCCCACCGAGTATGTGCGGATGAAGCGGGATCGGGAGCGGGATGCGGCCCGCCGCCTAGACGACATGCGGCGGGCGGCACGCCTGCAGTCGCCAGGCGGCTCGCGGCCCTCCTCCCTGCCTGGCTCGCGGCCTCACTCCCTGCCCAGCTCACGTAAGGAGGGGATGTGTGGCCTGGTGGGGCGTTGCTGGCACTAGTCATGAGGCAGCATCTATTGCTTTGTGGCAATACAACCTGCAATGTTGCCCTGGCTGTCTCTGGCTGTTGACAACCTTGCCTCACCTTCCTGCTCCATCAAATGCACTGCAGGGCATTCCACTCCGCAGCGCAGCCGCGTGCCCAGCCGAGACCCCAGTGCAGACCGTGCTCGGCAAGCAGCTCGCGACCGCAGCGCAGAGCGGGGCCGGCCGCTAGGTGGGCCTCAGGAGCGGGCGACAGCGGTGCGCAGCACGGAGCGGCTGCGGGCTGCAGTCAGGACCACCACGCCACCTGGCCCCGCCTTCCCACCCCGCGACCAGCGAGCGGCCTCTCCTGGCCGGGCACTGCTGGAGGTGCGGCAGCGGCTGCAGCAGTACGCCAACAAGCAACCAGCTCCTGCAGAGGGTTGGGCAGGCAGTAATGCTGGCTTGATCGCCTCTGTGCCATCGCAGCAGGCGGGCACACCTGCAGTTGCGGCCATGCCTCAGCGCATGCCAGCCTCAGGCGACAACTATGCGGACGCTAGCGCTGAGATTGCAGACATTGACAGCCGGCTGCAGAGCCTGCAGGCCTTCCTGCGGTCGGCCAAGGCGGGGCAGCCGGTGGCAGCACCTGTGTGATGGCAGTGCACGCTGGGGCGGCAGTTACATGGGCTGTTGAGTGTACAAATGCCTTGCAGGCCACATGTGAGATGAAACAGGATCGCAGGGCATTAGGCGCAAGCAGCACAGGCGAAGCATAGAGGATTGCGGAAAGCGCAGTAATCAGAATGGTACAAGGCAGATGAATCAGGAGTAGGCATGGGGTGCACCAGTGGGCTTGGTGCCCATTGACGCCGCTGCTACGACACACGCTCCAGCAGCTGCACAGGTGTCAGGGCGTTGGCCTTGTTGGTCTCCACGATGCAGCCATTGGCAATCATTTCATCGATGATGTGGTGGGTGGTCTCCAGGCTGAACATGATGTCCAGCTCGCACACGTTGGAGAACCTGCGTGTGGTGGGAGTGACACATGTTGGCAGGCAAGGAGAGGGTGGTGAGAGCTGCGCGTTGCTCCTGTGTCGTTCGCTGATACGGCACCTGTCAAGCATGCCGACAGCATACACACACCTGCTGCTGCTGCTGCTGCTGCATCAAACACAACAGCAAGTCACGCCTCTGCCCTTCTTTGCAACCCGCTGCTACGTTTCCTTTTGCTGGACTTCACGTGCATCCCTCCGGCCCCGCCCCTCACCACTTGTCCAGCGTCTCCACCACGCAGTGGATCATCTCCAGGATGCCCAGCTCGTTCTGCAGCAGGCGGCAGGGAGCTGAATTGGATTGCAATTACTTGAATAGCAGCACATGTGTAATGTAGCAGCACTCCTGCAGCATGAGAACGCCAACCCTGCTTCTCGCCCAGCAGTGCTGAGATCCCCTGCACCTCGCTTCCCTTCACTGCCTGCCCACCCCTACTCTGACCGCACCTCCTCATCATCGATGCCCACTAGGAAGAACAGGGAGGCATATCGTCGGTACACCACCTTCCAGCTGCGGTGCTCCACAAAGTTGCACTGCACGGCGGGCGGGCGGGCGGCCAAGCGGCAGGTGAGGTGGGAAATAGGGGCCCTTGGGTCGCAGCGGCGAGGACAAGCAACACGAGGACCACGCAGCATACTGCCATGGCAATCTGCATGCTCCGATACCCTGGGTGGAATGCGCAACCCAGCAGCTCATGCCAGTACAGACAGCCAGCTGCCCATGGCATACGCATCGGCGCACCTGCTTGTCCACACGGGTCAGGCACTTGCGCACGATCTCCGCCTCCAGCGCCCGCCGCTCATCTGTGGTCAGGCTGCTGTCTGTGTACTTTGACAGCCGCGTCTGCCCCTGCTTGTTCACCAGCAGCACAAACTTGATGGTCATGGCTGCCGCTGCAGTTGGCGCCGGCCGGGCAGCGGCGGCGGCAAGCGGTGGGAGGCTGGTGGGGCCGGGCCGTCTAGTTGTGCTGCAGTGTGGGGTGTGGCGCGCCTCTGCGCTGCGTTGGGGGCAGTCCAGACGCAACAGCGGCGAGGGCTGGTGGTCAGCGCACGGTTGGGAAGCTTGCCGACGGTGCGAGCGTAGTGATCAGGTTGGTTAGATCGCAGTGGGCTCGTGATCGCGCCCAGGCGGCCTTCTCCCTGCTTCCCCGGCTGCATCGATGGCCAGGCTGGCGGCGCTCAACATGGTGCAGGCAGACGGGCTCCCTGCCTTTCCACCGCACCTGCACGGCGACCAGAACGCCATGGACTGCGGATTCCTGGGAGTCGTGCTCCCTGCGGGCGAGTTTCCCTTGCATGTCCCTCCCTGTGGCTCGTACCCTGCTGTTCGGCTGGCCCAGGGCGCCGTCAAATGCGATGCAGACCGATGGCAAGGGGGACGGCATGAATGCAGCACCGCCGCCGCCGCTGCCGCTCATGCCTTGCTATCTGTGCGCTGCAGGGGAGAAGAAGCTCCTCAAGGCCCAGTTCGATGAGGACATGATGGAGACGCTGCACATCACACAGGTGCGGCCTGCGGTCTGCAGCCTTGATTGTTGAAGGGAATTGTGTGCACCTCCCCCGCTGGTGCGGATGTGACTGAGTGGGCACGGCGCTGGGGGCGGCGCTGAGGACCTGGCAGAGTGGCCCATCGCTGTGCTTGACTCCTAGCTGGCGATGAACAAGGCCGAACAGGGCGCCGGGCGCCCGAAAGACCCTGCCAGCCTGGCCGACTGTCCCCCCGATTCTGCCCCAGCTGTGCCCCCGATTCTGCCCCAGCTGTCCCCCCGCCTGCTCATCCCCCGCATCCCCCATCCTGCCCCAGCTGCAACTTCGTCTCTCCCCCCATTCTGCATAGCATACGATCAGGCAGAACTAAGGACGAAAATCAATGTGTTTGTTTGGCCCTGGTGGCATAAAATTCGGCCTCGGGGCACCTTTCTGAGGTCGAATCAACAAGCAGCGGCCCCAAAAAACAATATTTTGAGAAGTTAGTTGGGCCATTACCAAGTCGATTGGCCCAACTGAAGCTACTGATGAATGTACTACTTAATGGGGCGCATTCAGTCCCCACTCTGACTGGCTGGCCTGCCCCTGCGACTGCAGGTGGCGCTGGGGCCTAAGCCCAAGCCCGGCCCGCACGTGGTGATGGTGGAGAAGGGCGGCCAGAAGTTTGCCATCGGCACGCTGGACGCAGCCCGCTGCACGCAGGTGGGCGCATGAGAGTGTCTATGCAGCTGGGCGGCCGGTAGTGCGGTTAGTGAAGCAACGATGCTTTTGAGCAGGAACAGCCCAGCCACATGCTGTCAAGTGCTGCCGCCTTCTCAAGCTGCTGAGCAAAACGCTCCCCCCGCCTGCAGTTTTCATGCGACTTTGCGCTGGCCATGGACGAGGTGGAGCTGAGCCACAGCGGCGGCAGCGAGGTGCACCTCACCGGCTACCGCGTGGAGCAGATGCTGGGCGGCAGCGAGGACGAGGACGGATACGGCTTTGGTGCGTGCCGCTGGGCGGTTGTGCGTAGAAGGATGTGTATGCAGGGGGCGGGTGGTGGGCTGGCTGTGATGCTGCTGTAGCGGCAGGCTGGTCCAGATGCTGCTGCCGAATGACTGTGTTGTCGAAGTCGGCAATGGCTTGGAATGGCTATTACTCGGTAGCGCTGCGACTGGTCCTCACTCCCTGCATGCACGCCAGACGCCACACCCCACACTCTTCCCGCCCCGCTGGCCGCCGCAGGCTCCGACGAGTCTGAGGAGGAGAGCGAGCCCGAGGAGGAGAGCAGCGATGACGAGGAGGCGCCTGATGCGGTGCCCCTCAAGGGCACGGCGCCCAAGCCGGTCAAGCCGCGCGCGCGCTCGCTGATTGATGACGAGGCGGAGGAGAGCAGCGAGGAGGAGGAGGAGGACGAGGAGATGGAGGGTGGGTGCCGCTGCGCACGTGCTTGGGGTGCACTGGGAAGCCGTGGCGTTGCTGGGCGTGTGAATGCTTGCGAGCAGGCGGCGGCTGATTGTCTTCCTGTGCTCAACAGCAGAAGTGTGCACATGGCATTGCAGGAGGCGTTTCTGCATGCCAGTGGCGGCATGGCAACAGCGGGTTTGCCGACATAACGCTGCCCGACTCGCTGCACTCACCGCCCTGCTGCTGCCCCGCAGATGACGAGGATGAGAGCGAGGAGGAGGAGGCAGCGGGGAAGAAGAGCGTGTTTGGCGGCCGCACTGTGCGCATTGTGGGCGATGATGAGGAGAGCTCGGAGGAGGAAGGTGAGCAGCACTGTTGTGGGGGCACTGGGTGCGTGAGTTTGTACGTGCATGCAACGGGCACCCGCTTGTTGAGGGTTGTGCTGGGGCTGTGACTTTGCGATGGCTGGTTTGTTGTTCATCGAGAGTGCTGCTGCGCTGCCGATGCTGCTGCGCTGCCGATGCCACTGCGCCACAGAACGGTGGTGTGCACATGCTGTCAATTCCCTGTGGCACCTCATTGTTGCAGAGGAGTCTAGCGGCGAGGAGGAGGAGGAGGAGGAGGAGGAGGAGAGCGAGGAGGAGCCCTCCCCCGCCCCCGCAGCAGCCAAGAAGCAGCCCAAGCGGCAGGAGCTGCTGCTGGACGCCAGGGCGGCGCAGCAGCGGCAGCAGCAGCAGCAGCAGCAGCAGCAGGCCGCCAAGCGGCCCGCGGAGGCAGCTCAGACGCCGCAGCCCACCAAGAAGGCTAAGGGGGAGCAGTTGAAGGCGCCCGCCACTGCGCCCGCCAAGGTGGCGGCAGCGGGCCAGGCGGAGCCCACCAATGAGCGGGAGTATGTGGCGGCGCTCAAGGAGGTGCTCCAGGCGGGGCCGCTCAAGCTGGCGCAGGTGGGGGCGGGGGGGAGATGCAGGGTGGGGTCAAATGAGCATGCAGGCTGCACGGCTGGGGTGTTTGGGCGCAGCACCGCCGTTCCAGCTGCTGGCCATGTGCCTGCTTTGAGTCCGGCACAGTTGAAGTGACTGCCCTGCCTCCCCGCCACCCGGCTGCAGCTGGGCACCAAGGTGAAGCGGCCGGCGGGCGTGCACAAGGTGAAGCACGTGATCGACACCAACCAGAGTGAGCGCGCTCTTGTTTGCTTGGGCTGGGATTGGCGGACGTGGAGATGCCAATTGCACGATGGCGCATTGGACTGCTGTGTAAAGAACAAAGGCTGAGCCATGGACGTACTCGCCACCCGCCAGCCTTGACGTTGCACTCAGGCCTGCTGCCCACCAATCAATCACAT
>VFQQ010000729.1_pt1 | contig 57796 bp, 47 predicted proteins | sample 3512341 | NCBI WGS metagenome assembly VFQQ01 (sample SAMN10412373, study PRJNA504923) | tailings metagenome | isolation source: Relicate 2 Philex TSF1 revegetated site | place: Philippines: Tuba, Benguet | collected 2017-08-29 | reverse complement strand
CCCAATGCCGAATGCCTTGCTTGATGGGGCGGGGCCTTTCCAGGCCCCGTCTTCCCGTCTCTCAACCTCTCCGCGTCATGCCCGCGCGTCCATCAACCTCTCCGCGGCGTAGCCGCGGTGTTCCGTAGCCGGGGGTCGCCGCGCAGCGGCACCCCCGGTCACCCGCCCCCACCACCCGCGCACCGCGCAGCGGTGCAGGTTCCCCTTCCACCAATCTCCATTCCATCCTCGCTGCCCTTTGATCAACTCCCTCCCCACGCGCGCATCATTTCTGTCCGCGCGGACGCGCCTGCGCGCGAATTCGTGTCCCTTCCGCGCACGCCCCTTGCCCCCGCCACCTTCGTGACGCATCCTCCCATCATGCCCGCCGCGTCACATCCCCACGACCCGCCCGCGCCCAACGAAGTCCTCAGCCGCTTCTTCGATCCCGCGCTCTCGCTCGAAGAGGTCGCGCGTGACGCCGGCCTCAGCGTCGGCGACCTGCTCGCCTGGCTCGCCGAGCCGCGCCACGCGCACCTGCTCAAGGACCTGCACCGCGCGATCCTCTACCGCTTCCAGGCCCACGCCGCGCGGACGCTGCTCCCCACGCTCACCAGCCTCGCCGAACTCACCGAGAACGCCGCCGCCGAAGAAACGCGCCGCAAGGCCGCCGCCTGCCTCACCCGCCTCATCCTCGCCGTCCTCCGCGGGCCACGCTCTGATGGGGCGGGGCCTTCCGGTGGGGCGGGGCCTTTCCAGGCCCCGTCTTCTTCCCCTTCCTCTCCTTCCCCCAATTCCCAATCCCCAATCCCCGATGCCCTCTCCTCCGGGGCGCGGCCTTCCGGTGGGGCGCGGCCTTTCCACGACCCGTCTTCCTCCCCTTCCACACCTCCCCCGAATGCCGAATCCCCAATGCCGAATGCCTTCCCCTCCTCATCGCGGCGCGTTGGCCTGCTCCCACGCGAGCATCCCGCCGACGAGATTCACGACGTCGTACCCATGGCGCTGCAGGAGTGCGACCGCCCGGGCCGAGCGGGCCCCGCTGCGGCAGTGCACCACGATGGGCTTGTCCCGCGGCACGTCCTCCAGGCGCGCCCGCAGGCGCGTGTGCGCGATGTTCAGCGCGCCGGCGAGGTGCCCCTCGTCGTACTCGCTCTTGCGCCGAACGTCGAGCACGGCGTGCCGTCCGCCTTCGAGCATCGCCCGCGCCTCGGGCACGCTCACCTCGCGCGTCGGCGCGAGGCGCACGCCCGCGCCGGGGAGTTCCTCGACGCGGCTCGCGTCGAACCAGCCCTGAAAGGTGTCGAGCCCCACGCGGATGAGCGCCCGCACCGCCTCGTCGAGCCGGCCCGGCTCGACGATCAGCACGATCGGCTCGTCCTCACCGATCATCGACCCGGCGTCGGTGTTGAACGAGTTGGACAGCGGGAACGAGAGCGCGCCGGGCACGTGCCCCGCCCTGAACGACGCCCACGGGCGCGTGTCGATCACGGCGCACCGGCGCGTGTCGCAGCGGGCGAGGTCCTGGGCGCTCAGCGCCGTGGGCGTGGGCACGCCGCCGAGCACGCGGGGACCGCGCTTGTTGTCCCGCTTCATCCGCGCGAAGTAGAGCGGCGGCTCGGGCTGGCCTTCGAGGATCGATTTCACGAACGCGTCCTCGGACGACGCCGCCCGCACCGCGGGGTTGAACATCTTCTCGTAGCCCACGGTGCTCTGGGGGACGGCCCCCAGGGCCTTCCCGCACACGCTGCCCGCGCCGTGCGCGGGCCAGACCTGCAGGTAGTCCGGCCACGCCATGAACTTCCGAACCGTGTGGTACAGCGCGTGCGCGGAAGGGTCGGCCTTGCCGACGACGCCCGCGGCGGATTCGAGCAGGTCCGGGCGTCCGAGGTCGCCGACGAACACGAAATCGCCGGTGATGACGCCCATGGGGCGGTCGGCACCGCCGCCGCGATCGGTGACCATGAAGGCGATGTGCTCGGGCGTGTGCCCGGGGGTGTGGACGACGGTGAACTCGATATTGCCGACGCGGAAGACGTCGCCGTCGCGCAGCAGGCGATGGGCGTACGACCCGCCCCCGGTCTTCTGGGTGAGCCACTGGTACTTCCAGTCGGCGTCGCCCTCGTCGGAGACGTAGACGGTGGCGCCTTTCTCGGCGAGTTCGCGGGCGCCGGAGAGGAAGTCGGCGTGGATGTGGGTCTCAGCGACGCCGACGATGCGCAGGCCGTTGGCCGCGGCGATCTGCTCGTAGCGGTCCACGTCGCGCTCGGGGTCGAAGACGATGGCCTCGCCGGTGCGCTGGCAGCCGATCAGATACGCGGCCTGAGCGAGGCGGTCGTCGTAGATCAAGCGGAGAAACATGCGTCACCTCCGGTGGGGCCCACGGGGCGGCCCTGCCCGATGATTGGTGGGCGCCGGGCGTGGCAAGGTTCCCAAAGGCGGCAGGCAAAAACACGCCGACCCGTCCTGTCGGACGGGCCGGCGCTCCCCTCTGCTGACTCCGCTGGGTTGATCGCGAACGTCGTGGTTCGCGGGAGGTGTTACGGGCAGGCGGACCCGGCGACGACCTGGGCCAGGGCGGCGATGTCGTCCTGGTCGAGGTTGCCGTCGCCGTTGAAGTCGGGGTCGATGCAGATGCAGGCGCGGTTGCCGGCGATGGCTTGGGCGAGGCAGGCGATGTCGTCCTGGTCGACGTTGCCGTCGCAGTTCACGTCGGGGTCGCAGGTGACGACGGGCCCGATCGTGAGGGTGCCCATGCCCCGGGCGTTGGAGGTGTAACCGCCGACCTGGATGCGGTAGGACTGCCCGGCGACGGCGTCGAACTCGAGCATGGACTGGAGCCCGCAGGGCGAGTCGTCGTTGCAGGCCAGGGCCGTGCCGGCGCTGCTGGGGCAGGCCGCGGGGGAGCCGGGGTAGACGACCATGATGGTGTCGAAGGAGGTGCCGCAGGTGTCGATGCGGACGCGCTCGGTGGCGGGGGCGGTGAAGTTGAACCAGATGTCGTTGAAGATGGAGGCGGTGCAGGGGCTGGCGGTGATGCCGTTGGTGGCGGAGCAGGAGTCGAAGGCGTGCGCGCCGTAGCCGACGTTGAGGGCGGTGGAGCAGGCGTCGTTGGGGTGCTGGTAGTAGAAGGAGGGGCGGACGTTGGCGTTGCCGGAGGCGCCGTTGTACCCGGTGATGCGGACGTAGTAGGTCTGGCCGCGGACGAAGTTGAAGGTGACGAGGCTGGCGCGGTTGTTGGGTGCGGGGAAGGTATGGTCGTCGTTGCAGACGAGGGTCTGGTTGCCGGCGAGCCCGGGGCAGCCGGTGTGGACGGAGAGGACGGTGTCGAAGTCGGAGCCGAAGGTGTCGATGATGGCGTTGCCGCTGCAGGTGGGGGTGAAGGAGTACCAGATGTCGGGGCCCTGGCCGCTGCCGCCGGTGCCGCAGGTGGTGGCGTTGGCGGGGCTGCTGGGGGTGGCGTAGGTGGTGCAGACGCTGAACTCGGAGGTGGGCAGGGGCGGGGCGTCGTAGCAGGTGTCGGAGCCCTTGTTGCCGAGGATGCGGGTGGCGTAGGCGGCGCCGCGCGACGCGATGTTGCCCTCGCTGTCGGCGGAATCGCCGACGAGGACGAAGTTCTGGAAGACAGCGATGCTGTTGCCGAAGGAGCCGGCGCTGTCGGGGTCGGCGAGGCGCGAGGTCTGGGCCCAGGTGCCGTTGAGCTTCTCGAAGACGTAGACGTGCCCGGTGCCGGCGGCGGTGGCGGCGATGCGTGTGCCGTCGGTGCTCACCTTGGCGCCCAGGCGCATGCCGCTGGTGGGCTGATCGGCGCGGAGCTGGGCGGCGAGAACCCAGGAGAAGGTGTCGGCGTCGTACTCGAAGACGAAGACGCGGCCGGCGTCGGTGCGGGCGCCGTTGGGGAAGTTCTCGAGGAAGGTGAGGTCCTGGTCGGGCGCGCCGACGACGAGGACGTTGCCCTCGACGGCGACGGCGGAGCCGAAGTGCGCGTCGGCCTGCGAGTTCGGGGAGACGAGGACGGAGGGCGCGCCGACGAGCCCGTTGTCGAGGCGCTGGACCATGTAGACGACGCCGCTCTGGGAGGGCTGGTTGGTGTAGGTGGCGTTGGGCCCGCCGACGGCGGCCCAGCGGGAGGTCTTGGACATCGCGACGCTCGTGCCGCGGTGTTCGCCGACGTCGCCGCCGAAGTCCCCGCCCCAGATCTGGAAGGCGGGGCTCCAGGTGCCGTTGGCGGCGCGGGTGAAGAAGAAGGCTGCGCCGGCCTGGGAGACGCTGTGCATGGAGTGGAAGGGAGCGCCCATGACGGCCCAGCCGCCGGCGTACGCGCTGACGGCGACGGAGGTGCCGGCCTCATCGCCGCTGTTGCCGAGCCCGGAGTTGAGCGAGCCCTCGGAGACCCAGTTGCTGGTGCCGTCGCGGCGGAAGACCACGGCCTTGCCGCGGTTGTTCTGGTGGCCCGGCGCGCCGGCGATGACGTAGGGATCGCACATGTCGACGGACCAGCCGAGGCGGGCGTTGGCCGAGCCGGTGCCGTCCCACGCGCCGCCGACGGAGACCCAGCCCTGCCCGCCGACGCCCCAGACGCTGAAGGTGCCGGCGTTCTGGCCCTGCGGGGTGTTGTAGTTGGGGATGCCGATGATGCAACGGACGCTGGTCTCGCCCTGGTCGAGGGCGACGGACTGGCCGAAGAGGTCGTTGGGGTCGGCGCCGACGCGCTGGAGTTTCTGGGGCGTGTAGCACTGAGCGGAGGCCGTGGCGCCGGTGCAGGCGACCAGGGCGGCGGCGGTCAGGAGACTGGCGAGACGGGTCTTCATGGCGGATCCTTCTGTCGCCGGGGTGGGCGCGCTCCGTCCCCGGTGCGCGGACCACGCGTCCGCGTTGAGGGGTGAGGGCTGCCGGCCGGTGTGTGTGTCGTGCCCGGGTGTGGGCTCTCGGACGTGGCACCATGCGACGTCCGTGGGTGAAGGCGCTAACGGCGGATGGAAATTTTTCTCGGGGGCGGCGGATCAGGGCAAAAACCCCAGGCAGAACGTCGCAAAGCCCTTTGGCGTGGTATCCTGCGCGTACCCGCATGGAACCCAACCCGCCCACCCTGCAGACCGCGGTGACCCAGATTCTGCACGAAGTGCGGGCGGGGGGCGAGGGCGCGACCGATCGGCTGCTGCCGCTGGTGTACGAGGAACTGCGCCGGCTGGCCCGCGGGTACATGAAGAACGAGCAGCCCGGGCAGACGATCCAGGCGACGGCGCTGGTGCACGAGGCGTACGTGCGGCTCGTGGGCGGGCAGGACTTCTCGTGGGATCACCGGGGGCACTTCTTCGCGGCGGCGGCGCTGGCGATGCGCCGGATCCTGGTGGAGCGGGCGCGGCATCGGAACCGGATCAAGCGGGGCGGGGACCGCAAGCGCGTCGAGTTGGACGACTTCGCGGCCTTCACCGAGACGCCCGGGACGGACCTGGTGGCGCTCGACGAGGCGCTGGACCGGCTGGCGGCGTACGACCGGCGCAAGTGCGACGTGGTGATGCTGAAGTACTTCGCGGGGCTGACGAACGAGGAGATCGCGGCGGCGCTGGACGTGTCGCCGGCGACGGTGCGGAACGACTGGACGTTTGCGCGGGCGTGGCTGCTGCGGACGCTGCGCGAGCGCGAGACGCAGGGCGGGGACGACGCGCCATGAGCACGGTGGACCTGCACCGGCGTGCCGAGGAGGTGTTCCTCGCGGTGTGCGAGATGCCGCCCGAGGCGTGGCCCGAGGAGGCGCGTCGGCGGTGCGAGGGGGACGAGCGGCTGATTGCCGAGGTGCTCAGTCTGCTGGACTGTCACGCGAAGGCGGATGATTTTCTCGACGGGGCGGAGATCGTCGACCTGCACAAGGGGTTCTTCGGACGGCGCGCGGGCTCCGACGACGTTGAACTGCGCGCGGGGATGAAGTTCGGCGAGTACCTGATCGAGGGCGTGCTGGGCTCGGGGGGCATGGGGACGGTGTATGTGGCGCGCCAGGACCGCCCGCGCCGGACGGTGGCGCTGAAGGTGGTGCGGCGAGGGATGTTCGGGGCGTCGCTGCTGCGCCGGTTCGAGCACGAGGCGGAGGTGCTCGGGCGCCTGCAGCACCCGGGGATCGCGCAGATCTACGAGGCCGGTTCGGCGAGCGTGGAGCCCGACAAGCCCGCGCAGCCGTTCATCGCGATGGAACTGGTGCGTGGGCGTTCGCTGACTGAGCACTGCGCGGAGATGGGGCTGACGCCCAAGGAGCGGATGGACCTGCTGGCGCGGGTGTGCGACGCGGTGCACCATGCGCACCAGCGGGGCGTGATCCATCGGGATCTGAAGCCGGCGAACATCCTGGTGGACGAGCACGGGCAGCCGAAGATCCTGGACTTCGGGGTGGCGCGGGCGGCGGACTCGGACCTGCGCGTGACGACGATGCAGACGAGCGTGGGGCAGTTGATCGGGACGCTGCCCTACATGAGCCCGGAGCAGGTGACGGGGGACCCGGCGGAGGTGGACACGCGGAGCGACGTGTACGCGCTGGGTGTGCTGCTGTTCCAGGTGCTGACGGGGAAACTGCCGCACGACGTGTCGAGCCGGTCGATCCCCGAGGCGGCGCGGATCATCCGCGAGGAGACCCCGAGCCGGCTGAGCGCGGTGAGCCGGGTCTTCCGGGGCGACGTCGAGACGATCGTGGGCAAGGCGCTGGAGAAGGACAAAGCGCGCCGGTACCAGTCGGCGGCGGACCTGGGCGAGGACCTGCGCCGACACATCACCGGGCTGCCGATCGTGGCGAAGGAGGACTCGGCGCTGTACGTGCTGGTGAAGCAGATCCGCCGGCACCGGGTGGTGGTGGCGGCGGGTGGGGTGCTGCTGGCGTCGCTCATGGTGTTCGCGTCGTACGCGTGGGTGCAGGCGCGCCGGTTCAGCCGCCTGGCGGCGAGCGAGACGGCGGCGCGGCACGACGCGCAGGACGCGCAGCGGGTGGCGTCGGCCGAGGCGGAGCGCGCGAACACGCAGGCGGCGATGCTCGGGGAGCAGTTGTGGACGAGCCGCCTGGAGCGCGGGCGGCTGGAGGGGATGACGGGGAACATCGCCCTGGCCGAGGACATGCTGTGGCGGTCGTACTTCGCGCGGGCGCGGGACAACCGGGCGCGCTGGGCGCTGTGGGAGTTGTACGAGCGGTTCCCGTGCCGCTGGACGCGGGTGCCCGACGCGCCGGGCGGCCCGATCGCGAACGTGGCGCTGAGCCCCGAGGGCGTCGTGGCGACGCTGAGCCCGCAGGGGCGGCTCACGCTGCTGGGCGCGCGCGACGGCGAGCCGATCGCGCACCTCGACGCGGGGTTCGCCGGGGCGGCCGACCTGCAGTTCACGCCCGACGGTCGCACGCTCGTGGCGAGCGCGTACCGCGGACGGGCGGCGGGCGGGGCGTCGTGCAGCGTCCGCGCGTGGACCATCGAATCGGCGGGCGAGGGGGCGTACACGCTCGCGCCCGCGGGCGGGTTCGCGACGGCGACGTTCGATGGCATGGGCGCGGTGGTGTACCAGTCGGCGGCGTTCTCGGGCGACGCGGCGCACGTCGCGTTCGTGCTGGAGGATGGCACGGTGGAGATTCGGCGCGTGCTGGACGGCGCGCCGGCGGGGCGGTTGACGCCCGAGCCCGACGCCACGCCGCTGGTCGTGGCGCTGTCGCGCCGGGGCGACCTGGTGGCGATCGGCACGGAGAGCGGGGTGGCGCGCGTGCGCCGGGTGGCGGACGGCGCGTCGCTGGGGACGTGGCGCATGCCCGAGACGACGGTGTGGTCGCTCGGGTTCACGCCCGACGACGGAACGCTGCTCATCGGGCTGCGGAACCGGTCGGTGGCGCTGGCGGACATCCGCTCGGGGGCGCTGCGCCGGCTGGCGACGCCCTCGTTCGAGACGACGCGCCGGCTCCGCGTGGCGGCGTCGGGCGACGCGTTCGCGACGGCGGGGAACAGCGCGGCCCAGGTATGGTCGCTCCCGGAGGGCGAGCCCCTGCGGCTGATCTCCTCGCACGCGGGGAAAGTGACGGACATCGCGCTCAACGCGGGGGGCACGCAGGCCACGACCGTGGGGCTTGACGGGCGCGTCCGCATGTGGGAAACGTCGCCCAGCGCCGGACGCACGGTGTTCGAGGGGCACGGGTCGTGGGCGTTCGAGGTCGCCTTCCACCGCGCGAGCGGCACGCTGGCCACGGGCGGGGGCGAGGGCACGGTGCGCCTGTGGGACACGTCCGGGCGGCTGCTCGCGCAGCACCCGCTGAGCACGGTGCGCGTGCGGAACGTGCGGTACTCGCCGGCGGGTGATGCGTTGTGGGCCGCGAGCGGCGAAGGGGTGATCTCGATCCTCGACCCGACGGACCTGAGCGTGCGACGGTCGTTCGTGGCGTGCCCGGAGGGCGCGAAGTCGTGGCAGCGCGAGGCGGTGGCGATCGCGTTCGATCCCCGCGGCGGGCGGGTGTTCGTCGCGGGGTACTGGGGCACGATCCGCGTGTTTGACCTGGAGACGCTGGCGCTGGCGGGCGAGGCGAAGATCCCGTCGATCGCGGGGTTCGTGAAGTCGCTGCACTTCTCGAAGGACGGCGCGACGCTCTATTCGAACGGGAGCGCGCTGGGCGTGTGCGTGTGGGACGCGGCGACGCTGGAACTGCGGCGCACGCTGCCCACCGACAGCCCGACGCACGTCCTGGCGTTCGACCCCACCGGGGCGACGCTCGCGGCGGGCACGGAGCACGGGAAGATCATTCTGTTCGACCTGGCGACGCTGGAGCGGCGGACGGTGCTGGATGCGCACTTCTCGCCGTGCTATGCGCTGGCGTTCAGCCCGTCGGGGCGGGTGCTGGCGAGCGGGGGCGATGATGGCCTGCTGAAACTGTGGGACCCGGCGAACCCGCTGCCGCTGGTGACGCTGTCGCCGGGGCGGGGCGAGTGCGCGTCGGTGGCGTTCGCGCCCGACGGGCACGCGGTGTACGGGATGTTCCGCGAGCGGGTGATGCTGGGGTGGGACATCATGCACTTCAACGTGCACATCGCGGGGAACGCGGAGTATCAGTTGGAGCGGCTGCGATCGGACCTGCCGGCGGACGCGGAGGTCGATCGGATCGTGGAGTGGGCGCGACAGATCCGGACGCAGGTGCCGCACTAGGGCGGGCGCGGCGTGAGCGGGCAGGAAGGACGGGGCCTGGAAAGGCCCCGCCCCATCAATACTTGTGGTGAGGATCTGCGAGGAGATGTGCGGGGATCAGCCGTAGCCGCGGCCGCCCTGGCTGGGGATGGGGACAATTGCGCCGAAGCCGCCGGCGGCGTTGCGACGGAGCGACATGATCGCGAGGAAGCGGTGGAGCGCCCAGCGGAAGTGGTTGGGCTTCTGGACGATGAGGGGCGCGGGGACGGCCTCGTCGACGCCGACCTGCTGGATGGTCAGGCCGTCGTCCTGCCAGCGTCGGAGCACGTGCTGGAGGTCGTCCTCGACGAGCCCGCGCGTGGGGAGGACGACGACGGCGCGCCTGATGCCGTGGTCGAGCAGGACGCGCGCGGAGGGGAAGTCCTGCGGGAAGACCATCCAGCGGTTGTCGTATTCGCCGGGGCTGGGGCGTCCGAGCGCGGGCATACGGGCGGAGTCGATGAGGAAGGCGGGGGGCGCATCGGGGCGGACGGAGGCGGCGAGGACGTCATCGGCCAGGCCGCCGAGCATCCGCGCGATGGGCGCGACGTCGACGGCGGCGCGTGTGAGGGAGTCGGGCGGGGCGACGTTGTAGAGCGGGACTGGCTGCATGCCGCGCTGGGCCATGAGCGCGCCGGCGATGACGCCGGTCTCGCCCGGGAGGTCGAGAATCCAGGCGGCGTCGGGGGTGGCGGCGGGTGGCAACCAGCCCCAGGTGGGCGCGCCGGCGAGGTCGAAGACGCGCATCTGCTCGGCGCTGGGCGGGGCCATGGTGGCGAAGAGCACGGGCTTGGCCCACGCCGACCAGCGGGAATCGCGCGGAACCCAGGCGTCGTAGATCGCTTCGGGCGTGAGTGCCATCAGGCGAGACTCCCGGTGAGGGTGCGGGCGGGGGCGGGCTCGGGATCGACGAGCACGGCGAGGTCGCGGGCGCTGTGGTTCACCCAGTCGGTGGTCGCGACGCGCCCGTAGATGCCGGCGGCCTTGCCCTCGATCACGTACACGCCCAGGCAGACGGCGCGTTCGACGACGGACGCGTCGGGCGAATCGTCGGGCAGGCCCCGGGGCGTGAAGCGGTCCTGCGCGAGCCAATGGCTGCGCAGGCCCAGCGTGCGGCGGCGACGGTCGGCGCGCAGTTCGCGGCGCGCGGCGGAGAGGTCACGGTCTGCGTGGCACGGGAGGGCACCGGGCGTGCGCGCGTGCATGAGCACGCCGTCGCCGACGCGTCCGAACGCGGGCTTGTAGACACGGTCGTCGCGGAGATGCGTGGCGAGGGTCTCGACAGGGTGGGACGCGGGGCACAGGCGACGCCACGTGGGCAGGGGCGTGGCGAGGTCGTCCCAGCAGAGTGTCCAGCGCTTGCTCTGCGAGAGGATGGCGGTGGCGGGGTTGGTCTGGGAGATGGCGTCGTCGAGGAAGAAGCGTCGCCACTGCGAACGGCGCGGGAGTTCAACGAGCCACTCGGCGGGGAAGAAGCGGAGGATCGCCGCAGGGCGTGCGGCGGGCGAGGTCCAGTCAACCTGGTCGGGCGCGCGGAGGATGGGGCGCAGGCCCCGCGCGCCGAGCGCGCGGGCGAGGAGGTGCATGACCTGGGCGTCGTCGACGTACGCGGTGGCGTGGACGAGCGCGACGACGCCGGCATCTCCCGCGGCGCGTGCGACCGCGTCGGCGAGTGCGGCGATGGGGCTGGGGGCGGGGGACGCGCCGGAGGCGTGGGTCCGCGCGACGCAGGCGGTGAAGGCGTCGGCCTCGACGTAGCCCCCGGGGACGTCGCTGTTGACCTCGCTCACGCGCCAGCCCTCGTCGGTCCAGTGGAAGTCGTAGCGGGCGACGCGCGGGCCACGGGGCGAGGGGGCGGGGGTGCGGAGCAGTCGCTCGATGGGCGCGGGGAGCGCGAGGCGTGCGTGAAGGCGGGGCGTGCGGCGGAGTTCGTCCTCCGCGGCGCGCAGTTCGCGGTCGAGCGCCTCGGCCAGGGCGGCGAGTTCGCGCCAGGCGTCGGGGCGGAGGATGAGGGGCGTGTCGCAGAGGGCCTCGACGTCGCCGACGCGCGGGTCCCACTTGCAATGGCGCAGGGCCATCTCGCGCCGGAGGGCGGCGAAGGAGGGGCGATCGAGCCGCTCGCCCACGCGCCAAGGGAGCGGGGGAGCCATCACCACCACCCCAGGGAGACGACGTAGGCGATGGACGAGGCGAGATAGGCCGACCCGGGCACGAAGCCGCGCAGCAGCAGCGGCGCGGGGAGGGCGAGGGTGCGTGGGCAGGGGCGGGTTGAGCCGCCGATGCCGACCTCGACGAGCGCGAGGACGGGCACGGGCCAGGCGAGGGCGACGAAGTCGGTGACGGTGCCTTCCAGATCGACGTAATCACCCGCGACGGCGCGCCCGAGGATGAGCCCTGCGGCGGCGAGGAAGCTTGCGAGCCGGAGGGCGCTGGGCATGTCGCGCTCGACGGTGACGGCCTCAACCGCGTGCGTGCAGGCGGCGACGACGATCCACGTGAGCATGAGCGTGCCCATGGCGAGCACGCCGCACCCCGCGACGACGAACCAGCCCGGCCCGTCGCCGAAGTTGCTGCCCGCGAAGGCGCAGGTGAAGCCGACGACGGCGCCGATGAGGCAGACGGCGGCGGCCTGGTTGCGGCGTTCGGCGACGTCGTCGCGCGGGTGGACGCCCAGCCACGCGAAGATGGTGCACGCGCCGCCGATCCACGCGGCGCCCATGATCGTGTAGAACCAGACGTAGATCGTGCCCCGCACGTCGGAGGCGGCGAAGGCTTCGAGGAGACTCACGAGGATCGCGACGCAGATGACCGGGGCCTGCACAACGGCCCAGCGCCCGAGGTTGGGCCGCCCGAGTTGGCGCGTGCGGACGACGCCGACGATCCACATGGTCCAGACGGCGATGCCCACCGCGCCGTGAATGAACATGGCGCTGTATTCGTCCTCGCCCATCGAGGAAGCGAGTATACCGGCGGGTGCTCGGGGCCCGCGCGACGGCGGCCCGCGCGAGGGCGCGGGCCGCGACGGCGAGAATGACCCCGACGGGATTCGAACCCGTGTCCCCACCGTGAAAGGGTGGTGTCCTAGACCAGGCTAGACGACGGGGCCAAGCCGCGAAGGGTAGCACGCGCGCGGGCCGGGGTCACGCGCGGGGCTCGCGGGCGCGAGCGGCTAGCATCGCGCATGCCCGCACGATCCACGCGAGCCCGGCCCGGACAAACGCGACCGCGAGGCGCCCGCGCGCCGGGGGCGTCCCCGGGCGCGCGGGGCGCGGGGGCCACAGGCGGGGCGGGTGCGGGCGTGCTGCGCCTGCCGTCGCGGGTGCGGACGCTCGTGGTGTTCGGCGGGACGTTCGACCCCCCCCACCGCGCGCATGTGACGGGCGTGCGCCGGGCGCTGCGGTCGGCGCTGGGCGATGCGCACGCGCTGCTGTATGTGCCGGCGGCGCGCAATCCGCTGAAGGAGACGGGGCCGCTGGCGTCGGACGCGGATCGCGTGGCGATGCTGACGCGCGGGCTGGGGCGGGCGCTGCGCGCGGAGGCGGGCCCGGTGGTGCGCGTGTGGACGGGTGAACTGGACGGGGCGGCGCGATCGGCCGCGCGAGGCGGCACGCGAAGCCCGAGTTACACGATCGACACGCTGCGCCGGCTGCGTCGGGCGTTGCCGCGGCGGGTGGCGCTGCGGCTGCTGATCGGCGCAGACCAGGCGGCGGCGTTTCACCGGTGGAAGGACGCGCGGGCGGTGGTGCGACTGGCCGAGCCGCTGGTGCTGCCGCGCGCGGGGGTCGCGACGCGCGAGGCGCTGGCCGGGGTGATGGATGCGGGGTTCTGGACGCCCCGCGAGCGGGCGGCGTGGGGCGCTCGGCTGCTGGCGATGCGCCCGATCGACGTGTCGTCGACGGCGGTGCGTGACGCGCTGCGCGGCGCGGGGCGGGACGTGCGGGCGTGGCGCGCGAACGCCGCGCTGCGGTCGCTCCCCGCGCCGGTAGCGCGGCACATCGCGGCCCGCGGGCTGTACGGCGTGGACGGGTGAGCGGCGGAGTTACGTGGCGTCGCGTTCGGGCGTGATCTCGGCGCGCGCGGGGTCGAAACGAGGGACGATGGCATCGTGGTCGATCGCGGCGCAGGCGTCGACGTCGGCGCCGAGCCCCTGGTGCGCGAGGTTGCGCCCGCCGCGGCTGGCGCGCATGGCCTCGACCACGCCCCCGGGCGAGGCGTTGGCGCCGCGCCAGGCCAGAAGCGCGACTCGCACGGAATCTTCGGGGGCGAGCGAGCGCCCGCGTGCGAGCAGGCGTTCGACGAACGCGCCGGCGGGGAGCACGTCGTCGAGGCTGATCTCGTCGCGCGTGCCGCAGCAGAGCAGGTGCACCGGGCGCGGATCGGCGGCGAGGGCGTCGGCGACGGCGGAGAGGTTCGTGAGCGTGCCGACGAGAATGCGGGCGGCGGTGCGCGCGTGGAGCAGGGCGGCGGTGCCGTTGGAGGTGGTGAAGACGACGGTGGCGCCGCGGACGGCGTCGGGCGTGTAGCGGGCGGGGGAGTTGTCGAGGTCGAAGCCGGGGATGCGGACCCCGCCGCGCTCGCCGCCGAGGATCACGCGCTCGCCCGCGGCGCGTCGGCGTGCGGCTGTGGCGAGGGCGTCGTCGACGGTGAGCACGGGGACGACGCGGGCCGCGCCCGAGGCGAGGGCGCGGGCGATGGTGGCGCTGGCGCGGAGAGCGTCGATCACCACGACGACGGCGCCGGTGAGTTCGTCGGGCGGGGCCAGGCGCACGTGGAGGTGGACGCGCACGGGGCGTTCGGCGGCGGCGAAGGTGGGCGGCGGGGGCAGGTCCGGGGCGGGCATGGACAACGGTAGCGGCGGCGACGCGGGGCTAGCGCGCGGGCACAGCGTTCGGGGCCGTGTTCGGCACGCCAGGCGGCACGCGGCAGACCATCTCCATCGGCAGGCCCGCGCAGTCGCGGGGCGGATCGGCGGGAAGCGTGCGGATGTCGTGGGCGCCGGCCGCGGCGCACCACGCGGCGACGAGCGCGTCGACGATGTCGTCGCGGGCCGCGAGGCGCTGGGCGACGGCGGCCTCGATGCACGCATGCACGCCGGGCAGGAGGCCATCGAGCAGCGCGAGGCGACGGGCGAAGCCCGGCTCGGTGCGCTTGCCCTCGTGCAGCCCCTCGCCCGCGAGGGCGGCGAAGCAGACCTCGGGGTGACACTCGCGCACGATCGCGCGGGCGCGGGCGTCGCTGCGGAGCAGGTGGTCCACCTCGCGGATCTTCGGGACGATCATCCACGTCTGCTTCGTGAGCCCGCGCCCGCTCGCGGCCCGCGAACGACGGTTTGCCTCGGGATAGTCCAGCGCGTCGACGGCCGCACGGCACGGCGCGGGGAAGACGCTGACGCCCCGTCGCCCGAGCATGGCGCGGGCGGCGACGTCGCACGCGCGGGGCGCGTCGGAGAGGCCGATGGGGATGTCGACGAGGATGCACGCGGCGCGGGCGTGCGCGTGCCAGAGATCGGCGAAGGTGGTGTGGAGGCTGAGGCGGGGAGGGTTGCGCGAGGCGTCCCACGAGGCCGCGATCCACCCGCCCTTGCAGCCGTCGACGCCGAGGAACATGACGGAACGTATGGGAGTGAGCCCCCCTGCACCGCTTCGCGGTGCGGGTAGATTGGGTCATGGTTTCCGGGGGTGCCGCTTCGCGGCGACCCCCGGCTACGAACCTCCGCGGCTTCGCCGCGAGGGCGTGAGGGCGCGAGGCGGGAGGGCGAGGGCGTGAGAGGGTGAGGGTGCGAGGGCGCGAGGGCGCTGCGGGTAGTCACGAACGCGGCGGAGCCGCGAGGGTGCATAGCCGGGGGTCGCCGCGAAGCGGCACCCCCGGAGTCCGGGCCACTCAACCATGGCACCGCGGAGCGGTGCGGGAGCGCGCGGTATGCTCGCGGCGATGGCGACCACGCTGACCAGCGTCTTGATCCATGTCACGTTCTCGACGAAGGATCGTGCGCCGACGATCCCGCTCGACCTGCGCGGGGAACTCTGGGCGTACATGGGCGGCGTGTGCCGCGAGATGAAATCTCCGCTCCGTCACACCGGGGGTGTGCGAGACCACGTGCACCTGCTGGTCAGCCTCGGCAAGACGGTCTGTCTGGCGGACCTGATGATGCACGTCAAGCGGGCGTCGTCGTCATGGATGAAACATCATGTTCCGCAGTTCTCGTGGCAGGATGGGTACTTCGCGTTCTCGGTGGGGCACGACCGCGTGGACGCGATCCGCGCGTACTTCGATGGCCAGGAGGCGCACCACCGGACTGTTGGTTTCAAGGAGGAGGTGCTGGGGTTTCTGGCGAAGTACCAGGTGGCGTACGACCCCGCGCACCTGTGGGATTAGCCCGTCGAACTGCACCGCTTCGCGGTGCGCGTGGATTGGGCCATGGTTTCCGGGGGTGCCGCTTCGCGGCGACCCCCGGCTACGAACCTCCGCGGCTTCGCCGCGAGGGCGTGAGGGCGTGAGGGCGCGAGGGCGCGAGAGCGCGAGGTGAGCCCTCGTGGACGGAACGAAACACGCCCCCGCGGGTCGGGGGCGTGGGTGGGTGATTCGGCGTGTGCGCGGCGCGGCGTCGCGCGTGGCTTACTTGTCGTCCTTGACCTTGAAGTCGGCGTCGATCACGTCGTCCTTGCCGCCGGGGGGCGTGGTGCCGCCGGTTTCGGGCGCGGGGGCGGCGCCGCCCTTGGCCTTGGCGGCCTCGGCCTCGTAGATGACCTTGCCGAGTTCGAGGCTGGCGGTTTCGAGTTCCTTGACGGCGGCGTCGAGCGCGGTCTTGTCGTCGCCCTTGATCTTGCCTTCGAGGTTGGAGAGGGCGGACTCGATGCGGCCTCGGACTTCCTGGGAGACTTTTCCGCCGTGCTCTTCGAGGGCCTTGCGGGTCTGGATGACCATGGCGTCGGCGCGGTTCTTGGCGTCGATGAGTTCGCGTCGGGCCTTGTCCTCGGCGGCGTGGGCCTCGGCGTCGCGTTTCATGCGGTCGATCTCATCCTTGGAGAGCCCGCTGCTGTTGGTGATCTTGATGTCGGCCTTCTTGCCGGTGCCCTTGTCGGTGGCGACGACGGTGAGGATGCCGTTGGCGTCGATGGCGAACTCGACCTCGATCTGGGGGAGCCCGCGCGGGGCGGGTGCGATGCCCTCGAGGTCGAACTGTCCGAGGAGCCGGTTGTGCTGGGCGATCTCGCGTTCGCCCTGGTAGACCTTGATGGTGACGCTGGTCTGCCCGTCGGCGGCGGTGGAGAAGACTTCCTTCTTGCTGGTGGGGACGGTGGTGTTGCGTTCGATGAGTTTGGTCATGACCCCGCCGAGGGTCTCGACGCCCAGGGAGAGGGGCGTGACGTCGAGGAGGAGGATGTCCTTGACGTCGCCCATGAGCACGCCGCCCTGGATGGCGGCGCCGATGGCGACGACCTCGTCGGGGTTGACGCTGCGGTTGGGCTCGCGACCGAAGATTTCCTTGGCGATCTGGGCGGCCTTGGGCATGCGGGTGGAGCCGCCGACGAGGACGACCTCGTCGATCTTGTCGGCGGAGAGTTTCGCGTCCTTGAGGGCGTTGAGGCAGGGTTCGCGCAGGCGCTGGAAGAGCGGGTCGGTGAGGGACTCGAACTTGCTGCGGGTGAGGGAGACCTGGAGGTGCTTGGGCCCGTTCTGGTCGGCGGTGATGAAGGGCAGGTTGACGGTGGTCTCCTGCATGGTGGAGAGTTCGATCTTGGCCTTCTCGGCGGCTTCCTTGAGGCGCTGGAGGGCCATGGCGTCCTTGCGGATGTCGATGCCTTCCTTCTTGCGGAACTCCTCGGCGAGGTGGTCGATGAGGACCTGGTCCCAGTCGTCGCCGCCGAGGTGGGTGTCGCCGTTGGTGCTGAGGACTTCGAAGACGCCGTCGCCGATGTCGAGGATGGAGACGTCGAAGGTGCCGCCGCCGAGGTCGAAGACGGCGATCTTCTGGTTCTTCTTCTTGTCGAGCCCGTAGGCGAGGGCGGCGGCGGTGGGCTCGTTGATGATGCGTTCGACCTTGAGCCCGGCGATCTCGCCGGCGTCCTTGGTGGCCTGGCGCTGGGCGTCGTTGAAGTAGGCGGGGACGGTGATGACGGCGCGATCGACCTTCTCGCCCAGGTAGTCCTCGGCGGTCTTCTTGAGGTCCTGGAGGATGAAGGCGGAGATCTGCTGGGGCGTGAACTCGCCCTGGTTCACGCGGACGTGGACGAACTCGTCGGCGCCGCCGGTGAGGGCGTAGGGGACCTTGCTTTCCTCGTCGCCGGCCTTGCCGTAGCCGCCCGCGGTGGAGGACGAGACCTCGGCGCGGCGGCGGCCCATGAAGCGCTTGATGGAGAAGACGGTGTTCTTGGGGTTGGTGACCTGCTGGTGCTTGGCCAACTGGCCGACGAGGCGCTCGCCCTTGTCGGTGAAGCCGACGACGGAGGGGGTGATGCGGTTGCCGGTGCTGTTGGTGAGCACCTTGGGCGAGCCGCCCTCCATGATGGCGACGACGGAGTTCGTGGTGCCCAGGTCGATGCCGATGATCTTGGACATGCGGTGCGTTCCTTCCCGCCGGGGGCGCGTCGGCCCGTCGGCTGCAAGGGTGTATGCAACCCGGGTGCCACCCCCGCCGGGGCCCACTACCCCCGGCAGGCCCCATCGGGAGCCCCGGAAGGCCCCTCGGAGGCCCGGCGGCCTGCCGATTTAGCAGATGATCGGCGAATTCCCATGACCAGGGGAGTCAGAGGGAGCATTGCCGATGGTCTTTCGATTCTTTCAGTCGTCAGTGAAAACTCTCCCCGGGCAATCCTAGAATGGGGTATGGCACCCGCCGCCCCTGCGCCCGCCCCGTCGCGAACCGACCCGCTCCGCGCTGACCCGCTCGGGGCTGACCCACTCCGGGCCGACCCGAGGCTGGACCCGATCCGCGCGAAGGTGGAGGCGGGCGTGCGGCTGACGCTGGAGGACGGCGAGGCGCTGTACGACACGCCCGAGATTCACGGCGTGCTGGCGCTGGCGGACATGGTGCGTCGGCGGCTGCACGGAACCAACGCGTACTACAACGTGAACCGGCACCTGAACTACTCGAACGTGTGCGCGCTGTCGTGCAAGTTCTGCGAGTTCTACCGGAAGAAGGACGAGCCGGGCGCGTACACGCGGGACATGGCGTACGTGCGGGAGGAAGCGCGCAAGGCGGTGGAGGCGGGCGCGACGGAGATCCACTCGGTCGGCGGGTTGCACCCGTACCTGCCCTTCTCGTACTACACGGACCTGGTGGCGACGATCCGCGACGAGGCGCGCCGGCTGGGGAGCGATCTGCACGTGAAGGCGTTCACGGCGGTAGAGATCGTGCACCTGGCGAAGGTCGCGAAGATGTACAAGGGCGCGAACGACTTCAGCGACGCCGGGCGGCGGGCGCGGCTCGACGGCATCCGCTGGGTGCTGGAGCAACTGAAGGCGGCCGGGCTGGGCTCGCTGCCCGGGGGCGGGGCCGAGGTGTTCGACGACCGGGTGCACGACGAGGCGTACAAGGGGAAGATCCGCAGCGACGTGTGGCTGGACGTGCACCGGGTGGCGCACGAACTGGGGCTGAACACGAACGCGACGATGCTGTACGGGCACATCGAGAGCCGTCGCGAGCGGCTGGTGCACATGGACATGCTGCGCAAAGCGCAGGACGAGGCGCTGGGGCGGCTGAAGACGTGGCAGCGTGGCAACGTGGCCGAGTGGCGGAGTGCGTCGGAGGCTGAAGTCGTCACGCTCACGAAGCCGGGGGACGTCCTGCCGGAGCGGGTGGTGTTCGCCGGGTCTGGCGGCCGGAGCCCGGTGCATGGCGCCGCTGCGGCGCCGGGGTATTTCCAGACGATCATTCCGCTGCCGTTCTTCCCGGATGGGTGCGACCTGGAGCACCTGCCGGGCCCGGGTGGGCTGGAGAACTACCGCACGCTGGCGGTGGCGCGGCTGATGCTGGACAACTTCCCGCACGTCAAGGCGTTCTGGATCATGCAGACGCTGCCGATGGCGCAGATCATGCTGGAGAGCGGGGCCGACGATCTTGACGGGACGGTGGTGTGGTACGACATCACGCACGTCGGGGGCGCCTCGACGCACCAGGAAGTGGATGCGTGGGCGCTGCAACGCGCGATCCGCGAGTCGGGGTTCGTGCCTGTGGAGCGCGACACGCTGTACCGGCGCGTGGTGCGTGACGGCAAGGCGTGGCGCGCGGAGATCTAAACGCGCCCGGAGTTTGGGGCTCGCCCGGCGTTCTGGCGGGGTGTGGGCGTGGCTGAGCGCGCGAGTCGGACGCGGATCGGCCCCTTGGCCTGCGTGGGGTCGACCACGCGCCCGCCCTGGGTGATCTCGGCCTGGCCACGCTCGACGAGGCGCCGGGCGGCCATGCGGGCGGGTTCCATGAGATCGCGCCAGTCGTCGGGGGCGGCTTTGCCGGGATCATCGGCGGCGACGGCGCGGGCGGCGTCGCTGGGGCAGATGCTCGCGCCGGGGGCACGTGTGTCGAGCAGGGCGAGGATGGCGGCTTCGAGGCGTTCGTCGAGCGGACGGACGCCCCGGCGGCGGCAGCGGTCGGAGCAGTAGCGGACGTGTTCCCAGTCGCGCTCCCACTTCTTGCGCCAGGTGAAGGCGCGGGCGCACGAGGCGCAGACCTTGGCGGGGAGGTCGGGCACGCCTGTGCGTTCGCCGCCGACGCCCGGTGGATGTCAGGGTGCGGGTTCCTCAACGCGGATTGCGGCGGAAAGGTGTCGCGGGGGCATCTCGGGGGGGCACGTACCCTGCGTGCGGAGCCCCATGCCCGAGAAGCCGCCCGAGCCACACCCGGAGCCGAGCCGCCCGCGACCGTACGCGGCCCTGGGGTCGCGGAACTACCGGCTGTTCGGGACGGGGTTTCTGCTGTCGTCGTGCGGGTTGCAGATGCTGGCGACGGCGCTGGGGTGGGAGATATATGAACTGACGGCGGACCCGTTCCACCTGGGGCTGGCGGGGCTGGCGCGGGCGTTGCCGGTGATCGCGCTGGCGTTGCCGGCGGGGCACGTGATCGACCATCTGTCTCGTCGGCGGGTGCTGGTGGCGACGCAGGTCGCGATGGGGCTGGCGGTGGCGGTGCTGGCGGCGTGCTCGGCGCTGATTGATACGCCGACGCTGCGGGTGTGGACGATCTACGCGATGCTGGTGCTGCTGGGGGCGGCGCGGTCGTTCAACGGGCCGTCGCGGGCGAGCCTGCTCCCGCTGATCGTCCCGCCGGGGGATTTTCCGAACGCGGTGACGTGGAACAGCGGGATCTTCCAGCTGTCGGCGACGCTGGGCCCGCTGCTGGCGGGGCTGATGATCGCGCGGACGGGCGAGGCGTGGCCTGTGTACGTGTCGGCGGCGGGGGCGTGCTTCATCTTCGCGGTGCTGGCGTCGGCGCTGCGCCCGACGGGCGACGGGGCGGCGGTCGGGCGGTTCTCGTTCACGTCGATGACGGCGGGCGTGGGGCACGTGTGGCGCGAGAAGACGATCCTGGGGACGCTGACGCTGGACCTGTTCGCGGTGCTTCTGGGCGGGGCGACGGCGCTGCTGCCGGTGTACGCGAAGGACATCCTGCACGTGGACGCGCTGGGGCTGGGCGCGCTGCGGGCGTCGCCCTATGTCGGGGCGTTCGTGATGGCGCTGGTGATCGCGCACCGCCCGCCCTTCCGCAAGGCCGGGCGGGCGCTGCTGCTCTCGGTGGCGGGGTTCGGGGCGTGCATCATCGCGTTCGGGTTCTGCGGCGTGTTCCCGCGTGGCGTGGGGTTCATCGTGGCGATGGCGTCCTTGGCGATGGCGGGCGCGTTCGACAACATCTCGGTGGTGGTGCGTCACGTGCTGGTGCAGGTGCGGACGCCCAACCACCTGCGCGGGCGCGTGTCGAGCGTGAACAGCGTGTTCATCGAGAGCAGCAACGAACTGGGGGCCTTCGAGAGCGGGCTGGTGGCCAAGTTCTTCGGGCCGGTCGTGTCGGTCGTCAGCGGCGGGCTGGGCACGCTCGCGGTCGTGGCGATCATCGCGGCGGCGTTCCCCGCGCTGCGGCGCCTGGGGAAACTGGAACTGACGGACCCGGCGGCGGAGGCGGGCGCGGACAAGGCGACGGACGCGGCACCGCGGGCCGCGGAGGAAGAGGGCGAACTGGTCGACGGCGGGGCCGGGCCTACCTCGACAGCACCACCAGCGCGATCACGCCCAGCACCAGCAGGCCCGCGATGACGGCGCCGGCGATCTTCCAGGGCGAGTAGGGGCGGTCGCCCTGCACCTCGCCGGTGCGGGCGTTGACGAGGAACTGGTAGACCTTGCCCTTGTGGCGGTAGGCGGCGACCCAGACGGGGAGCAGGACGTACTTGAAAGTCGTGCCCTCGTGGACGGTGTGCTTCCAGGTGATCTGCTGCTCGTCGCCCCCGATGTCGGCGCGGATCGTGCCGTCGATGGCGGGGTCCATCAGGCGCTGCGCGAGCACCCAGCCGCCCTTGAGGTCGATCGAATAGCACTCGGCGTGGAACCCCGCGAGGAACTCGTCGGCGTAGGGCTTCACGTTCTTCGTGTCCCAGGGCTCGAGGGAGTGCGCGTGGCGCTCGGGGAGGGAACGGCTCGCGAGGACGAGGATGTCGTCGAAGACGTTGCGCACGCGCCCCGACGCGGGGCGCCAGCGGATGCGGCGCTGCGTCCGCCGGTTGTTCCCGCTGCCGACGGTGACGTAGTACGCGTCGCCCCGGCGCCCGCGGTACTCGGTGGTGGCCTTGGTGTCGAACGTCCAACTGGGGATGTAGACGCCAGAGAGGGTGGTATCGAGCAGGCTCTCGCGCTTCATCGTGTTGGGCGCGAACCAGCGCGACTTGACCCAGGCGCGGAAGGCCTGGACGGCCTTGTCCTTCGTGAGCGCGAAGGGGAGCACCGCGTTGGGACGCACACGCGATTGGCACTGGATCTGCGTCACGATGTTCGTGGAGCAGAACGCGCACGCGGCGCTCGTGACCGTCGGGCCCACCGACGTCTCGGCCCCGCACGTCTGGCAGCGCAGGATGCGGACGGTCTCGTGCGGGGCGGCGTTCTCCAGGGCGGCGAGGGTGGCGAAGAAGTCAACCTCGTCGGCCACGCCGTCGGGCGCGATCTCGTTCTCGGCGTTGCAGTACGGGCAGCGGAGGCTGTGCGTGCCGGGCGCGAACTCGACCTTCGCGCCGCACTGGACGCAGGGAAACTCGCGGAGGGTGCTGGCGGCGGGGTCGGTCACGAGCATTCACCACGGAGGGCCACGGGGATCCACGGAGAGCGAGAGGCAGAGAGCGAGTCAACGGGAGGGATGGGCAGGGGACCCCGGCAGGCGACACGACGTCCCATCGGCCCTAGTTCAAAGGCGAGACAGGCTTCGGAGGAGGATTCGAGCAGGCCCGGGGCGAGGAGGCGGCGCACCTCGATCGCGCACGCGAGGATGTCGCTGGTGATGTCCTCGTGGATCAACGCCATCGGTCGGCATTCTACCGCGCTTCGATCCTCGCTCCTTGCGTCGCGCTGTGTGCGATCTCCGCTGGAGTGCTATCACCCGCTTCCCTCCGTGGCCCGACGTGCCCTCCGTGGCCCGACGTGGAGGATGCCTCACGGGAGCGGGGGCGGGCCGCCGGGGATCGGCGGGGGCACGCTGGCGAAGACCGCGGCGAGGTCGGGCACGTCGCCCGCGCGAACCCACCCGCCCATGCCCTGACGCCACACGAGGGTGTCGGGCGTCAGTTGCCCGCCCTTGGCCATCGTCGCGAGCATGCCGGGCTCGAAGGGGCCCTGCTGCTGGTTGTTCAGCGCGACGAAGAACCCGGCGGCGAGCGGGGGCGGGACGGCCTGTCCGGGCGCACCACCGGGCGCCACGGGCTGGCCCGCGGCGGCCTGGCCCATCGTGCCCGCGAGGACCTGGCCCACGCCCAGGCCCAGGATGGTGCCCGCGGTGCCGGGGTTCTTGGCGGCGTCGCGGAGCGCGTCGGCCGCCTGGAACTTCGCGTACTGATTCACGTCGCCGATCACGCTCATGCTGGAGCGCTTGTCGAGCGCCTGCTCGACCTCGGGCGGGAGGCTGATGTTCTCGATGAGCATCGTGGCGAGCTCGACGCCCAGTTTGTCGAACTCCGGCTGCATGACCTCGGCGATGCGCCCGCCCAGCGAACGGAAGTTGCCCGCGAGGTCGAGCATCGGGATCTTCGCCTGGCCCAGCGAGTCGCCGAAGTGGCTGACGATGACGTTACGGATCTGCCCGGTGAGTTCGTCGGTGGTGAAGCGGCTGTCGGTGCCGACGACGTTGCGGATGAACGTCGCGGCGTCCTTCACGCGGATGGCGTAGGTGCCGAAGGCGCGGAGGCGCACGGGCCCGAACTCCGGGTCGCGGACCATGACGGGGTTCATGGTGCCCCACTTGAGGTCGGTGAACATGCGGGTGGAGACGAAGTAGACCTCGGCCTTGAAGGGGCTCTCGAAGCCGTACTTCCAGCCCAGGAGGGTGGCGAGGATGGGCACGTTGCGGGTGTCGAGGGTGTAGGTGCCCGGGCCGAGCACGTCGGCGATCTTGCCTTCGTTGATGAAGACGGCGCACTGCCCCTCGCGGACGACGCACTTGGCGCCGTTCTTGATCTCGTTCTGGAAACGCTCGAAGCGGAAGCAGAGCGTGTTGTTGGAGTCGTCGAGGAACTCGACGATGTCGATGAGTTCCTTCTTCAGCCGGTTCCAGATGCTCATGGCCACCTCCTCGGAGTGCGCCTTCCCGGGCGACCCCGGGAAAACCATTCCGGAAAGAGTTTACGTGGTTTCGCCGGGCGGCGAAGGCGAGCCGCCGGCGGCGGGGGGCGCGGCGGGGGGTTGGGGGGCGGCGGCGGCGCGGAGGTGCCCGTCGCCCTCGACGACCCAGCGGAGGGTGGTGAGTTCCTCGAGCCCCATGGCGCCGTAGGCGTGCAGGCGGGTGGTGCTGATGCCGACCTCGGCGCCCAGGCCCAGTTCGAAGCCGTCGTGCAGGCGGGTGCTCGCGTTCACCAGCACGCACGCCGAGCGGACGCGCGAGGTGAACCACGCCGCCACGCGCGGGTCGGCGGTGACGACCGCCTCGGTGTGGTCGCTCCCGTACTGACGGATGTGCGCAATGGCGTCGTCGACGTCGTCGACCACGCGCAGGCTCAGCACGGGCCCGAGGTGCTCGCGCCCGAAGTCCTCGGGCGTCGCGGGGGTGCAGGACGGCTCGATGGCGCGGGCCCGTGCGCACGCGCGCACCTCGACGCCCGCGGCCTGCATCGCGCGCACCAGGCGCGGCACGAACGCGGGCGCGACGCCCGCGTGCACCAGCACGCACTCGGCGGCGTTGCACGTCGCGGGGGCGCTGGCTTTGGCGTCCAGGCAGATGCGCTCGGCCATGTCGAGGTCGGCCGCGGCGTCGACGTAGACATGGCACACGCCCCGCGCGTGCGCGAGCACCGGCACGCGGGCGTGGGCACGCACGAACTCGATCAGCGCCTCGCCCCCCCGCGGGATCACCACGTCGATCAGCCCTTCGAGTGCCACGAGTTCCGCGATCTCCTCGCGCGTCGCACGGGGCAGCACGGCGCACGCGTCGGTCGGCAGGCCGTACCCCGTGAGCACGGCTTGGATGAACTTCATCATCACCGTGTTCGACTCGGCTGCCTCGCGCCCGCCCTTGAGCACGCACGCGTTCCCGCTCTTGAAGCACAGGGCGAAGGCGTCGAGCGTCACGAGCGGGCGCGCCTCGTAGATGCACGCGACGACGCCCAGGGGCGTGCGCTCGCGCCGCACGCGCAGCCCGCTGGGCAGCGTGCGCGACTCGACGACCCGCCCCACCGGGTCGGGCATGTCGGCCACGCGGCGCAGGCCCTGGGCGCAGCGGAGGATCGCCTCGGGCGTCAGCGCCAGACGCGCGATCTTCGGCTCGGGCAGCCCCGCGGCCCGGGCGTCCTGCACGTCCTTCGCGTTCATCATGCAGATCAGCGGGGCGGCGGCCTCGATGGACTCGGCGATGCCCCGCAGCACGCCCGAACGCGTGGCGTCGTCGAGCGTCGCGACCCAGGGGGCGGCGTCCTTGGCCTTGGCGGCGAGGCCGCGGATGGCGCTCATGACGGCTCCTTGGCGGCGCGGGTCAGCACGAGATCGTCGCGATGCACGAGTTCGTCGCGGTAGCAGTACCCAAGCACACGCTCGATGTCCTCGCTCCGCACGCCCACGAGCCGGCGTGCGTCATCGGACGAGTAGGCGCACAGCCCGCGCGCAAAGACCCCCCCACGCTCGCCCCGCACGGCGACCACGCTCCCGGCGGGAAACACGCCCTCGACCCGGCGCACGCCCACGGGCAGGATGCTCGCCCCGCGCACCAGCACCGCGCCGCGGCAGCCGTCGTCGACCACGAGCGTGCCCCGGGCGCGGGCGGCCCGCCCGAGCCAGCGCTCGCGGGCGGCCCGGGCGCGCGACGGCGCGGGGAAGTGCGTGCCCAGCGCTTCGCCGGCAAGGAGGCGCGTCAGCACGTCGGGCTCGTGCCCGCCGGCGATGACGACGTGCGCGCCCGCCTCGACGCCGATCTCTGCGGCGTCGAGTTTCGTCGCCATGCCCCCGGTGCCGACGGCGGAGGTGGCGGCCTGCACGTGCGCCCGGGCGGCGGGGATGTCGGCGACGCGCGGCACGACGCGCGACGGATCGCCCGCGTCGTAGAGCCCGCGGGCGGTGGAGAGGATGACGAGGGCGTCGGCGTCGAGCATCGCGCCGACCAGCGCGGCGAGCCGGTCGTTGTCGCCGACCTTGATCTCGGCGAAACTCACCGAGTCGTTCTCGTTGATGATGGGGACGACGCGGGCGCCGAGCAGGGCCTCGAGCGTGCGCCGGGCGTTGAGGTGGCGCGTGCGGTCGTCGAGGTCCTCGGCGGTCAGGAGCACCTGCGCGCACGCGAGGGCGTGGGCGCCCAGCGCCTCGCCCCAGGCGCGCATGAGGCGGGGCTGGCCGATGGCGGCGGCGGCCTGCTTGCGGACGATCTCGCGGGGCATCGTGTCGAGCCCGAGGGCACGAAAGCCGCTGGCGACGGCGCCGGAGGTGACGAGCACGACCTCGCGCCCGCCCTGCACGCACGCGCCCACCTGGCGTGCGAGATCGGCGACACGGGCGGCGTCGAGCGTGCCGCCGGGGGCGATGACGGCGCTGCCGATCTTGACGACCAGGCGCCGGGCCTGCGTCAGGCCGCCCGCTGCGTGGGGATGTTCGTGGTCGGTGGTCATGGCGCGCCTCCAAGCGTCCGCACGCCGGGCGATTGGGGCGACGAACCGTATCCGCCGGTGCTAGGCCCCCGCGCGACCTGGCAGGTCCGCCGGTGCGGCGGGCACGACGGGCACCGGCACGACGGGATCGGGCGCGGCGGCGGCGGCGGCCGCGCGTGAGGTCAGCCGGTGCTGGGCGTAGAGGACGACGCCCGCCCCGGCGAGGGCGGTCATGCCGGTGGCCCACTGCGCGGGGGTCATGCGTTCGGTGAAGATGGCCCAGGACGCGAGCGAGACGGTGACGGGTTGCATCTGCACGACGGCGGTGGAGACCGCGAGCCCGAGGCGCTTGATGGAGAGGAAGTAGAACGTGTGCCCGAGCCCGATGCCGACGACGGCGCTGAGCACGAGCAGCCAGAACTTCCCGGGCCCGAGCGACAGGGCCGACAGACCCGCGTTCCACGCGCCCGTGCCGACGTCACGCCCCAGGGCGAGCATGAGGGCGACGAGGGCGACGCCGGTGATCTGGTTGACGGCGGCGAACGCCGTGAGCGGGGCGATGCCCATCATCGCCTTGCGGACGCTGAGGGCGTAGCAGGCGTAGAAGAGCCCGGCGCCGATGGCCATGGCAACGCCCAGCCCCGAGCCGCCCCCGAGCCCGCCGGGCTTGAGCCCGACCGTCGCGAGCGTGCCGCAGAGCACGAGCGCGATGCCCAGGAGGAACCAGGGCGAGCGGATGACGCGGCGCTCGGCGGGAAAAAGCAGGGCGGCCCCGGTGAAGAGAAAGACGATCTGGAGGCGCATGCTGAAGGTCATGAGCCCCGGCTCGACGTAGTACGGCGCCAGGCCGAAGAGCACCTGCCCGGGGATGTTCCAGAGGCTGGGCCAGAGGGCGGCCCGCCAGAGCCCGCGCGGGAGGGTGCCCCGTCGCCAGCCGACGAGCAGGACGGGCAACCAGAGGAGGGCGGAGATGCCGTAGCGCCAGCCGTTGGCGGTCCAGGCGTCGATGTCGCTGGTGAAGAAGCGGAGGAAGAGGGGGATGCTGGTCCAGCCGGCGAGGGTGGCGAGGATGGTGACGACACCAAGCCCCCAGCCCGGAGGGGGGGCGTGGTCGGCACCCGCCTGTCCGCGTTCAGCCATCGCGCCGGCCCGTCACCCGTGGCGCCGCCGCCCCGGGGCGCCCCGGTCGGTGCGTGGGTCTGGGAGTGGAGCGGAGGAGAGTCGAACTCCCGACCCCATGCTTGCAAAGCATGTGCTCTACCAACTGAGCTACCGCCCCATCGCCCCGGGGGGTGTCCCCGGTGCTTCGGACGAGAGGGTAGGTGCATCCGCACGCGCGGGACGCCGCGAATGTAGAATCTCGCCCGCGTCCCGGCACACGGCCCCGAGGGGTCCGCGCGACGGGCGCTCCCTGGAACTCTTCGATGCGACTTCGCCTCGCGCTGCTCGTTCTGTCCGCCGGACTTGTCCCCGCCGCCCTGGCGCAGCACGGCCCGCCCGTGCCCGAGATGCCCCGCGAGAGCGCGGGCGGCGCGCGACCGGCGCGCGAAACGCCGCGCGAGGCGCCCCGGGAGGTCCAGCGTCCGGCCCCGCGCGAGGCGCCCCGCGCCGAACGTGCCGCCGAGCCCAGCGCCGAGCGCGACACCCCGCCACCCACCGACCTCGCGTCGGGCGAGACGCCCCCGCCCGAGACATCGGACTGGCCCCGGATCAACGCGTCGCTCTCGCTCGACGCGGCCCACGCCTTCGAGGCGGACTTCGACAACGCACCGGGCAGCGTCGGCGTCTCGCGGTTCAGCGCCGAACTCGACGTGTCGATCGCGCTCGACGAACGCCAGGCGTTCATCGTCTCGCTCTCGAGCGAGTACGCGGCGTACGACTTCTCCGACGCCACGGGCTTCGTCAGCGGCACGTCCGAGCCCTGGGACGACGTGCTCGAGCAGATGCTCTCGCTCACGTACCGCCGGCGCGTGAGCGACCAGTGGAGCGTGCTCGCGGGGCTGAGCGTGCGATCCTCGGCCGAGATCGGCGCGGACTTCTCGGAGTCGCTCACGTACGCGGCACGTGCCGGCGCGGTGTACGCCCTGAACGAGAAGACGCGCCTGGGGCTGGTGGTCGTCGTCGACACGCGCCTGGAGGACAACACGCTGTTCTTTGCGTTCCCGGTGATCGACTGGCAGTTTGCGGATCGGTGGAGCCTGCGCACGAGCGGGAGTTCGCGCGGGGCTCGCCTGACGCTGGGATACCAGGCGACCGAGCAACTCGAACTCGGGCTGGGCGTGGGCGTGCTGGGGCGCGAGTTCCGTCTTGACGACAACGGCCCGGTGCCCGACGGCGTCGCGCGCGACCTGGGCGTGCCCGTCGTGCTGACCGCGCGCTGGACGCCGACGCAGCAGGTCACGATCTCGGCCCAGGCCGGCGCGTTCGTGTACCGCAACCTCGAACTCAAGGACGCCAACGGCGACAAGATCACCGACCTCGACGCGGACATCAGCCCGTTCGTGGGCGTGGGCGTGTCGTTCGATTTCTGATCGCAGGCCACCGGCGGGCGCTAGCGCGACTCGCGGACCTCGGGCGGGCGCTCGGCCCAGCGGGGCAGTTTGTCCAGCGGGGGGGCGTCGACCAGGCGGGCCGCGCGCAGCACCGGCGGCTCGATCGGGCGTTCACCCCGCACGCGGACCGCGCCCAGCGCGAGGATGGTCTCCGCCCCCGACACCGCGCGGGCGAAGGCGGTGTACTTTCCGTCGAGGCGCGCCGTGCCGGCGCGGCTCAGGCAGATGAACACCTGCGACCCGTTCGTGTTCGGGTCCGCGTCGCGCGCCATCGAGAGCACGCCGAAATCATGCTGGAGGTTCGAGGGTTCCAGGTCGATCGCGAACCCGGGCGTACCCGAGCCCTCGCCCGTGGGGTCGCCCACCTGCACCACGAAGGGATCGCCCGAGGCGGTCCGCGCGACGACGCGATGGAAGATCACGTCGGTGTAGAACCCGCCCCGCACCAGGTCGAGGAAGTTCCGCACGGTGTTCGGCGCCTCGTCCGGGCGCATGCGGAACTCAATCTCGCCGAGGGTCGTGTCGAAGATCACGTGTGCGTCGGCCCACGCGATGAGCCCGCTGAAGGCGGGCGGGTCGGGGGTGTAGATGATCTCGCCCTCGCGCGGGTCGAAGGTCTCGCGCCCCGTCGCGGGGTCGACGGCGTAGACCTTGCCCGAGGTGCGCTGGTAGAGCATGGCGCGCGACGGGCTGCGCATGGGCGCCAACACCACCGGCGGGCCGACGCCGACGCCCCCCACCACCAACTGCGCGTAGCGGACCCGCGCGTCCTTGTCCCACAGCGACGGGAAGAGCGCCGCGAGGTTCACCGGGCCGGGCTCGACATCGGTGATGGCGGGCGTGGGCTCGTAGCGCACCTCGCCGGGGCGCGCCTCGCGCCGGGTGATCCACGAGGCGTCGTGGAGTTCGATGCGCGCCCGCCCGGCGGGCGTGCCCTCGGGGATGCGGACCTGCATGGGGACAGGGCGGCCTACGCCGTAGTACGTGCGGTCGGGGACCAGTTGCGCGTGCGCAGGCGCCGGAGCGAGCAGGACAGCCAGGCACAGCCAGCACACGCGACGGATCATGCGTCGATGATACCGGCGAACGCGCGTGACGATGCGGGCGTGCACGCATCACGCCGGCGCTGACGCGCGGGGTCGGGTCGGCGGGATTACTGGGGGTCCTGCGGGACGCTCATGTCGAACAGGTGCCACGCGGCCTGCACGGTCGCCGGCGCCTCCGGGTCGTCCTTGTCCTCGGCCAGCCCGTTCACGAGCACGCGGGCGGCGTCGTCGAACCAGTGGACGGTGAGGTCGGCACGGAAGAAGTTGACGCCGACCTTGTGGTTGTAATCGGTGCGGACGCGCATGCCGTCGGCGATGAGGGAGGATCGCGCGGGGTCGATGAGGTAGAGCATGCGGGTCATGGCCATCTGGCGCCCGCGCTGGCCGGGGCGGGCAGGGCCCTCGCCGCGGTAGTGATAGTTGCAGACGATCTCGCCGGCGCCCTCGCTCCAGGAGAGCGCGTACTGGGTGAAGGGGTTCTCGCCGGTGTGCGAGGGGCAGTAGAAGACCTTGGGCGCCGAGACGTAGCCCCGCTGGAAGAGCAGGCCCAGGCCGTCCCACGGCGCGTACGGGTCTTCTTCGGGCGAGAGGCGGAGGGTGACCATCTCGTGCGGGCGGTCCGACCCGCGTGAGCGCGGATCGCTGTCGATGAAGACGCTCGGCGGGAGGAAGCCGCGGTAGTCGTCGGCGTACATCATGACGCCGAGCCCGATCTGTCGGATGTTGGACTGGCAGACCACGCGCCGGGCGGTCTCCTGCACCCGTGCGAGCGAGGGCATGAGCAGCCCGACCAGAACCGCGATCACCGCGATGGAAACGAGGACGTCGAGGAGGCTGAAGCCGGCGCGCACATTCGAACGGGCGCCTCGCACGGGCGTGCGGCACGAACCACGATCTGTGGTCGTCGCATTCATTTCTTCCGATACCCCTGACCGACCCTTATCACGATATCGGCGACCGCCGACCGATGCAAGGGATTTCTGCGAGTCTGACCCTGCGGATTCCCCCCTAGTTACGGGGCACGTTTGTTCGTAATCTGAAAGGATCGGCAATCGTTCGGGTTGAGCGGTTGCGTGTTCTCCGGTTCCTATTTCGGAATGTCCCTCCCCGGATGTCGTCGTGCAAGTAAACTGCGGCCCAAGGCATCCCCCGTCAAGGCATGGACGTATAGGCGTCCGACGGGTTCCGGCAGGCGGACCTCGTCCATCCGTCGCCGGCGCGTGTGTGCGGCCGGGCGTTCGACGGACGTGAGGCGGCACCGATGGAGGTTCGTCCAGGCCAACCCGGTGATGGGGAGGGCGGAGCGCGGGGCGCCGACGCCACGCTGATGCGATCGGTCGCGGCGAACGACGAGGCCGCGATCGCCGAGTTGTACGACCGGTTCGGGTCGCTCGTGTTCCGCATGGCGTGCCAGGCGCTCCCCAGCAAGGCCGAGGCCGAGGACGCGGTGCAGGAGGTCTTTGTCCGGCTGTGGCGAACAGCCGGGCGGTACGACGAGACGCGGTCGGCCCTGGTGACGTGGGTGATGCTGATCGCCCGACGGCACCTGGTGGACAAGTTGCGGCGTTCGCGGGCGCGGGTGCGGACGGGCAGCCTCGACCAGCCGCAGGTGCCCCCGGCCCTGGCCCCCGAATCGTCGAGCCGGATGGATCAGGACGAACGGATGAAGACGCTCATGAAACGCATCGATGCGCTGCCGGAACTGCAACGGACGGTGGTGGTCCGTGCGTATCTGGGTGGGCAGACGCTGCGGCAGATCGGCGAGGAGTTGAACACGCCCCTGGGCACGATCAAGTCGGCGCTCAGCCGGGCGTTGGTGCGGCTGCGGGAACGGTCGGGGGAGGAGTTCGCGGCATGACGATCCAGGAGTTGCTCGAAAACGCCCCGCTGGAGGCCCTGGGCCTGCTCGACCCCGAGGAGCAGGCGGCCTTTGACGCGGCCTTTGCCCGGGCGCCCGAGGGCGTGAAGGCCCAAGTGCGCGCCGAGCAGGCGCGCGTGGCGGCCCACGCGGCGCTCTACCCCGACGTGGAGCCCCCGCCCGCCCTGCGCGGGAAGGTTCTCGCGGGCGTGCGGGCCGCGATGCTCGAGTCCGAGATGCACGCGGTCGAGGCCGAGCCCCTCACGATCCGCCGGCGGGTCGCGCACTGGTGGCGTCCGACGGCGATCGGGATGTTGTCGGCGGCGGCGCTGCTGGGGGCGGCGTTCATCAGCGTGTACAACGAGAACACGAACCTGCGGCGCGAGGTCGCGGGCAGCGCGGTCATGAACGATCTCATGGGGCTGCGGACGGGCGCGGGCGTGCTCGACGACACGCTCTTCTCGTCCGAGGTGCGCCGCATCGTCTTCGAGCGGACCGACGCCGCGGACGAGGCGGCGTTCCCCGGGCGTGCGGCCCTCTACAGCCATCCGGGCTGGGAGTCGGCCCGCTTCTACTGCGCGGACCTCCCGCCGCGCGAGGGGCGGGTCTACCGGCTGGTCGTGCTGAGCGCGGACAACCGGATCGACCGCACGATCGACGAACTCGCCGCCGAGCGTGCGATCACCACCCGCGGGATCTCCGGGCTGGCCGCCGGGGCGCGCGTGGCGATCGTGAGCGTGGCGGTCGGGGCGGCGTTCAACCCCGCGACGGACATCCTGCTCGTCGGCGTGGTCTGACGCGAGGCGCTTCGTCCATATCCCTGCTCGGCTCGGGGTCGCTGCTCAGCGCGGGTCGACCCAGCGTGCCTCGTCGATGGCCGATGCCACGACCGAGTCGTGCTCGAAACTCGACTTCGCGTGCGCGAGTTTCTTCCACACGGTGAGCGCGAGCACGAGGCTGAAGAGCGTGCCGGCGGCGAGCATCGCGAGCGCCCAGACGGTGCGCGTCGCGTCCATCGGGTGGTCGTCGACGCGGGCCGGCGCGGGGATGATCGTCGCGCCGCCGTCGATGCGGCGCTGCTGAGCGGCGTTGGCGTAACTCGCGATCGACGCCGAGAACGCCTCGAGCGTGCGCCGGGTCCGGTCGCTGCCGGCGCCCTCGAGCGTGATGCGGATCTCGTCGTCGGCCATGCTGTCGGCGTGGACGGACCCGGTGATGAGCCCGGAGACCGCCGCGGGCGTGCCCAGCCCCACCAGCCCCTGGCGCGCGAATCGCTCGGCGGCGGCGTTCTGGAACATCGGGTCGCCCAGCAGGCCCAGGTGATACCGGCGCCATTCCTCCAGTTCGCCGGCGTTCAGGTCGCGCCCGCGCCCGTCGGCCTTCAGCGTGACCTCCGCCATGTAGCGCCCCGGCGCGACCTCGCGCGCGACGGCCCAGCTGAGCCCCGCGAGGATCGCCAGCACGCCCACGGCGCAGAACGTCACCACGCCCGCGCGCGTCCGGGCCCGGGCGCGCCCGACGCGCTTCTCGGCCTCGATGATGCGCTGGCGGGCGGCGGCGAGTTCCGCCCGCTGCTGGAGCACCTGGTCGACCTGCTCCATGCGCTTCGAGAGGGCCTCGCTGGCCTTGCGGACCTTGAGCATCTGGCGGCGCACGGCGACGCGGTAGTTCCGCAGGCGCGCCCGCCGGTGTTCGAGGAACGAGTCGCGCCGCGTGGGCGCGTTCTCCAGCGCCTGGCGGGCCATGAGCGCCTCGCTCTGGACCTGCTTGTACCGGGCGGCGAGGTCGGCGAGGCGCTTCTCCAGGTCGGCGTTCGTGCTCTTGAGCGAGCCGACGAGTGATTCGACCTCGGACGCGCGCCGGGCGGCCTCCTCGGCGCGGACCGACTCGCCCTTGTTCCGCCCCTGGGCGGCGGCGAGTTGGCGCTGCAGGTCCTCCGCCGCGGCGCGCTCCTTCTCGAGTTCCGCGCGGAGTTCGGCGGCTTCCTGCCCGAGGTCGCCCGCGCGCCGGAGGCTCTGCTGCGACGCCGTGAGCGACGCGTCGAGTTCCGCCCGAAGGCGCGCGACCTCGCCCTCGCGCTCGGTCAGGCGCTTGCGCGATTCGGCCAGCGCCCGCTCCTGCTGCTCCAGGCGCGACGCGAGTTTCGAGAGTTCCTCGGCCCGGGCTTCCTGGGCCTCGCGCGCGTCATTCAGGAGCGCCTCGGCGGCGGCCTTGTCCTCGGCGTGCTGACGCAGCGCCTGCTGGAAGGCGTTCTCGCGTTCCTCCAGCGCCCGGCGCACTTCCTCGAACTCGGCCTGGCGCGCCTGGATCTGCATGTCGCGCTCGGTGAGCGCGCGGTGCTTGTCGACCAGTTCCGCCTGCAGCCGCTCGCGCTGGCTGTGCAGGTCCTTCAGGCTCTCCAGCCCGGACTGGAAGTCGGCCAGCACGCGCAGGATGTCGCTCTGGGCGGCCCGCTCCAGGGGTGTCTCGGGCACGAACGCCGGGGCCTGCCCCCGGTCCGTCGCGTGCTCGAGGTTGTCGTTCGTGGGTTCGGGCATGTCTCTCGGCTCCGATAACGACGCACCGTCGGTCCACCCCCAACGTCCAACCCGCCTCATCGGACGACGCCCCCTCCGACTGAACCAGCCCGCGGCATGCGCCCAGAACTCTCCCGCCCCCCGACGCGTACAATCCGACGTACCGGTACACCCCCTCGCCTCCCCATCAGGAGTTTCACCCATGAAGTGCGGCAGCGGCCTCGTCACCTCCGCCCTCGTCGTCCTGGGCCTGGGTGCCCTGGGCTATGGCGGGTACAACCTCGTCACCACCGGCTGCGTCTTCGGCACCTGCTCGACCGAGGCCAACGCCACGACGGTGAGCACCAAGAGCGGGTCCGACTGTGCGCTCTGCAGCGATCATGGCGATGACGCGGCCCACGCGGCCACGCACGACTGCGGCACCGAGAAGGCCGCCTGCGATCACGCCCACGAGGCCTGCGACCACGAGCACGCCGAGGGCGACACCTGCACCGATCATGCCCACGACCACCCCCACGACCACGCGCACGACAAGCCCGTGGCGAAGGACACCCCCGCCCCGGCCAAGCAGCCCGTCTGACGTCTCGGCTGGGCCGGGCGGCTCCACGCGACATCCTGTTGAATCCCACCCGCCCGCGCCCCTCGGCGCGGGCTATCACTTGGGCGCATGACGCGCCCGCTGCTGGAACGCGACGACCTGCGGCTGGAGATCGACCCCGCGCTGGGCGGGGCCGTCACCGGGCTGTGGCTCCGCACGCCCGCGGGCGACTTCACGCCCCTGCTGCGCCCGACACCCCCGGGCAGCATCCACGCGCGCGATACCGCGTGCTTCGTCATGGCGCCGTGGGTCAACCGCATCCCCGGCGGCGTGCTCACGTTCGACGGCGAGCGGCACGTCCTCCCAGCCAACTGGCCCGGAAGTGGACCCGGCGGGGGGCCCGGCGGGGGCACTCTGCACGGGCTGGCGCACGCGCGGGCCTGGCGCGTGCTCGACCGTTCGCCCGTCTCGGCGCGGCTCGCGCTCGATGCGCGGGGGGACGCCGCCGCCCCCTGGCCCTGGGACTGGGCCGGCACGCTCCGCTACGAACTCACGACGGGCGGGCTCGACGCGACGATCGAGGTCACGAACGCGAGCGATCGCCCCATGCCCTGCGGCGTGGGGTTTCACCCGTACTTCCCGCGCGTGCTGTGGGACGCGCGCGACCGCGTCCGCGTGCAACTGCCCGCGCTCGGGCATTACCCGCTGCACGACTGCATCCCCACCGGCGACGCGCGCGACGACGACCTGTGCCGGGCGCTGCGCGACGGCGCGACGCTCGACGAGCACGGGCCGCTCGACGACGTGTTCACGCTTCGCGCTGGCACGTGGGCCATCGAGTGGCCGGCGAGCGGCGTGCGTGCGACGTTCGGCGTGTCGGCGGAACTGACGCACGCGGTGCTCTACGCGCCGGCGAGCGGGGTCGGAGGGCCGGCCCCGTGGTTCTGCGTCGAGCCGGTGAGCATGGCGACCGACGCCTTCGGGCTGGCGGCCCGGGGCGTCGCGGAGCCCGCACGCGTGGGGGCGCACACGCTCGCGCCGGGCGAACGCCTGCACGCCACGTGGCGTCTGCGCGTCGAATGCGTCCACGGTGCCGGCTGACGCGAACACTTCTCCGCTGTCACGAACGACCGCCACCATGTATCACGAGCCGCACGGAGACGGAGCATGCCGACGTTTCTTCTGAAGACCGAGCCGGGCGAGTACGCGTACGACGATCTGGTGCGTGAGAAGCGGGCGCCGTGGACGGGAGTGAAGAACCCCGCCGCCCGGATTGCGCTGCGCGCGATGGCGGTCGGCGACGAGGCGCTGGTTTATCACACGGGCGATGAGAAGGCGATCGTGGGGCTCGCGCGGGTGGTGCGGGCCGCGTACGAAGACCCGGACGATCCCGGGATGAACGATCGCGGCGAGCCCAAGGCGCCCGTGGTCGATCTCGCGCCCGTTCGCACGGCCAAGTCGCCCCTGACGCTCGCGGCGATGAAGGGCGACGCGCGGTTCAAGGATTTCGTGCTGCTGCGCCAGGCGCGCCTGAGCGTGATGCCCGTGCCGCCGGCGCTGGACAAGGTGATACGCACGCTCGCGGGGCTGTGAGCGGCGTCAGAGCGGGCGGAAGGGCGATCGCTCGCGGAGTTTCCCCAACTCGGCGTAGGGCGGCACGGGGCACGCGTCGTTGTAGTAGTCCATGATCCACGTGAGATGTCCGCCCTCGAACAGGCGCGCGAGGCGCTGCACAGCGTCCGCGCAGTAGCGCACGCCCGCGAGGTCGCGGAGTTCGCGCACGGCGGCCCGCCCGGCGTCGGGCCCGACGCTGTCGCGGTAGGCCCGCACGCTGGTCATCGCGTCGAAGGAGTCGATGACCGCGAAGTACGCCGCGGGGAGGGGGATGGCGTCGCCCGCGAGCGCGTCGGGGTAGCCCTTGCCGTCGAGGCGCTCGTGGTGGTGGCGGACAAGGTCGAGCAGCACGGGATCGGTCTCGCCCAGCGCGAGCAGGCGCGCGTGCCCGCGGGCGGCGTGCGAACGCATGACGTCGAACTCATCCGGCGTCAGCGGGCCGGGCTTGCGGAGTATCGCGTCGGGCACGTCGATCTTGCCCACGTCGTGCAGCGCGGCGGCATAGGACAGGCGATCGACGAAGTCGTGATCGAGCCCCGCGTCGTCGGCGAGGGCGCGCGTGTAGAGCACGACGCGCCAGGTGTGGGCGGCGGTCGAAAAGTCCTTGAGTTCGAGACGCCCGACCAGGTCGCTGACGAGCGCGGGGTTCACGTGGGGCCCGCTCCCGCGCGGGACGCCCCGATCTCGGTCAGCACGTCGGCCTGGTGGTCGGCGTGGTAGCTGGAACGCACGAGCGGGCCCGACTCGACGACCTTGAACCCCCGCGCGAGCCCCTCGGCCTTGAAGAAGGCGAACGTGTCGGGGTGGACCCAGCGGTCGATGGGCAGGTGGTTGCGCGTCGGCTGGAGGTACTGCCCGATCGTGAGGATGTCGCAGGAGGCGGGTTCCGGAGTTCCGGGTGCGGCCACCCGCGTCGCGGCCTGCACCTCGTCGAGCAGCGCGAGGACCTCGTCGTCCTTCTCGCCGATGCCGACCATGATGCCGGTCTTGGCGACCATGCCGGCGTCCTTCACGCGCCGGAGGAGTTCGAGCGAGCGGTCGAACTTCGCGCTGGGGCGCACGGCGGGATACATCCGCCGGACAGTCTCGAGGTTGTGGTTGATGATGTGGGGGCGCGCGTCGAGGACCATCTGGAGCGCGCCGGCGTCGCCCTCGAAGTCCGGGATGAGCACTTCGATGCTCATCTCGGGGCAGGACTCGCGCGTGCGGAGGATCGTCTCGGCCCAGATGGAGGCCCCGCCGTCGGGCAGTTCGTCGCGGTTCACGCTCGTGATGACGACGTGCTTGAGCCCCATGAGGCGGAGCGACTCGGCGACGCGCCGGGGCTCGTCCTTGTCGAGGGTCGCGGGGCGCCCGGTCTTGACGTTGCAGAACCCGCAGGCGCGGGTGCAGGTGTCGCCGAGGATCATGATGGTCGCGACGCCCCGCGCCCAGCACTCGCCCATGTTGGGGCAGCCGGCCTCTTCGCAGACGGTGTGCAGGCGGTGCTCGGACATGATGGACTTGAGTCGGGTGTACCCGGGCCCGCCGGGCACCTTGGCCCGCAGCCACGGGGGCTTGCGCTTGACCGCGAGAGTCTGGGCGCCCTCGCGGTTGTTCAGGACCATGTCCGAGAGACTCAGCCGGGGAGGATCGACGGTGCGGAGGGGATCGCCCCCGAGCGGCCTGGGGTGGCGGGCCGGCGGAGTCGGGGGGTTGGGCGTGGGGCCGGGCATCGGGCGAGTTTAGCCCAGCGTCCAACCGCCCCCGGCTCGAACCGGCCCGCGGACGCGCAAACTCCGCACGTGCCGCGGGCGTAGATGGGGGTGCGCGGGGGTCGGAGAAACAACGCCCAAGAAAAAACGCAGGCCACGCTGAATGGGCCCCGTCCGACCGGTCGATCGGTACGGTCCGGGAACTATGATCGTGGCTCGTCGGCCGGGTTTACTGCGCCGACGGGGTACGATGTTTGTTTGGATCAGCACAAGGAGCGTCGCGTGCGGGATCGACAAGAGCAGCGAGGGCGGCGTGGGGTGAGGTCGCTCCTGGGCGTGTGCGGGCTGGCCGCGCTGGGGCCGATCCTCGGCGGGTGCTATTCCAACTCGTTCATGGACCCCAGCGTGTCGGGCTCCGGGCGCTGGGGGCGTACGCCCGTGACGATGCCGATCCTGACGCGGATCGCGGCGATCGAGGAGGACTCGGGCGACCTGGTCGAGTACTCCGACCCTGTGCCGGGCGATCTTGTCCCGCTGCCGGTGCAGTACCGCCTGGGCCAGGGCGACGCGATGCGCGTGACGATGTACGACCTGATCGACGTGAACCGTGCCGAGGTGCACGAGGTCGAGGTGGACGCGCGGGGGATGATCGAACTGCCGCAGTTGGGGCGTCTGTCGGTGGGCGGCAAGACGACGGAAGAAGCGATCGTGGTCGTGCAGGAGGCGATGCGTCGGTTCGTGGCGAACCCGCTGGCGTCGATCGTGAGCGTGACGCAGCGTCAGCAGACGTTCAACCTGCTGGGCGGGGTGGATCGGCCCGGGCCGTATTTCCTCCCGCGCGCGAACTACCGCCTGCTGGAGGCGATCTCGGCGGGCGGGCGATTCGACGACACGGGCGACTGGGTGTACGTCATCCGCGAGGTGAAACTGACCTCCGACGGGACGGAGATCGCGCCCGACGCCGAGCCGGGGCGCCCTGAGCAGCCCCGGCGGACGCCGGAGGATCTGCTGCGGATCATCGATGATCTGGCCCCGCCGCCGGGGCAGCCGGGGATGTTCGGCGGGCAGCCCGCCGGTGAATCGCCGGCCCGGGCGTCGCGTCCGCCGGTGGTGGACCTGCCCGACGACGACCGTCCGCGTGCCCGCACGCCCGACGCCCCGACGCCCACGGGCGCGACGCGCTGGGTCTTCCTGAACGGGAAGTGGACGCAGGTGGCGGCCCGCCAGGCGGGGGCCCCGGGCGATTCGCTCCCCGACGCGGACGAGACGCTGGTGACGCAGCGTGTGATCCGGATTCCGATGAAGGACCTGATCGCGGGCAAGCAGACGGTGAACATCGTGATCCGCCCGGGCGACGTGGTGCGGGTTCCCCCGCCGCCGACGGGGGCGATCTACATCGGCGGGCAGGTGCAGCGCGGCGGGACGTACGGCATTCCGCCGACGGGCGGGCTGACGCTCCTGCGGCTCATCACGGCGGCGGGCGGCTACTCGGGGCTGGCGGTGCCCACCCGGGTGGACCTGACGCGGATGACCGGGAAGGACCGCGAGTCGACCATCATGCTCGACGCGGCGGCCATCGCCAACCGCACCCAGCCGGACGTCTATCTCAAGCCGAATGACTCGATCATGGTGGGAACGTCGTTCTGGGCGCTCCCGCTGGCGATTCTGCGGAACGGGCTGCGGGTGAGTTACGGGTTCGGGTTCGTGCTGGACCGCAACCTGGCGAACGACCTCTTCGGCCCGCCCCCGGTCAATCAGTTCGGGCAGTAGCGGTCGCGCCGGTCGCGCCGTGGAAGGACGGGGCGGACGGAGGACATGGGGGATCGTGGGGTGCGGTGGCGGACGAACCGGGACGTATCCCGGTCGTAGGGAGGTCGGTGTCGGCGGATCGCGGGGCAGCCAGGGGAGACGTGTGTCGAGCGCGAGCGCGTCAAATCGTGTCGTGGGAGTGACTTCCGAGGGGCGTGCCCCCTGGGAAGTCCTCCCGTGGCAGGTCTGGGGAAAGGTCGGGGCGCTCCTCCTGGCGTTCGTGGCGTTGTTTCACGACTGGCTGTGGACGCAGATCCAGTTGAGTCGGAATGAACTGGAGGACTGGGGGCACGCGTTCGTGGTGCCCTTGATCAGCCTGGCGATGCTGTGGCAGCGTCGGGCGGAGGTGCTTTCGACGCCCGTGCGGACGTTCTGGCCCGGGGTGCTCCCGCTGACGCTGGGCGTGGCGTGCTACTTCTTCTTCGTGGTGGGGATCTCGAACCACATGCTGCAGGGGTTCGCGATGATCCTGACGATCGCGGGGGTGGCGCTGCTGACCTGCGGGCCCGGGATGTTCCGCTACCTGTTTCTGCCGATCGCGTTCCTGGTGTTCGCGGTGAAGGTCTCGCCGCAGATCATGACGAAGATGACGTTCCCGCTGCAGTTGCTGGCGTCGGACGGGGCGTACGTGCTGCTGCGGATGATCGGCTCGCCCGGGAACTGGTTCTTCGCGGACGTGCAGGGGAACGTGCTGCAGATCACGTACCGGGGGCAGACGCACCCGCTGAACGTGGCGGAGGCGTGCTCGGGGATGCGGATGGTGATCGCGTTCCTGGCGCTGGCGGCGGCGGTGGCGATCTTCGCGTGCCGCCACTGGTGGCAGCGGATCGCGCTGCTGCTGCTGGCGGTGCCGGTGGCGCTGTTCATGAACGTGATCCGCGTGGCGGTGCTGGGGCTGGCGTCGCTGTGGGACGTGAACCTGGCGTCGGGCAACGCGCACATGCTGATCGGGACGCTGCTGCTGGTGCCGGGGATGTTCCTGTTCCTGGGCGTGGTGTGGGCGCTGGAGAAGACCGTGGCGGACGGCGGGGAGCGTGCGCCGTGATGCGACGCCTGGGGCTGAGCGCGGGGTTCATCGCGGCGACGGCGATCCTGCTGGGGGCGGCGGCCGGGCTGGGCTCGGTGAAGCGCCACTTCAAGATCATCCTCCGTAAGGAGGCGATCCACCCCGAGGACGGGCGGCTGCTGGCGTCGCTGCCGGTCGAGACGGCGTCGTGGGTGCGCGTGGGCACGGACCAGATCGAGCCGCCCGAGGTCGTCGAGGTGCTGGGCACGCGGAACTACCTCACGCGCGTCTACACGGAGAGGCGTCCGAAGGACCCGACGCGCCCGGTGCACCTGATCTTCCACGCGGCGTACTACACGGGGATGATCGACACCGTCCCGCACGTTCCGGACCGCTGCTTCGTGGGCGGGGGGATGCAGATCGGGCGGATCGTGGGCGACCTGCCGCTGGCGTTCGACGAGGAATGGTGGCGTCCGGACACGGACGTGCCGGAGCATCTGCAAGGTCGGATCTACCGGGTGCGGACGAGCGACGGGCAGTACCCGCGGCTGCCGCGCGATCCGCGGTCGATCCGCCTGCGGACGATGCAGTTCCTGGATGCGCAGCAGCGACCGTTCTACGCGGGGTACTTCTTCATCGCGAACGGCGGGACGGTGAGCCGCGCGGAGGAGGTGCGTCTGCTGGCGTTCGATCTGACGAGCCAGTACGCGTTCTACCTGAAGGTGCAGGTGACGTCGCACGACGTGGCGAGCGGGGAGGACCTGGCGTCGGCGGCGTCGAGCCTGATCGGAGAGATGCTCGGGGACATCGCGCGATGCGCCCCCGACTGGGTGGAGGTTGAGGCGGGTCGCTACCCGCCGCGCGCTGGGCGCGTGTCGGGGGGGTTGTGAGGGGCGCATCGCGCCGGGGAGCGGACCGATGGCAGGATCGAAGATGAACAAGAAGTTTGTCCTGGTGCTGGGGGCCGGGGTGGTGGGCGTGCTGGGGCTGCTGCTCGGGGCGGCGTACCTGGTGCTGTACAACACGCCCGACGAACTGGCGTCGATGGGCGACAAGGCGATGGCCGCGGGGAACTACCGCGAGGCGGCCATCTATTACTCGAAGGCGTGCGACCGCGAGAAGACGAACGCGGAGTTCTTCCGCAAGTGGCGGGAGAGCATCGCGCGTCAGGTGCCGGACACGCAGGTGAAGTACCAGGAGGCGCTGCAGGGGTATCGCGGGGCGACGCGCCAGTTGGCGATCATCCAGCGTGAATCGGTCGAGGCGCAGCAGGAGTACCTCGAGGGTCTGGCGCAGCCGATCCTGTCCGGGCCGTTCGACCGCCAGGGGCTGGCGTACCTGCGGGACGAGGCGAACGTGTTCATCGCGTACCACGCCGGGAAGGGCCCGGGACCGTGGGACGCGCTCCGGCGCTATCGCGGGCTGGCGAACGTCCGGACGATCATGAACACCCCGGACACGAAGCAGGAGGAACTGCAGCAGGCCCGCGAGGACCTGACGGCGGCGGTCGCGGCGAACCCGGGGGACTTCCAGTCGGTGTCGTCGCTGGAGGGCGTGCTGCTGGAGTTGAGCGATCGCGCCCGCACCGCGGGGCGCACCGAGGATGCCGAGGCGCATCAGCGCGAGGCGAACGAGGTCATCGAGACGTACCGCCGGTCGAACCCGGACGACCCGGTGATGCTCATGGCGCTGCTGCGCCGCGAGTTCGGAGACCGGGTCCGCGCGTACCAGGCGCGGGCGCGGGCGGCGCTCGACGCGGGGCAGACCCCGCCCGACCCGGTCGAGGCGGCACGCGATTTCACGCGCGTGGCGGTCGAGCGGATGGACCAGGCGGCGGCGCTGACCAGGGCGAAGGGGCCCAACGCCCTGACGCCCGAACTGCTGGACATGTTCCGCGCGATGGAAGCGGCGATCGACCCGGCGAACCGGCTGGGGCGTTCGAAGGGGCTCATCGAGTTGGCGCTCGTGTCCCGACCGGACAGCCTGACGCTGCTCTCGGCGAAGGCCGAGATCGCGGCCCAACTCGGGGAGTACGACGACGGGATCCGGGTGCTGCAGCAGATCATCGATCAGCCGAACCGGGCGGTGAGCCCCGATGGGGCGCGTCTCTTCGGGTTCCGCGACAGCGCCCGATTCCTGCAGGCGCTCTGGTCGATCCGCGCGCACCTCGCGCTCGACACGCAGGACCCGCAGGTGGTGAGCGCGTCGCTGAAGCGGGCCAAGGCCTTCCAGGACGCCTTCGCGCGGGGCGAGGCGCAGGACTCGATCCGGCGGATGATGATCGACGCGTGGATGGCGTTTGTCGACCGCGACCCGGTGACGACGAACCGCCTGCTGACGGCGATCAACCGGCGTTCGCCGATCAACGACGCCGAGACGCTGGTGCTGTGGGCGCAGACCGCGCTGCAGACGAACGAGCCCGGGGCCGCGAAGGAGCGCCTGACGCGGGTGCTGGACGTGCAGCCCAACAACATCAACGCGGGGATGGTCTTCGGGCAGTTGTGCCTGCAGTTGCAGGACTACACCCAGGCCGAGACGACCTTCGGGAACATCCTTCGGCTGCAGCCCGAGAACGTCGCGGCGCAGCGCGGGCTGGAGATCGCCAGGGCCGGGCGTGGCGTGGGCGAGATCGGCGACCCCGTGCAGCAGGCCATCATGACGGCGATCCGGATGCAGCGTGAGGGCGTGGGCAAGCCGGAGACCGACGGGCAGATCAACCTGTTCCTCACCGAGCGTGTGGAGGCGCTGAACCACGCGCCGCAACTGGTGCGGGCGCTGGCGACGACGCGCCTGGGCCTGGGCGACCGGGAGGGTGCGCTGAGGATCGTCGAGCATGCGCTCGAGAAGCACCCGGGCGACGTGATGCTGGCCGACATCCGCACGACGCTGACGACCGCCGACCCGACGGACGCGCAGTTGCGGATCATCGACAGTCGGGGCGAGGTGCCCGAACTGAACCGGCGGCTGGCGCGGTACACGGTGCTCCAGCGCGCCGGGCGGACCGCCGAAGCCCGCGTCGAACTCGACGCGCTCGTGCGGATGGCGCCCGAGGACGAGAACGTCATCGAGATGCAGTTCCTCGACGCGCTGTCGCGGCGCGACTGGGACACGGCGGGTCGTCTGGCCGATCAGGCCGGGCGGCTCAACCTGGACAAGGCCGAGGGCCGCACGTTCCGCGCGCGCCTGCTCGCGGTGCGTGGCGACACGAAGGCGGCATCGGACCTGATGCAGCAGATCATCGAGGGGGGCGGGGCGACGCCCGAGGTGTACCGCCTGCACGGACGGATGCTCTCGCAGATGGGGCGGCACAGCGAGGCGCTGGTGTCGTTCCAGGCGGCGCTGGCCCTGCGCCCGAACGACCCCGGCGCCATCCGCGACGTCGTGACCTCGCTCGTGGCCCAGGGGCGGCGCGACCAGGCGCTCGTCGCGGCGCGTGGGGGCGCCCGGTTCGCGGAGAACGACCCCGAGTTTCTCGACCTCTGGCTGCGGATCGAGGCCGAGTTCGGCAATCTGCCGATGGTCATCACCCGGCGTGAGCGCATGGCCGCGGCGAACCCGAAGGACCGTCCGAACATGATCGAACTGGGTCGCCTGCAGATCCGAACGGGCGAACTGGCCAAGGCGCGCGCGACGATCGACCGGCTGCGTGCCGACGGCGACGACCTGGAAGGGGCGGCCCTGGACGCGTCGTGGTACTGGGCGCGGAACGATCGCCAGGGCGCGTTCCGGGTCTTCGACACGTACGTGGAGGCCCGCCGGGACGGCGCCCAGAAACTCCAGGCGCTCATGGAGTTCGCGCAGTTCCTGTACGGGCGGCGCGACGTGGAGAGTTCGCTGGCGGTGCTGGAGCGGGCGCGGAGCGTGCAGAGCCCGACGGCGATGGAGGCCGACAAGGCCATCGCCGAGACGCACTTCACCCTGGGCTCGCTGGAGCAGGGGGTCGAGGTGATGCGGCGCATCCTGGCGGCGAACGCCGACAGCGAGGACGCGGCGTACCGCAAGCGCCTCGTCGAGTCCCTGATGCGCCTGGGGCGCGCGGACGAGGCGGAGCGCGAACTGGCGCCGCTCCTGGCGTCGCGCCAGCCCGACCTGGTCTCCCAGCTGCTCGAGGCGGACCTCCGCGTGGCGCAGGGCAAGCGCCCCGAGGCGCGCGTCCTGCTCGACCGGATCATCACGCGCTTCCCCGCGGAAGCGTCGGTCTTCATCAAGCGCGGGCAGTTGCTCATGCGCGAGCAGGAGACCTTCCGCGACGCCATGGCCGACTTCGGGCGGGCGATCCAGTTGAACCCGAACTCGTGGCAGGCGCACCGGCTTCGGGCGGCGCTGCACGGGCGGATGGGCAACACCACCGAGGCGCTCGCGGACCTGCGGGCCGCCCTGCGCCTGAACCCGACCGACAACGAGATGCTCGTCTCGCTGGTGACGGACCTGCTCCGCCTGGGGCGTGACCAGGAGGCCGAGCAGGCCGCGGTCGACGCGCTCGAGGGGCGTCCGCGCGAGGCGCTGGTGTACGCGCAGGTCGCGGGCATCTTCGCGCAGGTGGGACGCCCGGCGAGCGCCGCGCGTTTCTTCGAGCAGGCGTTCGAGTTGGACCCCAACGACGGCGTGACGCAGAACTACCTCGACGCGCTGCTCAACACCCAGCCCCCGAACCTCACGAAGGCCGACGAGGTGCTCCGGCGCCTGGGCGACCGCGTCTCGAAGAACCCCGGGTTCATGATGGCACTGGGCAAGGTGCGCGCGGCGCAGGGCCAGGTGCCCCAGGCGCAGCGTGCGGCGCTGGACGCCATCCGCATGCTCGACCCGGCCAACGGGCGGGTCATGCTGATCTGGCACGAGGACATGGGACGCCTGATCCCCAGCGCCCCGCGCTACATCGAGTTCCTCGAGGCGTCGATCCGCGCGGGCGTCGTGCCCCACCTCAACGAGTGGCTCGCGTTCTTCCGGGCCGAGGTCCAGTCGCGCGAGCCCACGCTCCGCGAGGGCGCGGTGCAGTCGCTGGCGGACCTCGCGACGAACTCGCGGAACCCGGCGCTGCGCCTGTTCGTGCACCGCCTGCGGGGCTCGCTGCTCTTCCAGTTGCAGCGCACCGACGAGGCGATGGAGGTCTGGACCGTCGGCGTCCGCGAGTTCCCGCTCGACGGCGAGATGAACAACAACCTGGCGTATCTGCTGGCGAAGCGCGAACGCTTCTCCGAGGCGCTCCCGCTGGCCGAGGCGGCGGTGCGGGCCATCCCCGAGAACGCCGACGTGGTCGACACGCTCGGCTACGTGCAGATGCGCTTGGGGCGCCTGGAAGACGCCGAGCAGACGTTACGCACGGCCCTGGTCTACGTGCGCACCGCGCAGCAGGGGCTGCTGGTCGGGGCACACCTGGTCGAGTGTCTGCACCTCCGCGGGAAGACCGAGGACGCCCGGAAGCTGATCGTGGACCTGGAGAAGGTTCTCGCGGCGGACGGCGCGCGCATCCCGCCGGACGCCGTGGCGGAGTACCAGCGGGTGAGGGCCTTGATCAACAAGTAGAACCGAACTCGTTCCGAACAGACGATCGGCGGGTCCGCGCCGGTCCTCTTCAACCCGAGGGAGTATCGGACCGAATGGACACCGGGCGGGCGATCGCGTCCGCCGGGTGGGACGTAGGACGAAGGTGAACACGGGCGTTGCTGGACCGGGAGGGGTCCGACGCCCGAAGGCAGTATGGCGGACGGCCTGACAGGCCGCGCAGGAAGGGTGACGCGATGACGAGCATTCCCGTCCAGACAGGCAGCGCCCAGGGCACGCACCGCCCCGCGGGCGCCGCGGCCCCCCCCGCGGCAGGTCCGGCGCTGGGGGCGGCGATCGACCCGATCCGCCTGCTGAACAAGTACAAGTACATCCTGCTGGCGGTGGCGGCGGCGGGCGCGATCACGGGGTACGTGGCGAACGCGGTGCTGCGGAAGGTGTACCCGTTGTGGACGCCGGCGGCGATCTTCAACTGCCTGCCCCCGACGCGCGAGGTGAGCGACCTGGTGGGCGCGCAGAGCCAGGAGGAGATGAGCCGATTCATGCAGACGCAGGTGCGGATCCTGACGTCGACGCAGGTGCTCAACCGCGTGGCGGAGGACCCGGCGCTGCGCGTGAACGCCCCGAACTGGTCGCGGAAGTACGAGAAGGTGGACCCGAGCACGGGGGCGCCGGCGTTCGATTCGGCCGAGGCGCTCAAGCAGTTGCGCAAGGACGTTCGGGCGCGCGTCATCCCGGGGACGAACCTGATCGAGTTGTCGATGAGTTGGCACGACAAGCACGACGCGACGGCGGTCGTGGGGATGGTGCGTCAGAAGTACATGGGGATCCTCGCCGACCAGGGGCGCGCCGGGCTGGACGACAAGATCGCGGCGATCCGCGGCGCGATCCGGAGCCTGGAGGAAGAGGCGGGCGGTCTGAACCTCCAGAAGGAGAACCTGATCCAGCAGAACCAGGTGGACACGATCGACAACCGCGTCGAGACGAGCCGCCAGGAACTCAACGACGTGACGAGCGACATCATCGAGGTGCAGCGCACGCTCGACTCGGGTCGCACGCGGATGGCGCAGATGGAGGCGGAGATCAACAACCCGGGGGGGATCGTCTACGGCGACGACCTGCGCGAGGAGGTTGATCGCCAGCCGCACATCAGCGACCTGCGCACGCTCATCCAGCGCATCGAGACCGAGCAGCAGAGCATGCTGCAGAGCGGGATCTCGCGGACGCACCGCCAGTACGTGCTGCTGCAGAGCCAGTTGGACGCGGCGCGTCAGAGCCTGGAGCAGAAGCGTGACGAGCAGTTGCGCAAGGCCTTCGCGGGCGAGCTCGAGCGCACGCGCAAGATCGTTGCGCAGTTCGAGGCGCAGGAGCGCACGCTGCTGGAGCGGCGCAACGCCGCCCAGAAGCGCCTCCAGGACCTGACCCGCATCCAGTCGCGTCTGAACGACATCGACAACCGCATCCGCGGCATCGTCGACAACCGCACGCGCAAGGCCGACGAACTCTCGACGCTGACCGCGCAGGCCTCGACCATCTCGGTGAACCGGGTGGTGGAGCAGGAGCGGGAGCGTCCGCCGACGGAACTCTCGTTCCCACAGTTGAAGTTGATGCTCCCCGCGGGGATCGCGCTCTTCGTGTTCCTGACGGCGGGCGTGATCCTGCTCATCGAGATCGTGGACCAGCGGGTGAAGGGCCCGTCGGACATCACGATCATCCCGCGGGCGCGCCTGCTGGGCTGGGTGCCCGACGCCGCGGAAGACCCCGCGGGCCAGGGCGCCGCGGAGACGGCCTTCCGCGACCGACCGCGCGGGGTGGTCGCGGAGAGTTTCCGCCAGTTGCGTGCGGGCGTCTCGAAGCGCATCGCCGCGAGCGACCACCGGACGATCCTCGTGCTCTCGGCGATGCCCGCGGCGGGCGCGACGTCCGTCGCCGCCAACCTGGCGCTGTCGTTCGCCGCCGCCGATCGCAAGGTGCTCCTCATCGACGCGAACTTCCGGCGTCCGTCGCTGCACCGCGTCTTCGCGGTGCCAGAGGCGCCGGGGCTGGCCGACATCCTCGGCGGGCAGCGCGACCTCGCGCAGTGCGCCCAGGCCACCAGCGTCCCGAACCTCGACCTGCTGACGGCGGGCGCCAAGGACCAGCGCGTCTACGAGCGGCTCTCCAGTTCGGCCATGGGCGAGGCCCTCGCCAAGGTCCGCGCGATGTACGACCTCGTCCTCATCGATGTCGCCCCGGCCATCGTCGGCGGCGACGCCATGGCCCTCGCCCAGCGCTGCGACGCGTCGATCCTCGTCGTCCGCGCCCGCGTCGACAAGCGCGGGATGGTCGCCCGCATCCGCAACGAACTCGGCGAAACCCGCTCGGAACTCCTCGGCATCGTCGTGAACGCCGTCCGCTCCGCGAGCGGCGGGTACATGAAGCGCAACATCCGCACGGCCCACGAGTATCAGAACGGGTAGCGCGTGCCCCCAGACCAGCCACACGCCGCCTCCAACACCGCCGCCGCCCCGCGCCGCGTGCTCGTCAGCGGCGGGGCGGGCTTCATCGGCTCGCACCTCGTCGACCGCCTGCTCGCGCGGGGCGACGTCGTCACGGTCGTCGACAACCTGTCCACCGGGCGACGCGAGAACCTGCCCGGCGTGCACGAACGCCTCCGCTTCGTCGAGGCCGACCTCAGCGACGCCCTCCACGCCTTCGGCAAGGGTGAGCGGTTCGAGCAGGTCTACCACCTCGCGGCGGCGGTGGGCGTCTCGCTCGTCATCGCCGATCCCATCCGCTCGATCGAGACCAACGTCGAGCAGACCGCGGCCCTGCTGCGCTTCGCGAGTACACGCGGGCCCGACGGCGCCGCGGCGCCGACGCTCGTGGCGTCCTCGTCGGAGGTCTACGGCAAGAGCGCCAAGAGCCCGTTCCACGAGGACGACGACACGGTGTACGGCCCGACCACCGTCCCCCGCTGGTCGTACGCGTGCTCGAAGGCGATCGACGAGTACCTGGCGCTGGCGTACCACGCGACGCGGGGCGCGCCCTTCGTCGTCGCGCGGTTCTTCAACACGGTGGGCCCGCGCCAGGTCGGTGCGTACGGCATGGTGCTCCCCCGGTTTGTCGAGGCCGCCCTCGCGGGCAGGACGCTCGATGTCTACGGCGACGGCACGCAGTCGCGCTGCTTCTGCGACGTGCGCGACGTGAGCGGCATCCTGCCCGCGCTGCTCGAGACCCGCGCCTGCCACGGGCGGGTCTTCAACGTCGGCTCCGACCGCTCCATCACGATCCGTGAACTCGCGGACCTGGTCATTGCCACGCTCGGCTCCCGATCGACCATCCGCACCGTACCCTACGGGGTGGCGTACGCCGGCAACTTCGAGGACCTGCGCCAGCGCCGCCCGGACCTGGCCCGCGTCCGCGAGGCCGTGAACTTCCGCCCGGAGATCCCCCTCGAACGCACGATCCGCGACGTGGCGGCGTGGCTGCAGGAGGGGACCGCGTGAGCCCGATCACCCTGGCCATCACCGCCTTCCTGCCCGTTCCCCCGACCGACGCGGGCGAGCCCGCCGTGCCCACCGGGCGCCTGGCGATCTTCGAGGGCTACATCGGCGTGCTCATCGTCTCGTTCCTCGTCGCGGTAATCGCGACGCCCCTCATGCGCCGGCTGGCGGTGGCCTACGGGATCATCGACCGTCCGAACGAGGCGCGCAAGGTCCACACGGTGCCCATCGCCTACCTCGGGGGCGTCGCGGTGTACCTGGGCATCATGGGCGGGATCTTCTTCGCCATCCTGGGCGTGCGCTTCCCGGATCTCATCCAGTGGCATACGACTGAGTTTCAGCGGCCCATTTCGTTCTATCTGCCCGTGCCGTTCTCGATCCTCCTGGGCATGACGGTGATCCTGCTCGTGGGCGTGATCGACGACGTGACGGGGATCAGCCCGCGGGTGAAGATCGGTGGGCAGTTGTTCGCGGCGGCGGCGCTGGCGATGGACCGGGTCGGCGTGCAGATGGCCGCGGGCATCCTGCTGCCCATCGCGCGGACGCTGGGCATCCCCACGCAGCCCAACGCGCTGGGGATCGAGACGCTGCTGCTGAAGATCCCGCTGCCGCTGGAGATCGCCGGGGCGGGGCACATCCCCATCGACGTGGTGTACTGGGTCGGCACGGGCATCATCGCGGTCGCCGTCATCGGGCTGTGCAACGCGGCGAATCTGATCGACGGGCTCGACGGGCTGCTGAGCGGGACGACCGCGATCGCGGCGATCGGGCTGCTGGTGGTGGCCCTGGGCATGGCGCTGGCCGACGACGGCCCGCGCGACGCCGAACGCATCATCCTGTGCATGGCCCTTCTGGGGGCGTGCCTGGGGTTCCTCCCGCACAACTTCAACCCGGCGACGATCTTCCTGGGCGACGCGGGCAGCCTGCTGCTGGGGTTCACCACCTGCGTGATCATCCTGATGATGGGGGACACGGGCAAGACATCGCTGGTGGCGGCGGGGGTGATCATCTTCGCGCTCCCGATCATCGACACCTCCCTGGCGATCGTCCGTCGCAAGTTGGAGGGCAGGCCGATCTCCGCGGCCGACGACCAGCACCTGCACCACCAGTTGAAGCGGGCGCTGGGGGTGAAGGGGGCGGTGCTCGCGCTGTACGGGATCGCGGCGACGTTCGCGACGATCGGGGCCGCCGTCACGCTGATCCGGGCGCGCGGGGTCTTCCTCCTGGCGATCATCCTGGGGGCGTACGTGGGTGTGACGGCGATCAAGATCGCGCGTCGGCGCGCGGTCGAGGCCCAGGCCGCCCGCCATGACGCCCGCGTCGCCACGGGCCTGGCCCCCACCTCGCCCGGCGTCAAGGCGGGAGATCCCGCCCGGGTCGTCTCGCCCGCGGGCGGGCCCGGCCCGGCGGCCCCCGGCGCGGCGAACCGCTAGCCCGCCCGTATACTCGCGCCATGCAGGAGGGAGCCGGCAGACCCGTGCGGATCATCGCGCTCATGAACCAGAAGGGCGGCGTGGGGAAGACCACGACCACCGTGAACCTCGCCGCCGCCTTCGCGCGGCGCGGGCGCGAGACGCTGCTCATCGACCTCGACCCCCAGGCCCACGCGACGCTGCACCTGGGCGTCGACCCCAACACGCTGGACCGATCGGCGTACGACCTGTTCGCCACGCCCCCGGGCGACCCCGGCGCGTGCGTACGCAACGTCGGCGAGCACCTCTCGATCATCCCCGCGGTGACCGACCTCGCGGGGGTCGAGGGCGAACTGGTCCAGTCGCCCGACCGCCAGCGCCGCATCGAGCGCGCGCTCGACGCCCTGCGCGGGCGCTTCGAGTTCGTGCTGATCGACTGCCCGCCCTCGCTGGGCCTGCTCACGATCAACGCCCTCGCGGCGGCCCGGGAGGTCATCATCCCCATGCAGGCGCACTTCCTCGCCCTGCAAGGGGTGGGCAAGCTGCTGGAAACGGTCCACCACGTCTCGCGGGGGGTGAACCCGCGCCTGCGCGTCACCGGGGTCGTGCTCTGCATGCACGACCCGAGCAGCACGCACACGCGCGAGGTCGTGGCCGATCTCGAGGGGTTCTTCGAGGCGGCCCGCACGCAGGAATCACCCTGGCGCTTCGCCCGGGTGCTGCGTCCGCCGGTGCGCCGGAACATCAAACTGGCCGAGTGCCCGAGTTTCGGGCAGACGATCTTCGCCTACGCCCCCGACGCGCCCGGCGCCCAGGACTACGAGGCCATCGGCGACACGCTGCTCCGCGATTGGGACGCGATGCTCGCCCGGCGGGCGGGCGAGGAGCCGCCCGTCGTCTCCGTGCCGAGCGTGCCCCGCGGGGCGGCGACGTGAGCATGGCCCCGCGCCTCCGCACGGGCGCCCGCGCGGTGTTCGTCGTCTACGCCCTCGTGATCGTCACGCTGACGCACTGGCCGGGCATGCGGATCGAGGGCCCCGTGCCGCGCTCGGACCTGTGGGCGCACCTGGGCGCGTTCGGGCTGTGGGGGCTGCTGTTCGGATGCTCCGGCTGGTTCGGGCGCCCCGACACGCGGCGCGGGTTTCTGACGGCGTGGTTCGTCGGGGCGGCGTACACGGCGCTCGACGAGGGGACGCAGGCCATCCCCGCCCTGCGGCGCGTGGCGGCGTGGGACGACTGGGCCGCCAACCTCATGGGCTTCACCCTCGGCCTGATCGCCAGCGCCGTGCTGCTGGCGCTGCTCGATCGGGCCGGATCACGGGCGGCACGCCGCCCCGCCGATACTGACCCCGCGTGACCGCTCCCTCCGAAGCCCCCACCCCCGCCCCCACCCCGCAGACCACGCCCGGCGCCCTCGCCGGGGCGGTGCGCGTCGTGTCGTCGTTTACGCTGGTGTCGCGGGTGGCCGGGCTGGCGCGCGACGTGCTGACGGCACGCCTCTTCGGCGACACGCTGCTGGGGTCGTCGTTCCGGGCGGCGTACGCCCTGCCCAACCTCTTCCGGCGGCTCTTCGGCGAGGGCGCGCTCTCCGCCGCGTTCATCCCGCAGTACACGCTGCTCGCCCGCGACGACCCCCGCGTGGCCGACCAGCTCGCCTCGCTCGTGGTGCGCCTCCTCACGCTCGTGACGGCGGGGCTCACGGTGGTCCTCGTGGGCGTGCTGGTGCTCGTGCTGGCGCTCGCGCCCCACGACGCCGAGCGGACGCTGAGTTTCCGCCTCATGATCCTCATGCTCCCGATGATGCCGGCGGTGTGCATCACCGCGATCCTCGGGGGGATTCTCCAGGCGCACGGGCGATTCGCGCCCTCGGCCGCGGCGCCGGTGCTGCTGAACGTCTTTCAGATCGGCGCCGGCGCGCTGTGCCTTGCGGGGGTGGTGAAAGACCCCGTGCACGGGGCGTACGCCGTGGGAGCGGCGGCCTTGCTCGCCAGCGGGGCGCAGATTGTCTGGTGCCTCCGCGCCCTGCGGGGCAAGGTCCGCTGGACGCGCCTGACCACCGACGCGCGCGACCACGCGCGGAGCGTGCTGCGCCGCTTCGTGCCCGCGCTCCTCGGGCTGGGCACGCTGCAACTGAACACGATGCTCGACGTGGTCATCGCGATGTGGCCCGTGTGGGTGGGGCCCACGCTGCTGGGGTTCGCGGTGCCGCTCGATGATCGCTCGAACGCGGTGCTGAGTTACTCGCAGACGCTGTACCAGTTCCCGCTGGGGGTTTTCGGGATCGCGGTGGCGACGGCGGTCTTCCCGCTGCTGAGCCGCACCGCCGACCGCCCGGCGCTGTTCGTCGAGCACCTGCACCGGGGCATCCGCCTGTCGCTGTTCATCGGCCTGCCGGCGAGCCTGGGGCTCGTGCTCGTGCGGCACGACCTGCTGGCGGTGATCTTCGGGGGCGGGCGGCACGCGGGCTTCTCGGCGGAAGGGCTGGAACGCGCGGGCTGGGTGCTGCTGGGGTTCGCGCCGGCGATCTGGGCGTACTCGCTGAACCACGTCTTCACGCGGGCGTTCTACGCCCGGGGCGACACGACGACACCGATGCGCCTGGCCGTGCGGATGGTCGCGCTGAACCTCGTGCTGAACCTGACGCTGATCTGGTTCCTGGGCGAGGCCGGGCTGGCGTGGTCGACGGGCGCGACGGCGATCATCCAGTGCACGCTGCTCGCGCGCCTGTGCCGCACGAAACTCGGGCTCCCGGCATTGGACGCCCCCACCCGCGGCGCGATCCTGCGGATCCTCGGCGGGACGCTGCTCATGGGCGCGGGCGTCTGGCTGGCGCTGTGGCTGCTGCCCGTAGCCCAGACGTGGCTCGCCCACGCGCTGCGTCTGGGCGTGGGGGTCGGCGTCGGGGCGGGGGCGTACGCGCTGCTGGCGCGGGTGCTGGGCCTGCCCGAACTCGGGATGCTCCTGCGGCGCCCCGCGCCGTCGGACGAGCCCGTGGCCTTCGACTAAAATCCCGCATGCACACGGAGAACACCGCCATGACGCGTTCCCGCGCCCGCACGCTCGTGCTGCTGGCCGCCCTCGCCCTGCTCGCCCCGGCCCTCGCGGCGTGCAACACCGTCAAGGGCGCGGGCAAGGACCTCCAGTACGCCGGCGAGAAGACCGAAGAGTTGATCACCGGCAAGAAGGACGGGACAAACCCGAACCGCTAGCCGCGTGCCCATCGACCTCGTCGGCAAGCCCATCGCGATCACCGGCGCCAGCAGCGGCATCGGCATGGTCACCGCGCTCGCGTGCGCCCGCGCGGGGATGCCCGTCGCCCTCGCCGCCCGGCGCGAGGACCGCCTCCGCGATGTCGCCGACCGCATCAAGCGTCTCGGGGGCGACGCCATCGTCGTCCGCTGCGACGTCACCCGCCCCGACGACTGCGCCGCGCTCGTCGACCGCACCGTCGACGCCTTCGGCTCGATCTACAGCATCTTCGCGAACGCGGGCTACGGCGTGGAGGGTGAGATCGAAACCCTCCCCGACGCCGCCCTGCGCGACATCTTCGAGGTCAACTTCTGGGGCACGATGAACACCATCCGCCCCGCGCTTCCGCACATGCGCCGCGCGGGCCAGGGGCACGTCCTCATCTGCTCCAGCGTCGTGAGCAAGATGGGCATCCCCACGCTGGGCGCCTACTCCGCGACCAAAGCCGCCCAGGACCACGTCGGTCGCGCCCTCCGCATCGAACTCCACCCCACCATCCGCGTCTCGACCGTCCACCCCATCGGCACCGACACCGAGTTCTCGCAGGTCGTCACCGAGCGCTCGGGCGGGCGCGTCCGCACGGCCCGCGCGCCCGACGGCTTCCGCCAGTCCGCGGACGTCGTCGCCGACGCGATCGTCCGCTGCCTCCGCCGCCCGCGGGGCGAGGTGTGGACCAGCGTCCGCGGACGCGCCATCGCCGCGCTTGCCACGCTCGCGCCGGAGTTCGCCGACGCCTGCCTGCGGAAGTACTTCGCGTCCAAGACCGGGGCAACCCAGCCCGACCGCGCAAAGCAGGTCAAGGCGTAGCCGGTCAGTCCACCCGCTCCAGGTCGCCCTCGCCGTCGTCACGCACCAGCAGCACGACAACGTGCGCCTCGATCGCCCGTCCCTCGCCCACGGCGTCGACCCGCTCGTGCGTCTTGCCCTTCACGTTCACGCGCGACACGTCCACGCCCAGCAAGCCCGCCAGTGTCTCCCGGATCCGCCCCTTGGCCCCGGCGATCTTCGGCCGCTCCAGAATCACCGTGGCGTCCAAACTCGCCACGCGCCACCCGCCGGCGGACGCCCGACCGACCGCTTCCCGAACAAAATCCGCCGAATCGCGTCCCGCGTGGGCAGGGTCGGTATCGGGAAATACCTGGCCGATGTCACCCTCACCCAAGGCCCCCAGGAGGGCGTCGGTGACGGCGTGGAGCAGCACGTCGCCGTCGGAGTGGGCGACCGGGCCCCGGTCATGCTCAAGCCGCACGCCCCCCACGACGAGCGCTCGCCCCGCCCCGGCGGGCGGGAGGGGTTCCAGCCGGTGGAGGTCGTAGCCGTGCCCGATGCGGAGGTCGTCTGGGCCCATCGGGGGCACTTTATCCACGCGCGGGGCGTGCGAACCCGGAGGCCCGAGCCCCGATACGCTGAACGGCGAACCCGCGCGGGCCGATAAAGACCCTGACGCGGGTTGCACCGCGACCCGCTGCTTGCCCATTGGAGAAAGGCCGTCCATGCCCAGCCGTCCCGCCCTTCGTCACGCGTTCCGTCCTGTCGCGGCCCTGTTGTTGGGCGCCCTGGCGTTGGGGGGGTGCAACTCGGGGCACGAGTCGTACCAGTTCCCGAGTTCGACGCACATGCCGCAGACCGTGACGCTGTCGAACACCCGCACGGGTGAGCGACTGTGGAGCCAGGAAGTTCCGGCGGGGTCGCAGTTGAACCTGGTGTTCGTGCGGGCGCCGGGCGTGGCGGAAGAGCAGAACTACGACGAGATGCGCTGGTCGATCACGCCCATCGGACGTTCGCCGGGCAACGCGCTGAGCACGACGCCGACGTCGCGGTCGAGCATGATGCGCGTGCCCCCGCCGTCGGAGCGCCGGCTCGACGTGCAGGTGCGGGAGGGCCCGGAGGACCGTCCGGGCGCGGTGGGGTTCGTGGCGCCGCCCGCGCAGCCGACGACGGGTGCGCCGTCGCAGGCCCCGACGATCGTGCCGCCGGACCCGAAGCAGCCCGCGCCGAAGTGATCGGCGGGCGGACTGGGCGGGGAGCAATAGCCGTGTGAACGCGCGGGCTCGTACACTGTCCGCATGTCCGAAGAGTCGTCGATCCAGGTGAACTTCGGGAACGCGATGCCGCTGTTCCCGCTGGACCAGGCGACGCTGCTCCCGCAGCAGTTGCTCCCGCTGCACATCTTCGAGCCCCGCTATCGCCAGATGATCGAGCACGTGCTGGACGGCTCGGGGCAGTTCGCGCTCGCGGTGTTCGAGGGCGATCGCTGGAAGCAGGAGTATCACGGGAAGCCCCCGCTGCGACCGGCGGTGTGCATCGCCCAGATCGTGCAGCACGAGAAACTCCCCGACGGGCGGTTCAACATCCTCGTGCAGGGCGTGTGCCGCGGGCGGATTCTGCGGGAGGTTCCGCCCGAGAGCGGGCGGCTGTATCGCAGCGCCTTGCTGGAGCCGGTGGGGCTCTCGAAGGCGCCCCCGCCCGAGGCGAAGGAGTGGTCGGAGGACGATGGGGCGGGCGACGACGCGTCAGAATCACTGCGGGTGGTGCGCGGGCGGATCGGCGACCTGCTGGGCGACGGCCCGCTGACGCAACTGACGCACGCCGCCCCGGTGCTGGAGTACGTCCGCAACGAGGAGCTGCCGACGAGCGCGGTGCTGGAGGTGGTGTCGTTCACGCTGATCACCGACCCGAAGCTGCGGTACGCGTTGCTGGCCGAGGGCGACGCCGAGACGCGGGGAACGATGATCCTGCGCGAACTGGAGCACCTGGCGGGGCTCATCCGCAAGGCCGAACGCCAGCACCCGGAAGCGTGGCCCAAGGGGTGCAGTTGGAACTGAGCGGCTGAGCCGCCACGGCCTTCGTGGCACTGGCTCTGGGGCGGGGCCTTTCCAGGCCCCGTCTTCTCGCCCTTCCATGCCGCAGCCTGCCCGCCCGTTCCCCCTTGCGTTCGGCGCGGCGGCGTGCATACTGGCTGTGGCAGCCAGGAGGCCCGGCGATGGCACGACGCGGCGTGGGCAAGTTCTCGGTCGTGGCGGCGGGTGCGATGGCGCTCGGCAGCGCTGTGCTCACACCGGCGGCCCTCGCGCAGCCGGGCGGGTGGATCGACCCGGTCTCGGGCCAGCAGTTCGTCC
>VFQQ010000728.1_pt1 | contig 57953 bp, 101 predicted proteins | sample 3512341 | NCBI WGS metagenome assembly VFQQ01 (sample SAMN10412373, study PRJNA504923) | tailings metagenome | isolation source: Relicate 2 Philex TSF1 revegetated site | place: Philippines: Tuba, Benguet | collected 2017-08-29 | reverse complement strand
GTGTATTGGCAAGGGATGGTTGATTGGTACCAAGTTGGGCACGCACTGACAGCCCTCCTTCTCAAAGTGGTCGTGCCGGTACTCCTTGTGGGTGCTGCAACAATAGCGTGTATTGGCAAGGGATGGTTGATTGGTACCAAGTTGGGCATGTACTGGCAGCCCTCCCTCTCAACGCGGTCGTGCCGGTACTCCTTGTGGGTGCTGCAAGGAAGCATTGGAATGGAATGTTTGGCGTGTGTAGCCAATAGGAATGCGCTCTAGAAACGGCCGTGCCGATACTCCTTGTGGGTGCTGCAACAATAGGGTGGATTGGCAAGGGAAGGTCTGCAGCGCGGCTCGGGCCTCCGCCAGCCGCCGCCCCACGTGCAGGCCGGCCGCGTCGCCCAGCGCGGGGGCCAGCACGCAGCTCGGCACGACCGGTCGCCGCTTGATTGTTACCAAGTTGGGCATTCACTGGCAACAACCCTCCTTCAGTGGCTACTTCAGTGACTTGGCCAAGGCAGCTGCGGCTGTTGGGCAGCAGGGACGTGCATTGCTGCACCCATGTCAACTACTGCTCCCTTTGTGGTCCACATCCTTCGTAAGTATAGAACAGGGGTATTGATCGAAACAGCCAGCCGTAAATATCGATGTCCTCACCCCTTCTTGGTCCGCTTCACCTCTTCGTACGCCTTGTGATTGATCCTCAATCGAAACAGAATAAGCCGTGGATCAAAAGAGCCAACATTCGCTCACCCCTTCTTGGTCCGCTTGACATCCTCGTACACACCGCCGCCAGTGCAGGCTGCACGTCGTTGGCAAGGCGGTAGGGCAAGAGTGAGAAAGGCATCCGCAGGGTTAAGGAGGGCAAGCACAGAGATGACATGGCACGCACATCAGGCACCACCCACGCAGCCATCAATGGCAATCGCTTGCAAGGACCAGTTGCCAGCCTGGCACTACGCAAAGGGGCGGGTATCCCACTCACAGCTCTTGCCGTTGACAATGGCGGCGTGGCTGTGCCCGTAGCAGCAGCGGCCTGCAGCAGTGCAGGGGCAGTGCGGCCGGCAGGCCTTTGGCAGGGCAGTCCTGGCAGGGTGGCGCTTGCACGGCGGCGGTTGCAGGTGAGAGCCCTTCCGTCGCAATGCCAATTCCACACCGTAGTCCACACAGTCGGACTGTGAGCAGAGCTAGCAGCTCCCATTGGGTCGCATCCCAGCTTCCAGAGCAGTAGGGCTATCGCAGGACAGAATGATGCACCCAGAGTGCAACGGCCGCAGCCCATGCATGTGTTCAGCACTCACCACACTCGCGGGTACTACGACTGAGCTCGGCAGCACACAAGAGTCCCATCTGCCAGGAAGGCAACCACTGAAGACACTCACCATCGTCGTTGCTGACCATGCCATGGCATGACCCGAGGGACTGTTGATGACTGCAGCTAATGCACAAGAAAATGCAAATGGCCAATTAACGCACACGCACCGTCGTCGTTGCTGACCATGCCGGGCATGACCCGATAGTTGACTTCGTCCTCGCCCGGGGCACGCGGCGGCATCAGCTCCATGCGCCGGTTGTCGTCTGCAACAAGGGAGGTGTTACGAACAATCAAGCCATGTCTCTGATTTTTAAACAAAGCAGCGGAGGAGCGGCATCAGCTCCATGCCCCGGTTGTCGTCTGCAAGTTGGGGCAGGATTTACGAACAAGCTGGACAGGTTTGCAGTGGTGACTGGGCAGCTGATAGGCGGCATCAGTTTAATGCGCCTGTTTTCGTCTGGGAGGTTTGGCCGTGGAGGGTTTGGTTGGGAGGCATAGTATCGAGGGAAAAGCCAGGGCCACCACACAGGCGGCGCAACCCAGCAGGGCCAGTGCTAGTGGCAAGTGCCACCGTTGTGCGGTTGGGTTCGCTCACCCAGGTTGAGGAAGAGGGGGCGATGGTCACACAGGAGAGGCTGCCATTGCCTGGCGCCGGACAGCAGGCATGACATGAACACACGCTGAGTGAAGCATGGCGGGGGTTGCTGTCAAATTTGGCGTCACTCACCCAGGTTGAGGAAGAGAGGGCGGTGGTCGCACAGGGTGGCCTCGGGGTCGGCGCGCAGCGCGGCCGTCTCCTGCTTGTAGGCCTTCAATCGCGCCAGGTACTGCAAACAAGAAGTCGGAAACAAAGTACAAGGCGAGAACTCATTGGCAGTTATATCAATGCTAGGCGCAAGCATGTGTGGCCGTCTCCTGCTTGTTGGCCTTGAGGCGAGCCAGGTACTGCAGGCAAGACGAAAGAATCACTGCTTGGTTAATATAACAGCAGGTGCAAGTATGTTTGTTTGGCAGACGCCTGCAAGATCCATGAACCTGACTAGTTCATCCACCAGCTGAGGGCACAATAAAGCGACCAAACAGGGGCGGATTCTCCTGGGCCGCGCAGCAGCCGCAGGCATGCTAGGAAGTCTGATCCCAGTGCAAGTGCAACACATGCCCACCTTCTCGCCCTCTGTGTACACATAGCCCGCACGGCTCGCCTCCGCCTGCAGGACAGGAAAGGCGAGAGAGACAACCGTTGCAAGCCAAAGAAAACAGGGTGCATGGCGCACGGCGCAGCGGCACAGCTCGCATCTGCTTGCAGGAAGACGAGAGGCAGCCAAACGTTCACCACCCAAGCGAGGAAATGCACACAACATGGCTGACCAATCCAATACCGTGCCTCAGACCCAGTTGGGCCGCACAAAACTCAGGCGTTCGGGATCGCACCTGCAGCCACATGACCGTCCCATCGACCTCCAGCCGCCAGCTGTTTGGCAGCTGGAAATTGAAAACAAGAGCCCCATCAACCTCCAGCTGTGATTGGCTGGAAATTAAAACCAGAAGCGGCTCACCTGCAGCCACATGACCGCCTGGATCTTGGGGTCCTGGATGTGGCGGAAGCAGGCGTCGATGCTCTCAAACGCGTGGTTGCCTGCAGGGAGTTGGAATTGGTTGGAGAGCCAAGCTTGGTCGAATGCGCACACATGTTTGTGAAAGCAGAGTGCAACGTGTCCTGGATGTGGCGGAAGCAGGCGTCGATGCTCTCGAAAGCGTGGTTGCCTGCATCAGGGATGTGGTGTGAGCAGGGCTTGCCACGACAGAGCGGGAATTGTGCAAACCCTCGTTCTTCTCCTCTCATTTGTCGTTAAGAGAAAGACTAGGCTAGCTACACTGTATTTAAACAGGAGTCACCTGCGTTGTGGTCGTCCTTGCGCTTCATGGCCTCCCCGTTCTTCTCCTTCTTGAAGCGCAGCGGGTTCTTCTTGTTGGCCAGCGCCTCGCGGCCCAGCTGCGGCCAGAGGAGAGCAGAAAGTTAAATGGGTCATAATGCGTTGCACGGGGAGCGTGCCTGTGCTGCCTCACTCGCCAGGTTTTCTACGCCGCCCCTGCTTTACTCACCGAACCAATCCCGTTGGCCCAGGACCACAATGGCAGGCACATGTCCCTCTCAGGGAAGGGCGATGCATGCATTGCCACAATCACGCCTGTTTCACATCCCGCAAACATACCCTTTCGACTCACCGACCCAATCCCGTGCACCTCCGCCTCCCTAATCTGCCGCTCCACCAGCTCGTCCTGCAATGATTTGCCGGAGTGGAGTTTAAGTGTAAGTCAAAATTGGCAGCAGCTTCAAATTCAAATCATGTAGGGAAGCAAGGATCTGCCGCTCCACCAGGTGACAGGAAGGAAACGTTTCAGACCAGCTGGTATTGCCCCAGGCCAGCCAGGCATAGGCCACAGCATGACCCAGCAAAACCAGAAACACCAGGCAGCTAATATCTCATGCGCCGCCAGCTGGTAATCGTCTTGATACGCCAGCCAATCACTGGCAGCAGCAGGATTCAACAAACCCAACCGAAACCTGCAAACACGTCTCACATGCGCCGCCAGCTGGTACTCGTCCTGATAGGCCAGCCGGTCGGCCAGCGGTGTCATCCAGGGGTGCGGCTTGCGGCGCAGCCAGGCCTGCAAGCAACGGTAACGTGGTGGATGGGTTCAGGGCCTGTGGTGCGAATCTGACTGAAGGTGCGGCTTGCAGCGCAGCCAGGCCTGCAAGTAGTGGTGGCATTGTTGCTAGTTGGGTTCACGGCATGCCGCCTTGGAAACCAACAGAAAGTGCGGCTCACATGCTGCGCACGCGTGTGCCAGGCCAACCCGTAACTCTCATTGGGAAACCAACTAGGAGCTCACCTGCGTCAGGCATTCAGGAGGGCCCGCGTACCGCTGCCGACCGCGCCGGGCAAAACGAAACTCAACATGGCTAGAATCACCATGAATTCACCTGTGTCAGGCGCTCGGGCGGTCCCGCGTACCGCTGCCGGTCGTGCAGCTCAAAGTTGTTGACCGGGGGCAGGTCCGACAGGATGTCCCCCAGCAGCACCTGCAAGGCGCCAGGACGTGCAGTTCGAACAATGAGAATGTGACCCTAAAGCAACAGCAGCTTAAAGGTGTCCACGGGGGCAGGTCCGACAGAATGTCCCCCAGCAGGACCTGCACAGCACCCGTCACACAAGGGCAGACAATACGCGCATGAGCACAGGCAGTTGCAACTTGAAGCGCTTTTGGGCACATCTGCCAGGATGTTTGCCAGCGGCACCTGCACGGCACAGGAGGGACGTGTGCATGGGCAGCAAGGCAGCTTTCATGGTGATGCACCAGCTGGCAATTACAAGTAATCACAATCGTTCCATGGCATCTGAATTTGCTAGCTCACCGGGCTGTAGGCGGCCGAGCACTCCTGGTCGCTTGTAAAGCCCGACACGCTGCGCTGAGCGCTCTTGGCCATGGCGTGCTGCAGCAGTGCAAGGGTGCGGTGGAAGCAGGGCAGATAGCTGAGCAGCAGTTGAGCCAGCTGACACGCGGTCTCATCTGGCCGCACACTCTTGGCCATTGCGTGCTGTAGCAAGCAGCAGGCACGTGAGCACCACCCTTGCATCTACAGAACCCCCCCCAGTCCTTGGCCGCACGTTGAACCGCACGCAGTTGTGGGTGGGCTTGGGGATGGCGGGCAGCTGCTGGCCCGGCGCCGCGGCAAACATGAACACGCGCCAGCGCCCCTGTGCAATTTGGGAACCCAAGAAATCGGTACTGGGCCGTCAGCCATGTGTCGGCCACACCAGGCGTGCCTGTTTGGGCGTTTAGCCTGCCTGCGTGCTGCTGCCTCACGCTGCGCTCACAGCCACCGGCGATCGGTTGCAAACTGTTGCATTTGTGCAGAGAAGCCTCACCTGGGGCACGCCAAAGTTCCCTGCCGCCCACATACAATGCCTCATGCGCGCCGAAATGGCAATTGATTAGCCTCAAATGCAAGATGCAGTAGCGGCCTCACCTGGGGCGCGCCAAAGTTGCCGGCCGCCAGCTGCCCCACCCGGACCTGGCAGGAGGGGTTGTGGGGTTGGGAGGTCGCAGGGCTTAGCACGGTACTGCAGGCACTGCACGCACGCCACAACAAGCATGCCAACCACTACAGCACACCTGCAGTCGCATCAGTCGCCTAGTTGCAATGCATGGTTGGCATGGCTTCCGGCTGAGAGCAGATGCAGGACAATACAATACATGCAGCAGCGCACCTGGTACCGCATGTCCAGCATGGACCCCATGGCGTACTTGATATAGGCGCCGTCCTCCTTCTTCAGGATGTCCTGCACACCAGGAGAACCGAAAAAATCGATCTTGCAGTGGTCAGAAACATTAAAATAACTGAAAGACATGAGCCATCCTCCTTCTTCAGGATGTCCTGCAAAAGTGCAACAGGACACACCGGTGGGAAGGTGTTTGAAGAGCAGTTTTTCAAGCCAGTGGCGCAGTCACAAGCAGTGCCCGCCCCAGCACTCACCCAGGAGGCAACAAGGAGGCAAAAAGAGACCACTACAACTCACCGTCACGTTCTCGATGAGCACGTACTTGGGGCGGAACACCCCAGTGATTGATTACATCAGAACCCTTTCATCTTTTCGAATCCAGCTAGCTTACCGTCACATTCTCCATGAGCACGTACTTGGGGCGGAACCAGCGGATGTAGGCAGCAAAGACGGGCAGCTGGCGGTTGCTGCAGAAGCGGAGGCGGGGGACGGGATACCAGGCTGGGGGCAAACACAACAATGCATATTGGGGGCAAGCACAACAAGCCACTTGCGCGACTCGAGTGAAGCTTCGTGATACATCGACTTTGCCATGTGTTCCTTTGTACTCCTGCCCCACGGCATCTGGCCTGTCCTCCGTTTCACAGCCAACCCCCTCTTGCTTACCGCGGGCACTTGGAACGCACTGTTGCCCTCAACGGCAGGTGCATACTGATCACCAATGCACCGCTGCTGTTCCTCCAGCCTCAACTCAACTCCTCGTATCATAACAAAAATATATGCGGATCACCACCTCACCGCGGGCAGTTGAAGATGTCCTCCAGCAGGGCATGCCGGTTGTTGCCGCTGATGCCCTGGCCAGCACATGAAATTGGGTTCGTTGCAGTCAGACGCAGCGTGGCAATGTGCATATGCAATCATGCGTACCCATCTCTGAGCTACCGACTGGGCCGCGGCTTGCAAAACAACGTGCACCTGGCAGGGCGGCAAACCACGTGTGTGCACCATCAATCAAAGCAGTCAGTTGCACAGACATCAGCTGCGCACCTGGCAGGGGGGGCCTCCGCAGATGAAGTCCACCTCTCCTGGGAAGGGCACGCACTGGCGCCTGCAATCAATGAGGGCGTTATTGCGAACACGGCGCGGTTAAGTGCCCACGTGTGCACGCAGCAAAGTTTCCTACGTGTCTCGAGGGATGCATGGAAGGGGCGGGAGCCAAAGCAAGCAAGCACCACAGGTGCTCCCCTCCCGCCTCGGCTCACACCTCGGTAGTACTGAACGTAACATAACCACAGGGGCAATTCAGCTCCCCGCCTTGGGAAACTCACTCGCGCAGGCGGCGCACAAACGCGCGGAGCAGTGAGTCGCAGGCCTTGAGCTGCTTGCGGTGCAGCCACACGGGGGTGGCCTGACCCTCCATGTCCACCTGCACACATGTCATTTTTGGGCGGGTTGTGTCACTTGCCAAGAGTCTGGGTACACCACAACTGGCGAATGCGGAACAGCATGCAGCAGCACATGGCACGACCACCAGTGCACCCGGTATTGCAAATACAGCCAGAATGCAATGAACTGAGATAGTACATGTGCCTGGGCAGCACCTCCATACCTCAAACTCCAGCCAGCGCTCGTCGGCACGAATGAAGCGGTGCATGGCACCGCCCGAAATGCCGCCGCCCGCCACACGTGGCGCGCGCTCTGCAAGTCGCACCTGCACAGAGTTTGGCAGATCAAAGGGTGCCTTGCAGGTTGCAGGCGGCAGGCGGAAAGGTTGCCTGCTGCAAGCACCAGCAGGCAGCGCGCTGCAAGCCGCATTGCCAGCAGCCAGCGAGCAACTGTGCATGGCAAGTTGCCAGCAGCAAGCAGCAGGGGGCGCACCCGCTTGATGGCTAGCACCTTGCTGACCGTGCCGCTGCAGGGTGGGGTGAGTACAGCAGAGTGAAGACACCAAGTGTCAGGAGCACGCACAGCAGGGCGTGCGCTTCTGGCAAAGAGCACCATACTCAATCTGCTCCAACTTCACAAAAGCATGCGCAGAGGTCAGCCTGCATACGGCAGGGTATCCCGCGTCGCAACACAGCCACATGGGCGCCCATGCGACCAGCTGCGCTGTCAGAATCAAACTCACTGGTAGGCCAGGCAGTCCTCCTCTGAGATGGCCGCCGCCTCCTCCTCCGCCGCTTTGCTTGCATCGCTCAGGCTCTTCTTCTGTGCAGCAGCCGGCTTTGCGCCCTTGGCAGCAGCAGCGGCGCCCTTGCCCCTGCCTGCGGCTGCAGCCTTGCCCTTGCCCTTTCCATTGGCAGCAGCTGGCGTGGCCTTGGCGGCCGCTTTTCCCTTGGAGGGACCGGCAGCTCCCTTGGCGCCTGCAACACAGATGGATGGAGGACGGAAGACAGGCGGTCCGGTTCACTCCACTAGCAGGGCGGCACGCCCTTGACCAATAGTCACCCAGCCATCTGGCCACATGCAACCTGCGCCAAGCAACCAACTCATCACCAGGTCGCACCTCGGGCTTTCTTGGCAGGCTGCTGCTGCTGCTGTTCCTCCTCCTCCTCCTCTTCCTCTCCCGTCTCTGCCTCTGCTGCCCCGCTCGCCTCCTCCGCCTCCTCACTCTCCTCCCCCTCCTCCTCCTCCTCTGCACCCTCCAGATCAGCCAGGCTGGCGGCCGCAGCGGCGGCGGGCTGCTTGCGCTTGCGGCCAGCCTGGCGGCTGCGCAGGCCGGGAGGGGAGTGTGGGCTACGGTTATGCCCTGGGCTGGGCCAGCCGCCAGAACCAAACCAGGCATTCTCACGGTTGCGCCACTGCTGATAAAACACCACCACTGCAACTGTAAAGCAGCACCAGTGATTGAATGTAAGGCCCGCTTACCGCTGCTCCAGCACAACCGAGCGCGGCGCGGCGATGAGGAGATCGTCGTCGCAGCGGGCGTGTGGGAGCTCGCCATCCCACGCCTGCAACGCAACGCGGGGGATGCACGGAGTGGAATTTGCCGATGCCGATGCTCAAGTAACTCTGGTTGGACATTTTCTCGCCTTGCTGAATTTCCAGGACCAACGGGCGCACTGAAAAACTTTCTCGCATACCTGGGGCGGCTGGCCGGGGCACTCCATCTTCAGATCACCAGTCACCAGCTCCTTCCCCGCCTTGCACAGCCAAGTGCCCAAGGAGCAGACCAAAACACCACACCGCCAGTGACATGCCTGGGGCGGCTGGCCGGGACACTCCATCCGCAGATCATCAGTCACCAGCTCCTTCAACGCCTTGCACAGCTCCAGGTGCTCGTCTGTGCCCGAAGTGAACACCTGCAAGCAGCGTGACATGCTTAGAAGGACTGAATGATATGTGTGCAGTTTCGTTCTCATTCTTGCCTTGCACAGCTCCAGGTGCTCGTCGGTGCCCGAGGTGAACACCTGCAGTCAATGGCTCAGATGAAGTGAGTGACCAGTGTAACACGCCGCCTGTCAGCGAGCTTTTGCAATCCAAGCTGCCTGCAGTCCAAAACCAGCCACCGGCGGCTCAGAGTTAGTCCATCCTGCCCACAGACTTGACCACCGACGACTGCAGCCCGCGCACATGCGCATGCAGGTTGTTGGCCTTGAAGGTGGCGGACATGTCTTCCTCGTAGTCGCAGGCCCAGTCGGTGCGCAGCTGCACCCTGCAGAATTAGAAGAGAGAGAAACACAGGCAGCTTAGCCATGGGTGCATGTACGAAGTACTAGTGATCTGAAGGTGCAGGCCCAGTCGGTGCGCAGCGGCACCCTGCAGTGCAAGCGGGGCAGGATGGCACTCGACAGTGGCACATGCAGCGACTCTTGAGCAGCCGACAATGTAACAGGCCGCCCCTCGGCTTACCCAGAAATACTAGGCCGCACGGCCCCGGCATCCTTGTCACTCACACAGAGCCAAGCATTGTAGACCGACCGGCAAACGGCCCAAAAGCCCTGCCCCTCAGCTCACCCGGAGGGGTCTGGCCGCACGGCCCCGGTATCCTTGTCCCGCAGCTGTGACACAAAGTCGAGGTATCCCAGCCCGCCGGCGCCCACGTACAGGTCCATGCCACGCAGCACCTGCAAAGAAAGGAAAAGGGTGGGCACAGATTGGCGATACGAAATGCCAATGGAAACACGACGCAGCTGCCACCACCAACAAAGAGGTCCATGCCACGCAGCACCTGCATGGAGGGCATGCAAAGAGCAGGGCTATGGATCGAGCACGAAATGCAAACAAGAGCTGCAGCTGCTGCGAGGCATGGCACTCTACGTGGGTGCTTGCAGCTTGGGCTGCCGGGTTGCACGAGCACTCCAGCTTGGTCAGGGCAACTGGATTGGAACATGCAAGCATTGCCACCGCCCTTGAAGCAAATGCCAGCACAGCTCACAGGCATAAGTACGCACAGCCTCACCACTGGCGCGTTCTTGGGCCGCAGCCGCTGGAAGCGCGTCTTGCTCTCTGCTGCTTCCTCCGCTGTCACCTCGAATGTGAAGAAGCGGCGGTCAAACTCTGCAGGCGGATGAAACGAATACCGCAGACCGGTTGTGAAATGGCAGGTGCAGAGCGCGGCAGGGGTTAAGTGAACAACCTTGCCACCCAAGCTTGAACGACCAGGTGCACGCTCAGGTCGCCCCCTGCAGGCCCATGCAGGCCCATGCAGCAAGCAGCCAACACCGCCCAGGCGGCGTGACGCACCAAAGGTCCACCAGAAGCCTGCTTCTTCTGAAATACAACCATGCAGGGGGCATGCAGTCCCAGAGGGGCAGAAGCTGCACCCTGCACCGCCAAATCCTAGCACACAAGTCGCACCGAAGGTCCACCAGAAGTCGGTTGCTTTTATAGTGCAGCCATGAAGTGCGCATGCAGTCAACGCACAGATCCCAGCCAACGAGAAACCAAGCAAGCACAGCGCACCAAAGGTCCACCAGAAGTCGGCTTCCTCAGCTGAAGGCGGCTTTTCGTGGGAGCGCACGTAGCGCACCGTCACCTTGCTGCACAGCATTCGTTGGAGAGGGCGAGGTGGTGGTTGTGATGCACTGCTGTGCCGGGGGATCATTGGGTGGGGAAAGCGTGGGGCCATGGCATGGCGGTGCGGCACGTGTTGAACAGGCAGCCGAGCGGTGACCTTACCCTTGCAAGCATTTAGGAGATGTACAGACAGCCGCTTAAACTCCGCTCACCAAATCAGCGAGCCAGCGGGCTGGTCACAGGGATACACACCAGCTTCAAGTCCGCATGCAAGAATTCAGCGTTGTTGTTAACATCAGCGGCTCACCGAATCAGCGCGCCAAGGGGCTGGTCGCAGGGGTATGCATCGGTGTCACGGGCGCGGAACACCTGCCGCCTGTTAAAAGTCTCCAGAGCTGCAAAGCACAAGCACGCGGGTGGGAAGCTGACTTGAGGCACAGGCATCCGGCTGGGCGCGGAACACCTGGCGCCATTTGGAGCTCTCCAAAGGCGCGAAGCACAAACAAAGGGGCGTTCCGTCAACCCCCTCTCCTCCCCATCTGCTTCGACATTGCTGCTCCCCCTCATCCGCCGGAGAACAGAAGGAGCAGGCGCACCCATGCGGAAGCTGGGCTTGCCGTCCACTCCCTTTGCCTAACCCCCCCTCCTGCTCCCCACCCTCCCATTCTTCCTTTACCAGGAAAAGCATTCAGAGAGAACAGGCGCACCCATGCGGAAGATGGGCTTGCCGTCCACCCCAGTCTCGTCCTCCTCCTCCTCCTCTTCCTTCTCGGTCTCGCTGTCGCTCTCCTCCTCCTCCTCCTCCTCCTCTTCGTCCCCACTGCCTGCGGGGAGCAATGAGGGTCGGGGCGGCAGGGCGCACGCTGGAGGCACACGGCGGGCTGAGTGGAAGAGCGGAAGCTGCCAGGTGCGGTGCAGGCAGGCACAGAGGGCAGCTCTTGCTCTCTGTCATCAACCCCATGACCTCCACCATCCAACCTCTATCGGGGCGTGCCATGCAGCCCCTCACCCTTCTTCTGCTTCGTCTTCTTGTACTGCATGCTCGTCTCCTTGTTGTAGCAGGTGTAGAACCAGCGCAGGCGCATGAAGCGCTGGCCCTGAAGTCACAACAGCATGGTTGTGGTGTGAAGGCACAACAGCAACTGTGGCTGAGCAGCACACTTGCAAGGCTGGGACCGGGCCACCGCCTGCACTGGGCGGCTTGCGCTGCAGCCATGCTGCCAATGCAGGGGCCTCAACTGCTGCCGCGCCCGCGGCACTTGCAAGACGACAGGCAGCCACCAGAGAGCAGAGGGCAGCAAGCTGGGTCACACGCAATCAGCAAGGGCACAACCAGCCAGCAACGACCAAGTTGCACATTCGTCAGGAGCACAATCGTAAGGAGCACATACGCTTAGCAACGAGACAGCGCTCACCGCGGGGTCTTGGTACAGCTCGACCACCTCGCCCAGCGACGATCCAGAGTAGCTGCTCTCGTCCGTCACCTCTACATAGTCGCCCACATACACCTGCAGGAAGAGAATGTCACGAGAGCGTCGCATTTCAGCAGGTGTTGCATTTCAGCAAGAACGGAGAGCAGCGGCTCTCTTCAAGCGCAGCCACGTGGACGCCCGCACCATGCCAGGGGCAAAAGGAGCATGTTGGCGATCAAGGCTGCCGCGCTCCAAGCACGCCCCAAGCCCCCAGCCACTCGCCTTCAGATCATCGCCAGCGCCGTCCTCGCTTTCGTCCGCCCAGAACCCCGCAAAGTGCGCCACCGCTGGCTGGCGGTAGGAGGGCACTTGCATGTGCTGGTTGGCCGCCGCCGTCTTTGCCTCGCGGGCGCACTGCGCAATCTGGGCATCGCTCTTGCCCGCCAGCTGGACGACCGGGCGGTAGCCATACCGCCGCTTCACGGCGTCCTGTTGGGGTGAGAAGAGATGGGAAGCCGGAAGGGAGTTACAAGGCGGGGCAGGAGGGCAGGGAGTCGCCAGCGCACAGGTGTTGCATTTCCGACGTGCGTGCGCGAGCCAGCAAGCCACCCCAGGGGGCTGAGTTGAGTGGCATGAGCGAAGCTTTGACAGCACCGCAGCACGGCCTGCATAGCCAAAGGCGCATTCCTGGCTGATTCAGTCTAACAGAGCAAATCGAAATGCAGGGTTGACGGAATGAAACCAAACGAGCAGCAGGCCCTCTCACCTGCGCCAGCGGCGCCCCCAGCCAGCGGTAGCCCTCCCACTCCTTCTCAAGGCCGCGGCAGTCCTTGAGCGAGCAAACCTCAGAGGGCCGCGGCAGGTTGCCTGCACGGCGCAAGTCGGGGTGAGCGCAATTGGGGCGGCAGAGCTGGCGGCGGCGGCACCGGCGGCGAGCGACGCGGGGTGCCAGGCAGCCGCCTGCGGCCGGTGATGTATTGCCATCGCCTTGTTCCCTAGCCTTGTGGCGTGTGAGCAGGCGCCATGCCACCGGGAGGGCCGAATTCGGCCGACCCGCAGTTCGAGCTGGCCGTGGGGTTCCTCCCCGCCGCTGCTACCCATCTGCGAAATCGGCAATAGGAGCCCACCTGCCATGGTGACGCGCCCCTGTGCCTGCGGCTCAGCGCATAGGCAGGTCGAGAGTGGCTTTTGCGGGACCGAGCTCCTGTGCACGCCCCGTTCTGTACTATGCGTCAATCACGCGGCTGGCGTTGTATGGCTGCCCTACAAGGTTTGCCTACGTGCTGCGAGGTGTGCGGCGCCTTTCAAAACCCCATGCCATGTGCGCCATCACGCCTCCTGGCCTGTCGCTCTAGTGCACAACCCACGTGCAAGCTGCTCAGGGGGTGCTGGCTGCACAGCGCGCCGCTATGCCGGGCCCTCGCGCCCAGCGGGACGAGGTGGTGCGGGTGAAGCAGGAGGACATTGCGCGACGGGAGGATGGCGCGGTGGGTAACCCGCTGCGGCCGCCCGGCAGCCCTGGGCGGGCCGGCGACGTGCGGCGGGCGACGCCGCTGGTTGCGGCCACCTAGCGCTTGCAGCCATTTTCGCGGCTGCTGCTGTTGTCCTCACTGCTTTCCCTTGCCGCCCATGCCCTACACAGATGCCGGTGGATGTGGACTCGTTCCTGCTGGTGGGCCGCAAGGCTGTCAAGACGGTTGGCGGGCGCAAGGTGCAAGGAGTGATCCGCATGTGGACCCCCACCTTCGGCGCGGGGCGGCAGCACGGTAAGAGGCTTTCTGTTGGCAGTGTTGTGCTGGTGTTTGCTTCCAAGGCATTGGTTTGCATGCCTGCGTGCCGTGCGAGCGGGCTTGGGCCTTGGCAGAAGTTGCAGGGTGGCTTGCAAGGTGTTGCTGCTCCGGATGGTTCGCACCAAAGAATGCAACGTGTGAGCTGCGTTGCCGCTGGTGCCCTGCTTGTGGGTCAACTCCACTGCTGCTCTTGCTTGGACTGCATCTCCTTACTGGGGCTTGTTTCCAGATGTCTGCTGCTGCTGCGGCTTCCTTGACACGGCTGCCATGTTATTGGCCGTTACTGTGCTGCGTTGCATTTTGCCTGGGCCACCTGTGTGGCCATCCTCCTTGTCTTACCTGCCGCACCCCGGCTGATGTCTCGCACTGCCACCCTCCTTCTGCTGCTGCTGTTGCTGCTGATCCCTCGCTGCAGGCGGGCCGGGGGGATTGCTGCTACCGCTGCAAAACCTTGTCTGCTCTGACGGCCCCCGCATCTGCTGCAGGCTGGCTGCGGTGCGGTACCACCCCAACTGCTTGCAAATCATTGACCCACTGTGTGCTGTGCTTTCCTCACTGCAGACGGGCTGCGGGTGCGGTACCACCCCAACCCATTGCGAACCCCTGGCTGCCACCGCTCACTACTCGTCGCTGCCGCCGCCGCTCACTGCTACGCCCCCTGCTGCAGACGGGTTGCGGGTGCGGTACCACCCCAACCCGCTCAAGAAGGAGCGGCCGGAGGATGCGCAGCCCATGGACACAGACTTCACGTTTTACGTGGCATGGGAGGGCTCCGATGAGCTGGAGGTGTGTGGACCAGTGTAGCTTGTCAAAGCGCATGGTTGGCTGGCCCGTGAGGAAGGAGCTGAGCCTGACCACTGTTGACTGAGATCCTGTCTTCAAAGGCGGAGGAGGCGCAGGCGGTGGCCCCCTTCCCTGTAGATTGCATTCAGCTGCTGACATCGCTGCTGACATCGCTGCCGCTTGCATTCTGTTTGCTCCTTTTTTTGTGCAGGAGCTGAGCCTGGAGGAGGCCCAAGCAGTGGCCACGCAGGAGTGGTGCGACGACGTCCTGCCAGACGCGCTGCGCAAGCTGGTCAAGGTGAGGCGCTGGTGTAGTTGTGCTTTTTTCAAGCTGGCTGAGCTGCTGCTTGCAAGCTGGTTAGGAACTCGGGATTTCATGCCCGAAGCGCTGCGACGCCTGGTCAAGGTGCGATGCTGCTCTACAATGCTGCGTTGCAAAGCGGAGTTGTAGCAAGCTGGGCAGCAACTTGACTGTGCGCCATGCCCGTGGCGCGGCCTGTTTGGCTAGACCAAACCTGAGCTGCCCCTCCCCCTCCCCGACCTTCACAGGGCGGTGCGGACGGCGGCTTCGATTGGGATCTGTGGGAGACGCTGGATGGCGCTAAAGCCGCCCAAATCTACCTAGGCGAGTGCGAGGCAGCGGAACGCAAAGAGCGGTCAAAGCGCCAGGCGGCCGCCACGCGTGCGGCCAACAAGGCAAAGGCAGCGGGCGAGAAAGAGGGCGGCAAGGCCGCGGCGACGCCGCGTGTCACCGCCAAGCGCGCCGGCGGCGCGCCCGGCAGGAAGGCGGGGGCTGCCACCGCCAAGAAGGTGGGCTTTGGACTGGCTTGCAACAGTGTGTAAAGTAGAGTGCGTTGGTTCGCATGCCTTGCGGTGTGGCTGTTCATTGCCTGCCAACGTCCCCCCTGCGCCTGACATGCCACCCATGCCAACCCACACAAGCTTTTCACCTGACCCTGCACTGGCCCTGCTCATCCCCTTTGTCCCCCGCAGCCCGCCGAGCCGGCACCGCTGCGCGCACCGCAAGGCGTGGCCGACGCTTTCCAGCTGCGGGCGGCCGAGAAGCGCAAGCGGCAGCAGGAGGCGCGCGCCGCGCTGGCCGCCGCCGCCGCCTCTGGCCAGCCAGTGGCGCCTTCGCCTGCTAAGAAGGCTCGAGTGCTGGGAGACCTGGCGCCCCGGCCGTGTGCAAGCCCGGCGGCGGCACAGACGGCGGCAGCGGCGGCACGGGTGGTGCCTTCCGGCCAGGGCAGCCCCAGCTCTCGCGGAGCGGGCGCCAGCGCACCTAACCGTCGCAAGGCGCAGCCGGTGACAGCCACTGCCAGCGACTCGGTTGCCGACAGCAGCAGCCGACAGCGGCGGCAGGAGGCGGCGGCGGAGGCGGCAGCGCAGGCGGAGCAGCGGGCGGCACAAGATTCCGAGCGGCAGCGGGTGGCGGCGGGGCGGGCGGCGGCACGAGCACCCAGCACCACCGGACGTGCCAAGCAGCAGACGCTCTCCCCCAGCACTGCCGGCCGCGGCAAGCAGCAGGTGCTGTCCCCCACAAAGAGCGGCAAGAGCCGCGGCAGCGGGCGCAGCAGCGGCGGCAAGGCGGCGCTGCCGGCGGTGCTGCGGCAGCAGGAGCAGGAGGCGGTGGCGCCGGCTGACTCGGGTGAGGATCAGGCCCTTGCATTGTAGGTGCTGCTGCATGCTTGCAACAGGGGCCAGCACTCTGAATTGCAGTCGTGTCTCATCACACGCACCCAATCCCATCTGTTGCTTCCCTGGCCGCAGCGCGCATGCGCCAACAGGCCCCTTCCCGCCTGCGATGCTTGTCGCAGGACACCAGTCTTGTCAACTTGTATCCATTGTTCAATCCCCGCTCGCAGCGCGCCTGCGTCAGGAGGAGGCGCGGTCGATGAAGGTGGAGCGCCCGCTGGAGGACGTGGTGTTCTGGTGAGGGCTTGTTTAGGGTGTTGCACTATTGTTTCAGTTGGCGAGTTTGATCGTGTAGCAGGCTGATGAAGGCCGAGCGCCCCTAGAGGACGTGCCGTTCTGTTGAGGCTCAAAGTTACAAGACGTGGTCAGAAATGCAATCAAAGCTTGGGGACTGCCGGCCAGCGCTGCTGCTCCCAACCCCTCCATTGCTCCACCGCCCAACCTGCTGTGCCAGCTGCTGCAATCCAACTGCTCGCAATCTGCTGCAGTCCGACCGCTTGCGCACTTCTCTTGTTTTAACTGCCTGCAGGTACGACCGGGTTGAGACGCAGGACGGCCGCCAGTTCCGCGCGTACTGCCGCCACCTCATGTGAGTCATTTCACAGTGTTTTTTTTTAAAGTCACTAATATGCAATGCGGATGCACTGCACCAGTTGATTGTTTGTTGTTGTGACAAAAAACTCACTGACCATAGACAGCTGGCAAACATCACCAAGCCGTCTTGCCTGCTTACCTGCAGCCTGCCGGAGGGCGCGTGCCTGCGCAGCAAGGACCGCAAGATGCGCAGCTGGAAGGGCAAGGAGCAGGACGCCGATGCCGACTTTGACGTGGAGCGCCTGGTGAGGATTCCTCAAATTTCAGACCTATGTGGCCCCTGCCCTCGACAGCCGGCAGGGCGGGAGGGCGAGGCACGCTGCTGTCCCTCGTGAAGTGCACCACTGCTGTGTTCCTGCCGCTGCTCAGCCTCCCCAACTTTTCACGACTGTCCTGCCCTCTGCTGCAGCTGGCGGAGCGGGAGGGCGAGGACGGCGAAGCGCGCTACCTCTTTCTCGTCTGTGCTTCTCAACTCAACAGCTCAACCTTACACTTGAACCTCCTCTGCTTTACCTCAACAGCTGGCGGGGCGGGAGGGGGAGGACGGCGACCCGCGCTGCCTCGTGATGTGACCCATCACTTTCTGTCCTCGTTTCACCAAATCTGCGACCATCATTTTCTTAACTGCAGCTGGCGGAGCGAGAGGGCGAGGACGGCGAGGCGCGCTACCTTGTGAAGTGGACCGGCTACGAAGCCGACCCTGCCCCCGAGTCCTGGCTTGATGAGGGCGCGCTGGCGGATGTGAGTTTCAGTTGCACTGGGGCTCGATTTGCCAGGGCGGCTTTGGGTTGGTTTCAGAGTGCTGCGCTGCGAAGGGCGATGCATGCGACGGATCCTGCCCCTGCTTGCTGGCTGGGTGAGGGTGCTCTGGCAGATGTGCTGGGGACAGGGCCCAGATTTCGAGTGTTGTTGATGCACGCCGGTGAGGAGCCGGTTGCTGAGCCAACTGTGTGGCTGTATACTGCTGCAGCCGCCTATCAAGCCACGTTCCCTGCTGATGTGTGCGCACGCCTCTGCCCTCCCCGCCCCCCAAGCAGAGCCAGGCCAAGCTGCAGGACTGGCGGGCCCGCGGCAGGGCCGAGTGGCTGGCCGCATCCAAAGCAGTGCTGCGGGAGGCGGGCATTGAGCGGTCGTGAGTGTGATGTGCCACCTGCTAGCTCAATCCCCGGGCAGTGAGCAGGCAGGCTGCCATTTGCAGGTGCTCAACAGGCGCCGGGCAGGCATGATGCCAGCTGCAGCCAAACTTGCACTGCCAGTCATAGGCAGCTTGAGGCAGCAGCCAGATGCAGCAGGCAGCGGGCAGAAGCGCAGAACATACGGTAGGCAGCCAGGCGCCGACAACTATTGTGCAGACAGACAGACGGACTTGCCAGCACGCACCGGAGCTCAGCCTCGAAACATTTATCCCTGTACTGGTACCTGTCTTGACTCCACCACCACCAAATGCCTGCCATATGCCTGTAACCAACTTGGCTTGGAAACCCTTGGCCACATGTGCAGTGCAAGTAGCGCACGGTGTTGATGTGTGCAACCGGGCTGGGAGGTGGTTGTGGCACTATGGGGGTGCGTGCGATTGCCATCCCTCCACACAAAGCCGCTGCACGTGCAACTCCATGGGTGTTTACATGTGTCTATCATCAGCCAGGGAGATATGCACGTGAAATAGTGAGTTTTTGTTACGTGTCGAGATGCAAATAGCAGAAGCACAAGTGAGTGCAAACGGTAGCAAACGAGCCCCAGTGTGGCGCAGGACGCCAGTGGCAATGCCAGGGCTGGGCCAGCTAGGCGAACGCGCTCATGCGCACTCCAGCCTCGCGGGTGATGCGAATGAACACTTCCTGCATCAAAAAGTAAGGGGTGCGGACAAGTTGAGAGAGAATGTGTGAGCTGCGGTATTGACCGCTGAAAAGTCTAACCAACGTGGCAACCAGTTGATCAACTCACCTCCAGAGTGGCATTGCTGACGCCCCAGTCCACCAGATCGACCTCCTTGCTGCAGAGCGAATGGAAAGGAGCAAACCGACTAAATGTGCTCGGTCTGGCGCTGTGCCTGCAGTGCTGCGCAGGGGGGCATGCCCAACGTAGCGGCAGCGGCAGCGTTCACCGGCGCTGCCGCAGCAGCAGTAATGTTGCAGTCCAAAGGCCGCGGCAACAACAACAGCGGCTGAGGAGCACCTGTCGCACCTGGCTTTCACTGCCTCCATGCGAGCAAATATTGCATCAATGGCCGCCTCCTCAACTGGCAGCTCGTACCTGCAAGCAGAAGAGACAAAAAAAAGTAAGTAGTGCAGGTGAGCACGTCAGTACGTGTGTCATTGTCAGCCTGCCGACCTTCTTTGCAAAGCACACAGAAGGCAGGCGTTCACAGAAGGCAGGTGTGCGGGCAAAACACAGCACAACAATTTTGGGCAGCACTCAGCCAGGACCTCCCAGCCTGCCACGCGCTCACTTTTGTGTGCCGCCAAGAGCGTACACCAGGCGCGCCGAGGGCGACAGGCTGCGCACGATGGCTGCCGCCTTCGCCTCCTGTGCGTGGGGTAGAGCGGGCATGCACATGCGGTGAAGCAGAGGGGGCATTTGCAAGCGGGGGCGGTGGGACACCCTGACCCAACTCGCCTCTGCGCCTCAACTAGCAGGCAGGTCACGTTGCGCTTGGCCCCTGCCCGGGGGTAAGCGGCTGCCAAAGCAAGCCTCAAGTCCCAATACACTTCAAGTCCCAATACACCTTGATCCCCCCATTGGCAAAAAGACAGTAAAGACAGTACAATTACAGCCCACCTGCCCGGGGCTGGTGGTGATTGTGAAGGACAGGTAGCCGCCGAAGCGAGCCACAAGGTCCTTGGGGTTGCCCACGCACTGCAGGCGCCCGCCCACAAAGATGCCCAGCCTGCATTGGACGAAGTAAGAGAGAGAGAAGGAATGCATGGGGGTGTTGGCAGAACATTGAAGAGGGGTCGGGCACGCACTGCAGGCATTACACCTGAGCCAGTCACTCTACCCACCCCCACACACGCTACTGGTCGCAGAGCAGCCGTGGCTCCCACTGTTTATCACAAAGTGCATGTTACGCTCATGCTGTGCCAACCAAAGCAGGCTCAGCGCGCACCTGTCGCACAGCGCCTCCGCCTCCTCCATGCTGTGCGTGGTCAGGACCACAGCGCGCTGCCGCCGCGCCCGCTTGATCACGTTCCACAGCAGCTGGCGGGACGCGGGGTCCAGGCCTGCAGCATGGCAGTGGTGATGCATTAGCATGAGGCATTAGCATTTGTTGGGCGGACAGTACACAGGAGCTTGATCATGTTCCACAGCAATTGACAGGCTGCGGGGTCAAGGCCTGCAAAGGCGGCCGTACAAAAGGGGAGCCCGCTTGATCACTTTCCGTAGCAGCTGGTGGGTGGCAGGGCCGCCAAGCAAAGCAGCCCACAGCGATAGCCCGGCCCTATTGCAGTGCGGCACGCAAATTAGAGCGAAAACGAGCAAAATAGAGCAAAACTTTTTCGCCTGTGGACGGCTCGTCCAGGTACACCACCGCGGGGTCGCCTACCAGCGAGATGGCCACGCTCAGCCGCCGCTTCATGCCGCCGCTGCGCAGCAGGAGGATGAGGGGAATGCATCGCAAGGCTTGTTGAAAAAGTGAACCAAAGTTTCATGCGGGCGCTGTGCAGCAGGGCAGGTATGGGATGGGCTTGTTCAAAGGGGCATATGCCGGCCATTCAATTGCGCTGAGGTCGGTTTGACTCAAAGCAAACGGCAGCGCCGGCAGGCAGGGAGTGGCGGCGAAGGGCATGGCAGCAATGCTGGTGCAGGCCCTCCCTTGCAGAGCATTGCGTGAGATGAAGCATTTCACAACTGTCAGCAGCGCACCTGTACCCTCCCACGAGGTCGTCTCCAACTGAGTACAGGTTGACGGCGCGAAGGCCATCGTCCACCGCTCGCCGCAGCGCCTTGCCCCGCAGGTTTTTGATGCGAGCATAGAAGAGCAGGTGCTCCCGGCCTGAAAACAGGGCAGCGATTAAGTACAGTAGAGTGCGTCGCGGCGTTGCTGGATGTGTTGCAACTGTGGGGCTTTGGGCTCGGCACCACGACATGCTTAATGCAAACACCACACTTGTGCCCCGGCCCTGCAGTGAGCATCAGCTGATTGGAAACTGCCTGTTTGGTCTGCCTGTCACCTGTTAGACCGTCCCACGGCAGGTCGTGCTGCGGGCAGGCAGCACCCAAAACCAGAGCGGGTACAAACCTAAACAGCAAAGCACCAAACACATGATGAAAGCAACCCCTCACCCGTCAGTCCATCCCACAGCAGGTCGTGCTGCGGGCAGGCGCCCATCAGCGCATAGACCGAGTCCATGTCTCGACTGATGTCAAAGCCCTCGATGATTGCCTGCAGAGTCAGAACACAGGAGGTCTTCCATTTCCTCAGTCTGCGCTGCAGCCCCTGGCAAAGCCTTCAACCGCCTGGCACCGACATGCTGCAATATGAAAACCCAAAGGACTGTGTTCTAGCAGCGCAGCAGGTCCCACCTGGCCGCCCTTGGCACGCATGAAGCCTTCCATCATTCGAATGGTGGTCGTCTTGCCTGCGGGGTTCAAGCAGACATGCCGCTTGTAACCGGACTGCTCCTAGTCACAGTGAAGTCTGCAGCGCACGTTACTGATGGCCCACAGTGCAAGCCCTGCTGCCCACCTGCGCCGTTGGGACCCAGCAAGCCAAAGCACTCGCAGCGCGGGATGGCCAGCGACAGGTCAGCCACCGCCACCTGAAAACAGAGGTAAATGTGTCATTGCGGAGGGAGGCTGGGAAACGCGCTTCATGCACCAACGCAGACACGAGGAGCACGCCACACCGGCTGTGTAGCACACCCAACCGATGGCCACAGCTGATTGCCTGCGAACCGCCCACACTGCAGTTCACCTTGGGCGCGTTGCCGTCCCGAGCGGGGAACACCTTTCGCAGCGAGCGCAGCATGATGGCAGCGGGGGGCGCCTGCTCCGGCTGGCGCTGCCTGCAAATGTGCACAATGGATACGCATTAGAAGCATTTGCGGCAGGGAAGGCGGCAAAACACAGCAGGCAACAGCAAGCGCACACATCGCGCCAAACAACCAAGCAACCAGCGCATGTGCTGTGCAAAATACCCGCCAAAAGCAAGGAGCTCACCACTGCTGCCACAGGTTTTCAACTCTGAAACGCTCCGCCGCCACGTCAGCACCCTCTGCCACCTCAGCGCTCTCCGAAGCGCCATCGATGCTGCCAGTCTCTGCCGTCACAGACAGCCAGCAAGAGGTGGCCTTGCGGGCCACTGGCTGGGACCCGGCTGCTGCGTCTGCAGCTGCATCTGCTGCCGCGTCGCCTGCCCCCGCCGCCTCCAACGCTGCTGCCGCCATAGGTGTGCCCCCTGGGCTGTATTGCTGGCGAAGCGACAGGTGTGGGCTCAGCTGGGGGCCGCTTCCCAGGCTGCCATAGTAGCTTTCCACCCAAGGGGAGGGGGCAGCTGCCTCATCATACCCACCAGAGCTAGCCCCTGTGGAGGCAGGCAGGCTGGCCTGACCCTGCAGGCCCGCAGCTGTGCCTCCGCCGCCTGCAATGCTGCCGCTGCCTGTCAGGCCACGCGGTGAGGCCGCAACCGAGGCTTTCTGCGCATTGCTGCTGCTGCCGCCGCTGCGGCGGGACCAAGGCCACAGCGCGCGCCAGCCACGCTTTGCCTTGCCGCCAGCGGATTCTTCCACTGGCTCCTTGTTTTTGAAGCCCAAGAAGAACAGGCGGTGGCGAGGGATGCCGCTGCCGGTGCCCGCCACCTGGCAGGCGGTTGGAAGGTGGGGAAGAAAAGGCGGGTCGGAGCAACAGTAACAGCGGAAGCGGCGACAGAGGTCAGCAGCGGCAGCATTGGCCAGCGAAACGTGAGCAAAAGCAGCACCAACAGCAGTGGCGGCGGCAGCAGCAGTGGCAGTCGTGGCGGAAAAAAAAACAGTGGGCAGCAGCGGCAACCATTGGCCACTGAGCAGCACATCAGTGCAGATCAGTGCCGTACAGTGACCAGTACCGAAGGCAACTTGCACCCCACCTGCTCCACATAGTAGGCCTGCGCCATCAGGACAATCGCCTCAATGCCGCAGATGAGCATTGCATCCACCATGCCGCAGCTGCAAGGAAAAGGATTAAGATTGAGAATGTGCAAAGGAGCTTTTAGGACGGGCAAGGCGGCAAATGAAAGGTAGCATGTGACTATTCACAGCAGGTGCCACAGATGAGCATGGCATCCGCCATGCCGCAGCTGCAGCCAGACAAAAACCAAGCACAGAAGAACTTGAGTGGCAGCGTGGTGGCAGGTGGAGGTAAGCAGCAGTCGAGGTAAGGCAATGTGCAACGTGAACGCCCCCGGAGTGCTGAGAGGCAACCCAAATGACGGCTCTTCCGTCAAAGTGGATCACCAAAATCTGCATTCTTGCAGAGCTGCCAGCCGGAGTGCTGAGAGGCGGCATGGCTAGCAATGCAAGCGAATCACGGAATGGCGGCATGCTCGCTGACTGCCGGCCGCTTACTCTGGGTCGGACAGCTTGCTCCAGGTGAGGCCCGTGCCGCCGGTGCGGTTCGCCAGGAATGCGTACTGCGGGACCAAGGGAGACATGCAGACAGTGCATCAGGATATTTGTGATGCACTAGCAAACAGCAGTGCCATTAACTGGCGGTGCGGTCGGCGAGGAAGGCGTACTGCGGAATGGACAATGGCAATGCCACAAGCAGATCAGAAAAGTGTAACGAATGCCACTGCCCAAGCCATCGCTGCAAGGCGCCCCGGCAGGTCGTGTGTGCAGCACGTGCTGCCGTCCTGAACAGATGCCTTTCCAAACATCTAGGACACACCAGCCTAGAGCCACCACCATTTCTTAAGCCACCTCCCAGCAAAGCTGCACCTGGGACAGCTCGTAGAGGCCTCGGTACAGGTTGAAGGAGGGGATCCACTGCAAGTGAGGGAAGGGTAGTGCTAAGCTGTTGGCAGCTGTCACAGCAGGTGCACAGCTGCGGCAACGCAAGGCCGGGCCTCCGCCAGTTTGTGCAAGGCTGCTAGCGCGCAAAGCAGGGGTGCCCACGAGCCGCGCTGGTAGCGTGCATGCAGCTGCAATGCCCCGCACTGCTTGCCTGCAGTGCGGTGGCGATCCAGCTCGGTCCGTTCTCGATGTACTGGACAAGGACCAGGTTGGCCATGAAGCTGCGAAAGGAGGGATCTCGATTGTTACCAAGCCAAGCCGCACAGTGTGCATGGCCCACTGCAGCACAGCCGCATGGTTCCTTCCATACAAGAGCAGCAGGCATCAGATCAGCGCCGTTCCTCACACACCGGCTTCTGCTCTCCCTCACCCCGAAATGATGATCCAAATGACTGACAGCAGCACCGCGGGGCGCGCCTCCTTCCACAGAGACGAAAAGTAGAAAGTCCAGCTGACCACAGACAGGCCCCACACAAAGTAGAAGACGGCCTGTGGTGAGGGACAGTGGGCAGCACAAGCAGGTTTTTAGTGGATAAGGGGCCAGCAAAGGGCTGGCTACACCAGTAAGAGTTCGGAGCAACGGCAGCTAGGCAGGCGCTTGATGTGACTTGAACAACTAAGCACCCAGCCTCACCTGGAGCGAGTACGAGTTGAGTGTGAAGATCTGCGGGCAGCAAGCGCGGGTACGGCAGACTGCTGGGCCATGCCTTACACTTTCGGCTGCCATTGCACGCACGCCCAAGCCCAGTCAGCCTCAGGCTTGCTTGCAAGTGGCACCAGCACACAGCCAGCGCTGCTTCGAGAGGAATGCGGCTCACCTTCAGTCCGATGAGGCCTCCGAAGATGCAGAACACGAGCACAAAGGCGCAGTAGAGCAGCAGGTGCCAGGCCCACATGACAAAGTAGTAGGGGCCGTCGCTCAGGCCCTGCAGGCAAGGTTGATGTGAAGATGCATGGAGCCCAAATCAGACACTGATTAAAACCAGGCGCACATGCCATTGCAGTATTGGCCGTCGCTCAGGCCCTGCCGCGTTTGATAACGAACGAGTTTAGAGCCGAAGGCTGTGATATCCCTCACTGCGTGGAACAGCACAGCTCAGCACCTCGATTGTTTGAGTTGCCGCAGCACTGAATGACCAACCCTCGCACCTGCATCTTCATCATGACCCGCAGGTGCTGCTCCTTCTCGCTGACCAGCGTGTGCACGCCCACAGGCAGGATGAGCTGCACAGCGATGGGTGGAATAATCGCAGATAAAGACGCAGGTAGCTCGAGCAAATACGTGCAGCGACCAGCGTGTGCACGCCCACCGGCAGGATGAGCTGGAACATGAGTTGCAAGATTGCACACGCATTCAAGCTAGCCAGTTGAGCAGGCAGCCCGGGTGGAACAGGGTGAGACGTGCATGTTGGGGAATGATGAGTGGCAGACGACATGCACCCCAGGCACAGCAAGCGCACATTCCAAACAACGCCGCAGCAGGGCAGCATGCACAGCATGCACAGCGTGCACAGCGTGCACAGCACGCCCAGCGGGCGCACCTGCAGCAGCCACATGCTGAACAGCGGGCCCAGCAGAGAAGAGAAGTCGAGGGAGAGGCGGGACGCGCCTGCAGCCAGCCCGTGGAACGGGACACATAAATTGGAGGTGCAGGCGGTTCCTTCGCGTCGAGCTCGCCTCCGCAGCAAAGCAGTTAGATGCAACTGCTGCCACAACGGCTGTGCCCAACAGCCCCGATGAGCCTGCACAGGCGAGCATGTGCCCCCCATGCACAGCCCGCCGCACCTTTGGGCATGTCTTTGACGCCCACCAGCCGAGCGCCGTACCCCGCCCCCAGCCTGTCCTTCAGGTAGGCATTGGCTGCGGCGGGGTGGGAGGAGCAGCGGCATTGGGGGCTTGAGCACTGGTGCCTTACACTCGTATGAGGCTCTCCCTCAGCAATGTCACGAAGTTTGCCTCACGTGCTCGCTGCCCAACTACAAACTGCACACTGCCGACTGCTCCATTGTCACTCTGTGAAAGCCACTCGCCTGCCAGGTTGACAGGCGCGCTCCACCGCTGCACCTCAGGCGGCCCCTGTGCGCCGTTGCCCTGCCCGCCGCCGATGTTGGTGTCGTTGACCCACACCGACACGTTGAGGCGGCCGGGCGCGGTGTTGTGCCAGTCGTATAATGCTGACACAAACTCCCTGTGAAGGGGGATCGAGGATTAAGGGAACCATCAGGGAGTTTGAGCAACTAGGCAATGCTGCAGCACTTGTAGGATAATCACATACACTTCTGCAACAGCTCCGGCTGCACACATTGCCGATAATTTCATGCAGTCAGACAATGTCCCCTACGATGTCCCCTCAGCAACACATGGCAGCGGACAGCAGCGCAAGAGCAGGCTCACTGTATGCTGGCGTTGCCGCCCGCCCGCGCCTGCACCGCCTCAGGCGGCAGGAACACCTTTTGTCCCGCGCGCATCACACAGTCGCTGCTGCCCCAGCTGCAGTAGACCTGCAAGCAAAATATGTGACGTAGACGTAATGTGCCGCTTGGCTGCTTGAAAAGTGCATGCACCTTGGATTGCCGGCCACATGCAGGTTAAGCCTGTGCACGCCAGCTACACTGTAGCCACCCGGGCTTGCCTGGTCGTTGATCCAGGAGCGCTGCACCTGCCATGCAGGCGGCAGGCTGGCGCATTCCAATGGTGCTCCCGTCAGGTTGGTAATGGCCTGCGGGAGGTTCGAAAGGCAGGTGGTGTCGAAAAGCATCTGTATGTGACCCGGCATAGGCGAAGCCTGCTGCCTATGTGGCTGGCCCAGGCGTTGCATGCCACCCACTGTGCTGCCCAGCAACTAGCCAAAGCTTCCTCGCCTCCCCAGGCTGTCGCCCAAATCACAGTGCATGCACCTGCGTCCCCGACACGCCTAAGCATGGCACAGCCACTGTGCTACCTGACTGCCTGAACCCCTCCTGCGCCCACCTGCCCCACTTGCGCCAGCGTGGCGCGGTCGGCGTCGCTGAGAGCGCTGCAATTTGGCAGTGCAAAATACATGGGGGGCCGGGCAGCAGATGCAGACGTGTTGGCGCCGCCGCCGCTGCTGGCGCCGCTCTGGGACACGAAAGCGGGCTCCATAAGGAGGGAGATGGAAGTGTCGGCAGAGGTGCCTGCAAGGAGGACGGTGTGAGATTTGGGCTTCGGTTCAACCCGTCCGCAAGTGGCCGGCAGGTTGGCAGGAACGGGTGCGCAACAAACAGCAATGCAACACAGCATAACAAGTCTCAAATGCATCTCCCCTTCCTTGCTGGCTCACCCATCACAATGTCAAACTGGTACAGCCCCCGGGCCAGTGCCGCAGTGGCCGCCACAAACTCTGCCTCTGTCGCCAGGCTGCTGCTTTCGGAAGGCAGGCCGCCGGCGCCTGTGCCGCCGGCGGCTTGGGAGGCCAGATAGGCCGCCATGACCTACATAGAGGAGAGAATGAAAGGCATGGCGCAGGAGGAAGAAGGTGCATCACTGGGCGCCAGGAGGCAACACCAGCCAGCATGCAAAGCATGCACGGTCCTATGCCCCCAAGCTTTCTTGGGCGGACCAGCAGCTGCAACGTCAGCGTATGCGGCAACAACAGCAGGCAGCCAGGCAGGCATTTGAAGGCAAGCATGGCACTTGTCAGCCCGCACTCACCGCATCGGTGATGGGCTGCTGCCGCGCCCACATGGCAGCCATCAGCCGTTCAGCTGCCTTTGAGTCGTCCCCAGTGTACAGCATGGGCGCATCGGTGGGTGGGATACCCCGGGTGGGCACCTCATTAGGCATCAGGTCGGGGGCTTTAGGACCACGGTACCGCTCCTGGCAAGTTGGGCAGCGCGGGGATGCAAGCGATGGGGTGAGAAAGCCCAAGCAGCGCACAGCCGCTGGCTGCCATGCCGCAAGAACCGCAGGCGGCAGGGATCTGCATTTCCCTTTTATGAATGCAAGGCGGAGCCACCCACCCATCGACGGACCCAAACACACCTGCGGCACATCCAGCAGGGCAGGCCACAGCGGCGGCTCTGCCACAGGGCAGAACCCCACTTGGTCGGCGGTTGAGTAGAGGAAGCCGCACTCGCTGTCATTGTAGGACTGCACCGTTGGGAAGGGGCAGGAAGACACAGCGTTGCATGATAGCCTGCACATGTTCTCACCATCCTGATGCGACACAGCTGGATGGCAGGACCGGGCCGCCCCTTGCGCACACGCCATGCTGCTGCTGATGACCGCAATTGCTTGCACATGGTCAAAACCCAGGCCACGCATGTGGAGGTGCATCGTTCCTGTGCTGACCTGGCATTTGGCATATGGCGAGCACGGCCGCTCATCGGTGGCTTGGTAGCACTGGTACGCTAGAGTGTCATTGCTGCTGCCACTGGCGGCAGTGCCATTGCCATTGGCGTCTCCAGCCACCCAGTCGCAGCAGGCCAGGCACTTGCAGCCGCAGCGGAAGTCCCTGCGGGGTGGCGCCAGAGCAGGCGGGTTGACACAGGTTAGCTGGGCTATGCAATGCTCTGTATGCAGCAACTGAGGCCGCGCTATGCAGCGGTCAGCCCGTCGGTACCCACAACCTATTTGTTGCAGCAGAGAGTCAGCCGAACACGCATGCAGAAGGTCATTTCTTTCTTCCCAGTAGCGCTGCACCCACACTCCAAGAGTCCCTCCTCAACCCACCTAGAGTCCAGCTGCTGGTTGATCACATTCTGCAGCACCCACAGCAGCATGCAGATAAGGAAGGGGCCCGACAGTAGCGCCGCATTGCTCAGCCACTTGCGCTTCTGCGGTTGTAGGAAGCGCAGGAGCAACAGCATGAGGGGGGAGGGCGGCAGGCAGCGGGGGATGCTCATTAATGCAGCGGCATGAGCAGCCATGGTGAGGACCTGGTAGGCCGCCTGCTTGCGCGTCAGCGCCCCAGCCTGCGTCCAGAAGGACGCCCGCTGCCTGCAAAGTAGGGTAACCTCTTTATTGCTTTTAGCACGCGAGCTGCTCGGCGGCAGACGCGGCACACCGCCGGCGGCGGCGGCACACCGATAGCGACGCCGCCGGGGAGGAGGCGCAGTGTGCCGGCGCACCTGTGGCGCCGCTCAGACGCCCCTGGAGACTGATCGCGGTCCATCTCGGGCGGCCTGCGGTGCGCCTAGGGCGCCCGGGCGCCGCTCACAAAACCCTCTTCGCTATCCCGGCTTCTCCGTCCTCCACGGCCTCCCCAATGTGCTGCTGTCGGGGCGAGACACTCGCAAACTACATGGCATGCCCAGGAAAATCCCGAGGGCTCGCCTCAGGCGCAGCACATGCGCGAGCCTCCATGCGCTGCCCCGCGCCGTTCGATCCATCGGCCCCTGCCACAAGGTTAGATCGCAATGCCGATCGATTAAGAAATCCCCAGGCTCACTTGCAGCCAAGAGACGCTCGCCTCCGAACAAAAGCTGCGCAGCCCGGCCTCCGCTGTGCCTCATTCCGGCTTCGATCGCTCGGGATCACTTCCTGCGTGACATATCCACCGCTGCAGCGCATGCAGCGATAGCCTGGGGGGCCGCCACGGGCGGCAGGTGCCGCCTTTCCGCCAGCCGCCCAACACTGACAGTGTTCACTGTGCAGTTTCTCAAGCGAGCCTGTATGACTGGGTTACTTCTACACTGGGAATACATGCGGTTGCAAAATCCGATGCCACCAAGCAAATGGGCTTCACTGCCGATGCCACTGCTGTCCCGCGTCTGCCGCCATCAGCCTCCTTTCGTGTCGGCCGCAGGCAGACTCTGTGCAGGCTCCCGGTTTTCTGCTGCAATCACCCTCGGCGTCTTCACTGCGGTGCTCCTGCCAGCCAGATATTCGGGATGTTGAATGGTGTCGAATGCAGGGTGGCTGCTGGCATGGGTGCAACCCGGCGCGCTTGCTGCCGCCGCCCATTCTACCACCCAAGAGCAGAGGCAAATCAGGGTGCACATTGTGCACATGAAAACAGTTATAGCCACAAGACCGCCAATAGGTCCAACATGTAAACCCCTGTGCTGACTGCCGGCCAGCTTGGAGGCAGGTGCGATGCCTGCCTGGGTGAGAGCGTCCACAGCAGGGCGGCGACAGGGAGATGAGCGGCCACAAGCTGGCCATGCAGTCGTTTAGTGTCCACTTACAGAGCAGCAGCAGCACAAATATCACAAGTGCCATAGATAGCAGAGCAGCAGAATCAGCAGCAGTACACCTGATTACTGAATGAAACAGAACGTCAAGTCAAATCAACCACGGCACGGGCGGCGGCTTTCACGTCAGCTGTCAAAACAGCGCGCCACCCCTCCAGTCCTCGCTACAGCCCCAGAGCGTCCAGCAGCTGCCAGTGGCTCCACACCGGAGCGAGTGTGTTGGCTGCAATCATGCCGCTGGCAGCTGCCGCTGGCACACCAATGCCGGGAGCGCAGCTGTCGCCGCAGCGCAGCAGGCCGGGCAGGGGCGTGCCGGGGCCTGGGAAGCTGCTGTCTGCTGCCGAGATTGCGGGGCCTGCGAAAATAGGGAGGTCGGGGATTGGTTAGTGGGCTAGATATGTAGGATTGGAGCCCAGTTAGGGTATAGCAGGCTGCCGTCAAAGCCGCAGGGATGGCAGGGCCTGTCCAGCACGAAGGGGCGCAAGGCAGCTGCCAACAATTCAGGCCGAGATATTTCCCAGCCCCAGGCGCTGCTTACCATAGGTGCCCTTGTACCGCCGCAGGAAACGCTCGTGCGTCAAGGGAGTGCCCACGAGCGCCAGTTCAGCTCGAATCCGCACATCGGGGATGATTTTTTCCAAGGCAGCCCACAGGCACTGCGACCGCTCCTCCTGAGGCAGGGACAGGAAAGCCGTGCAATGCAGATCAGCAAGAGGGCTACAGTGCCCAGCTTTGTGCCACAAGCAGGCGTGATCCTCGCGCATGCTTCGTGCAAAGTTGGAGTGCACAGCCTCCCTCCCATCACCCACCTTTAGGGCAGCATACTCTGATGTGCCGCGCTTCACGCCCTCCCACAGCTCATAAGGCTCATTGCCGGCTGCAGGACAACAAAGAATGGGATGTCGGGGCCTCTTCAGGGCAGCACAATGCTTGCTGCGCTCATCCGCCGTGCCCTCAACATATTGGGCCATCTGTTGTGATCATCTGCACGCAAACATGATCCTAACCTGTGGATGAGGTGCTTGCCCGGCTGAGCAGCCATGCTCCCAACACAATCAACCATTGAATGTAATCGCTTTGCGTTGGAGTTCAAAGAATGCCTTGCCTGTGTAGGCGTGGATGAGGTGCTTGCCCCGCTGAGCAGCCATGCTATCAAAACAAAGGATGAAATTGCTTGGCTTTGGAGTAAGTAAATGGCTTGCCTGTGTAGGCGTGGATGAGGTGCTTGCCGGGCGGCGCCAACGAGGGGTCGAACACGGTGGGGATGCTTACATTGATCACGTTTTGGGGCGCCTGCGCGTTGGGAGGTTGCAGGGAACAGGGTGCGGAGTGCATAGTCAGGAAGGCATGCACTGAACCTTGCGGCACCAGCAACAGCGGCAGCGACTGTGGCATGGGCGGCAGCAACGTTATCATCGACAGCAACGGCAACGGTGGCAGCGTCACTGCGAGCATCGCTTGCCTCAAAGTTGCCCCACTCGTTAGGCAGCAGGTGGTGGCACTCCAGGTCAGCCGGCAGGCCTGTCGCGTCAATGCCCTGCAAACACGTGGTCAGGCAACAGTGCAGACGATTCAGCAACATGGCTGCATCTCATGTGCCTTGCAAGCTGGCATCAAACGGTGCGGCCAAGCCCACCCAGTCGATGTGTGAGCAGGGACGCTGGGTGTGCCCACTGTCTCGTCAAACCGCCCGGGACAGGGATGCAATCGAGAGCAGATAAACCGCAGCAAAGCGCACCAGGTGCAGATGCACAAAGGAGCCGGTGCGGGGAGTCGCCATGCATTCCTTGCGGTAGTCGTCGGGGACAGCGCCTGGAGAGGAGGGGTGGGCAGATAGGTTGGAAGATGCAAACGTATCTTTACAGATCGTGCGGGACAGCACCTGGAGATGAGGGGTGGATGGGCAAAGCTTCTGAGGCCATAAGCCGGATGGCCTGGGCTGCTTGAGCGGGTAGAGTGTGCAAGGTCCGAGGCAGCCGGCTGGCACACCACGTGTTTGTGTTGGACGGCGCGCACCGCTAGACCCACACAAAGGCAGCAGCAACTGGCACAGCGTGCGGGAATGCTGGCATGAGCGTCTGTACTGCACAACTCCCAAACTTACACCCACCTTCAGGCAGGAGGCGCATGGTATCCCACACCGACGCGTTGCTGACCACAGCGCGCCGAGCACGCACAACCTCTGGCCGACCGCTGCTGCCGCCGCTGCCGCGTAGGCACACGCCCGCCGCCCGGCCGCCCTCAACGAGCACTTGCTCGACGTGGGACCGCAGCAGCACGCGGCCGCCGTGTTTTTCAATGCCTGCACAGCGGTGGTGAAGCAATGGCCAGCGGAGGGGATTGAGTGCTCGACATGAAACCGCAGCAGCACGCGGCTGCCGTGCTTTTTGGTGCCTGCAGGGTGGCAGTAAGACAGGTACTGACCAGCACTAACATTCACTTGAATACATCTGCAGTTTACAGCCTGCATGCTCTATGCCTCGCCATTGCTCAGCTAAGCATTTACCAATCAGGCTTACCACGCACTAGAGCCTCAACAATGGCCTTGCTGCCGCCCACTGGGTAGTCGATGGTGGTCTCCCCGCTGTGCCGCTCGCCAAACATGAAGGCCATCTCTGCTTGGGGAAACCAGGTGACCAGGACGGATGGTTTCCTCATGCGTAAATGGTAAAGCAGTGCCCCTGGCCGCTACCTGGGTGCAACCTGGATAGAACAAAATCCAGGCGTCACTCGCCTGCGCAGATGGTGTCCTTGGCTGTCATGCCCGACAGTACAACAACACCCCTAAACTCGTACTGCTACTTGCCTGCGCAGATGGTGTCTTTGGCCGTCATGCCCGACAGAATGAAGCACTCCAGGTCCAGGAAGGAGCGGAGCCAGGGGTTGGTCACAACTCGGTCCACCAGCGCTGCAGGCAGGGACGTTGCAGGGAGGCAGGGCAAGCAAGCTGGTGTAGGAAATGTAGACTTGCAGACTTGCAAAGACGGCGGTTGCATGATAATCACCATCCAAGCACATGGGCTGCAAGAGGGTGCACTTACCCTCCAAGCCAGGCGGTGCTCCTCGCCAAGCATTTTTTCATCCCAAAAGCCTGCTTATTTCAGACCATGCAGCACCCAGCTGTCCATCCCAGGCACCTGAGAAGGGCCCAGTCAGCTGCCCCGCCACCAGCCCAGCCTTGAGTAGTCCAGGACCAAAGCGCCCCGCTGTGAGCGCTATGCCCGGGTCGGCGCGCAGCGCAGCGGCGGGCAGCATGGCAGCGCCCTCCTGCGGGAGGAACAAGAGGCGGATTGCAATGCAGGCAGATTTGAGGTGGCGGAGATTGTCCCACTGCATGCGGCTGCACGTGAGGGAAGGCGCGGCTGTGCAGGCAGCAAAGTCAACCCACGCACCGAGGCAGTTAGGCATGGCAAGCGGCCACAGCCCGCAGCAGCCCATGCTGCACCTACCTGCAGGGGCTGCATGAGCCGCTGTGATTGCCGCAAGGCCACAACCCACGACCGGGAGCAGCAGGCAAGCAGCCCGCATCCTCCCAACCTCACCTGCAGGGGCTGCATCAGCCGCTCAAGCTCCTTCCACTGCCGATACGCTTCCTCGCCGCCCTCCCTCCTGCAGGTTCAGATTGGCACACAAAGGTAGGAGCGTTAAGATGTTTCGATGGTTACCGCATGCACATTCAGCTGAGGCACAGACGCTGATCTGCCGCCCTCCTCCTGCAGGTTCAGAGGACAGGTCAGCAGCACGGTGATCAACCGGGTTCCTTGCCAAACCACGAAAGATGGCGTGAAGGGCATGTCACATGGCCGTACAGCTGAGGCGCAGATGCTGACCTGCCAGCATAGCATGAAACCTGCACACTGCGGCCACAGCTGCCAGTTCCAGCCCTGGGATTGACAGGCCAGCATTGGCTGCAGCAGCTGGCAAAACAGTCAAGAGCCGCAGCAATAGGGCAGGTCACAGCTCCATAACTTCGAGCATTGCGCACCGGATGTTCTCGGCGTAAGCTTCGGCATCGCACACACACTCAAAGGCGCGTCCGTTGGGCTGGTAGACGATCCACTGCAGGCATGGGAGTGGGGCTGATCGATTGGAACACAGCTCATGCTGAGCAGCGGCCTTCCAAGGAGCATCACCCAGGCTGAAACACACACAGCCGGGCTTCCCATCTTACTTTTTGGTAAGTGACACACTCCACGCTCTCCCCCACCGCATCCAGCACCAGCTTGAGCGGGTTGGTCTTGCTGGAACCGGGCGGCCCTGCAAGCATTGAAATGCATGGCCAGTCCTGGTTCAAACAGTGCAGGCAGACATCAAGCGGTTGGCGGTGCCACTACAACCTGCCAGGACGGCCGGGAAAGCCTGTGCCAGCCAGGTGATCACAGAGCGCAGTGATCCCTGCAAGCGCACTGCAAGAGCATGTTTGCTTGCAAGCCGTGCTGCCTCGCTGCGGTGGGCACACAGGCTCCCACAGCCCAGCAGGTGCAGCGGACAGCTGCAATGCACAGGCTGCCGCAGCCCAGCAGTCGCACCCGACAGGCCCGCGAAAAACGATGGTCCCGCATCAAAGCTGTAGCCCTGCACATCAAACGAGTGTGCCGCGCCGCCGGCAAGATAATGCGACTCTAGCACCGTCACGCTGAAGCCGTAGCGAGCCAGCAGCGCCGCGCAGCAGAGGCCTGCGGGGCGTGACGGCGTGACGTGTTGGACGAGAGCGGCGGCGGCAGCAGAGAGACCTGGCGGCGGCGGCGGTGGCAAGCCCACCCACCGCCAATGCCGGATCCGATGATCACGACGTCTGTCTCGTGCGATCTGTCGCGGCTGGTGGCGGCGGGCGGCTGCTGGTCCACGGAGAGGGCTGCTCCAGGACGAAGCGACCGCCAACGCCTGGCGGGCGCCGCAACAGCGGGCTTGAAAGGCTTCCAGGCGGCTCTGTAGACAGCTGAAGGTGCTGCAAGCGAGCTGCGCTCGCCCTGCGCGCAGGCCGGCACGGCCCGCAGCGCTACCGCCATTGTGAGGCACGATTGGGGACAAGAGTGAGTTTGTGATCGTACTAGTAACCGTGGCAAACAGCAATGGGGGACGATGGTTGTGCCGGCTGGCCTGCCGCCACCGCCCTCCCACCTGGCGCCGCCTGTGCTGCTGCCGAGCTGCCTCACCCTTGCTCCTTTAAGCTGGCATTCCTTGCATTGATATGGGCAGACTCGAGCGGATCAATCAGTATGTTAGGCAAGGATTTGGGACCTCTCGCCAAGAGAAGCAGCGGCCACAGCGGCAGCATGCTGTGCAAGGGGACGGTGCGGCCCCGACCACAGCAGGGCAACAGACCTCGGCAATACACCGCTGCCGGCACCATACTCGTTGCTCCTCAGAACAACCTCACCCCCTTTGATTACACCAGACACCCTCAATCATCCTTGCGCTCGGCATATGCAGGCGGGCGAGCAAACAGCCAGCGCCAGGGAATGGCGGCGGGCAACAGGACGAGCCACAGCGCAAAGACGGCTGCAACCACAGACGGCAGATCGGCGCGACCAGCGAACAGGGCTGGGAAGGCGACAAAGGCAAACCAGGCAACCTTGTAGAGGAGCTCAAACAGCAGGAGGCGCTGAACGCCAGCGGGCGCCAGATGGCCAGCGCACTGCAAACCACAGTGGCAACCCACACGCAGGCCAGCAACTGTGCTTCATGGGTTGAGCTGCGGCTGGCGGGGAAACCGCTCCAATTGAAGTGGCTGGCTGTTTGGGGGTTGAGCAGAGTGAGCGCCGCCGCTGCGCCGGCGACCAACATGTTGAGCAGAAACACAGAGCGCGCCAGGCGCAGCTGCGACGGCGGCGGGCGGGTCACAGGCATGGCGTGGCCGTCTGAGGCAGTCTGCAGAAGGGGCCGGGGCTGCACCGTGAGACGTTTGGGTGAAACGTTTGGTTAACCCTTTGGGCAAGGGAATGGGGCGTTTCTTTTTTTCGTTATTTTCTTGTCAATTATCAATAGATTCATCGTCCACCTGGGCTTCAGAGGCTCGCCAGGATCTGGAGTCTGTGGTGGCGGCTGGACAACACTAATCTGCTTCTGGAATGCAGCTAAGAACAGGTAGACAGGCAGCGGGTTGAGTGCTACAAGCCCTGCAGGCGGCATGCTGGGCGAAGCGCGGGCGCCCGTTCGCCTTGCGCAGCGCCAGCCGCCACTCCCACATGCGGAGGTCCAGAGGTGGTGGATTTGTTTTAAGTCATGGCTGTAGTAGGTGTTAATCAATTGGTGCTTGAAAGAAGATCTCGAGCTCAGATTCAAGGGGGCCGAATCTGAGGCTGCCGCCGCTGCGCGATGCGGCGCCGCGGCGGCGGCGCCTGCAGCTGGGGGAAGGTTCGCGCTTGCAGCGTGTTCCAGTGTCTGGTTCGTTGCGCCATGTCGGGCAGCCCGCGCAGCGTGCTGCAGGAGCCGCCACAGCCCGGCATGCGGGCCCTTGTGCTTGGAGGCGGCCTGGCGGGCCTCGTTTCGGCCGCCATCGCCTGCAAGCACTTCGACCATGTCACGCTGATCGAGGCGGACAGCCTGGTCCGCGCAGACGATGCCGAGCAGGTTAGGGTTGTTGCGCGCCACTCGCCGCCGCTCGCCGCCGCCCGCCGCTGCCGCTGCTGCTGCCGCCGCTCTTTTGGTGTTGGCCGTAGAGCAGACCGCCTTGCCGCCTTGCCGCAGCATGCGGAGCGGCGGCGTGGGATTCCACAGATGCGCCACCCGCACACCCTGGTGACTGGCGGGCTCCAGGCAATTGAGTCGGTGCTGCCCGGCTTCAAGGCAGAGGTGGGGAAGGGAGGGTAGCAGGGTGGCAGGTGGGAGATGGGTTGCAAGGGACTGGCGGATACATTTGACCATTAACGGCCGCAGAGTGCGAACCACCAGTGCACGTGATTGTACATAATGCGGCCAGATGGAGCACCCTGCTGCCCACGCAGATGGTGCTCCGCGGCGCCTGGGACCTGGACGTCGGCAGGTGAGCTGCTGGTGGCAAAGTGCCCCAACTGGCGGCCTCGCCAGCCACAGCTTGGGTAGATCCGGCAAGTCCCAGCCCATGGTTTGGGTCTCAAGTGGATCAGCTGGTGTGGCTGCTGCTGGTGCGTGCCGCTGCGCTGCTGGTGGCGGTCCTGTCTACGGCTATGAACACGCACATGACCCCCAATGATGGCCTGCTGCAATTGTTGACCTGCTGCAGGGACTTGCAGTTTTTCGACTTTGGGGCGCCTTTCGCCCGGGCCACTGAGAGCTCGCTCAAGGTGGGCGGCACATCTGTGCAGGACAGCCAACTTTGGCAAGTCACGCGGATTGCACACAGTCATGCCAGCCGCAGTTTCCGCTGGATGAGATGAGATCTCCCTCGATGTAGCTGTTGAGTAGCTTGCAGGCGGCACTCGTTGCACTTGCCGCGGTCGCATCTCCCCTCCCCTGCACTGAACCAGAGTACTGTGATGATCGGCGCATTGCGCCTCATGATGCACCTCATCCAAGCCACCCTGCCACACGTTGTGCAGCCGCAACCAACCGCCCTTTCGCAACAGCCGCTGCTGCCACATCTAACCACCCCTCCCCTCTACCACTCCAGAGCATCGGCGCGTCGCGCCACCTCATCCAGTCCACTCTGCAAGACGAGGTGCTTGCCCGCCACGCCGGCCGCCTAGAGGTGCTGGATGGGCGGCGCGTGAGCGCCCTGGTGTGGAGCGAGGACTGGGGCACGGTGCTGGGTGAGCGGGGCAGCTCATGCTCAGCTGGGGCGGCACTGCATGTCTGCCGCCTGCTGCTGTGTGAGTGCCGAGTCGGGCCCACACGCGTGCCCCTGCCAATCGATCAGTTGCCAGCTCCCTGTTGACAATCGCAGGCGTGGAGCTGGCGGATGGCCAGCGGCTGGAGGCGGACTTGGTCATTGTGGCGCTGGGGCGCTACTGCCGCCTGCCGCAGGTAAGGAGCTCAACTGACTTGCTGCTGAAATGCAGTGCAGAAGGAGCATGAATGCACTGAGACAGGTTTGGCCGTGGTGGCGCTGGGCCGCCACTGCTGCCTGCCACAGGCGAGCCTGAATAGCTGGGCTGCAGTCGGGCGCTCAGCGGATCCGCCACATTCAGCCTGTCTGCCTGCCCTGCTGCTGCCCTCCTGCCTTGCCCATGCATTTGCTGTGCGCAGTGGCTGGAGGCGGGCGGTTACGAGGCTCCCCCAAGCCAGCAAGTGGACTGCGGGCTGCGCTACTCGTCACGCCTGTACCAAATGCCAGACGGCTGGGCCAAGGATGGGGTGAGTGATTGTAGCAGGACGAGAGTCCTCTACAGCACCTTCAAGCTGTGCTGCTCTTGCGCAGGAATGCACTGCTCTTGCGCAGGCATGCAGTCGCGCAGAGTGTGCATCGACGCAGCGTGCGGCAAAGCTGGCGGCAGCAGGGGAGAGGAGGGTGTTGTGCGCCACGGCAGCGCAGGAGTGCAGCGCTTCGAACGTTGCACCTTGGTGCGTGCCGATGGCGTATCGCTTGCTGAGGCTCTGCCATTGGTGATTCGCCATCACAAGAACGCGCCTCCTCTCCCATCCTGCCAAGCAGCCCTGGCTGGGGCACATCACGTTTGGGCGGCCCGGGGGGCTGCGGGGCGCAGGCATGGTGCCGATTGAGGGCGATATGTGGAATGTGAGTGACTGCTCAACATGTCAGCTGGGTGTGCACCAGGCACCTGGGTATGCAGACACAGCTGGGAGCCTGGGCAAAAGCACGCACCTGTGCACACGGCTGTGCCGTGCTGCATGCATTGCATGGCCGCCTGATGCGTTTGTTTGAGCAGCAGCAGATGCACCTTTTCAACTGCCCATGCAACCCCCGGCAGATGGGGCTTTGGGGCATCAATGGCATCACGCCGCCCACAGACGAAGATGGCTTTCTAGAGTGAGCGGGATTCAACCTGTTGCCTGTCATTGCTAGTGGCATGCTTGGCAGCACGCATAGCCGCCTGCGGCGCTAAGCCATACATTGAGTCTGCGCAGCGTGACCGTGACGCTCCCAGCGCTGTGGATACGTTTACCATTTCACCCCAGTTCAACGGGCTGGCATGATGCACTGCGTGCAATCCGCTCAACAGCTGCTGCCCTGCCCCACCCTGCAGGTATGCTGCTTCGCTGCCCGACCAATCCGTCTACCAAGCCATCCGCAGCGCCAAGCCGCTCACACCGAGTGAGTGCCATTACCACAGAGTGCCACAGCGGCTGCTCTGCTGGTGGAGGGTCCTTGAAGGTGCCGCTTTGGCTATGGCGGCCACCAGCGAACATGCTGCTGCAAGATCATAGCTGCAAAATTTGCCGTTCTGCGAACGTGCGCCATCGTGCTCCCGAGTCGATCTCTTGTTGCAGTCCACAAGTACGCGGGGGCTTTCAACATTCGCCACCAGTACGACAAGGTCCAGCTGCCCAAGGGCATGGTGGTGCTGGGGGATGCCTACGTGGCGCTCAACCCGGTGCGCTGTGCCTGCTGCGCCTGTTGCGCCTGCTGAGCGTGCTTTTGTGGCACTACCTGCTTTGCCTGCAAGCATGTCTTCCTGCAGCATTCTTAGAAAGCACTCACAATTCTGAAGGGGCTGGGCTGCTGCTGCCTCCACACTAGCCCACGAACACCATCACACCCTTACAGCATCCCCTCTCCCTCACGCCGAGCGCAGGTGTATGCGCAAGGCATGTCTGTGGCGGCGGTGAGCGCGCTGACGCTCGACCAAGCGCTAGCGGCAGCCCTGGCTGCGGTGCCAGCAGGCGGCAGCACGTCAGGCGGCAAGGCAGGGGACAGCAGCAGCGGCAGCTTGGAGGCGCGCCGAGCGGCGGTGCGAGGCATGGGCCCTGCCTTTCAGAAGCGTCTGGCTGCGGGTGAGAAAGGAAGACGATTATCTAAGGCATGTCGGCTTGCATATGCCACGTGCCCATGCAGCAGCATTGGCAGGGCAGCGGTGGGGATCGCCATAGAGCCGCGCTGGCTGTTGGTTGCAGGCGCATGTGCAAGCCTCCGGTACGATGCGCTCACTGGTTCCAAGCCTGTTGCAAACTGTCTGCAGTGGTGGAGGCTCCGTGGAGCATTGCCTCCTCAGAAGACATGAGGTAGCCTTTGCTTGCTGCTAATCGTCAGCTCCTGTGCAGCGCAGCGCTGCTCATCGCTCGCCTGCGCCTGCTCCGGCAGTGCATGTCATACTCTGCGACACCTGTGTGCACATACATGCCCTTCTGGCTGGTAACTTGCTGAGAACAAGAGAAGCGAACCCCCTGCGGCTTCAGCTCAAATCAAGCTGCAGTTCGTCCGGTATCCCACGGCCCCGCTGGCAGGTATCCCGGCACCTTGCCCTGCTGCTGCTTCACCTGCTCACCAGCATCTGTTCATGCAATTCCACTGCCCCGCTGGCAGGTATCCAGGCACCAAGGTGGAGGGCGTGGCGTCCCCGCCCCGCTGGCTGGGCGCATACGTGGACTCGCTCTTCCGCGCCTGCCACCGCGACAGCAGGGTGAGCTGGTGCAATTGCAAGTGTTGATACGTCGCTGGTATTAATGCTGCAATTGTGCGGCCAATCGAGTGCACTCGTCTAATCAGTCCGTCACCGCCAACCTGCACTCCTCCTCTCTTTGTTGCCATGCACGTGTGCAGGTGCAAGACATCTTCTTCTCGGTGGCGCACCTGACCCGCCCGCCCCACCACCTTTTCCACCCCCACCTGCTCGCTGCGGTGAGCGTGGCCAGGCGAAAATATGCAGGCTGTTGGCGGGCGGTACAGACTGATGGCGGCCGCTCAAGGGTCCGCCCTGCAGCTATGGTGGCCCGGCCACGGTGGTTGCAACCAATTGGGAGACCCACACCACACCCGCCTTTCTGCACTGCATTGTCCCATGCTTGCCAACCTAAACTCCTTGCTCCCCCTGCTGCTCACAGGCTGCCGGCCAGATGGTGCGAGACCTGAAGCAGCGCTGGTGGCCCACGGCGGCCGTGGCGGCGGCGCCGACACCTGCCGACGACGTGCACGCCAAGGCGGCTTGAGATGTCTGCTGCTAAAAAAGCAGCAGCTGTGCGGCGCCTTCCAATAAAGGCATCCAATTGCTATCCTCCAAGTCGACGCGTACGGTGTCACGTAGCGATTTATCTGTTTTGTAGTGTGCCATAATGAATGCATTGCCGCCCTCGCCTATCTGTGCACTTGCTCTGTTCAACTTACAGTCGGCTCAGCTGGCCGCGGTTTCTGTGCAATAGAGATGCATCTCAGCTATCGGGTTTGTAACCACTTAGCGCCAACTGGTCGCAGGCATCGCAACAAACCTTTGGCAAAGCAATGGCATGCGCAGACTTGAGTCCAGCTGGGGAACGCACTCCGCCCGTGGCAGCAACAGCTGCTAAGGCAGGGGCACTTCATGCTGGCTGCCGCTGGAACTCGCTCTCTCTCGGCTCACTCCAAGTCGCCAACGTCAGCCCCCTCGCTCTCCATGCCCTCCGCTGATGAAGCCAGGCCGCCGCCGCCGGCAGGGCCCTCTGCCTTGCCCTCGTGCGCCCCAGCATGTGTGTCCTCCCGCCGCCCCACACCCTCCCCTGCAGGATGTGGGTAGGAAGGTGCAGAGATTGACTCACAGGGGTTGCGCAGCCCAGCATTCAGCCGTCTGCTCGCTGGCATTTTCAAGCGATGCTGTCATAGCGGCAGCGGGTGAGGAGCGATTCATGCATGCCTGCAGGGCATTGTGTGCCACCCGCGCCTGCCACGGCCAACCCAGCCGCGGCTCCCCTAATCGCATGCAAGCTGGTTGCAGCACCCGCACATATGCGTGCACCTGCATGTCCTGTGCAGCATCAGCACTGCTGCTGGCAGCAATGCGGCATGCAATATGCAGCGGCTTCAGTGAACCAGCGGTACACACCATGGTAGGGGTGGGGCGATGCGTGCGACGCGTCCAGCAGCACTCCGCCGGTGCCCTCAAAATACTGCTCCTCCTGCACAGCAGCAGCAGCAGCAGAACATTGGTAGTGGAGCGGCCATAACATGCGCAAGGGAGCGCCAGTGACAACGCAGATCATCTGAGTCCCCAAAGGCCTCTTCAGTTGCGGTTGTTGGCAACTAAACCTTGGCAAGCAGCCAGCAAAAGCAGGCTGCTGCCTGGCAGAGCAGCAGAGTGGACCCCGCATCACTGCTCTCTAGATGCCACACGCAGTGTGCAAGCGGCGCTTGCCTGTTGCTTCATCAGCGCCTGGCTCGCCTCCCCAGGGTGCTGCGTCTCCCCCGCTCCAGGCGAATCAGTCTTGAGCATGTCACTCTCAGCGGCAGGGCCGGCACCCGCCCCGCCCGGCTGGCCCTCCGCCGCCCCGCCGCCGCTGCTCCCACCGCTGGCGCTGGTGCTGCCCTCACCACCGGCAGAGGCGGACTCAGAGGCGGAGGCTGTTGTGGCTGGCTGGCCATGCAAGGGGTGCAGCTTGTCAAGATGCTCATACTTCTCCAGGACGCCGGGTGCAGTCCTGCGGCGGCGGCCGTGGATGAGCGGTGATGCTGGAAGCAGCAATACTGGAAGCGGTAACAAACCTGCAGCCTGTCTGGCACAAACATGTGCAGCCTGCAAGCCGCCAGCCCAGCTCCTGCCCAGCGGCGCCAGCATTTGCGCCACACTCGAGAGGAACACCAGCAATGCACGCTGCCTTATGTGCACACTGCCCCACACGCGCCCACCTGCCCACGTCTCCGGGGTCGCTCTCCATTGGGTCTGCATCCACGTTCAACAGCTCTGCAGCACAAGTGCAGGTGGGGCCTGCTGGTCAGTGATGAGCCCGGCCCAGCGGTGCTGCAGCGTTGCCGGCACATTCACGATCAGCAGCTCTGCGCCAAGAGATGATGCACCCGTGGCTTTCTGTTGGGCACATGCCCATGTTCAGAAGCCCGCTGCTGTGCTGTGCTTGTTCACTACAAGTGCCCGGCCGCTCACACAGCATGTGTTTAAACGTTGTCGTTTCGAGTTCAACCAGCACACCCACCGTGGGGATCGCCCTTCTTGCGCCGCCCGCGCTTGGCGCCGCCGCTCGCTCCCTGGCTCGAGCTCTTGGTCTTGCTGCCGCCAGTCGTGCTGCAGGGCAGGTGTTGCAAAGGAGTGTAGCATGCTGAAATCGAGGCTGTGCTGCACATGCTGCACTTGCTCAACCTCAGCCCGACGGGCAGCAGGCGGTGGCGGCCGGAAGGCGGGCGGCCACCCCACCTGCAATGTCCACAGCGCATGCCACGCAGTGCGCAGTACTTGTGCCCCGCAGCTCAACTGCAACTTGACATTGCAGCAACAGCCGCCTGCATCTAACGCTGCCTCTACAACGGCCTGTACGCAAAAGTCTTCACCTCGTCAAAGTGCTGAAGAGCAAGAGAAGAGTGCCCCACCTGCGGCGGCGTCGCGGCTTGTCCACCGGCTGCTCTTCCATCACCCCGTCTGCCACCCTGCAGGGCAGCTCCGTGCAGCACGCGGCAGCCATGTAAATGGTGCAGTGAGGAGCGTTGTCATCAGAACCCTGCCAAGGCGCGCCTGCTGGCGGCCAGCCCCTGCCGACCTGCCTGCCGCAGCTCGGCCACGCAACTTGCACTTGCAAACCCAAAGCCGGCAGCGCAGGCGCTCACCGCCCCAGGTCCCCAGGGTCGCTCTGCATCTGGCTCGCATCCACATTGCTGAGGTTGTGCAGATCGTGCTCCTGCTTCTTGCCAGCAGCCCGGGGAGGCAGCGGCGTGCGGGCCGGCCGCCGCGAGCGGCACGCGGCGGCGTGGCGCCAGCCGCAGGCGGTGGCGGGTGCTGCGCAGGGATGGCTCGCCTGCATTGAGAGAAGAGGTGCAGCGTGGCAGAGATAGTAATCTGAGATAAAGGTCGAAAGGCATGCGTGGCTGCCGCGGCGCCGGCTCTGGCGGTGGTGCCGGCTGTGTCGAGCGGCTCCACAGGCCGTCAGAACAGCTGCGGGCACAGTCCAAGGCAGGTGCGGGGCTCCCTGCAGCTGCTGGGCGCACCCTGGCGCTGCCGCCCACACGCTGGCCGCTCCTTGCCGCGAATCTCAGCTGCAGCATGATGCTGGCGTGCTGCTGATAGAGCAGACTGCTTCAACCAGGCCCAATGGCAGCAGAGCCCTGGCACACCCGCGCTGCCGCTCCGCACCGCTGGCGCGGTGATGGCGGCGATAGGAGGCGTGACTGCGCAGTGCTTCAAAACCTGCAGCCCAGCTTGGTTGCGCTGCTGGACAGACTGTGCTGAATGGCACTGTGGGGCTGCTCGATCTATGTCAGCCCGAGGGTGCTTGCCGTCAACGCGCCGCTCAGCGGCGCCCGCATCGGCAGCGGTAGCCATGGCATGATGGCATGGTCGCCCAGCTCCATTGCGCCGCATCCCTATCGCACTCTGATTGACGCTGAAGCTCATAGGTGATATATCATCGCCCGGCCCGCGTTCTCAGGCCCACACCAGTCCCGGGCCGCCCTCCCCGGCCACCCGCTGCCCGCAGGCGCTTTGCTACAGCAGTGGACAATCACGCGCTTCTGATCCAGCTGCCTCCCGGCTGCAGTACTCCCCTGGCCGCCGCCGCCGCCTGCTGCCGCCGCCGCCAACATGATGGACGCAGCCGCGACTTTCTCGACGGACGACCTGCCAGACAGCCTGCTGGCCCACATCATGGTGCTGACGGGCCACGAGCACACGTACGCGTGTAATTCGGCTTGAATGTTTTGCTCATCAGCGGCATGTTCTGCTCCCAGCCTCTTTCGCCCGTTGTCCATTCAAACCTCACCTGCTTGCTGCTGTGCAGGCGCAGCCTCGTGGGCGTTTCGAACCGTTGGCGGCGTGTGTGCTTTGGCGAGCCAGCGCTGTGGCACTCATTTACTGTGCATGCCCGTCGCGTCAGCGAGGCAGCAACAGAGCTGGTGCTGCGGCTTGGCTGCCGTGCAGCATTGCTGGCGCGCGTTGCACGGCTTGTGCGGCGCTTCCGTTGGGAAGAGCACACAGAAGAGTGGCAGTTGACAGCGGCACTGTGCCTGTACAGCTGCCTGGCAGCACTGCATGGCGGCCAGCTGGAGCAGCTGCAGCTGTCGGGCCCGTGCCCCTCGCTAGCAGGCGCAGATGCGGTTGCGGCACTGCAGCAGCTGGGCAGCACGGTCGCCAGGCTGCACTTGGGGGCATGCTCAGCAGGGACAGCCGCATATACGGCAGCGGCACTGTGCAACCACCTGCGCAGCCTGCAGCTCAGCACTCGCGAGCTGCCGCCGGCGCTGCTGAACAGCATTGCGCACATGCCTCAGCTGACGGCGCTGCGGATCGAAGCGTATGTTTGGCCTGATCTGGGCCCGCTCACCCGCATCAGCCAGCTGAGGCAGCTGGTGCTGCTAGATGTGAGATTCCTTGGAGGTGATGAAATGCGGCCTCCCGAGCCAGCCAGCTTTCCAGCCGGCCTGGAGCGCTTCAGCTTTGAATGCAAGCACCGCAGCTTCGAGGTGGGCAGGCTGCCGGTTCCCTGCCTGTGGTGCTGGTGGGCTGCAGAGGTTGAACCAAGTTGGCAGCCTTGTGGGTGACTGCCACCACAGGTATCGTAATCTTGAGCTGCCCAAGCACACGATTGCACGTACACCACAGCAGCGGCCTGCCTACACACATTACCACAGCACCCTCCCTGCACGCCCTTCCCGCAGTTGGCCGGCCGCACGCTGTCCCGGCTGCGGGTGTGGCAGGGCGCGACCGTCGATTTCGGCGCCGGTGACGGGGCCCCTCTCCACTTGCCGCTGCCCACCCTGGCAGTGGGCTGCATGTCACTCTTCACGCCCCTGCCCCGGCTGCTCGGCGCCCTGCATCCCGCGGGCGCTCCGCCACGCACGTTCCAGCGCCTAGAGCTCAGCGGCATGATTTTGGACCCAGCTGATATGGCTGGGTACACCCAGCTGGCGCAGCTGAGCGAGCTGTCCGTCGCTAACATTTGGCATGAGGATGTGGAGGGCTTGTTCGAGCAGCTGGTGTCAGCGCTGCTGCAGCAGGCCAGCCGGCTGCGCTCCCTCGCGCTGCGCAGCTCCACTGGGGATCTGGAGGAAATGCTGTGGCAGGTGCCCGCCCGTCTGGCCAGCTACTGCGGCCTGACCAGCCTCTCCCTGACTGGACAGCATCTTGAGGAGCTGCCTGCCGGAGAGTACCTGACAGGTGTGTGGTGAACTGGCTGCGTGGGAGGTTGATTACTAGTTCTGCCGACTTGGCCAGGCTTGGTTTGCTGGGCCCTGGGGTACAATTTTGGTACGGCAGCAGCGAGCGCATGCAATGTGATGCCCATGCGCATGAGCAGCTGGCAAGATGCGCCTTCCTGAAGAGGCAGCAGCTGCCAGCAGCAACATGTGGTTGGCCGTAATTGTGTGTCGTCCCTCTCGCCTTTGGCTGCTTGCAGGCCTGCACAGCCTTGATCTTAGCGGCAACAGGTTCGACTGCCTGCCCCCCGCGCTCAGCACACACTTGGGGGACTGATACATCCGCCTGACGTTCATGCGACGTCAGGCGGCTGACGTCCGCCTGACGTCCAAGGTCAGTTCAGTTCTGCTGACGTCATATGACATCTGCTGATGTGTGCCTGACGTCAGCAGGAGTGCTTGACGTGCCGCAGACGTCAGTTCCGATAGCTAGAGTAGTGCTGAATAGCACTGATTGGGGCCTTACACATGCAAACACCTGCAAACAACAACGATAGGGAGAGTTCGGATAAGCTGGCAGTGTAGTTGGCATGTTGTGACCAACTGCTGCAGCTCACTAGGCTGGTGGAGTGGCTGGCGCGCTTTTCGACAGCAACCCTAAGGCAGCAGCGCACCAACACACTTAGCCAACAGCTGATGCCACCCACCTTAACTAACTGGCTAGACAGGGGAAATGGCTCAGACCTATAATGGGAAAGGGAGAAGGCAGCAGTGATACAGTGCAGCGCAGGTGGGTGCAAAGGCCGCTGGCGGGCGGCAGCAGCGTCTTCGAGTTGGCAGCGGTTGTGGAGCGGCGATGGGCGGCAGCGGCGGCAGGCGGCAAGCCGATCTGAGTCGCGCTGCCGCCCGCCGCTGATGCGATCGCACCATCCTCACGCCCCGCTGCACCTCCCGTCGCGGGCCGCACCTGCAACGCTTGGTCGGGCTGCAACTGCTCCGACCCGAGCGCACAGCAACTCGCTTGCTCGGGGCAGCTTCCAGCTTGGTTCGAAGAAGATCGGAGCAGGCATGAGCGCTGAAGGCAGCGCCGCTCCTGCCGGCGCTGGTGCCAACGGCTCGGCTGTCGCCGCACCCGGCAGTAGAACACCCCGGCACATCTTCGGCGTGCCTCGGCCAAGAATATGAACATGCTAAGGGTGCGCGGAGCTTGACAGGCAAGGCCCACCAGCCCAGCTCATGTTGGGGCGCTGTGCCATGGCATGCCAGCCTGGACCCTTTTAGAGCGTGACGCAAATTATCAGGCGCCTTTGCAGTCCTATTCATACATTTGGTGGTTCGAAAAGGCTTTATGCGCCATTTGCTGCTTGGAAAGCAAGCCTGCACGGGCCAGCCAGGCACAGTGCAGTGCCGAACCGTCGCCGCCGCCGCCGTCCGCCGCCGCCGCTGTCCCCAAGGGGCCTATCAACAATTTTCACCCAAGTGCGGCAAATTGTGCTGGAGCCCCCTCTGATACGATAGTGAATATAGTGGAGCACGTGGGTCACGCAGGAAGCATCAACAAGCAGGCTAAGTGTCTTCCCCTGTTAGCTTGCCTCAACGTCCGGAACGTCAGCGCCACGTCTGGGAGCGGAATTTTTTCAACTGCCTAGAAAGCGTTGTTCCGGTGCCCCACAGCATGCATTCTTGCTTCTAACATAGTTTGTAGTGTAAGAGGAGTGCAAAGAAAGAAGAAAGAAGGGGTTTGGGTGGAGAAAGGCTCCAGGCCAGGTGGGCCGCTGACGTCAGGCAGACCTATCATCCCCCAAGTGACAGCTACGGCCCTCACCCACCTCACACTCAATGGCTGTCACTTAATGCAGCTGACGGAGGCCGACACAGCAGTGCTGCTGGCCCTGCCGCGCCTGCAGCGGCTGGAGATTGAGGGAATACGTTCCGCTGAACCCGCCCTGATCCAGCAGTGGCAGCTGCGCATGCCGAACCTGCGCATCGTTCCTATGCCCGCCTGAGCAGCCGTTGGAACCCCCACTGCCTGCCCATGTGCTGTCCAGCTGTATTGACCCCGCACCCCAACTTCCAACCCCTCTGTGCGCCACTTCTCGCTGCACCTCGTATGTACACCCAGTAGCTCGCTGCGCAACCTCTGCCCTCAGCATACCGCGCATGGACAAGGCACATGCATAGCCGACGCCCTGCTGCAGCAGGTGCTGCTGCTGCTCAATGTTGGGTGCGCCCACAAGTGATGACAACACCGTAACATTTGAGGAAGGTTGCAGGCAGAATGAAGATGCAGAGGCAGGGTCCCTGCTGGCTGTTCCCCGCTGTGCAACCCTGCGGCACGGGATGCTGGCATTGAAGCCTCGGCGGTAGCGGCGCTACAACGGTGCAGCATTCCGCGATGCAGCATTGCTGCTGCAGCGTCTTGCAGCTGCAACCATTTCTTGGTCGTGGTATTATTTGAAGAACGGCTATTGATTAGTGTAAGGCCACTGTGCACAGCACTCACTGCCGCTCGCTGCCAAATGCGTGTGCGCCCGCTGCTGCGCCAAACCCTCTGGGGCGGGGTAGCTGTAGTCCGTGAACAGCTCCTCCCAACACTGTTCCTGCCTCACTCGGTGCTTCTCGACTGATGTTCGCTCTGTTCACCCCACGCTGGATGCTGTTCCGTCATGATTCGCTGCGATGCGCACGTCGCGCTGGGCGCCGGTGGGAAGCATGCTTCTCGCGTGGGCGCCCCCCGTCGGTAAAGCGCCCGCCATCATGGCCGCTGGGCGCCTCCCGCCTCTCGAGGAGCTAGGCCTGCCAGAACACTCGCCTTTCGAGGTGGTGCTCCATGCCGATTCGCAGTCCCCCGCAAACCAGCAGCGCAGGCTGCGTGGAAGACTGGTAGATGGACAGATCGAGCTAGTGGCGGGGCCTGTGGTGGGCCGGGGCTTTGCGCTCGGGCAGCGTGTGGACCCGCGGGACTTCCTGGCCGCCGCGGGCTACGGCGAGCGGGACACCGACTTCTACAGGCACATCTGGCTGCCTGAACTGGGTATCACGCTGGCCAGCCGTGTGGCTGGCGACGAGCGGAACGCCAGGGCTGAGCAGACGGGCATTGCCGGCGTACTGGAGCGCGAGTATGGCGTGACTAGCCTGGGGGAGCTGTGGCAGTATGTAGAGGTGCGGTGCTGCGCCGTTGCCTGCTTGTATTGCTGCCGCCGTGCTCACAAACCTTGCCGCTTCCGCACACTCGCCGATGTCTGATGCCAGTATTTGCCCATCACACATTCTGCAGGCACACCCGATTGTGGGCAAGATCTACCGCGTCTGCCGGTCAGTTGGTTGCTGTATGTCACATGGCCCACCTGCTTCCAAACTCGCCGCCCGCCCGCCCGCCCGCCCGCCCGCCCCGCTGCTGGCTGTCCCATGCATGGGACCGCCTGCCCGACTGCTGCTCGGCCACATCTTCCACCGCCGCGTTCTGTGCCTACAGGATCGATGAAGCAGGCATTGAGGAGCACGGCCTGACCAGCAACAGCAGCCAGGAACCCTGGTGGCGGCAGGAGGGCGCAGCAAGACAACCGGCCTCCCCGTTCTTCAAGGACGTCAACAACCACATCAGAAACAGCAACACAGGCATGTCTAGTTTGTGGCAAGGTCTAGTAGGTCATACGCATACTTATCGCCATGGGGCTAAAGGGCAGCAGTTGATGTGCCTCTCCCGATGGCGGGCCGCCTGTTTTGATCCCACTATCCTCCGTCCCATGCTTTACTGCTGCAGCCACTCGTCCCCGCCTGCCGCTCATCTCCGCCACCCGCGACCTGCACATCGCGCTGTCCTGGGGCTACGGCGGCTGCCACCCGATTGTGGCTATTGATGTGCAGGCGGCAGCTGCGGCAGGAGTGCGTGCCTACGACATGGGCGGCTCAATGAACAACCTGTGCAGCGGCATACCCGTACACTTTGCCGCCAGCTCAGCAGAGGTGGTGTTTGACGGCAACATCCCGGCGAGCTGCGTTACGATGCTACAGGTAGGCTGGACGTGCAGCGCCATACATGACTGCAATTTGCTGGAGAGCATGGCGTACAAATCCTGCACACTGCGCCCAGCTGATCGCCCAACTGAGCTTTTGGATTGCCCTCATGACTGCAGGTGACTTGGCAGCCGCTGGGTGACCGCATCCTGTCCAGCCCTGATCCCCCGCACACCCAGGCGTTCCCCGCCACGCTGCTGCGCCACGACATTGAGGTGTGCTGGGACCAGGGCCTGCTGCTGCTGCAAGGCCGTGCGCTGAGGGATTGTAAAGTTGCATGGGTGGCAGTTGGTTGCTGCAGTGCAGTGAGCTGGTGTGCCTGCAGTGTGGACCTGTTGCCTTGCAGTGCATAGCACGTGCGCGGGTGGCCCACATATGGCAAGGTGTCTTTTTACTGCACAATCAATCTCACTTCCTGAACATTACCTGCCATATTTCAGGTGCTGGAGGAGCTGCATGATGGCACCTCCAAGCCGCTGAAGGTGAAGACGGTAGTCAGGAGGCCCAACAACGGGGAGCCCCAGCTGCGCGAGTTTGTTCTCAAGCGCGCCGGCGGCGAAGGCGGCAGGACGCGCACTGCGCACATTGTGTCGGAGTTCACGGCTATGGCCATGTACGCCCGCGCTGGCCTGAAGGTCCCTGCCGCAGCGCTGTACACTGTCAAGGCAAGCTGCGCCAACCTCGTGCTTCAACTAGCGCCTGCTGCCAGCCCGCAAGCAATTTGCTGCACAGCATCTGCCCTGCCCTGCTGTGCCTGTTGTGCCCACGTGTGCTAAAGCCTGCGGCAGGTCGGCATGGAGCCTGATGTTCTCCCTGAGCACCCCTCCCCCTTCCCATTGCAGGTGGCAGTGGCAAGCGAGAACGTGGAGACGGTGGTGAAGTACCTGCTGGTCGAGTGGCTGGATAGCACGCGGCCCACGCTGGACCACTTCTTGCCAAACCAGTGAGTGGGCGGCTGGCCGGCCAGCCTGGATGCGCTGCGCAGTGCATCCAGCTGCAAAGCATTTGCAGCTGGTGCGGATGGTTGACTTGCTCACCTGCTGCCTGCTTTCTGCCGCGATCGTACTGCCTAAGTTTTTCAGAGCAGCTGAGCGCATGGCCCGCAATTTTGGTGAATGCAGGCAGGTTGGGCAGCGCTTGCTTGCTGAGTTCGAGCGGGGCATTGCGCTGGATGTGGCTCTGAGCAACGCTGACGCGGCAGGGTCTGCCTTCAGCAACCTGCTGCTGGTGGGCAGGCGGGGCAGGCCGCAGGTATGCTGCCCGGCAAGCTCAAGTTATTTGTGTGCTCAACGTGTACTGCAAACAGGCACTAGTCATTGCCTGTGCCAAGCCTGCTCGCTTGCAAAGGGAAATTCCCAGTGTGTATGTCAGAATAGCTGCCTGCACGCTTCCTCACCATGAAACGTTGAAACAAGGCTGCTAGTTGCTGAAATACCCCCGCCCCCCACCCACCTCACCGCAGCTGTACCGCATTGACATGGGCGGCTGCGGCTTCTACGACTACAATGGCAAGTACAAGGCGAGGCAATACCTGTTCGAGCAGACCAACCCCAGCGATGTGATCAAAACGTTCCAAGCCATGAGCCGGCAGGACGGGTGAGCTAGGGTCAGCACGCTCGCTGCTGGGCACTACGCAAGAGCACAAGTCCTCAAGCGAAAAGCGTCATGATGCCACCATGATTGAGTCAGGGCACTGACTTGCCTTCCCGCACCGTTTGTATCTTCTCCACGCTTGCTGCATCCCTGCTTGTGCTTCCCGTTTGTGTAGATTCATGTACTGTGTGCCACCTGCTGACCCGTTGCCAACTTGCAGAACCCACGGGAATGGAGCACAGCCTGCCCGGCTAGCAGCCAGCGCACTGCCTGGCGACAGCGCTTTGTTGCGAGCCGACATGCTGCTGGAGCACTTGATGCAGCGAGTGCGGCTGGAAGACATTGCCGCCAGTGCCCAGACCCTGCGCCAGCAGCTGCACACCCAACTGCAGAACTGGCTAGTGACGGGCGGCAGCGGCGTGGTAAGTTATGGGTTAAGGTTTGATTAGGCGTCGGCAGTCAGCTGGGTTACAGCAGTAAAATATCACCTTCGAGGCACGCAAACAGGTCTGATACTCATCGTTCACCGATATGGTTCCACCAATCCGCAGGATGCGACGCTGTGTGACACGGTGGTGCGGACACTTGCCCGGCTGGCGGCGCTTGAGCGCTGCTCTCAAGGTGTGCCTGGTGTTTTTTGTACTTCTTTGGTGGCAACTCGACCGTGTCCCTGCTTGCCGCCCGCCCAAGCATCGCTGTTCTAGCTCAAGCCAGACTTCGTGCTCCCTACTTGCTGCATTGCAGTCACCGTTCCTCGGCCTCCGCAGTTTGACGTGCCACAGCAGCTGAACCACATCGCCCTGGAAAACAGCGCTGCTGTGAGGGACCCCGACAGGGTTAGCGGCTTCACAGCCATATTTGAGCAGCAGTACCTGGACAATGGATATGAGGTGGGTAGCTATGAAAAACAGCTAGCAGGTGCACGCATACGTATCTGCATTTACATGCAGGCCTGCATCTTAGGTGCAGCGGTGACATGAGACCCTACCTGTTGCGCCTTAAGTTCAGGTGTGGGATGTCACTTCTGCCGGCAACCACTTCCACCTGTCGGCCGTCGTTGGCGTGGGCTCATGGAACATCCCGGTGCCAGGGCAGCCCAGCGGTACAACTGCGAAGTGCGTGGAGGGCATCTGGCAGGTGGGCATGTGTTGTGTTGGTGGGTCGCCATGCCGATCTGTGGTTGTGCCATTCTGTTGCATACAGCCATTCAGAGTATTTGCGCTGTCTTTCGCTCGCCTCACACTGCTTGCCCAGGTTGTCATGGCTCGCAGGGGCTCAAGGTGTTTGAGGGCTACGAGCAAGATCCAGATCGGGACATTGACATCACCAAATTCAGCATCACAGATGGCCGAAACCTCACCCGCAACGGGGTGGTAAGCAATGCCTGGGCGACTGTGTCACTGGCAACCACTCCGGTGTGCAGATCCAGGCATAACCTAACTGCATGCAGGCATGGTGCGCATGCAGATCTGGGCGTTCTGCCGCCTTTACCTGCACCCTCTGCCATTGCTATGCAGGTGGAGGGCCACGCTTGGCATGGCGAGAGGGGCGATGAGCCGCGGCAGCTGCTGTCGTATGTCGAGGCGCGGCGCAAGATCTACGTCCCCGCCTTCACTTGGGTGATTGAGAACGTGCCGGCGGTGCGGAATGAGGTGGTGGCACTGGCCAGGGCGGCCACGCAGGTTAGTTGAGGCAGTCCGCTGAGAATGTAGCATGTTGCCACGGCTTCGGCATGCCGGCTCACCCCATTTCCTGCACGCCAGTCTTGCCTGGGGGCTGTGTGTTTACGACCCAACCCGCCCAAGGCTTGCCCTCTCTGCACTACTTCCCAACTTTGCAGCGCAACATTGTGCTGCTGGACTACTTCACCAACGACCAAGTGGACAACGAGGGGGAGCCGCTCTCTCATGGCGGCCTGCTGCGCAAGTACATCCAGCGCAACTGGCGCCGCATGTAGGGCCTGGCCGAGCCTGCAGCAGCGGAGCAGCCTGAAGGTCAGCCAGGTTTGGCCTGCTGGGCCTCTAATGCCGCTGCACTTGCATGGTATTTACACCACTTCTGCACCCTGCGCGCTAGCAACCCCCGGTGCATCTCCTGCTGGGAAAGCTGGCAAGCAGGTGCAAAATTTCCGCCCGCCGCCACCCCCACCTGCAGGCTCGCCTGCTGCGCAGCCCCCAGCTGTGTCCGACCAGGACGAGGGCCCCGAGACCAGCGGTGAGCGCTGGCTGGGTGGCTGGCAACCTACACTGCTGAGCGTGAAAAGTTGCTGCAAGCAAGACAGTTCTATGACTTGGAATCTGGATTGTCCTGCGCCAAAGGGAGCATGAATAGATTCTGTGCCTGCGTGTATCGGCCTGCGTCCGGCCTGCGCGTGCCAACCATAGGTGCAATTGCTGCATGTGCCTGTGTTTGCTGCAGCTGCTGCGGCTGCACGGGCGCCACGCTCCCCTTCAAGGCGCCGTGCGGGGGCGGTGGACATCTCGGAAGGCTCGATGCAGGCGAGCTGGCAGCTGACTGTGTGTTCAGTGACTTTGTTTTCTTGGACTCGGGTGTGGCTCACACTTGGAAAGCCAGCCAGACTGCCGATGGACAGGAAGAAAACAGCAGTGCCATTGTCACCTGCAAGTGCAGCGACATGCGCAGGATTCATGAGTCGGCTGCCTTCAGGTCATCTGTTAAATGAGTAAATCTTCCGCGCCCCTCTCTGCAGCGCCAAGGGCACCCCCTGACCAGCGCCCAGGATGGCAGCCGTAGTACCCGGATGCGCAATGTGCTGGAGCAGCAGAGCAGCCCCCTGGACCGCCTGCCTGATGGCGTGCTTGGACACATCATGGCGCTGACTGGCAGGGAGCACAGGTGGGATTGCTTAGCACACCCACCCAATTGTGGCTCATACGTATGGTGAAATAGTACGGCATGTTTCCTTCCTTCTTTGCCTGCCAGCCTGAATAGCTCCTCGCGCGGTGCCATGCAGGCGCAGCCTGGTGGGCGTCTCGCGCCGCTGGAGGCGCGTGTGCTTTGCTGAGCCAGCGCTGTGGCGCTCGTTCACTGTGCATGCCTATCGCGTCAGCGAGGCAGCAGGGGAGCAGGCGCTGCGGCTTGGATGCCGTGCCGCACTGCTGTGGCGCGTTGCACGGCACGTGCGGTGCTTCCGTTGGGAGGAGCACACAGAAGCCTGGCAGTCAGCTGCTGCACTGTGCCTATCTCGCTGCCTGGCAGCATTGCATGGCGGCCAGCTGGTGCAGCTGCAGCTGTCCGGCCCCTGCATCTCGCTAGCAGGCGCAAACACGATTGCGGCATTGCAGCAGCTGGGCAGCACGGTCACCAGCCTGCAACTGGCCGCATGCTTACCGGTGCCAGCCGCAGTTACGGCAGCGAAACTGGGCAGCCGCCTGCGCAGCCTGCACCTTAACATCATCGAACTGGCGCCGGCGCTGCACGACAGCATTGTGCAGATGGCACAGCTGACAGCGCTCAATATCCACGCGTATGACTGGCCTGATGTGGCTCCCCTCACGAACCTGCGCCAGCTCAAGCAGCTGGTGCTGCTGGATCTTAGGATGGCCGCCGACGACACCGACATGGATCCTCCGGAGCCAGCCAGCTTCCCTGCCGGCCTGGAGCGCTTCAGCTATGAGTCCAAGTACCGCACGTTCCATGTGAGCTGCAGTTGGCTCACCGCTGGCTATTTTTTGTTGCATCGATAGTACCGCCGGGGGCTGGTTTCATTGTTGAGGAGAGCGGGTGAAACAGCAGCAGCAGGCACAGCTATACCCAACTGCAGAGATGAGCAGTTTTCTCTTGCATGGCCGTGCTCGCTGATGCACAGCCAGCACGGCGCCATTCGTCACATGATTGCACACGCTGCAGCTGCAACGCACCCCTTGCAACTCTCCCTGCATCCACCTCCCTGCAGGTCGCCGGCTGCGGGCTGTCCACACTTCGGTTTTGGCAGGGCAGCACCCTGGATTTGGGCGCTGAGGATGGGGCACCACAACACCTGCCCCTCCCCACCCTGGCCCTGGGCTGCTGCGTACCCGACTTGGCCCTTTCCGAGCTGCTTGGCTTTCTGCAGCCTGCGGGCGCTCCGCCACGCACGTTCGAGCGCCTAGAGCTCGGATATGAGCTGCCAGACCCCGACTCTGCGGCTGAGTGCACCCAGCTGGGCCAGCTGAGCGAGCTGGCTGTGGCTGGCATGAGCGGCGAGCCTCAAGACGGCACGTTTCAACAGCGGCTGGCAGCCATCTTGCAGCAGACCACGCGCCTGCAGTCGCTGGCCGTCTGTAGCGGGCAGGAGGATGCCACGATATCTGATGTGCCCGACTGCCTCGCCAGCTACAGCAGGCTGACCAGCCTGTCGCTGACTGGGCAGCACCTCGAGCAGCTGCCTGCTGGACCATACCTGACAGGTGAGTGGGGGTGTGACCTCTGTTTGACTGGCTGGTTTGCTGCCCAGCTTCGCTCTGCTGGCTGGCTTTGAAGCGGTGCACTTGAGTTTTGGGCTTGCAGCTGGACTGCATTCAGCCAATGCCCCCTGTGTTTTCTGTGTGAAGATGGGAAGCGGGCCGGCAGGCATATTGGCGCTGAGGCATGCTTGCACAGCTGTTGTGCACTGCTTGCTCGACTGCCGCTGCTGCTGCTGTGACCCATCAGAAACTTGCGGGCTGAGCCTCCTTACACGGCATGCCGTCGCTCCCAACTCTGCCTGCCATGCAGGCCTGCACAGCCTGGACTTGAGTGGCAACAGGTTCGCCTGCCTGCCGCCGGCGCTCAGCACCGCGACGTCCCTCACTCGTCTGGCGCTGAATGGCAGCCACTCCATGCGACTGACAGAGGCCGACACAGCCGTGCTGCTGGCCCTGCCGCACCTGCAGCAGCTGGAAATCGAGGGCGTTGCGGCTGCCGACGCCGACCTGCTCCATGAATGGCAGCTGCGCATGCCGGGCCTGCAAATTGCCCCCATGCCCGCCTGAGGCTGTTGCTGGAACCCCGCCAGCCTGCCCATGTGCTTGCCAGCCGCCCCTGCAAACCACTATTGCCCCACTGTTTCACCTCCCCTTGCATCCTTTGTGCCCTGTACAGCCTCAACTCCCGCACTTTGTGCCTCTGCACAGCGCCGTATGCCCCATCCCACTGCCATGATTACGCGATGCTGCCTCTTATCGATTGGCTGCACGTTACTTCTCACTATGTTAGCTCTCGTTATCGCTGTCTTTACAAGTGCAACTGTTCTGGGTGGACATTATGTGCAGTGGTCGGGCAGGTTTGTGGATATACAGCAGGTCTTAGCGGCACCGGCATCATTGGCATTCGGCACGAGTGGATGGTGAGGGTAGGGCAAAAGGGCAAGTGCCAATTGGACATGGGGAAAGGTGTGGGAGGGAGGTGGAAGGCAGCACGCGGGAGCGCCGACTTAGCATGGTTGGGTGGATAGACAGCCGAGAACAGAGGGTCGCGTCACAATGCAGGCGCAGTCAGCTGGTTGATAATGCTGGATTGGTGCAGGAATGCTCGCTGCGGCATTGTCGGGCTGCGGCAGCTTGGCAGAGGTTGGAGAGCAGGTGCACAGCATGAAGTGGGCAGCTCTGTGAGTGATGAGCATTCTGCAGTTTTTGGCAGGGCGTTGACGTACAAAGGTTGGGAATCGTGAGAATCAGGATGGGCTGGGAGCCCGGTATTGCAAGGGACGGGCAGCTCAAAATTTGTGGCAGCGTCAGGCATTAGAAGTGCCTTCACTATCGCCGCCGTAAAACAATTGCTGCCCAGTGGATGGGTGTCATTGGTGAGCTAGTGCTGTTTGCTCCGCAGGCGCGCTGCTGGTGCGCAAGCTCGCGCGCACCAGCAAGCGGCAGGCACATCGTCTACGCGCCAGATGCCGGCCGCGCCGCCTTCCCAGCAGGACCTGCAGCGCCTGCCTCCGGCGCTTTGCGCTTCACGGTCTTGCGCCCACCCTCGGGTGCGCGGTGGTAGTGCAGCAGCGTCACATCAGGAAGTTTGGTCAGGGTGTACGAGCGGCGCTGCAACAAAGGCGCGGAGGGGATGAGGCCAGTGAATGTAGCCGACGCCCCAGATGGGCCAAAGACACATGAGATTCGAACCCCAACACATGCGGCTTGCAGTCAACAGCTGGAGACATTTTGCAGACCGGACTTGCAGCTTGAGCTTTGAACCAACACACCAACCCTGGTGCCGGCTCACCTCCATGGTGCCGTCCGCCGTGTAGTTCTTGGTGCAGGAGCCCACCT